>Ga0310914_10000319_pt1 | contig 26919 bp, 38 predicted proteins | sample GREbulkMGAN108_FD_203450 | JGI IMG/M metagenome (GOLD analysis project Ga0310914, IMG submission 203450) | Lab enrichment of tropical soil microbial communities from Luquillo Experimental Forest, Puerto Rico - GRE.bulkMG.AN108 | ecosystem: Environmental > Terrestrial > Soil > Tropical forest >... | reverse complement strand
GGTAGGAATTCGACCTTGTCTGCACGGCCGGTCTGCATTGACACTGTTCACAAAATATCTCATATTGCGACCAGTGACCTGTTTGGACATGGGGGCAATGCCAATGAAATCGAGTCACCTCAAGCTGGTCGAACGCACTGTTTTGCGACCAGTGGCCGCGACGCGCAAGCCAAACGCAGCCTATCGTGTCCGCGAGCATTTGACTGAAGCCGAAATGGACAAGCTGCTCGCGGCGCTCAAGCGCAACCGGCACGGCCATCGCGATTGGCTGACCGGCTTATTGATCTACCGCCACGGCCTGCGCGTGAGCGAGGCTTGCGACCTTCGTTGGGATGACATCGATCTGGCCAAGCGGACCATCATCATCCGCCGCCTCAAAGGCAGCAACGACAGCACGCATTACCTGGAGCGCGATGAGTTGACCGGCCTCAAGGCGCTACAGCGCAGCTACGCCAAGCGTGGCATCAACTCGGCTTGGGTTTTCGTAAACGAGCGCGGGCAACCGTTCGGTCGCATGGGGATCGCCCGCATGATCGAGCGAGCCGGTGAAGCCGCCAAGCTGCCGTTTCCGGTTCACGTTCACATGCTGCGGCATTCGACCGGGTACGCCCTGGCCAACAGAGGGATGGACACTCGCCGACTGCAGCATTTCCTGGGTCACGCTAGCATTACGAACACGGTACGCTATACCGCGATGTCGCCTGAGCCGTTCAAAGACATCTGGCGCTAGACGGCCCGCAATCGTCCATAAACCGCCGCTGGTGAGAGTCTGCAACTATCCTCCTCCGACCCGTTCTCGGCCATGGCCGAATGATGCATGCTGCAATGACAGCACGAACCTCAATGGCGCAATCTGTGATCTGGCGAGCATACTTGGATGACAGCGGCCATCTCGAACATTCGCCTGTCCTGGTGCTTGCTGGGTGGATGGCACCGATTTCGGTATGGGCCGATTTTATTCCGACGACAGGAGATCGATCGTCGATCAAGGAGGATTGTCATGATCAAGGACGCGTCGCGGTGGGGCTGTCGGGGCTGCTCGGCCTGGGCATCATCGCCATCGGCGTCCGCTTTCTGCTGGCGCCTCGGGCCGCCGCCGCGTACGGCGTCGCCATCAATGAGGACGCCGGTGCGTACCTCTCGGCCAAGGGCGTGCGCGACATCGTCTCCGGCCTGGTCGTGTTCCTGCTGATCGCCACCGCGGGACATCGGGTGCTGGGAGGATGGATGCTGGTCATGGCCCTGATCCCCATCGGCGACGCGGTCGTGGTGCTGCGATCGGGTGGTTCAAAGGCCGCCGCCTACGGATGGCACGTCGCGACGGCGGTGGTCATGGCGGTGATCGGGATCCTCCTGCTGGCGCAAGATTCCGGAATTATTTCGACAGGCTAAATAACGCGAGATTTGACTTATCGGCACGGTACAGGGCTAAGCGAAGCCGTTGGTTTGTTGTGCCAACGGCTTTGCTGTGAATATGTCAAGCGCGGACCATGAATGCCGCCCGCCGCTTTCCGCCGCGACCGACTGCAAAACAAAAAGGGTTAATTGCCCCGGCGGCCGTGGATAGGTACTTGCTGCTGATTTCCGTTATGCGAGCGTTGCAGACGTAACTTGGACATCGTGCCATTACCGGAATTAGGCGTGGGCGGTTTCGCCTATGTCTTTGTGAGTCGTTGCAATCGCTTTCGAGCTAGTGAAAGACGAGGCGACATTGGGAGGCTTTTTGAAAGCTAGAGCAAGCCACTGCAGTCCCGTTATAGTCTGGCTCAACGCAGTGAGCCACAAATGCAGCGTTGCGAATACGAATCCACCACCAACGAGCGCAAGTCCAGTTGGTATGCATGTAAGCAGAGGCGGCCTCTCAGGCTGGCGAAGCATTGGTATCAGCGTGAGGCAGAAAAAAATGTTTCCGGCAGAAAGCATTACGTCCTGCCAGCGACCCTCATCGCCGACCAGAGAAAATAAATACTGTGCTGTGAGCATCGCCTTCTCCCCAGCCGTTGAGAGACATGCAGCGGAGTTCTAAACCCGGTTCGTGACCAAAACACATTAAATTTCGGACATCTTCGAGCGCTATGCGAGTTGGCCGGCAACAGTTAGAGCGAGATGTCCGGAAGCTCTCTGCTGACCAGCGCAGCCCAAGTCGCGCAGACGAGGCGCCGCGGATCGCGGCGAACATCGCCAAGGGCTGATGTTTGATTGCCGCAACGTTGTATATTGCCTTATTACTTGCAGTTACTTTGTTCCGGCGGGAGGTTGCGATGAAGCGGCGCGCGTTCCTGGCGATGCTTGGTACTGCGGCGGCTGCATGTCCACTGACCGCGCTTGCTCAGCAGACGACCAAAATTCCGAGGATCGGTGTTCTTTGGCACGCTGGAAATGAGCAACAAGAGGCGTTGTTTCTAGGTGCGCTGCGAAAAGGCTTAAACGAACTTGGCTACGTCGAGGGCAAGAACATTGAGCTGGTGAACCGCTTTGCTGACGAGCATTATGATCGATTTGATGGACTTGCCGCCGAGCTGGTTAAGGCAAAAGTGGATGTAATAGTTGGTTCCATTAGTTCGGCCGCCACCGCAAAACGTCAAACCGCGACCATACCAATCATTTTTATCGCATCGGGCGATCCGATAGGTATGGGTCTGGTAGATACTCTGGCTCGTCCAGGCGGCAATGTGACTGGAACTTCTAATCTGGTCGTCGACATAGCGTCCAAAAATCTCGAGCTTCTCAAAGACTGCTTTAGCAATTTGTCCGCAGTTGGAGTACTCGCGAATTCAAATACTAATGCTGCTTTTCTTCGATCATATGTATCTGCAATGCAGGCCGCCGCCGAGGTTTTGCATGTCTCCGTTCATGTGGTTGGGGTACGGTCGCCGGATGAATTCGAGCGTGGCTTTTCAGAAATGGGCAATGCTCACGTCGATGCCGTGATACTCATGCCAGATGGAATGTTCAACAACGACCGAAACCGCATTGCTGAGTTAGCATTAGCTCACAACCTTCCTGCGATTGGATGGTCGGCTGAATTGGCGGAGGCGGGCGCACTCATGTCGTATGGCGCGAACAGCGCTGATATGTTTCGCCACGCAGCCTTCTACATCGATAAGGTACTGAAAGGTACCAACCCGGCCGACATTCCTGTAGAGCAACCCATGCTATTTGATTTCGTCGTGAATTTAAGAACCGCCAAAGCACTCGGTCTTTCAATCCCACCCACTGTGCTTGCGCGCGCTGGCAAAGTGATCGACTAAATTATTGTGGAGCATGAAAACCGGGCTGACGATCTTAAGCTGCTCACCCGCGATGAGGCGCGAAGGATCGCGGCGAACCGTTGCCAAGCTGCCAGAGCTGTTGCGCCAGTAGACTTTCTCTAACCGGGCGATCCTGCGACGTGCGATACGGGGGTATTCGCGGTCGTCGTGCTGCTGCCGTGATAAGCCACCGCCGCAGCGATAACGGCAATAGCAATAGCAAAGGCGCCAAATATCCAACCAACGGTGTCGATTTGCGCCCCATACTCAGGATCATTCTTCTCGTGCAGGTCTGTCATCTGAGACCTCCACCGTAAACTGACACCCGCCTAAAGTAAGCACGAACGCTTTCCAAAATAAAATCAAAAGCCGGTGTAAAATGTTAATCTCAACATCCTGCAGAATCGGATGTGCAATGCAGCAAACGCGACTGGCGGTCCCGGTCTAAGAGGGCATGAGAGATCGCGGATGGCCGAACAGGAAGTGGAAGCTGCATGGCGCGCCGAGTTGGAACGCATCGGCGAGACGCAACACCACGACGCGCCAAAGCTCGGCGAATTGAAGAGGGAGGCGGCATTTCGTTGGTCTGGCGATGAAGCCCAAGCGCGGCGGGTTCAGGAGGAGCAAGCTCACCACTATCTAAGGTGGAGCTTCTTCGCCGCTGTCGGTGCTGTAATCGCCGGTTTGATCGCTGAGGGCTTGATGCTTTTGCATTAAGGTTGCTTCGGCGCAGTATTCATCTGCGTCAGCGCCGCTTTCACCGCCTGTCGAGGAATTGGACGCTTGCTTTGTCGTGCGTGACGGTTACTTCGACGATAAACTGCCAACTCTTGCGACGATGCCAGCCAATACAAGCATGGCGGACATACCAATAAAAACGTACCACCCGTATGTGTTGAGGTCGAGGTAACTCGCTGCGGCGCCAAGCCCGGCCGAACCTGCTATCAGACATACGGACGACAGAAACTCGTTCGTGCGAAACGGTTTGTTCGTCTCCTTGAGTAGAGCCAGTCTCTGCTCCACATCGACCAGAGCCAGTTTGTCCTTCAGTCGTTGGTTTTCTTCGGCGAGCCTGTTTGTCTCAGCGATGAGAACTGTGGACTCCGCTTTCACATCTAAGGCATTGATCGCTTTGGCGCCGCCGTTGGAACCGACCGAAAGCGCAGAGACGGAATCGCCGGTGGCGGGAGAGGAAAGTTCTCCGGTTCCCAAATCACCTGTCATGACCGCACCCCCTTGCGTAGAAGGCTGAGTCTAGCTTTGCGGGTTTGATCCGAATCGGGCGCGGAAGAGGGCGGCCAAACTTAAAGAGGCTAACCACAAAGAGTAATCTCGCGGCGACGAGGCGCGAAGGATTGCGGCGAATGTTGCGAAGTTGCCGGAGTTATTGAAAAGCCCCAATCTGAAGCTACGGCTCTGGCAGGCCAGGGGGGGCACTCCATGAGCGCTTCAAAGGCCACGAGCGCCGCAATGGTTCGCGCAGGCATCCGGCTCGGCTTCGTGCTGGCCGTGGCTGGCCTTGTCGCCGGCTGTGGTTTTCAGCCGCTCTATGGCCAAAATCCTTCCGTCGCGGACGAAAGCGTTCGCGACAAGTTCGCAGAGGTTTTGGTCGTGCCGATCCCCCAGCGGCAAGGATCGCCGCAGGCACGTGTCGCCGTGGCTCTCCAGAACGCCTTAAAGTTCGATCTTAACAACGGCGCTACACCCGTCGCGCCGACCCATCGGCTGGAGGTGGCGGTAACGCCCACCGACATAACGGTGTCGATCGATCCGGTCACCGGCCGACCAGAGGAGGAAATCGGCGGCGTGACCGCAACCTATAAGCTGGTCGAAATCGCAAGCGCCAAGATCGTGCTCGTGGATTCTACCTTCGCGAATGTCGGCTACGATATTCCGGGAACGCAGCAACGCTTCGCCAAGCAGCGCGCCGCGGTAAACGCGCAAGACCGTGCCGTCAATGTCGTTGCAGACGCGATCCGCAACAGGTTCGCTTCGTATTTCGCCGCTGGTACCTAAGTTGCGGCGAATATCGCCAAGCTGCCCGAGCTTTTGCGTAAGCGGTGACGTGAGCCAGAGGAGGATTGGCGATGGCAGTGGAAGGATGGCGGTCAATCCATGAAGCAGTGATTATTGCCCTAGTTGGCTTACTGATCGGATCCGTAGCTGCAGTTGCCCTCTATTATTTCATGCTGTGAGACAGTGACAACCGCTTCCCACCGCCCTGGTCTGTCGAAGAACTAGACGCCTTGGAGCTATTCACAATGCTGATGGCAAGCCCTTCCTCGACAAGGCCCGCTATCAGGTGGTGTCGGTGGTCGATACCGGAGTAATTCGTGGTGGCTATAAGACCTTTACCGAGGCTGACGGGTCGAAAGTGTTTGCCAAGTACACCGTGACGGAATTTAAGCTGCCGGAAGTCAATGGCACGTTTGAGTTCACAGGCGGCACCGGCAAGCACCAAGGCATCACCGGCAACGGCTCGTTCCATTACGTGCGCGTCAGTGACAAGGCGGCATGGGACGAACTTGTTGGTGAATACAAGATTCCATCGGCGGCAGCGGGCACAGCCAGTAAATAAGCAGGATCACGCCCGTCTGTACGCTGCCATCTGATCCGCGCGCCGAGCCGTTCGGTGGTGCCGCTCAAGTTGCGCCCATCAAATTTCGCCTCGGTCTGGAACTGTGCGACCGCCCAAGTTGTACTGATGAAGAAGGTGCTTATTGAAATCTTTGCTTGAATAGCATCGCTGGTTTGCTTGGTATCCGGTCTCCGTCGTGCGTGAGAGAAAATTGCGTTACGCGTGGTTGCGATTTGTCGAACGAAAGTGGGGCACCAGCAGATACAGCGGCAGAATGAAATGGCGCTATCGCCTCCCTACGCGCTCACGAACGCGATAGATCGCGGATCGAATATTGCGAAGCTGACGGTGTTAATTCGCCAAGTAGTCTGATCGCGTCATCTTAGCTTAGTCAGCCAGGCGGGCGTGATATGCGCCAACAACGTAGCGGGAAGGCGGTCACAAACGAGAGGGAATATCCCTACATCGTCGAGTTTGCCGTCGATGATGATATGTTGGATGTCGAATTGAGCCGCCGGATGTTGGACTTCCATAGGTCGCGAAAAATTCAGGCGCGACATGGACGGAGAATTATTGGTGGAAGCCACATCTATTATCGGTGGTGTTTTCCCGATTCGGACACGGCCAGCGCTTTCAAGGAACAGTTCGGCGGAGAACTTCTGCAGTCCGAACGGTGAAGACGTTGGCGCGCGATGAGGCGCGAAGGATCGCGTCGGCCGCTTTGCAGCCCTGCGCGCTCAATGCCGACCAGACTTGGACGATTTAAGGTTAGGCAGCACATCCAAAGGAGGAAAAAATGAAACAGTTACCTCAAGTGTTGTTTTGGTTAGGACTCATTTCTATCCCGTTCGCATGGCTGGTTTGGTACGTTGGGCCTCAGATGGAAATGGTAAGGCCAGTGCTGGCAAGTATTAGCGATCCGGCTCTAAGGGCCGCTCTGCAAGAGGCTCATGCAGAGCGGCTGGGACTTTGGGTCGCTGTTTGGCCAGTAACACTCCTAGTTCTGAGTCAGATCCTTGAATGGAAAATGCAGGAATAAGACACATCTTCGCTATCGCTGACAAAGTTGGTTCCCGATTGAAAATTTGAACGGGCCAATCGGTCCGCACGTAACGCTCGTCTTGCGTTCTGGGGGGTCGTGCGCCGCTTCCCGCCGCCTTGGTCCGTCGAAGAATTGGACGTTTGCTTTGTCGTGCGCGACCATAGCGGACAGCAACTCGCCTATGTGTATTTCGAGGAGGAGCCGGGGCGGAGATCGGCGGCGAAATTGCTGACCAAGACGGATTGCGGTGAATTTTGCGAAGTGCCGGAGTTATATCAAAAAATCCAAATAACGCGAGATTTGACTTATCGCAAAGTTCCCCGAACGCTTCCGCTATATAGGAGGTCGAGAGGGGAAAATGTTCTCATCAGACGATTGTAGAGCCAAGGCGGTAGAGTGTCACCGAGCCGCACAAAAGGTGGCTAAATACGATAACCGGCGCGCACTGTTGCGCCTCGCTGTTCAATGGCGGGCATTGGCCGGTCTAATGGATCGTGTGAACGGACGTAATCCTTTGGTTTTATCTTGTTGCGCACCGGCTCTGTCGGGACGGACTTTTGGTCGATAAGCAATCGGACCCATAAATCCTACACTCCATACAAATCCGATCTTGTTTAATCGCCGCCTCCGCTCTGTTGACAATTCCTTCCTCTTTCTACGCTGCGTCGCAACCCACCACCCAAGTTTGAGATCACCTTCGCTGTGAAATGTTGGTACGCAACAGTGTCCCTCCCGCCGCTTGAACTTTAATAGGGCGGCAAAGTTTTGTTCCCAAAGTTGGTCTCGCCAGTCCCAAACAAATCCTATCGTGTCCAAAAGCCGTTTACGCTCCACTGGTACAAACTCTTTGCGATAGCGCTGAACAGACACCCATTGGCCTAGCTTGAAATTGCCTTCAACATGACGTCGCTCCGGACAACAATGACCTTCGCGCCTACGAAACTTTAATAGCGCCGCAACGCCGGTTTCCCAACGCTCTATATTCGGAATGCTCCAACTTGACGCCAAGGTGCGCCCTCAAACAGAATGCGCCGACGACAACGACATACGAAATTATATGATTATCGCCCTAGACTTTCGTCCAAGTCCTCTTCCTCTTCTATTCGTTTGATTTGATCGTCCTCATGTACCCATCGCCTATACCCACGGATAAGGACTACTACGACCACTACCCAGAACACAGCAATTAAGAAACCTATGAGCATCGCCACCCAGAGCATAGTGGCAAGGAAACTCAGGATCACCATCACACCCTCTTACCGCCTGGCTAACGGTCACTCCGTTACCCTAGCTGATTTAACGTCAATCGACGCTGCCGCTCAAGGTGGTGCAGTGCAAGGGTCGAGGAATTTTCATTCGCAATAATTTTTGAATGCGTTCGCATCTTCGTTTTCAAAACGCAACCCGCGGAAGCTTGCCCTGTCGGCAGCTTTTCGTTCGTGAATGCTTCCCCTCGTCGCTTCCCGCCGCCCTGGTCCGTTGAAGAATTGGATGCCTGCTCCCTGTCGCAGAATTGTTGCGTTGTGTTCCTCACTCGAATGGATAAGTGAACAAAACTGCATTGCCAGAATGTTCAGGCTTTCCCCCGCCAATTTCGCAATAGCTACAAACTCTCGTTATGTTGCTGACATGAGAGTGAGCCGGGGCGGCGATCAGCGGCTAAGCTAGTCAGCAAAGGTGAGGCGCGGCGGATTGCGGTGAATATTGCGAAGCTGCCGGAGCTATTGGCCTAGCGGCCTCAAGCCCCGCCGCCTTGGTCGTGCACGGCAAGCCTGCGAGCAGAAAGCACGATTCCGTGACAGCCATCACAGAATGCATGACAGGTTTGCCAGAATATGCATCAAGCGAAATTGGGGAGCTGACCATGAAGACGTTAGTAGCTGGTGTCGCGTTCGCGATAGCGGTGGCTTTCGCCACACAAGCGTCCGCCCTTCCGTATTGCCCGCATGGCATGTGGCAACACGGTCATTACGTCTGTGCCACTTATGACCAATAAGAACCTCGTCGGGGTTGCGAACATCTGTGAAGCGGCCCTGAAACCATGAATGCCCGAGACACCTTAATGGTGGTCTATTACGTGCTGTTGAGCGGCGCGCTGGTGTTCATGCTTGGCTATCTCGCCGGCTGGCGCCGCACCAAGCGATAATGGTGCAAATGTTACTGTGGCCAGCCGCAGTCGTACCAGTAATAGCCGTTAGTGCAATAAGCCCAGGTGACGGCTTGCCGCTCGGCACTCGCAGCTCGCTCTAGCGCCGCGTCGGGAACGTCGAAAGTAAGAACGTCCTCGTCGGCTTCAGCTTGGTTTTTTATCCGATCGTCCATAGTGCGCCCGCCTGGATTATCCTAACTTCAGCATCGTTGCAGCGCTTGCCCGATCAGACGTTAGCCGGATTGCCACAGGGACTGATTGACGCGGCTTGTAAAGCTATTGATCTTTCGTAGGCCGGAAATATTCCCGGCAATCGTGATGCTGGCTGGAGATTGAAAGCGGAAGAGGAAAAGATGAACGTATCACCGCTCATCATCTGGCCTATCGTCGGTGCGATCCTCGGTTGGCTTGCTCGTATATGGTTGTTAAAAACGCACCGATGAAAGCATCGATAATCGCGGCAAATGTTGGCCGCGCGGAGCACCGCAGTTCATCCGTGCAAGCGCTCAACGCGCGACCGCCCCGAGTGAGCTTCTCGGAGCAACTGCCCGGCTGGGGAGACCACCGGAAGAATCAATCTGCAACTTTCGGATAGATTAGCTTGCGGTTGAAATCGCCGCTGATGAACGGAGCCGCGTCAGTTGGCGGCCAAGCTGCTCACCAAAGATGAGGCGCGACGAATTGCGCTGAACATCGCCAAGCTGCCGCAGCTGTTGCGCAAAGCTTTGATGCGCAGCTTCGGCGCGCTGTCAGTCCCGAGCGACCACGGGTTTCAATTCCCGCGCTAAAGGCGGTCTCGGATTACGGGTGAGGCGGCGGTATTGGTGCCCGCGATGACGACGCCGGCACTGCTGTGGGCTTGCGCGCTGAGGCAACAGTGGGTGGCGGCGGAGGCGCTGGGATCTTCGCAAGAACTTCCTGGTTGGAGGTAAGGATTTCCTGGTTCGAGGTCTGTAGCATATCGATCTGGTGCACCATCTGGTCTTGACTGGCGGCGAGCTGGTCCACGGTTCGCCCCAGCGCGGCGAGATCCATCGCTATCTGATGTACCTGCTCCGGGTCGATGGAGGTAGTGGGCGCTTTCGCGGGCACGGTCTGCCCAACCGTTGCCACTTGCGTCCCCAACGCGGAAGGCCGAACAGCAGCGATTTCGGGACCGGCCGACGGCTTCGTCCAGCCGAGGCGCTCGACCCAGCCCGCAATGATTTGCTTGGCTTCCGGCGACCAACCAAGTTTTGGGGCGCTAGTCGCGATTATCTGCTGTGCTGGATCGCCGTAGGATTGCCAAGCCAGGGTTGCTGCAACACCGATACAAATCGCGAGCAGATAGCGGGCGGAGCCTCTTCGCGAGGCTCGCCCTTTAATATCATCTTCTATCGCTAGAAGACGATCATAAACTGCCTTTAGTTTCGAAGTCCCGTCGTCGAGGCGATGAATGATCCCCACAAGAACGTCATCCAACTCCATTGGCTTCCCCTGATCGTTTTTCATCGGGCGCTTCCTGCTAGGGAGCATGTTAGCTAAGGCAATTTCAGCGAATTTATCGCGACTTTATTGCGGTCTTTTCGTGGGAATACCGGGCATCCGCGTCGAAGAGCAATCCACTCGCTTTATCGTGCGCGACCACAACGGGCAGGCGCTCGCTGATGTCTTTTTTGAAGATGAGCTGTGGCTTCTCGGCAACGCTCACGAAACTTGTTCGCGGACGGGTTGACGCCGTTTGGGTGTCAGACCGACGATAGCCCGAGGCTCGTCTCATGGAGAGAGAGCAATGCGCCAGCTCTAGCAATCGCGACCATCATCACAGTCGCGACGATTACGTCGGCCGCCCACGCCGACATGGTCGGCGCTGCCGCCGGAGCGGGCTCGGGCCTACTGGTTGCGGGCCCTGTTGGAGCGGTCGCCGGAGGAGTCATTGGCGGTGTTTACGGTCGACCGTTTTGGGGACCGCCAGTTGGTCCTGGTGCGTGCTGGGTTGACAACAATTTCCGTCGCCACTGTTCATATCACCGGTATCATCGGTATTGAGGGATTACGGAATTCAGACCGGTAATGCGTTGCGGCTTGCGCCGCAGGTGACAGTCCGCCGCTTCCCGCCGCCTTGGACTGTCGAGGAATTGGACGCCTGCTTTATCGTGCGGGGCCACAACGGCCTGCAGCTCACCTCCTGTGTATTTTGACGAGGAGCCGGAACTTAGGGTTAGCGCTCATACACCCCGCGTATCGCGCACCGCTTGAGCGATTTTCGTCGACGGGGAACGCGGTCACGAGGCTTGGGCCTACCACCTCCTCGGCGAGGTGGCGTCACATCGTGACTGCCCGGACGTAGCGGCGGTCGAAGCCCACTACGCCACTTCCACGACTTTGGCCTTGGAGATCGGCATGCGCCCGCTCGTCGCTCGCTGCCACTTCGGCCTCGGCAAGCTCCTCGGGCGAGTGGGCGATCCGCGGGCCACGGTGCATCTGACGACGGCGATGAGCCTGTTCCATGAGATGGAAATGCGGTTCTGGTTCGAGAAGGCCGGCGCCGAGATGCATGCGCTGGAGGGCCCCGGTGTCCCGGGCAACAATGCGCGTGAGCAAGGTCAACGTCGGCCGACCACACGGCATTGAGACGTCACGTCGCGCCTCATCTTTGGTGAGTAGCTTGGCCATCCATGCTCACTCTTGCATATACGATTGTTGCCATCGTTTTGTTCCTGAGTTTCGTTAAGTAGAGAGGCCCGTTTTATCGGGCCTTTTGTTTTGCTCAGATGTTGTGATTTGTGTTCAGTCGCGCGCTAGCGGATCGACGCAGTTGTGCCAGCGATTGAGTGTGCTGCCTTCCGCCAAACTCTCGATCCTAGACGCCCACCTGTTCCACACTTGCGCGAGCGTCTCATCCTGCCACATCGATGCAGTGGCCTCTGCTTTGCCATCGCAAATCTTCGCCAGGGCGTACAACACATTTCTGATGCCGACGCGATCAACCATGCTTTCTAGTTCGAGCATACCTGGCGAGTTTTCGGCAAAGAACGGTTGGGATACACTGCTGTTGGCCATAACGATAGCTCCTCCAAGGATGTCGTTGTGGTCAGGCCAGCCGAGATGTGTGGTGCCGGCCCGCGCGCATAAATGGATGGCGTGGCGCAGGCGTTGCGTTTACTGCTCGTTCTTATTCTAGTGCAAGCGGTCCATTGAACGAGGCCAGGGGAAGCGGCAAGGGGAGGGCATGAGCCTGCGTCAGCATCATTGGTAGTGAACCGCTGCTATACTAGGCCTCGCCAACGCATTGGTGGAGAGGACGCGATGTTGAATGCCTCACACTATTCCGCGACTGAAACGTTACCAAACGGTCTCCGACTAATAATTCGCGCCACGGAACCGCATGATGACGTCGCTGGCGCAATTCAACGCAAAGTCAGCCCCAAGTCATTCTTCTATCGGTTCCTTCGGCCGAAGCATTACCTGACCGACAAAGATGTCGCGTCCTTCGTGAATTGCGATTTTGTCAGTCAGGTCGGCCTGATCGGGCTTGTCCGAGATAATCTCAGAATGGCGATTGTCGCCGGAGCGCGGTATTGGATCACCCGGCCGGATGAAGCCGAAATCGCCTTCATCGTCGCTGACGATTATCAGAAGCAAGGTATCGGCACAGCGATGCTGAGGCACTTGTCCTCTATCGCTCGACAGGCTGGCCTCAAACGTCTTTACGCACTCGCGATTGCGGACAATGAGGGCGCGCCGCGCTTGCTCAACAAACTAGGGTTTCCCTGCGACATCCGGCGCGATCCTGCGCAACGGATGATGCACATGACAGTTCATTTAACTAACGCAGCCCCTACCGAACGGTGAGCGGTGGCTGGGCGCGAGAGGTGGGCAACCCTCCAACTGGCGCGTCTTCCGCCTCATCGGTCTTTGGTTCGACGCCAAAGAAAGCGAATTGCGCCAGCGCGCAGATCGATCTCGACAGGATAGGTGAGCAGCGTATGGGAGTGTCAACTTTCGCCCCAAAAGGACAGTTTTTGGCACGGAAAAAGTCTCAACCTTCGCTGATCTAAAAAGCTTTTCCAAATGCCTTCCAAGCTTATGACGAGGGTTCGATTCCCTTCACCCGCTCCAATTATTTCAGTCACTTAAGACCCCCAGATTATGGCTTCGACGACGCCGGAGCGGCGCATGTCCATCAGCCGTCGCTTGTCCCCAGGAAACGCAAGGGCACGCACGGCAGCAAAGTCGTGGGCGAGTGTATCGCGACTATAGGGACTCCCAGAGCGCGTGCGAAACAATATCGCCTCGGGATGCAGATCGATCTGGAGGCTTGCTAGATAGGTGCGGACCAGCCGCTCAGTCCGCGTCGAAAGGGTTCCGATTGCCGCTCGGCCGGTTTCGGCGCGGCCGTCCGCTTGGCGATCGAAGATCAGACGATCACCGACAGCACTGCGATGCCTTGCTGCGAGCGTTCGAACGTCTACGGGCGAGAATTGGGTGTCCCAGGCTATGGCAATGATGCACGCCAGACCGCAATAGCCACTCCTCCAAGCCGATTTGACGAGGCGCACAGTCTCGCCTTCGGACCATCGCTGCCAACGTGGGGCCGGTGCGCGATTGCGAACGCCAGTCGAGGGGTCTGCTGTGCGGGCGAACTTCATGCCGAGCATGATTTTCCAGAAGGCGCGCCATACCCGCAACGTTTTGTGCGCTGTATCGCGCCCATGCTTCCTTTCGAGGGCGACGCGCCATTTCGACATCATTTCAAACGTGATCGTGTCCGGCGCGATGTCGCCCCACATATTCCGAATGCGAAACCAGGCGGGCCACCAAATCTTATCGCGCGTGAGTTGAGCGCGGGCATTCCATTCGTCAGTACGGATGTAAATCTGAAAGGCGGCACCGACAGAGCCGGGTGGATAGCGCCTTGCCGCTTCCGTCTGATCGCGCGGCAGCTGTTCCAAGTTCGCAGGCGGTTGCACCTCACCATTGCGTACTGCCTGCCAGCGCTTATTCCACTCGGCGGCAAGCGACCAAGCTTCAGGGCCATCTGGGCCGCAGCGAACGATTTGAAACCCGAGAGCGCGCATGCGGGGGTGAGGTCGCCAATAACCGCGTCGCTTGACGACAACGTAATACGGGATCTTCACCCTACCCATTGAACCGCCTCATCCGCTCACCAAAGACAGTTTCAGCGTGTGCTGCTGCCGGTGCCGCCGTCAATTCGGGAAATAGCTGCGGATGGCGTCGCAAGCGCCATCTATCCACAGCTTCGATGCAATATTTGCCCGTTGTGGGGTCCGGTTCGGGAAAACTCCGGTTTCGCAGCTCGGTGCGCCGCGCCTCAAAATCGGCAAGCGACAAGCCAAGCAATTCGGCGACCGCACTGGCCGTTACGTCACCGCGGAGCGGGACGCGATGTGGGCGACTCATTCTGCGCCCTCCGCATCGTTTTCGATCAACCCCAGCTCGCGCGCCCGGCTGCAGGCTTTGACAAGCACCGCTGTCAGCCGGGGTAGGTGCTTGATGTCGGCGGCGAAGCCCTTCACCGTCGGGTTCAGTTTGCCGTCCACCGTATTCCAAGTACGAACGTCGATAAGGTTTCGGCCCTGAAAGGTCGAAAGGCTGATCTTGACTGCTTGGCCAGCGCGATTTTTCCAAAATCCGTCAATTGTGATCGCTTCGGCGAGCGTAGGCCGCGTCATGAGTTCGCCCCCATGTCGCCCAAACCATTGCCGTGCGCAGGCGCATCGCCGTGATCCTTTTTCCAGAACCTCAAGCACCCGCGCTCATGGACATAAACGGTGCTGCCGTTCTTTGCTCTCACCGCTACGGTCGGCGGATCATCTGGCCGACCGGCCCCGCATTGGGCACAAACCTCGCTGCGGCGGTCGAGGTATTGGGGGATGGTGAGGTCGTCACCACCCGGCGCGGCACCGGTATCGCAGCGGATCCCCCCGGCTCCATTGCCGCCATTCGGCAAAACGGTGAGATCGTCATCGGGCTGTTCGGGCGTTTGATTGTCATCGCCAGATCGATGGCCCGACCGACCGCCCGAATTTAAGCCGTTGAAGCCATTTCTAGAAAATGCTGCGTCGGGCTGTTCGGGCGGTTGCTTTCCTACTGTTACGGGTTGGCTGTCCGCCTCGTTTGCCTTGCGGCCTAGGCCGTTCCCCGTAGAGTTAGGGAAAGAACAGCCCAAAACGCCCAGACCGCCCGAAGTTTGCGATTCGGCTTGCGCCTTCAAACGCTTGTCGTCGCGCTGTTGGCTGGGCTGTTGGTCGGGCTGTTCGGGCGGCCGTGGCGCAACAGCCTGGATGACCCAGGTGCGGGTCTTATCTTTCTCGGGTGGAGGTTCGACCATGATGCCGTTCTCGCGAAGGAACGGCATGAGCCGACGCAAAGCCGATCCAAGGCCGCGCGCGCTCTTAGGCCATTCCTTGCTTTTGATCTGGTCGCCAGCAATCTGCGCCAGCGGACCTAACAGCTTGCCGATCTGGCCCTGCCAGGGCAGCGCAAGCTGCATTCCGGCGCTGGCAACAGGGTCCTCACCCAGAAGCGCACTGATCGCGTTGCTGCGGTTCTCGCTGTAGGCGTTGCGGAAGGTACCTTTGGTGTCGTAGGCACCCTCGCAAGCGGTCACCCATTTGGCGAAGTCCGCCATGCGCGGCCATTTGGTATCGGTGATGCTCGGCAGGGTCTTAAGGCCGTGTGCCACCACATCGAGGAATGCGGCGAGGATGACCGGACGCTCTTTTTCAAAGGCGGCAAGCACCGTGGCTTCCTCGCGCCGATTTTCCTCATCGATGCGCGGCGGTACGATCTTGATGGTGCGATCGCCCAGATCGGGTGCCGTGATCATTTCGACGATGCTGGTGATGGCGATCGGCCTGACCGCATAGATCAAGACTTCGTCCTGGTCAGTGAACAACATCCGCTTCGCATAGCTCATGCCCGTCGAAATGCGGCACAACGCGTCCGAGAGCCATTCGGGCAGCGAGCTGACGTTATCGAGCGGCACAACATGCGAACGCGCGGCGGTGATATAGAGATCGTCGGCGGTTTTCGGCGGCGCTCTCAGATCGGCGGCATTAGGATCGATCAGCGCGCGCAAGACTTTCAGCGATGTACTCTTGGCGCTGCCGTGCTGGGCGATGAAGGCGAGAACGGGATAAGGTCCACGATCGCGGAATGCGCCGAGAACCCAGGCGACCACCAAAGAGAAGTCGGCGTCGTCCTTGACGTTGATAAATTGCTTAAGTGTCCTGATCCCGTCCTTGGTCTTTTTCTTCTTGGTGGGGATCGGCAATGGCAACATGCCGCGCGACCGGATAAACCGAACCGGCGGTTTATGGACAACCCGCCAGCCATCGGCGTCGATCTCGATGGCTTGCCAATCCTTGTTGCACAGATCGAGATAGATTTTGCCGTCATAGCCACCGATACGCACGGCGACCGGATGTTCATCACCGCGAAAGGTTGCCTCGGCCTCGATGACATTCAGCGCGCTCGCCGCGGCCTCGTTGTTCGGCGCGCTGTCGTTCTCTTTGTAATAACAATGCAGCAGCCACTTGCGGTATCCGACCGACCGCACCGGCCAGGTTTCGCGATGCCCGTTGCACTCAATATCCGCAAACGCAACATCTTCATGATTGTGAAACAACGCGCCCCGCTTCGCGATCTGGATCAAGATGTCAGACTGCTTCGGCCGCGCGCTGTCATCCTGCATCCCCTTAATACTGGCAGCGATCTCGGCCTTTTCTTCCTCATTCATTTCGACAGCCCTTGCAGGAAAGAAATCAACTCGTTGGTAATGGCCGGATAGCGCGGCTGCATCCGGCGCAGCGAGGCGACCATGTCGGCCATCTGCTCGGCATTAAGATGGGCAAGGCGCGCTTGTGCGCGCGGTTTTTTCAGATGGTCGATGCCGTAGGCACGAAGTTCGTATTCCAGGGCCTCGACAGTCGAGGCGGCAGCACGGCTAGGATAGGCAGTATCCTCAAGATCGTGGTCGTCACGATGATGATCACGACAATGATCACTGTCGCGTGCCGCCTCGTCGAAGTGTTCGATTATTTCGCGGTAGCACCGGCATCCGGCAAATTCGTATATTGCAGGCGTGAGGCGATCGAAGGCCTCATCAACGCTCAGCTCGGCTGCCTCAATCAGGATCAACAATGCGTCGGCGCGTTCAAGAAATGTTAAGCGGGGATCGAGATCGCTGCCGCTCGACGGCTCGACCGTCGTCGGTTCTGCTGTGATTGTCTGGTAAGTCATTTTGCCCGGTTTGCCTTGAAGGCTCGGGCGCGGTCTGTTGGCTTGCTTTAGCTTTTAGCCAGTAGCCGCGCCCAGCGGTTACACACAAACTGAAAACGTCCCGGTTCCCATTCCGGGGCGTTTTGCTTTTCAGGCGGCGTCATCACCTGAACGCATTCTCCAGGTCTGGTGTTGCCCTGGAAACAGTGCGTCCTTTCCGCCAATGACTTGGGGGTGATTTATAATTTTCTTTGCTAGCTCCGGCTCAATGCGGACACCGCTTGGGGCAATCCAAAAATCAGGCCCGCCGTGATAGTTGGTTTGTATCAGTCGTGAATCGGGTCCGCGCATCGCATCCATTGCCCGATTGAATAATTTGATGCTCTTGCCGTTGGTCACTTTCATGCTCTTCACTCCTGTACTGCTCGCTTAGGCGGGTCAAACTCCCCGGCGGGGTCCGCCGGGGAGTTTCGTTATCTCAGTCCTCCTGATCTGCTTTGGGCTGCGGAAGGTTGTCGCGCCAAGCGCGCTCGTCGTCGTTGGTAATGATCGTGCGGCGGCCGATTTTTCGTGCGACTAAGCGGCCAGCTTTGATTTCCTTATACGCAGTTGATTGACCGATGCCATTGCGCTCGGCGAAGGTTGAAATGGACGATGCGCCGCTATTGATTTCGCTCATCACTGAACCTCGCAGACGTGCAGACGCGCACCAGCGCGCGTCGGCAAATGTCTGGCAGTGATTCGCTTGCAATTAATCTGGTCGAATGGATGCCGAAAAAGTCTGCTAATCCAGCAGGTTAACGTTCTGGGGGTTGTGGCGGGGTACTACGGCGCTATGTTGGTCCGGTAATGCGTTAGGAGATCGTGATTCGCGTCTAATCAAAGTGGCCGATGACGAAACGGCCATGCGAGGTGCTTGAACACTTCGCACGGCCTGACCTAGCCAGTGGGATAATCACGTGGCAAAGGCTGATCCGAAGAATAGCGATAGCATCGCAACGATCCAAGAAGAGGCGGATGCTCTTGCGCGTCACATTGAGAATTCGGACGCGGACGCTCCGAAAAAGCCGCAGCCGCCGCCAACCCCCCACGAAAAACATCTGGGCAAGCTGGAGCATACCCTTCGCACAATTGCCAAAGCCAAAGATCCCAAACTGGCCGATTCAGAACTACAGGCACAGGCAAAAGCTATAAGGATTAAGCTAGTCCGTCGAATAGAAAACCACCGATCGAGCTATGCTCGTTTTCTGCATTACGGGCTTACCGTTGATGAAAACAGCGATCGTCAGCTCTACTATATTAGGCTTACAGGTGACCAACTAAAAATTGGTCAACGTCGTGGCTCCAAATCTCGAGCCGCAGCCAGAGAAGAAGCCGCAGCTATCAACGATCTAAGTCAGCTTAACGTGATCGAGCAACGCGCACTCGATATTTTCAAGGGTGCTCGCCGTAAGCCACGCAAAAATCTAATCGAGATGCGAGCGATACGGCTCGCCGACGCCACTAAGGAAAAATTCTTTAGTCCACGGCGAGCGGGGCGACCAAAAGGCGCAAAGCCAAGGCCCCTGCAGGAGGCAGAAGAAGCTCGGGACGAAGCAGAAGAAGCTCGTCGGGCATTCGACGCTTTGAAGCCGCGGCTGGCGCTAACAGATCTGGTTTCAATTGCTGCACCAATCATTGAGAAATTCGCTGGCAAGATTGCTGCACCAATCGTTCGGGATGAATTTGCTGAGAAGAAAATGCGACCAAATAATGCTTTCATGGCGTTGCGGCACACTGTTTATGCTTACTCGGAGACGCCGCCATCAGATCTGGCCATTCAACAAGCCCTGAATAGGGTACGGAGCGAATTGAGGAATACTCGTCGGCGGGCCGGCACCGTCCAAAGCTACGTCTGCGGCCGGCCGCCCTATTGTTAAAATGTCGCTTCCGGCCACAGGGCGTCAACGCGATAGAACTCCCGGCCTCCACCCTGGCAAAAATAAGCGCCAGGAAGTACCCGGCGCCTTGAACCAACCAACGCGGCTGCTCGGATCGAACAGCGGGGCCGGTGATTCGAAAGTGGGCTGAATACAGACGATGAACGAAAGCTACACGGCTAACGCAAGTCATCGTGGCTTAAACAGCAATAAAGTTAGGAAGGCTTGTTGCTGCTCATTCGTCCCTTGCTGAAACCACGCAACGGCCTCACGCGCGTTTGATTGCCGTTATCCGCCGCCACCGCCAGAACCGACTGTTGTGGTCGTTTCAGAAGACGACGGCAGCGCGGATCTGGGCAGTCGCAATTTCGATATTCGGGCGTGGAGCAAGAAGCGGCGAAGTTGGTTTTGAATTGGCTGTCCACTGTGCTGAAATGGCAACAGCCGTCCGGCGGGGCTGCGTGGTAGATTTCTCCATGTTTGGGGGGATCCATGAAAAGACTGGCAACCGGCGCTATAGCCGTTGCGTTGATTGGAACGCACGCTCTTGCGGCTGATATGGGCGTTCCGAGCCGCTCCTATTATCCGCCGCCCCCACCCGCGATCTATGACTGGACCGGCATCTATGTTGGTGGCCACATCGGTGGCGGCATCCTGACCGATTCGGTCAGCCAAAATGGCGTCTCAGCCTCGCCGAACGCGACCAACCTTTCCGGTTCGGGCAACCTAAGCCCAGCAGGTGTAATCGGCGGTGGGCAGCTAGGCGCAAATTACGAAATTGCGCCCTGGGTCATCGGTATCGAAGGCTCTTGGACCGACTCCGGGGTCCAGGGAAACACTTTAATCGGAGTTGGCTCCACGGCGATCGTTCCCCCTCCAGTGATTGGACAGGAGCGCTTCACCTCAAACGCCCTCTGGTTCGGGGCTGTGACGGGCCGTGTCGGCTATGCCGCCAATGACTGGCTGTTTTATGCGAAGGCGGGCGGCGCCTGGCTGCATGTGACCTACACTGAAGATCTTCTCGCCGCGCCCACCCCCGTGACCGTCACCACGCAAAACATAAGCGACACCCGCACCGGATTTACCGTTGGGGTAGGCATCGAATTCGGCCTGGTAGAAAATCTCTCAGGTAAGATCGAATATGACTTCTACGATTTCGGCAGCAAGAACTACAATTTCGTGATCACTCCGGTGTCGGTAAGCTCTAGTCTGCACGCCTTGACTGTTGGCCTCAATTATCGATTCAACTGGTCGGGCGGCCCCAAGCCATAGCCGACATGTGGGGCATTTCTCATGCCTCGTGAAGTGAAACAGAAAACCATGCCCGCCAATCAAATGGGCCGCTTGGCGGTTGTATTCGACGAAGACGATCTTGCGCGCTTACTAAGTGCAGCAGTTGAACGCGAGGGCGGGCAAACCGCTTTTGCGATACGCTATGACGTCGATCGCAGTCGCGTAAACAGGATCTTGAGCCGCCAGCTGCGCGCCAGCGAGGCCATTGCAAAAGCGCTGGGGCTTCGACGAGCTTACATTCGCGATTAGTTTGCCGCTCGTCTTCTAGCGCCGCTTCGATACCTCCGGCAACCTCGCAATATTCACCGCAATCCGCCGCGCCTCGTCGCGCATGATGAATTCACTGTGACGTAGGTTACATGCCAAACTTGCGAACTGAGCTAGTCTGCATTCTGACGAGTAGAGGGTGAGGTGAATGCAGAGGCAGTGCCATGGGCAAGGTCACTTTGTTCGCCGCTGCTGTCGCTGTCTTGGTTCTGATCGGTACCGACGCGTGGCTCTGCATCAGAACAGTGACCCCGGCCGCACTGGCTGGCTTTACCTACAATCGATTGATCATCGCCACGAGCGCGAAGGCTTCACCTATTTCGCACTATAATGACTACTTGTTCGTGTCCGATTGAATGACAAAAGCCCGACTGGGCTGTTTAACCTTTGCCGACTAGCTCCGGCACCTTGGCGATATTGACCGCAATCCGCCGCGCCTTATCATTGGCGAGCAATAAAGTAACTTTCATAACAGGAAACTAATCAACCACGCACGGCTTGCCTATAAAAGGGAGCATGTGCGGGGCATAACGCCCTAGCGCGATGGTCTGCCGAGTCCGCAAAGCCTATGGAGGTGGCCGTGAAACTTCGCCTGCTTCTCATCAGCGCTTTATTCCTGTTTGTGCAGATCGCAACGATGCACGCACAAGAGACGATAGACGTTGCTAAAATAACGTGCGCGCAGATTCTAAGGGAGCAACTCCCGCCGCCCACGCACGACATCGTGTTGTGGCTTAGCGGATACTACAACGGCAAACGCAACAGCACGATCATCAATCTCCAAACAATCAACGACGATGAGGAGAAAGTACGCTTTTATTGCTACGGCAACCCCGACACACCGCTTCATCTAGGCGCGTGAGGCACCATTTTAATTGAAGGCCGCCATTCTTATTAAGCGACTACGGCTTGCGCGATAGCTCCGGCAACTTGGCGATATTCGCCGCGATCCGCCGCGCCTCATCGCGCATGATTTAGATCAAAGACGCGGGTCTGGATCATGGTAGTTTAGCCTTGGGTGAGTGGCCGCGTAGGAGGTCTGAAATGTCAGACTTGCAGGAGGCGAGCCGCCCTGAGCGCGAACCCCAAATCGACACTGTAGGTTGGCTATTCTTGGCCGTCGCTGTCGCTATCACAGCCGCCGCTGCGATGGTTGCTTACAACGGCAACGAAGCGGTGTTTGGGAATGCTCCTGTATCGCACGTAGCCGCGCGCTAGGAATTGTCCGTACATGAGGCTTCTGCTATTCATCCTGGGTGTTTTCGCGGCTGTCGCCTGCTTTAAAAAACCCGCAGAGGCGCAAGACTATCCCTGGTGTGCATATTATGGACCCGAATTCGGCGCTACGAATTGCGGGTTCGCAACATTTCAACAATGCTTGGCCGCCGTGAGCGGAGCTGGCGGGGACTGTGGGGGCAATCCAATGTACCAGCCCGCACCGGGACCATATCGGTCGACCCAGCGCCCGAGGCGCCATTCTCACTAACCGATACGGCTTGTGCAAACGGCGATATTCACCGCAATCCGCCGCGCGCCGGTTCGCCGCTTCCTTCGCGGCGTTGAATCCTCCAATTTAGGCGGTTGAAGCCCACGCCCAAATGCTGAAGTAGTTTTTTTGACGCAAGTCAAAGATTTATCAGCCAGCTTAATGCTTCGGGCGTCGAGTGAGGGGCCAAGTTTTGTCACGGAGGAATTTATGAACAAGCTGGTTCTTGGAGTAGCCACTTTGGCGCTTTCGGCGGGTGCCGCGTCGGCCCAGGTAGTGTACCCCGGTTACAGCTACGCACCCTATGGCTACGGCTATTACGACTACGCACCCTACGGCTACGGCTACGGTGTTCCTCTCTATGCCTACGCCGCCACCGGGTTTTACGGCTGCTATCCGACCTTCGACTATTCGACAGGCTGGAACGAATTTTGTCCGGGTTCTGGCTATGTTTTTGGGCCCGGCTACATCCACCCGTGATTGGCGCCAGCCAACAAAAGGCCAAATCGTAGAACAGCGCGATGAAAACAGATGTTGAAAAACTCGACACGCTTAAACTCCTTTGGCTGGGATGTATGGGGAAAGTTAAGCGGATAATAACGGTCGCGGAACGAGACGCCGCGTTAGAAAAGTTTGTAACAACTTATGAGCAAATAAAAGACGACCCGGTCCTCGAGAGTGAATTTGCACGCTGGCAGGCGCATACAATGGGCATTTCAGAAACAGAAATCCAATGGCTGAACGGCAAAGTGGATACCCAATCCTTTACCAGGCATTGACTCCGCTGCTACCCGCGACTTTCTGCGCTTGTGTTCTTGGTGTGAGGCCCTTGGACCATGAAAATATTTGGAGACAATATTTGACTGCATTGGATACAAACGACCGGATCATAATCTAGTCTATTGGGTTCTAATTTTGGCACCCGCACGAGCTTATATAACGCCCCGCAGTGGGGGCAGCGAAAATCGCGGGGTGGGCCTACATGCATGCGAATCAGCTTCCACGTCCGATAACCAGGCTAACATAGTCTGAATTGACGAGTGTTACCCGCTGGCGACAAGCGAAGAAAAAATTGCGCCGGGATTAGGCCCTGGCGGAACAGACACGGTTCGATAATGCCCAGCCCCGGGCGGGTACGCTCACGCAACGACATGCACGTTTAATATTAACCGAAATCAGAAGAGTCGAGTGGGCGTGGCCCCGGCTCTCGGGCACGGAAAATGGGTGAGGTCCGGGGCCACTAGCGCACGGCCGGTAATCACCCCGACCGCTCGTTGCGCCAAACGAAGCATCCTTCAGAACCGCGTTCCACCGCCCAGAAGGATGATCGAGCTACTCCGAACGAGCATCGCCGACGAAATGCGGGAAGAACATCGTCGTGGCGCGCTTGGCGAATGATTGACCAAGGCGGCGGGAAGCGGCGGGCGTGATCGATCACCCCGATCCCTTATGACCTATTGTCCTCGGAAGCTAAGAAGAAAAGCATCGGAAAATTCTGCAAAAAAATAGCTCGGGGCTCTCAGTCATCAATGAACTCATCGCCGACGGCGAGAAGGCCCTCCATCCGACTGACCGTTTGGGCGACTACGCTGTGCGCCTCTCCGGTCTGAAGCTGGTTTTTTAGTTGAATAAGAGCATGATTCGCGCCATCGAGCCGGTGTGCCAGCACAGTTGCAACATACAGCGCCGCGATCGGATTTTGTGCTAGAAGCGCGGTCGCATTGGCTATGTGAAACTGCGAGGTTTCCAATGCATGCACGTCCGCTGTGTGCGGCTGGTCTAGCAAGACAGAGAGCTCACCAAATACGGCGCCAGGCTCCGCCACCTTGGCGATCTCTGTGTCCTCCTTCACGATCGCGACATTGCCCTTCTTGAGGATCAACAGCCGGTCAGTCTTCGAACCATCGACGATCACAGTCTCGCCGGGCTGGTAGGTTACGAGCGGAAGGCTGGCGAGACTGCTTTGGAAGGCAGCTTTGTCAGGAATAAGAGGCATGACAACTTCTCGATAATTTTTGGTTGCTCGCTTACGGCGACGCTCTGCCATCAAGTCAGGTATTTAAGGCGTTCGTAGGGGGCACTTGGGCCTACACGGCGGCGTGGCAATGACGTTCTATTGACAGTCGAAGCGCCGTTTGCCGGGCTCGTGCGTCTGTCGCGAACAAGCATCGCCGACGAAATGCGCGAGTGGCATCAGCGGCGCGTATTAGGCGACCGACCAAAGAGAAACTAAGGTAAATCATGTCCATAAACCGGATCTGACGACGATCCCGCCCATATCCTCGATCAAATCGAGCATAAGCTTATCGACGACGTACAGTAAGCGTTCAGCTTCCGAATAATTTTTGTTGGTGATCAACTCCGTCATTGCATCTAGCAGCTGCTTGTGCGTCCTTTCTAAACGCTGCCGCCATTCGAGCGAATCGGCCATTTGCGCCTCCGTGTTTTGCTGCATGTGCTGTGCCGCGATTGCCACCGCGACTTGCATCGGCGATTGCGCGTTCAACCAGTGCGGCGGGAAGCGGCGGTTGCCCTTTCTATCACGGGTGAAAACCAATTAAATTTACTTGGCGACCGACGTTGATAGACATACACTTTCCCACGGGGACGGGGGTGTTATGTCAAAATTCGAGCGCCTGCTAGAGGCGGGTTCAACGGAGTTACCTGATTGCCGTTGTGCCGCCGAGATGAGCCTAATGGCTATCGTACCAGTAGCTGGTGGCGATACCGAAATTCGCATCTTTCGATGCCCAGACTGTAGTCACGAGCTTAGACTGACTGCTTGGCGTAATGAGTCGGCCGCCTGAAAATTACCGCGTTAGTTGAACAACGCCTCGCGCTTCACGGCTTGCGCACCAACCCCGGCAGCTTGGCGATGTTCGCCGCGATCCGCCGCGCCTCGTCGCGTGTGAGCAGTCCCCCTTAGGGTCGATGGGCGGCAGAAAATTATAATGCTACGCGCAGCCCGCAAGGAACGGTAGAGACAAAACGGTCTGCCGGGCTTCATCTTTCACGATCACCTTAGTCCCGGATGGTCGTACCTGATCACATTTTGCAGCTCCCCGATTCTGCGTTCAGCCATATGAGAGTGCTGCCGCAACACTCGGCAAATCCGCAACGTGAGGATCATGTTCCTTAATCTCGTTCAAGCGGCATGTTGTGAAAAAATATCGCGGCACCAGTCTCTCCATCTTTTGAGGCGGGAGCGCGATCCAGTTCTCTCAGCCACCGGCGCTTGTCGCAGCCGACGATGGCGTACTGTGCGTCCAATTCCTCGACAGACCAAGGGGCGGGAAGCGGCGGGCGGGCCATTCTTTCAAGCCAAAAGCGCGCCGCCTGGAATTGTTTCTAGTGGTTAACGTCGAAGTCGGCGCAGATATAGCGCCCGTGCTTCCAAACCATGTAGTCGCAGCTTGGCAGGGTATCCGAAGCGAACGCCCGATTGCTGAAAATGAGTGCGATTGAGAACACGATTCCCAATACGATTCCCGTCGCCATCGTTTTCATTGGAAGGCTCCTCGCTGGCTCCGGCACATCTCGTTAGGGAAGGATGTCAAAAATGCGCCCGTTGGTGCTGTGACGTCGGTCACGGAATGATGTTTCGCCAGCATCGAATTGAATTTGTTTGGAATTCAGGTCGCCGCGGCGTACAGCCACGCTAACCAATGGTTTAGCGATTTTTGCCGACCACGCGATACGCTCCTTGGTTTTTGCCCTGCGGCATCCTTCACGACAAAGCAGGCTTCCAGTTCAACGACTGACCAAGGCGGCGGGAAGCGGCGGGCGAGCATTGGCTCACAGAATAAAAGAAGCCTCGGACGTTGCCCCCCGAGGCTTCCGTGCTGGTCCTACGACACTTGACCATGCGCTGTTGGTCACAGCGGAGGACGGCAGCACCCTTTAAACCATTCCGACCGAGACCGCAGTCAAGCGAGTTTCTGTTTTGGACACTCCACGGCGGCGGGAAGCGGCGGGGTATCAGAGGGCCTGTGCGTTCTTGATCCACATCAAATGTTTGCTGATCGAAGTGTAATCAGATGGCGGACGTCGAACTCTACAGGGAGGTCAAGATGTCGAGTGTAAATGTTATCGTCCGGCTGATCGTTACGATGATGCTTTTATTGATGGCGTTCGTTCTTTATCCCCAAGGGTCGACTGCATCGGCGCAAACCGTCATCATCGTCAACGGTGGCGGTTGGGGCCCAGGTCCGGGTTGGGGCCCAGGTGCGGGTTGGGGCCCAGGTCCGGGTTGGGGCCCAGGTTGGGGTCCTCCCCGTTGGAGTGCGGGTTGGGGTCCAGGTTGGAATGCAGGGTGGGGTCCAGGTTGGGGTCGTCCCCGATTATATGCCGCTTGGGGTCCCCGATGGGGTTGGGGTCCCCGTTGGTAATGTCGGTTGGGGCGGGGCGTGATTGCTGGGGCTGGCAGTGCTGATGCCAGTTTAGACCAAGCGATCAGAGCCCTCGCTAGTTTCGGCGCAATAGCTCCGCAGCTTCGCGACATTCGCCGCAACCCGCCGCGCCTCATCTTTGGTAAGCAGCTTGGCGGCTGAGCGTGACTTAAGCCGGGCAAGATAGCCGAGCGTGAACACCAGCACGCCGCTCAACAGCACGTAATAGACCACCATCAGGGCGTCTGAGGTTTTCATGCGATCTGCTCGCAAACGGCGTCGATGTGCGACACGCCACAAGCTCGGCATTCAAAGATATA
>Ga0310914_10000318_pt1 | contig 26938 bp, 17 predicted proteins | sample GREbulkMGAN108_FD_203450 | JGI IMG/M metagenome (GOLD analysis project Ga0310914, IMG submission 203450) | Lab enrichment of tropical soil microbial communities from Luquillo Experimental Forest, Puerto Rico - GRE.bulkMG.AN108 | ecosystem: Environmental > Terrestrial > Soil > Tropical forest >... | reverse complement strand
TCACTTGAGTTCGTAGCGACTTCCAGTCCCGGTTTTTTCTTTTGAGACAGCTTCACGGCCAATGCCGTCAGCCCTCCGGCGGAAGTCGCGCTGGCGACGACCAGCCCTATGCTTGCCAAGCAGAATGGGCACATCGCATCACCTCTCGGTCGGACGGCGAAGCGTGACCGCTAAGCCGCCTCTATATGGATGACGGGGAGGGACGGGCGATTTCTACATCAGTCGAGAATCAAGACGCTGGGGCCAAATGTCGCTGATTACGCAGCGCTTAACCTGCTGGGCGTGAAGCCCTGTCCTGCAGTTCGGGGATATGAGCCTCCGTCTCAGGCTTTGCGGCAATCCCCAAAGGATTTGGAACGAACTGAGGGCGACACTTCAGACACCTCAAATCAGCTTACTTTACATTTCGCTTTTTATTCGCAAATCCTGTTGCTTGATTGGGCGTTTCTGCAGCAGGAACTCTCTAACGGCAGGATCTTCGGCCAAGCCGACCGCGCGCTCATAAGCGTCTGAGGCCTCATGGGTTTTACCGAGCCCTTCGAGGAGGTGGGCGCGAACAGCCCAGTACGGTTGATAATGCGACACAGCGTCCGGGGCAATCGGTTCCAAAGCGGCGAGTCCTGCTTTTGGTCCCTCCGCCTCCGCAATTGCGGCGGCGTGTCCCACTCGTGTGCCGAGCGCGGGCGATATGCGGATCAGCTTTTCGTAGAACAAAGCTATTGCAGCCCAGTCTGTCCGGCCAGTGTGCGCACGCTCCGCATGTACCGACTGAATTGCAGCTTCAAGCTGAAATCTGCCGGAGCGCCCGCGCTTGGAAGCCTCGGCGAGATGACGTTCAGCCTCTTCGATTAAAGGAAGTGACCATTGCTTCGGGTCCTGCTCGGAAAGAGGAACGTACCGGCCATCAAGCGCCCTGCGTGCCGAGCGCCGTGCTTCACAGTGCAGCATGAGAGCCAGCAGTCCTTGAACCTCGGCCTCGCTGGGCATGAGCTGCAGAAGAACCCGCGCAAGCCAGATGGCTTCCTCGGCCAGATCGCGGCCACGTTGATCAATGCCAAACATGTCGTCCCAGCCGATCCCGAAGGCAGCATAGATGGCCTCAAGCACGGCATCGAGCCGCTCCGGCAAATCGCGCTCTTCCGGAATTTCAAACTGGATACCGCCATCGCGGATTTTCGTCTTCGCGCGGAACAGGCGCTGGCCCATCGTTTTCGGCGGGACAAGGAAGGCATGGGCGATACGAGCTGCGTCCAAACCCAGAACCGTCTGCAGCATGAGCGGAGTGTGCATGGCGGGGTCAACCGCCGGGTGAGCGCACACGAAGAGCAATTTCAGCCGTTCATCTGGAAATTCCGTCGACAAAGCCGCCTCCGGGGAGTTTTCCTTCAGGAGCACAAGAGTTGGCTCGCTTGCTAAGACCACGCGCTGGTGACGAATAACATCAATGAGTGAATGGCGTGCTGCTGTGAGCAGCCAGGCCTCGGGGTTCTGCGGCAGGCCGTCTCGTGGCCAGGCCTTGAGCGCGGCCACTAACGCCTCACTAAGGGCATCCTCAGCGCTGGCCATGTCGTGCGTGTGGACGGAAAGATACGCCACCAGGCGGCCGTAGGATTCTCGGGCGACGCGCTCTATGGTCCGCCCTACGGCGACTCGGATGTCCTCCTGACTGCCGTCATTCATCCTGTGAACCCCCGGCGCATGGCTTCAGGCGCCAGCGGCCGGACCTCCACTGCGCCGATCGATGCGCCCGGGCATCGCGCGGCCCATTCGAGCGCGGCGTCAATGGAAGGGAGTTCCAGGATGATGAATCCTGCCAGTTGCTCCTTCGCCTCCGCATAGGGCCCATCCTGCACGCGACGCTTTCCCTCCCTAAGACGTACGGTCGTTCCCGTCTCCGGCACTTCAAGAGCATTGGCGCCGACGTAGATACCGGCCTCAACGAGCGCCTTGTAATAAGCCCTCCAAGCGCCGAGATGAGGATGGCTATAGTCGTTCTTCCGCATTGCAAACTCTTCCGGTGAGTGGTAGATCAGCAGAGCAAACTGCATCAGTTCTCTCCTTTGTCACAATCTCGCCGGCTTTGCCGGCGCTTACACATATGACGGGCGAGAATGGGTCCCTTCGACAGACTTCCTTGCGGTTCCCAACGTGTGACGGGCCATTTGGAAACCGTGGGAGCATGAGAGTGGATAACACGGTAGCCCAACGTCCGGGTGTCAGACCTCAGTTTTTCGCTAAGTGGACCAAAATTTACTCGTAGCGTAGCGCGATGATAGGGTCGACGCTCATCGCTTTGCGCGTCGGAATGTAACACGCAAACAGAGTGATCGCGCACATCAGAAGGGCAATGCCAACGAAAGTGGTTATGTCCCCGGCGCTGACGCCGTAAAGAAGGCTGGCCATCAAGTGGGCCAAGCCCCACGCCAGCGGCAGGCCGACCAGCAGCCCAAATGATGTAATCATCATCCCGCGGCTCATGATCAGACGGAGAACGTCGCGAGGCTGCGCGCCCATGGCGACGCGGACGCCGATTTCCTGGGTGCGTTCGGCAACAGAGTAGGCCATGACTCCGTAGACGCCGACCGAAGCGAGCACCAGGGCAACCACCCCCATGACCGTCAGCATGACCGCGACATAAGAGAGGCCTAGAACTTGATTTGAAAATACCTTCTCAAGCGTGAAAAATTCCGAGACGGGCAAATCTGGATCAATCGCGGCGATTTCGCTGCGAACCGCCGAGGCGAAGGTGGCGGGGTCGCGCTCAGTGCGAATGGCAAGGTAAGTGTAAGCCACCGGCGCTTGGCGATAGGAAAGATATAGGGGCGGCGCGGCCTGAGTCTCGAAAATACCATACTTGATGTCACCAACGATCCCGACGATCTTGACCCAAGGCGACTTCGGATCGTCGGGACCTATCTTGACAAATTTTCCAATAGGATCCTCTCCCGAGAAGATACGTTGCGCAAAACCTTGGCTAACGACTGCGACAGGCGGTCGATCGAAGGAATCGCTCTGCTGGAGCAGCCGGCCGGCGCGAAGCGGGATGTGCAGCGTGTGGAAGTAGTCCGGATTGACGTTCTCGATGTTGGCGTTGCGGTATTCGCCAGGGCGCGCAGGACGGCCTTGGATCGTCACGACGTTGTCGACCTCCTGATCGCCATAGGGAATTTCGGTGGCAACAAGAGCTGCGTGGACACCAGGGACCGTATCGAGTTTCTGAAGGGCTTGGTCGAAGAAAGCGGCCCGCTGTTGATCCGTCTTGTATTTTGACTCCGGCAGGCTGACGTGCATGGTCAAAATGCTTTGCGGTTCGAGATTCTTGTTGACGACGAGCAGAGTCCGGACTCCCTTGCTCATCAGGCCAGCGCCGACGAGCAGAATGAGAGCAAGGGCCACTTCCGAGACAATGAAGATGGTGCGCAGCCGCTGCCTGTCACGACCTTCGGAGTTGCCGCGACCTGCTTCTTTTAGCGCATCGTGAATGTCTGAGCGGGAAGTCTGGAAAGCGGGAGCCAAACCGGAGATGATGCCAGCGAAAAGCGCAACCGCGACGGTGTACCAGAAGACGTCCGATTCCAACCGAACGTGCTTCCACATGGGGAGATATTTTTCGACCTCGGGCGGCATGTAATTGCGGAGCAGGCCAATTCCGATTAGCCCAAGGAAAAGGCCGAGGACTGCTCCGAAAAGCGCAAGCAACACGCTCTCGGTCAGGAGCTGGCGCACGATGCGCCCTCGGCCAGCTCCGACGGCCTGGCGCACGGCAATTTCTTTGTGGCGGCTGGCCGCCCGCGCCAGAAGCAAGTTGGCAACGTTGGCGCAGGCGATGAGCATCACGAAGACGACCGCGCCAATCAAAAGCAAACAATACTCGTTGGTTTGCTCACCCGAAACAAATACACCAAGCGGCAACACCTTTACGCTCCAGTTGGCGTCGGTCTGCGGAAACTGCTTGGAGATGCGGCCTTCGATGATGGACATTTCCGCGCGCACGTCGGTTAATGAAACGCCAGGCTTCAGGCGGAGGAGCGGCATGAGATAACGGTCGGCGCGGATGGTTTGCTCCTCCGGTTTGAGGGCCAGGGGGAGCCAAATCTCTGCCCCAACCGGAAAGGTGAACTCGCGGCCGGCGACACCGACGATGTCATATTTCTTTCCATCCAGGAGCATGGTCTTGCCGATGATGGAGGGATCCGAGGCGAAACGCCGCTGCCACAGGCCATGGCTGAGAATGGCTTCCTGATCGTGACCGAGCTGTTCCTCTTCAGGAAGAAACGGGCGACCCGCCACGGGCGGGACTGCGACCGTATCGAAAAAATTGGCGGACACGAAGACGGCGACCAATTTCTCAGGCTGGCCCGTTCCCGTTAAATTGACGTCGGCATATTTCCACATCGCGATTTTTTCAAAGGAACGACTGTGGGCTTTCCAATCGAGATAATCGGCTGGAGAAACAGGGCTCCAGATCAAGCTTTCCTGTGGCGGAAGACTGAGAACCATCACCATGCGATCGAGATTGGGCAATGCAATTGGCTTGCGTAGGAAAGCGATGGCAACGCTGAACACTGCAGTGTTCGCGCCAATCCCCAGGGCCAAAGCAATGACTGCGAGTGCCGTGAAGCCCGGGCTCTTGAGTAACACGCGGAAGCCGTAACGCAGGTCCTGGAGGATGTTGGTCATCGCTTCCTCCTTGCTGTGGATGCCGGCGCGATGGTCTGTTAAGAAAGACGGTAAAAAATGCCAAATGTTTCGCTCATCCCTGGTCAAATGACGGGCAAACAGGAAGGAATCGGATTACTCATGGTTTGGCAATCGGGGCGGACAGCCGTCCGGTTTCGCAACGACTCTTCCCGCAACCGCACAACTTGCGGGCCATCGCCGCTGACGTAGAATCGCTAACCACATCTACAAGAGGGACTTGGAAGAGGTAAGGCTGGAGCATCAGGAACGTGTCGAAGTCAGCGAGGGGCAGCCAGGAAAAGCACGGCAAGAACGTCAAGCAGAAGGCCGGCTTGAATCGTGCCGTGCTCGACTCGAGCCCATTCGAACTGCGCCGTCAGTTGCAGTACAAACTGACGTGGCGGGGCGGGTTGCTGGTAGCCGTGCCTTCGCAAAACACCAGCCGTAGATGTCCAGCCTGCGGTACGGTGTCTGCGGAGAATCGCAAGACGCAGGAGAAGTTCACGTGCGTCCAGTGCGGCTTCACCGCCAACGCTTTAGCCTGTTCGCAATCTTCGGCTGAAGGAAGGCCGTCGTGTCAGGCACCCACCGAAGGTATCCGTGCGTATGCATGAGACCGGTAGGAATCCTCTCCCTTCAGGGTCCCTTCAGGGAGGGGAGGAGGTCAATGCGTGTCCCGGAAGACCATGAACTCCGGCTCGATCAGCGCACGAATCAAATCTCTTCGCGCGATGATGCCAACGAGTTTACCTTCTGCGGTCACCGGCACGCGAACGATTTTGTGCTCGACGAGGCAGTTCATGACCTCCTCGAGCGGAGTCTTTGCGTCCACGGTCAGTGCGGGTCCGGTCATGACCTGACGAGCCGTCAGATTCTCAAGGCGCTTGCCCTCGAGAAGCGCACGAAGGATGTCCGCTTCGGTGATGACGCCAATGACTCTTCCATCCAGATCCGCAACGGGCATGCCACTGAATTCGTTGGTGACCAAACGCGAAGCCAAGTCGCGGAGGGAAGCCTGCGGCGTGGCCGCAATCACCGGAGTCTGCATAATCTGTTTGGCAGTGACGGGAACTGCGGTCGGCTTGAGGGCCGGCGCAACCTTCGCTGCTGTTGCTCTGGTTGCCATAATGTTGTCGCCTTTCTAAGGGATTTAGAGGGGACGCGGCGGTGGTCTGCTGTGGACTCTCTATAGCAAAGGGCGCGCTTCGTCGCAGTCCCCTCGCAAGCACGCTAGTCGGGTGCGGCAGGCATTGCAGTGCGCCTGGTCACAGGCCTCCGTGCGCTGAGTCACAGACCGTTTGGCTCTTAGCCTGTCATAAGTCTCATCGTGGAGGAGCCCATGACCACCCGTCGCCTTGTTCCGCTCGGTCTCTTGCTGCTTGCTTGCGGAGCAGCGGGTCAAGAGAATCGGGGTGACGACAAAACGCAGCTTCCGGCGAGCTATGTGCCTTCTGGCAAGGCCATATTCAAACTGTACTGCAGTGCCTGCCACGGCGCCGACGCTAAAGGCCACGGCCCTGCCACTCCTACGCTCAACACGCGCGTGCCGGATCTCACCACTCTCACAAAGCGCCGCGGTGGCAAATTCCCGTTTGAGTACGTCGAGAGCACTATCCGTTTTGGCCCAGGTTTCGACGCGCATGGATCGCAAGAAATGCCAGTGTGGGGCCCCATTTTTCAGTATCTCGAAAACTATAATGAGGCTGCCGTGCGCCAACGCATTTGGAATCTGTGTGAGTATCTGGAATCCCTCCAGCAAAAGTAGGGCGGTGGAATCGTGCGCCGAATCCGTCTTTGTCGCTAAACTCTTTGAGACAAAGACAAGAGCGATCGAAAGAACGATTCAGACTGAAAGAGCTGGCGCAACGCAGAGAGCTGATGCTCTCTTCACGGTCATGAGTGAAGCGCGGAAAAACAGGTCAATTGACATCCTCCCTGCAACTGCAATTTTCGCGTGGCGCGCCGGTCCATCGGCATCCCCTTTTGGGCCAGAGCAGACACTCTGACATCTTGGCGCTACGCGGGAGGTGCGCGTTTGCAGGATCTAGCAATGCTCCGCGGCCAGCTCGTAGAAATCATTTCGGGGACAGTTTTCGTGTTCATTGGATTGGCCGCTTGTGCGATAGCCGCCATCCGCCGGACTGGGGTACGCCTGTTTCTGTGGCTGGGAGTGTGGAGCGCGTTCTACGGAGCGGGGCTGTTGACGCGCTCGCCGGCTGTAGTGACGGCGCTGCCAAAGTGGTTACAGGCGAGTGTTCCGTACGCGAATGCGGTAAACACATACCTGGTCTCTGTGGTCGCCTTTCGTGCGTTTTTGGAGTTAAGCGTAGCCAAGCTTCGGCTGGTCATCGAGATCATCATCGTTGCCGGGATAGGCGTGGCGGTCGTCGGCATTGGCTCGTTCGTGTTGGGCGGCCCGGAAGACAAGTTCATCCGGTACAACTATGTTGTGACCGTGTGCGGGCTTCTTGTGCTGCTAATCGTGCTGGCAGTGAAGAGGCTGTCGGACAAGTACTTGGTTTTCTTGAACCGTCGGGCTCTGGCCGCAGGCACGCTGGTGTTCGTTTGCGCGGCTCTTTGGGTTAACCTGTCCCGTAGGCTGCTCGCAACTCCGCACCTTGTGAACCATCTAGGTTTTGCCGTGTTCCTGCTCTCGTTGGGATACGTGGGCGTGCGAATAGTGTTTGCCAACGAGCGTCGTTTGCTGTCGATTGACAAGGAACTCGAGATTGCCCGGCAGTTGCAGTTCTCCATTCTTCCCACCGCTGTTCCGGAAATCCAAAACCTTCGGATTGCGGTGTCCTATCGGCCGATGACCGCAGTGGCTGGCGATTTCTATGAATTCGTTGCGGCGGATGGAAAGCGGGTCGGGTTCCTGGTGGCGGACGTGACCGGCCACGGTGTGCCGGCGGCCTTGATCGCTTCGATGATCAAGGTGGCGACGCAGCCGGTCGAAACGTGTGCCCATGACCCGCGAGAAGTGCTGCGTGGCTTGAACCGCATCCTATTCAAGCAACTCCATGAGCAGTACGTCTCCGCGGCGTATTTGTGGATTGATACGGAGCACGGCAAGGCTTTGTACTCGGCGGCAGGGCATCCGCCGCTGCTGCGCTGGAGGGAAGGCAGGCTGGAGCGCATCGAAAGCAACGGCTTATTGCTTGGAGTTCTTCCGGATCCCGAGTATCCCGTGCGAGAGCTCGCAATCCGTACCGGGGAGCGGCTTTTGCTGTACACCGATGGACTGATCGAGCCGCAGAATGCCAGTGGAGAATCCTTCGGCGACCGGAAGCTCGAAGAAGTGATTCGCAAGAATCAATCGCGGCCACCTGCTGAGCTATTGGAGCAAATGCTCTCGGAGATACGCGCCTGGCAGCCCCCCTCGCTGCCCCAGCAGGACGACATCACCCTTGTCGTGATAGACGTTCGCTAGTTCTTGCTCTGACAGTCGCCGGGCCAAGTCCTGTTAGATGTTGTGGTTCCACCAGTTCCTTTCGTCTGTTGTTATTCACATGTTGCTTCCGAATCCTGTTTCGCCGCTTGACTGGCGCATGCTTCGGCATGTGCCAAATCGAGGAGGCTGCCTAGCGGGGGTCGGGAAGGGCTGGAGGGCTCCCAAATGCTCCAATCCTCCCGGTTTCCCTAGCCAGACGGCACCGGCCACGCCCGAGTAACCCTGCGAACTGGATTCGCGTATAGAATATTGTGATGAGGATTTTGTTGTTCAGCGGAAAGGGGGGCGTAGGCAAAACCAGCCTCGCCGCAGCCACGGGTCTGAAACTGGCCCAACTTGGCTACCGTACGCTGGTCATGAGCATTGATCCGGCACATAGCTTAGCGGATTCGCTCGACCTGGAAACTGACCTATTTCACTCTCAGACCTCCGATCCCCTTGCGATTAATGACCGGCTCTCGATTCTGGAATTAAACATTCAGAAAGAAGTTAAGCGGCACTGGCAGGAAATCTCTTCCTACGTCACTGCTGTGCTGCGTACCACCGGGATCAGCGATGTCGAAGCGGAAGAACTCGCCATTTTGCCTGGCATGGAAGAACTCAGTGCCATGATGTACATCAACCAGTACCGCCGTGAAAACCGCTACGACGTTGTCGTACTCGACGCGGCGCCCACGGCTGAATCCATGCGGTTCATTAGCATGCCGACCACGCTTGACTGGTATATGAAACATATCTTCCCGTTCCAGCGGAACCTCCTCAAAGCGGTTCGCCCAATTGCCAATCGTGTCGCTCCATTTGAACTGCCGCCCGACAGTTATTTCGGCAACATTCGCAACCTCTTCGAAAAACTGGAGGGGGTCGGCGAGCTCATGGAGGACCCGAATACCACTTCCGTGCGGTTGATTACCAACGCTGAAAAGATGGTGTTCCGCGAGACACAACGGGCCTTTGTGTATTTTTCGCTGCATGGCTTGACCGTGGACACGGTGGTCGTCAACCGCATGCTTCCCTCCGACGTCAGCGACAGGTGGTTCAACGAGTGGCACAGCTCCCAGGACAGTATAATGCGCGAGCTGGAAGAGTACTTCGCGCCTGTACCGGTCAGGCGTGTTCCCTTGTTCGCCCATGAGGTCTTGGGCCAACAGCGGCTCCAAGAGGTTGCGAAAGTGCTGTATTCTGAGGAAGAAGACCCCGCGGCTGTGACCCGGACCGAGAGGCCTTATGCGTTTGAGAAGCGGAATGGCATGTATGAGGTAAGGCTCTTGTTGCCATTTGCTACCAAGGGCGAGATAGGGCTGTTCAAGAAAGGCGATGAATTGGTCGTGGAGGTCGGTACATTGCGGCGTCACATCGGCTTGCCACGCTCAATGGCAACATTAACGCCTTCTCGGGCGCGACTTGAACGTGGAGTTCTCACTGTCGAACTGAAGGAGGCACAATGAGCGAACAAGACACGACTCAACAAAATGCGGGCCAACCTGCTACGCCCGAGCGCTGCCTGTGCCGCGAAGTCCTAGAGCAGGTCCGGGAGCAGCTGAGCCTGTCTCCCGAGATCCGCGAGCATTTCACGAATTCCCGAATCGAGTTCCTGAAAGCGATTCGCGGAATCATTGACAGCCGGATCGAACGCCTGTCCAGAACGAGCCAGCGTGGGGCGAAAATCCCTGTCGACTAATCGGTCTCGAGAAACTGCTCCTCCGACAGAGTTCTGGACCACGCCATCAAGAGCCCGACACCGACCGCGGCTCAATAGACCGCCTTCCAGGCCAGGCTGGCACAACCGAGGAGGTTGGCTCTGGCCCCGAGCTGGCTCACTACAATCCTTACCTGCCTCCCGGCCAGCGGCTGGGCGCGTTCGAGCATCGCTCTTTGCAGCGGCCTGAGATAGAGGTCGGCAACTGGCCACAACGAGCAGGTTTTTCAGGAATACACTCGCCAGATGGCGGGCCGAGCCTCCTCGAGATGAAGAGGTAGGCGCAGAAGTATGCAGTGCATCGACGATCTTGCTCGTCCGTGATCACTCCGTCGCCTTAAAGGCGACGGCTTCTCGCGGCACGCATGAGACGACATCCTCTACGTTATGCCACGAACGCCCGACCCGGGCGCGCTGGAGTATGACTTGCGCGGAGACCACGTTACGAGGCGCTGACAACCCGCATACCGGACATTCATGCCAACGCTCCGCAAGCGTCTTGGGCACGGCCGCTCCGCATATGCACACTTGGCTGGTTCCACGGGGATCCACCTTCACCAGCTCTCGCCCGGCGCTTGCAGCCTTGTACCAGAGCTTGGTAAAGAAAGAGTTCCACCCGGCGTCGTGGACTGGGCCGGCCAATATTCCGCGCGAGAGTCCTTGGATGTTGAGGTCTTCCACCGCGATAAACCCGTAGCGGTCCACCAGGCAGCGGCTGAGATGATGATGAAAGGCGGCACGCTGGTTTCTGATTTTACGGTACGCCTTGGCCACCAATGCGGCGGCCTTGTGCCAGCGACGGCTGCCGCGCATGCGACGGGAAAGCCGGCGCTGAGCGCGGCGCAGGTGAGCCAACCCGCGCTTGAGGTGTCGGGGATTGTCAATCTCCCGGCCATTCGAAAGAGCGACAAAACTGTCCAGCCCGACATCAAGGCCGATCTCCTTGTTCGACTCCGGTAACGCGACGGTGTCTCGCTCGACGGAAAAACACACGTACCAATGATTCACGTCCCGCTTGATCGTAACGGTCTTGATCTCGCCCTCCACAGGCCGGTACAGCTTGACCTTGATCAGACCAACGCCCTGGATACGCAACTTGCCGTCATCGAGCAATCGGCAGCCATTGCCGTAGGAGGGAAAAGTGATACTGTCGTAGCGCCGGAACGAACGGAAGCGCGGGAAGCCGGGTCTCTCGCCGCGTCTTACCCGGGCGAAGAACGCCTGGAAGGTCTTATCCAGCCGGCGGAGCACATCTTGGCAGCAGGAGAAGTTGGCCAGTCCGATCAACCCTTCGGCCCGCATCGGCTTCAGCTGGTTGGCCTGGTCGTAGTAGTTGATGCTCTTGCGGCAAACTTTCCAAGCGTCGCGCCGTTCCTGAAGGGCAGCGTTGTAGAGGTCGCAAGCCTCGTGAAGCTGGTTCTCGAGAAAGTGAACCTGGGCTCTGTTTGGGTAGAGGCGGTATTTGTAGGCGAAGCGCATCTACTTGCTTTTCTGGCCCTCGATGTATTTGCCACCACGGCTGCGCTCGCCGAGCCGACCGTGCCAGCGTAATAGCTGCGGTTCGAGAGAGTAGGCAAACGCGAGCGCAATGCGACGAACTCGGTCTCCAAGACAAGAGTATACAAGGACCATCGGTCTAAGGCAAACAAAAAGCGAAGATTCCGATATGCAAAAAAGGCACGTCCCGCTGTTGCCTGAAGGCGACAGTCCCCTGCGGCTGAATCTATGGTGACTCTGGAGTGGAAGCCTGGCACACATGCAAAGCATGCTGATCCTCATCGCATCCTTTCTGCTCGTACCTATTGCAGCAGCGCAACGGCAGCCCGAGCTCGACCTCATGCCCGTGCCCTTGAGTGTCAAGTATGGAGATGGCCAGCTGACGATAGATCGATCTTTTTCCGTGGCGGTTGCCGGTTTCGAGGATGCATCGCTGAAGCGCGGCGTCCAGAGATTTGTCGCCGACCTTTCCAAGCAAACGGGAATACTTCTCAAACAAAAACCAGGAGAATCGACGAGTCCAACTCTGCTGGTCCGCGCCGACCATGGCCGGGAGTTGGTGCAAAGGGTGGGGGAGGACGAATCTTATCAATTGACAATCAATGGGGTTAACGCCAAGCTCACCGCGCCAACTCCGCTCGGTATTTTGCACGGCCTTCAGACATTCCTCCAGCTGGTGACGATCACTGCAAACGGATTTGCCGTCCCAAGCGTAACGGTGAAAGATCGCCCCCGCTTCTCGTGGCGAAGCTTGCTCATAGACCCTGCCCGCCACTTCATTCCGATCGATGTTCTCAAGCGCAACATAGATGGAATGGAAGCGGTGAAGATGAATGTTCTGCACCTGCACCTGACCGACAACGAAGGCTTCCGAGTCGAAAGCAAGCGCTTCCCCAAATTACACCAGATGGGATCGGATGGTTTGTATTACACACAGGACCAAGTTCGTGAGCTCGTGGCATACGCACGTGACCGCGGCATTCGGGTGGTCCCCGAGTTCGAGATGCCCGGCCACAGCGGTTCTTGGTACGTTGGTTATCCCGAGCTGGCCAGCGGCTCGGGACCTTATCAGCTCGAATCGGGCGGTATTGAACCCGTCTTGAACGTGACTCGCGAGGCCACTTATAGGTTCCTGGACAGGTTCGTAGAGGAAATGGCAAACCTTTTTCCAGACGCCTATTTCCATATTGGCGGCGACGAAGTCAATGGCCAGCAATGGGATGCAAATCCCCAAATCCAATCGTTCATTCGCTCGCACGGCATGAAAAACAACCAGGATTTGCAGGCGTATTTCAATCAACGCCTGCAGAGGATCTTAAGCAGCCACCACAAAAAGATGATTGGATGGGATGAGGTGCTGCACCCGGATTTGCCAAAAACGATTGTCGTAGAGACATGGCGCGGGCAACAGACGCTGGCAACCTCGGCAAAGCAAGGCTACAGCGGCCTCCTAGCCTTTGGTTACTATCTGGATTTGATGTGGCCTGCTTCGCGGCACTATGCCATCGACCCGATGAGCGATGCCGCGGCATCTTTGAGTCCCGAGGAGAAGAATCGCGTCCTTGGCGGCGAGGCCTGCATGTGGGGGGAGTGGGTTACGCCCGAAAATATCGATTCAAGAATCTGGCCTCGCAGCGCAGCGATAGCCGAGCGACTCTGGTCTCCCGCGGAGGTGCAAGACGTAGAGTCGATGTACGCGAGGCTTGGTCGGCTGAGTTGGCGACTCGAATGGCTCGGCTTGACCCACAGATCCTCCAAGATGCAAATGTTGCGCCGCATGGCGGGGACCGATGACATTGCTGCGCTTCGCACGCTGGCAGAAGTGGTCGAGCCGGTGAAGGACTACACCCGCATGAACAACCTCAAGGGCCCTATGGATTTCACGGCTCCTTTGAACCGGCTCGTCGACGCGGCAAGCCCGGAGAGCGACCACGCCCGGCGGTTTCAGGATTTCGTGCAGGCGTACATCCGGAGCGGTTACAGGGACAAAGCTGCTGAAGAGCAGATTCGCACACTTCTCATGACTTGGCGCAACAACGATACGAAGCTACATCCGCTGCTCGAGGCGTCTTTTCTGCTGCGCGAACTCAAGCCACTTTCCGAAGACCTTTCCGCCCTTGGCTCATCTGGCTTAGCTGCGCTCGATTGTCTTGACAAAAGCGAACGCTGCCCTGAGTCGTGGAAGGCACAGCAACTTGCGAAAATCGAGCAGGCAAAGACACCCAAAGCTGACTTGCTGCTCATGGTGGCTGCACCTGTGGAGCAGTTGATCGAAGCCAGTCGAGGTCCGACTCCGTAGCAAGCGATTGCTCCGCGCTAAGGAAGCAGGCCGAAGCGGCTTGGCAGGTCGGCACAGCGCGGATCAGAACGCACCTGGGTCGAGCAACCTTGATAACTGTGATGGGAAGGTGGCTGGCGCCGCGCACGTTGCGGCCTCTGCAAGGGACTCCACCGGAAACAAAGGAACGCTGACATGCCAACCGAACGGAAAAACACGGGCAATGAAATCGCCGCTATACCAAAGTCGTTTTTATCCCAGCATCGCGCAGGGCTTGGAGCTCCTGCTTGGCGATGTTTTTATCGGTAATCACGTGGTCGACCGCCGTAGCCGGCATGATATTGCACAGGCTGCGCCGCCCGAATTTGCTGGAGTCGCAAACCGCAACTGTTTTGCGAGAAATCTCGACCATGACCCGATTGACTTGCGCCTCAAATAGATTCGGGGTGAAGAGCCCCAATTGGGTATCGAACCCGTCCACTCCAAGGAAGAGAATGTCCGCACTCAATTGCCGCAGGCCCTGTTCCGCCACGGGTCCGACGAGAGAAAAGGAATTCTTGCGCAGCATGCCCCCGGTTAGAATCACCTCGATGTTCGTGCCGGCGACTTCCGCCGCGATGTTAATGGCATTGGTAATGACCACGAGCTTTTTGATGTCTTTCAAGGCACGGGCAATCGCCGTCGTGGTCGTGCCGGAATCGAGCAGTACCGATTGACCTTCCTCAACCATTTTCGCCGCCGCCATGGCAATGCGAATCTTCTCCTCCTGGTGCTGCTTTTCTTTTTCGCGCAACGTCGGATCGAGCAGAGCCCCTGACTGCAGCGGCAATGCGCCGCCATGGGTACGCTGGATTAATCCCTGGTTATCCAGCACCTCCAAGTCTTTGCGGATGGTGATCTGTGAGGTCCGAAAGTGGCGGGCCAGACTCGCAACGAGTACGCGGCCCTCACGATGCAACATTTCCACGATCGACCGGCGCCGCTCTTCGTTGAGCATTCCATTGGCAACAGGCATTCGTCCTCGACGCGTTCGTTTGCGTTTGTTGCAAGACGCTTATGGCTGCTTTGTCGCTTCGACCAGAAGGTGTCCCGTGAACGAAGTGATCAGCCGCGGATTCGAGCTGTCGACCGTTCCCAGGTCTTTGTCGTCCACATAATCCGTCACGCGGTATTTCCCGGATTCGAGCCCGCGCAATTCGATCGCTCCTTGATACGGCTCGCTTGGATCTTTCGTGAAGAAGGCATAGTACATGGTTCCGTCTTTCCGAATCGCATACGCCTCGGGATCATCGTAGCCGTAGACATATAGGTCGCGAAATTCGCCGCGTGAAAGCATTTTCTCATTGTAAAGAGAGATCCATTTCTTCCACTGCGCCTCCTTCGAGGCCGTCAGCGCCACGTCTTTGTACTTCGGGCTCGCGTCTTCCCAGGTGAACTTCGTTCCCAGCACGCCGCCGGTGCCAAGGGTTGAAGCGAAATCGCGGCCGTGCTCTCTCCAGCTGCCCTTGCCGGTGCGGGTCATTTCCGAGAGTTCGACGTGATCGCCGTAAACCGCGGCCCGCGGCCCGAGTAAAGCCTTGTACCACTTGATCCGGCGACGCACCTGCACTCCGCCGACCGGATCAGCCGTCACCGCCTGGTCCATATATTGCAGCCAGGTAAAATTGGGCGTCGTTCCGCACGGACATATTTGCGTCACGCTGTCGGGTTTCAACGCCCGCGTGGTCTGGAAGATAGCCTTGTAAACCTCAGCCATACCCTGAATCGACTCTTGCGGCGACTTGTGATGGTGTTTGGGGTTATAACAGGCGGGCACGGTATAGATATTGTCCAGCTTGTGGCCGTCGAAATCCCAGTCGCGGATAAACTTCTCAGCCAAGCGCTTCGTGTACTCCCGGACCTCCGGCAGTGCCGGGCAAAGGGTCGCCAATCCACGCGTGCTCGGTGCCGGCTTGCCGTCTTGATCCAGGATGAGCCAGTCCGGATGCTGCTTCACTACCTCTGCAACAACGTATTTGTGCGATTCATACCCGCCCGCCCCGTTTTCCGCCACCAGCGGATACCACCAGATCTGCGCTCGCAGTCCTTCCTTGTGGAATTCTTCCACCATTTTTCTGATCGAATCGCCAGGAAACGTGTCCTTGCGCGGATTCCAATCGCCGTAGGTATCAAACCAGCGGTCGTCGAGAGTGGCCCACCTGATCCCTAGCTCCTTTAGTTTTGGAATGGTGCCGAGCATCTGCTTCGGAGTGACATTGGATTCGTAGCCCCACCCGCACCACGCTACACCGTAGTCCTCATTGTTCGGATTCGGAAGCGTCCAGCCTTCTTTTTGCAAGGCTAGCGAATACATCCGCAGCGGCTCGTAAAAATCGCCGGCGTACACGGCGAGAAAGGTCCGAGGAGCCGCAAAACTCTCACCCGGTTTGAGCGTGGCAACATCGTTCAGCTCTATCGCCGCTTCGACACGCCCGCCGTCTCCCACACGAACGGGCATCGTGAGCACCAGGGGCAGAGTCTCAATGTGCCCGAGCGCGACTCCTACGTTTCGCGTCCAGAATGCGTTGACGGGAATCCCGCCGCCTTGTCCGTGATTGACCGGCGCCGCCATCACGTTTTCTTGCGCGAACTTCGCCGGGATCGCCAGAATTTCATCATTGCCCCAGTTCACGCTGGCGCCCTCGAAAGACCACATCTCGTAGGGTTTGGCTTTGGCGTCGGCGAGAGATGCATCCAACTCGTGCCGCTCGGCAATGACTTTGTCGAGCTTGAGATCGGAAGGGGAAGCGTTCCTGTACGCCGTCGAGAGGAACGCCAGATTTGGGAAGTCGTCATAGACCTCGATGGTGTCCCTTCTCTCCAGCTTCGTCGAAGCGCTTGTGCTTACGAATTCAATTCGTTTGCCCTGAGCTCCCAGCCTGCCGCTCGAGTCCGTGATCTTTGGCGCCGATTGCGCGACGAAGTCCTCCACCGGCTTTCCATTGACGATCGCTGTTTCGGATTGATCCTCAGCTCGATTAGACTGAATCGTCAGCTTGTTCCCATTTGCCAGCAGGAAGGCCTTTGCCGAGTGCCCGCCGAGCACCTGAAACTCCGCAGTCTTGGTCCGCACGACCCAGCGACTTTCTTTTCCCGAGGGCGGAAGGATTTCAACCGATGACGGCGGCGTAGCCCTGGGCGCCTCGCCCGTTTTTCTCGCACAGCCCTCGACCCACAACAGAAGAACCGCCACGGCGAGCTTGAGCCATGTCGCTCGTCTCGCAGCCCTCCCTTTCCGCCGCATGTTCATCTTGACTTGACTTGCGTCCCGCTTTGATTCATATTCCGCTGCGCATCGAAAGCAATCGAAACCTTTCAACGCGCCTTAGCGTGCCATAAAGGAGCGATGCGAAGCAATATGAAACGAGCTCCTGCCCTGATCGCGGTTTTCCTCTTGGTCGTTCCTCAAGACAGCAGGACAAGCTGAAAGGAACCTCTCGGTGGGTCAATGTCCCGATCTCGATGAGCGGCTCGGTCTGGACCAGCCGATTTCGCGTCGTGATTTCCTGGATGGAGTACTGCTCACCTCCGCGGATTTGTTCCTGGCCGGGTCCTGCCCGTTTCCTCTTGGTGCTCAAGGAACCGGTGAAATCAGTTCTGGCTGGACGGGATATACCGGCGAGGGCGACTACCAAGCCGCTGCCGGCAATACCGAAGCAGTGATCCAAAACGCGCATGCGGTGCGCGATGGCCGGTATGAGCAATCCTCGTCGGAATCCACGGAAACAGGCGAGGTATACGACTGCGTTGTGGTAGGAGGAGGCTTCGCCGGTTTGTCGGCTGGACTATTCTTCTCCCAGCAAGCCGGTCCGACACGCAACTGCCTCATTCTCGACAATGCGCGAATCTTTGGTGGGGTCGCCAAACGGAATGAATTCGTCGTTGATGGCCATCGCCTCTTTGCTCCGCAGGCGTCGGTTCATTTTCAACCGCCCTATCCGAACAGCTTTCTCGAAGGCGTCTATGACGCCATGGGCTTGGACTGGAACGCGTTCAAGTCCTATCAGAAGTGGCAAGGTCCCTCGCCGGAAATTTCCCTGCCGCGAAGCGCATACGGTCATGGAACGATTGACGGCAAGCCCGCGACTGGCTTCTTCTTCGGCGCGAAGTACGGCCACAAACCCGGAATCTGGATCACTGACCCGTGGGGCAAGAAGCTCGAAGGAACCCCCTTCTCGGAGACCACGCGCCGCGAAATGTTGGCGCTGCATGGCGAACAAGCGGTTCGGGCGCCGCTGGTTTACGACTATCCGGGCGACGCCGTCTCGCGGCAGCTTGACAGTATGACTCTCGAGGACTACCTCATACGCACCTACCGCGCCAGTCGCGAAACCATTCGCCTGCTGGTCGCGGGGGAATCGAGCGGCGGATTTGGCCTGGGCCCCGATGCGCTGTCGGGATTCCTCTACTACGAATGGTCCAAGGTCATTCCGACGGTCGACGACAGCATGGCGACAGGGATTCAAATGTTCCCCGGCGGCAACTCCGGCATGATTCGATTGCTCGTCAAAACCCTCATCCCGGAATCGCTCGAAGGACCGCGCACCATGGAGGCGGTCTGGAAGAACCCAGTTAACTTCTCTGCCTTGGACCGCACCGGTCAGCGAGTTCGCCTGCGGCTCGATTCCACTGCGGTTCGTGTCGAACACCTCGGCGAACCGGACAAATCGGAGTTCGTTTCGGTCACCTACACAAATGGCGGCCGCCTCTTTCGGGTTAAAGCGAAGACCGTGGTTATGGCCGGAGGCGGATGGATGACCAAGAACGTCGTCCGCGATTTGGATGGGACCCGGCACAAGAGCTACGAACAATTCAACTACTCGCCCTACATGACCGCGAACGTCGCCGTTCGCAACTGGCGCTTCCTCTACAACCTGGGCATCTCGAGCGCCGAGTGGTTCGAGGGCTTCGGCCGTTATGTCAACGTGCGGAAAAGCGCGACGTTTGGTGTCGATTCGCCAACGATTGGCCCGGATCTGCCCACGGTGCTCACCTTCTTCGTCGACTTCGCCAAGCCGGGCCTTCCGGCTCGCACCCAGGGGCAGTTGGGGCGAGCCGAATTGCTTTCCACCTCGTTCGCCGATTACGAACGGCAAATACGCCAGCAAATGACCGACATGTTTGCCGCCTCTGGCTTCGATGCCAAGCGCGACATCGCCGGAATCGTGCTCAACCGCTTTGGTCACGCTTTCATCAATCCGCAACCCGGTTTCTTCTTCGGGCTGGATGGCCAGCCCGCCGCCCGCGATGCGCTTCGCAACGGTCCTTTCGGAAGGATCGCCTTCTCTCACTCCGATTTGGCCGGAGCGATGGATCATCGCAACGCGTTCTTGGAGTCCAAACGCGCAGTGAGTCAACTCCTCGATCAGGTCCTAACCTAGGGAAAGGATGGCGAGTCACAATGCTTAGCCCAATTCTGGTTCGCAGACTAACCGAAATCTTTGGGTTCCTCGCGGTCGGACTGATGCTTGCGGTAACCACCTTCGCACAGGTCGATACGGGGGCCATTTCCGGCACCGTCAAAGATCCGAGCGGCGGGGTCATTCCCGGCGTCAAAGTCACCCTGACCAATCAAGATACTGGACTCTCCGTATCGACCGCCAGCGGCTCCGCTGGCGAATATATTTTTTCGCCGGTCAAGGTCGGACGTTACTCGGTATCCGCAGAAATGAAGGGCTTCCAAAACGTCAAGCAGAACAACGTTACTGTCGACGTGCAACAGAGAGTCGTCGTCGATTTCACGCTGGCGCCGGGCCAGACGATGGAGACGATAGTCGTGAACGCGGCGCCTCCCGTGCTCCAGACACAAGACGCCTCGGTTGGACAGGTAATCGGCGAACGCACGGTAGACGCTCTCCCGCTGAATGGACGTAACTACATCTTTCTCGCTCAGCTCTCTGCCGGCGTCACTCAGGGTCAGCAGGATACGCGTGGGCTCGGCGGCAGCGGAAGCTTTGCCGCGAATGGTCTGCGACCCGCACAAAACAACTACTTGCTCGACGGAATTGACAATAACGTTGAGCTCGTCGACTTCCTAAACGGCACGCATTTTGTGGTCCGCCCTCCCGTCGACGCCATCCAAGAATTCAAGATTCAAACCAATAGCTTTAGCGCCGAGTTCGGACGGTCCGCCGGGGCCATTCTGAATGCCACCATCAAGTCCGGCACCAACCATTTCCACGGAACACTGTGGGAATTCCTTCGCAATGACAAGTTCGACGCTGCCAATTTTTTTGAGAATGCCGGAGGAATTCCCAAAGGAGAATTCCGCCAAAACCAATTCGGCGGATCGGTCGGCGGTCCGGTAGTCATTCCGCATCTCTATCACGGCAGGGATAAGACATTTTTCTTTTTCGATTATGAGGGTACGCGCACTCGCCAAGCCGTTCCCTATACTTCAACGGTTCCGACCGCGCTCGAACGGTCGAGCGGCTATGCCAATCTCTCGGAACTCCTCAGCCAAGGAGATCCGACTTGCCCCCAGAATCCGAACGCTACAGCGTGTCAGATGGACGCGCTCGGCCGGTCCACGCCCCTTGGTCAGGTTTTTGATCCGTCTACCACGCGCGCCGTTTTCTGCGGTGTGGCCGATCCCGTAACGGGACTCACGCCGCAGGGTTCTGCTTGTCCCACGGGAACTCCGGCAGGAACACCAGCGGGGTTTGTCCGCGAACCCTTCTCGGGAAACATCATTCCGGCGAACCGGCTCGACCCCAACGCCATCGCCCTGCTCAATTTGTTCCCCGCTCCGAACAGCTCCAGCCTGTTCTCGAATTTCACGAGCAATCCGGTGTTGCGCGTCAACGCCAACCAGTTTGATGCCCGGGGCGATCAGGTCATCACCGCCAAGGACCAGATGTTTGTCCGCGTCAGTTACTCCGATTCGCCCGAGTTCATTCCGGGACCATTCACCGGAATCGCTGACGGCGGTTCTTTTTCCTCCGGCGACCAAACCGCAAAATCGTGGAACATTGCCCTGAGCGAAACACACACGTTCTCTCCGCGTCTCGTAAACGAAGCCCGCATCGGCGTCAATCGCATCGAGACAACACGCGTTCAGCCATTCAGCAACGACCTCAGCAACATTCCTGGTCGATTTGGCATTCAGGGTGTTCCGCAAGTACCCTCGAACGGCGGCCTCGGGACCATTTTCATCACCGGACTGAACACTCTCGGCAGCAACCAATTCCTTCCTTCCATCGAGAACAGCCAGACCTCGCAGTACATGGACAACCTCACGAAAGTTTGGGGAAAGCAGACCATGAAGTTTGGCTTCGAGCACCAGCACCTACGCTTCAACATCCTGCAGCCGCCTTCCGGCCGCGGAGCGTGGAACTTTAGCGGGGCCTACACGGAAGTTCCCTCGCAGGGCGGAGGCAATACAGGATTGGCGCAGATGCTGTTGATCCCCATCAAGGGTACGGTTCCTGGCGCGTCGGACTTTGTTGGCGGAGCAGATAACGTGCAGGCTTCCAACTACGCCAACACGGATATGGGCCGCGACTATAACGCCGCGTACATACAAGATGACTGGAAGGCGACCCCCAGCCTGACCGTGAATTTGGGACTGCGCTGGGAATATTTTGGTCAAATTGTGGAGCGCTACGGCGCACAAACCAATTTTCAACCTGCCGCGACCGCCGGGGGCACTTCGCTATTTCTGCTCACCGAGCGGCGCTGCGACGCGCCCTTGTCCGCCGATTTCAAGGCCGCCGCTGCCACGGACAATATCAGCATCGTGTGCTCAAACGTAGGCGGGCTCGGTCATTCGCAGAAGACCAACTTTGGCCCGCGCATCGGTTTGGCCTATCGCGTGAGGCCCCGGTTGGTTGTGCGCGCCGGCGCCGGTATGTTCTTTGGCGGATTTGAAAACTCCGTCATTGAAACCTATGTTGATTTTCCGTTCCAGTTCAATCTGTCTTATCCCTCGCTTGCGCCGAACCTGCCCATCACCTTCGCGAATGGAGCGATTGCGACACTCGAAACCGGGCTCTCCGCGCTTGTTCCCATTACTTCTGCCGCGGCCGAGCCCGCTGGCTCGAGCTTGATTGGCGAAGACTACCATATGAAAACGCCTTACACACTGAGCTACAACCTCACCCTGCAGTACGAGCTTTCCGCGGGGCAGACCGTGCAGGCGGCCTACGTAGGCAACGGTGTGAGGCACTTAGGCGTGTACATCAATCCGAATTCACCGAGCCAGATTCTTCCTCCGGGACTGAACTCGTTCCAGTATTCCCCGTATCCCGATTTTCCGACGGGCTTTACGTATTCGACGTTTGCCGGAAACAGCTATTACAATTCTCTCCAACTCAACTATGAGCGGCAGTTCAGGGCGGGCCTGCAGGCGCTCGCTAATTTCACCTGGGCCAAGTGCCGCACCGATGCCGCCGACGTCCTCAACGAAACGGTCATCTCCTATCGCGCACCGCGGCTCCCGGGGTTCGGCATCCAGGGGGACTACGCCCTGTGCGATTTTGACATCACCAAGGTCTTTCATTTCAGTGGCGCTTACGAGCTGCCCATCGGCCAAGGAAAACGCTTCCTCGCAAATGCTTCCCCGCTCGTCGACGGTGTGATTGGAGGCTGGAAAACCAACTGGATTCTCACGCTCCAGGACGGCCAGCCCCTTAGCGTTCCGTGTGTTATTTCCACGACCTCCGGGTTTGGCTGTTATGCTCTTCTCGTTCCCGGGCAGGACAAATACGCTGGTCCGCACAACGTGGACCAGTGGCTGAACCCCGCGGCCTTTGCGAGCCCGCCCGTCGCGACCACCATCGGCCAGTCGGATCGCTCGCCACTCGGCGGCGCCCCGGGGCAATTCTATGGTCCCGGTTTTCACCGGCTGGACTTCTCCCTATTCAAAGATTTCCGCACGTCGGAAAGCACGCACTTGGAGTTCCGATCCGAGTTTTTCAACCTCACCAACCATCCCAACTTCTCGCCTCCCGGATTTAGCGGCAATGGTGTCGTGGCCGCTCCCGGTTCGCTCAATTACACTTCGCCGACTACCTTCGGCAAGATTGCGTCAACGCGCGATGGCCAGAACGACCAGCGCGAAATTCAGTTTGCCCTGAAATTCTACTTTTGAAGCGATGCAACAGTGGCTTCCTAGAGAAGACGCTGACCTGGGAAGGGAATCATGGCCCTTCGTCACGCGCTTCGAACCGGCGTCCAAACCTGCATCGGTGTAGCCGCGCGGTTGGCCCACGCATAGTAGGGAATGAAGGTAAGAGTGGTCGAATGTTTCTCGGAAGTTTCCGGCCGGTAGCGGAAGTATAGCCCGGCGGGCGAACCCGATCGGTCGTCGAGCGCCCCCGGGCACTTCAGTACGACGATGCCTCCCAACAAGTCATCGCGGAACTCTTCCTGAAACTGCGATGAGGACTTTGCATGGGCATCCAGGCGGACGTCTGACAGTACAACTCCCTCAGGTTGGTCGAGTTGTTCCAGGCAATAAACGAGCGGTCCGCGCTGTATGGCCACACGGCCATAGTCGTCCACAACGCGCGGATTCGCTGCAACCAGATGGGCGGTCAGATCGAATTTCACGCTGATGCTATCGCCCGGCTCCCACCGCCGTCGCAGCGCAAGGTACCGGCCAGGGATGGCTCCCGAAACCGCTTTCCCGTTGACCGTCACCTGCGCGTGGTCAGACCATCCGGGAATCCGCAAGAAAAGCGTGAATTCCGCTGGTCTCTCCGGTGTGATGGTGATGTCCCCCACACCATTCCACGGGTACTTGGTTTTTTGCTGTACCTTCAACGCGGTCCCATTCTCAAGGTGCCAATCGAGCACGGAATTGTCGTAAAGGTGGAGATAAAGGCCTTCCGAACTGGTGCTGTAAAAATAGCCTGGCAGCGAAGCAAAGGTGCGCTCGAGGTTCGGCGGGCAGCAGGTGACGTCGTACCAGGGATTGCGGATATGGTCGCCGGTTGAAGGATCGAACCCGAGCGGATTGCGGTAGCAGTAAAGCGTTCCATCCAAAGACATGCCTGAGTCGATCCCGTTGTACAGGGCGCGCTCTATGACGTCGGCATATTTCGCGTCACCGGTTGCAGCGAGCATGCGCCAATTCCACATCATATTGCCGATGGCGGCGCAGCTCTCGCCGTACGCGGTGAAATTCGGAAGCTCGTAGGCATCGCCAAAGGCTTCGCCGTCGCTCCGTGCTCCAACTCCGCCCGTCACGTACATCTGGCGATTGACCAGGTCGTCCCAAAGAGTGTTCAGCGTGTTCCAGTAGGCCTGGTCGCCGGTTTCGAGATAGTAGTCCGTCGCGCCACAGCATGCGTACATGGCACGCACTGCGTGTCCCTCAAGATGCGTGCGTGAGGTGAACGGGGTTCCGCAGAAGTGGTAGACGTATCCGCGGTGCGGCACTTTGATCCGGTCATCGCCTTGAAGGATATAACCAGCCAGTTCGAGATGACGTTTGTCCCCCGTGGTGCGATACAGTTCAATCAGCGCAAGCTCGATTTCCGGATGACCGGAGAAGATCGGTTTTTTGTCCGGCCCAGGACCGAAATTCGGAAGCAAAAAGCTATCGACAAAACGGGTCCCGGCGTCCAGCAGAGTGCTGTCGCCGGTTGCGCGGTAATAGGCAATCGCACCCTGAAGAAGGTGGCCGATGTCGTATAACTCATGGCCCCATCGTTGAACTTCCGGGGTCATGCGATCCTTAGCGCGGTCACCAACGTAATAGGTGTTCAGGTATCCGCTAGGCTCCTGAACCGCCACAACCTCTTTGATGATCTTATCTGCCACGGTGCGCAGCTCGGGAAGATCGGCGGACTGAAGCGCGAAACCCGCCGCTTCGGTCCATTTGTAGACATCTGAATCGGAAAATACCGGCCCACGCTGAGGAGCGTCGCTCTGGCCCGCCAAGCGCAGGAAATTGTCCATCCTGCCGTTAGCCTGGAGCAGTTTTTCCATGGACGGGATGCTCTTCTCGACGTTCGTCTGGCGTCGAGCTGCCCAGAAGCCAGACGTGACGGTTACCGCGTGGACGGGCACGTTCCGCAACTTGGCGTAAGGAGACTTGACGAGGTTCAACACACCTTGATTCTTCCATTCGGAACCCGTCGAGGAAGCGGAGGACGATACCAGTTTGCGTTCACCGGACAGCGCAAGGTCTCCTAGCGGCAGCGAAGCTAGTGTCGCCGCCGAAATGGCGGAGCCGACGAATTCGCGGCGCGAAATCTCAAATCCTTTTGTCATATCGACCTCCGGACCGCGCAGTCGACTCCGAGGGGTACTGCCACCCTTTTCGAGTGAATCAGCGGCTAGTGCAGTCCCCCTGCCAAATGATAATAAGCATCGTTCCATTTGAGCGCGTTCATGAAATCAGGAATCTTCGTGTCCCGATCGATTACCAGGCACTCCATTCCCGCAGTCTCCGCGAAATCCCGGAGATGCTCGGTCGTCAAAGTTTGGCTGAGCCCGGTATGATGCGAGGCCCCCGCGAGGATCCAGGCAGTAGCCGCCATCTTGAGGTTGGGTTCGGGTACCCAGATGGCTCGGGCAACGGGTAGCTTAGGAAGAGGTTCTGCGGGCTTGACGAGGTTCACTTCGTTGACGACAAGCCGAAAGCGGCTTCCCACATCGACGATGGAAGCATTCACAGCCCGGCCCGGAGATGCCGTGAACACCAGCCGTACGGGATCTCCTTTGCCACCGATGGAGAGGGGATGAATCTCAGCGGAAGGCTTGTCCGCGGCGATGGAAGGGCATATTTCCAGCATGTGCGCGCCGAGCACTTGCCCGCCGTCTTTCAGGTGATACGTGTAATCCTCCATGAACGACGTACCACCCTGCAATCCTTGACTCATAACCTTCATCGCTCGGACGAGACCTGCCGTCTTCCAGTCGCCTTCCGCGGCGAAGCCGTACCCATCGGCCATCAGGCGCTGGACCGCGATTCCCGGAAGCTGAGGTACACCGTTGAGATCTTCGAAGGTGTCTGTGAAAGCGTTCGCCCCCGTATCGGCAAGGAAGTGCCGCAAACCAAGCTCAATCCTTGCCGCTTCCAGTAAAGCTTTGCGCTTCGCACCATTGGGGCGCAACGGCTCGGCGAGCGCATACGTTTGATCGTACTCCGCCGCGAGCTTGCCGACGTCTCGATCATTCACCTTGCCCATGCGCTCGACCAACTCCCCGATGCCATAGCCGTTGACGGCATAGCGCAATCTGATTTGCGCCTCGACTTTGTCGCCTTCCGTAACGGCGACATTTCGCATGTTGTCGCCGAGCCGGGCAATTCGCAAATGCTGGGCGTCGTGCCACGCGCAAGCGGCGCGTGTCCAGGTGGCCAGCTCTAGGTGAATGTTGGGATCGCGCCAAGAGCCGACGACAACCTTGCGCGGAAGACGCATCCGGGAAACCATGAACCCGAATTCCCGGTCGCCATGGGCCGACTGGTTCAGGTTCATGAAGTCCATGTCGATGGTCGTCCACGGGAGCTCTTCGTTGAATTGCGTGTGCAGGTGGAGGTGGGGTTTCGCGAGCGACCGGAGGCCTGCGATCCACATCCGGGCCGGCGAGAACGTATGCATCCAGGTGATCAGCCCGATGCAAGTGCGCGAGCTGTTGGCGTCCCAACACAAGCGCTCGATGGATTCACCGGTCGTCACAACGGGCTTAGCCACGATCTTTACCGGAATCGAAGGTGATTCAGACAGCGCCGCTCCGATGGTTAGGGAGTGCTGCTCCACTGCCTTGAGAGTTTCTTGGCCATACAGATGCTGGCTGCCGGTGACAAACCAAGCTTCCAGACCCGAAAGATCAATCATCCTATCGCCTCGACCATCGACCGCGCCTGCACACGGGGGACTCGTTAGAAGGGGCAATTCTACAATCTAATCAAAGTACGATCAGCGCCTTCGGGCTCTCGCTTTGCACACGCGGCCTGGCGGGGGCACCTGGCAACGCTCGACCGGAGTTACCCTTTAACGAGCGACTGCTTCTTGCGAGGCCCATCCTGTCGAAACATCGCGCCCTCCATCCGCACCTGATGGAGTTCTAGAAAGTCAGCTTGCCTCCAATCTGCCACCAGCGTGGAAGCGTCTGGGCCGTCACGCGGCCAAAGTTCCCCGCACTCAAATCGCCTTGGATGCTCTGGAAATTCGGATGATTGAAAAGGTTGAAGAGCTCAAAGCGAAACTGGAAATTAAGCCTTTCCGTGATGTGCGTGTTCTTATAAACGGTCGTGTCGGTCTGGATAAAGGCGGGGTTGCGGAATTGGTTAAACTTCTCGTTTCCTTCGGTGCCTTGCGCAGGCGCGGTGAACTGTCCGGAC
>Ga0310914_10000315_pt1 | contig 26984 bp, 24 predicted proteins | sample GREbulkMGAN108_FD_203450 | JGI IMG/M metagenome (GOLD analysis project Ga0310914, IMG submission 203450) | Lab enrichment of tropical soil microbial communities from Luquillo Experimental Forest, Puerto Rico - GRE.bulkMG.AN108 | ecosystem: Environmental > Terrestrial > Soil > Tropical forest >... | reverse complement strand
CCCTGGGCTATCCGGTGCGGCTGATCCGCTTCGGCTGCATTCTGTTCGGTGGCGCGCTGGCCGGTTTGGGCGGGGCCTATCTGTCGCTGGCCTATACCCCGATGTGGGCGCAAGGGCTGACCGCCGGACGCGGCTGGATCGCCCTGGCGCTGGTGGTGTTCGCCACCTGGAAGCCTTGGCGGGTGCTGGCCGGAGCCCTGCTGTTCGGCGGCTTCACCATGGCCCAGCTGCATGCCCAAGGCTTAGGGATCGCCGTGCCGCCGGAATTCCTGGCCATGCTGCCCTATCTGGCGACGGTGGTGGTGTTGGTGGCGATATCGCGCGACGCCACCCGCATCCGCCTGAACGCCCCGGCCTGCATCGGCAAGCTGTTCCATCCCGACGATTAACCGATATAATTCGATCAACTTCACACAGAGCACGAGGGGAGTACTCCGCATGAAGCTCATGAAATGGGCCGCCGCTCTGGCGGTTCTGGCCGGCATCTCCGGCTTTGCCCAAGCTGGCGACGAACCTTTCAAGGCCGCCTGGATTTATGTCGGTCCGGTCTCGGACCATGGCTACAGCTTCCAGCATGACCAGGGCCGCAAGGCCGCCGAAGCCGCCTTCGGCAACAAACTGCAGACCACCTTCGTCGAAAGCGTCCCCGAAGGAGCCGACGTCGAGCGCGTGCTGAACAAGCTGGTCAAGGACGGCAACAAGCTGATCTTCTCGACCTCGTTCGGCTTCATGAACCCGACCCTGAAGGTGGCCAAGGCCAATCCGGATGTGAAGTTCGAGCATGCCACCGGCTATAAGCGCGCCGACAATGTCTCGACCTATTCCGCCCGCTTCTACGAAGCTCGCGCCGTGCTGGGCACCATCGCCGGCAAGATGACCAAGAGCGGCACCATCGGCTATGTCGCTTCGATCCCGATCCCGGAAGTGGTCAGCGGCATCAACGCCTTCACTATCGCTCTGCGCAAGGTTCGCCCCGACGCCGTGGTCAAAGTGATCTATGTCAACAGCTGGTACGATCCCGGCAAGGAAGCCGCCGCCGCCAAGGCGTTGATCGACCAGGGCGCCGACGTCATCGCCCAGCATACCGACAGCCCGGCCCCGGTGCAGACCGCCGAAGAACGCGGCGTCTGGTGCTTCGGCCAAAGCTCGGACATGACCCGCTTCGGCCCGAAGCATCACCTGAGCGGCGTCATCGAGAACTGGAACGAATACACCATCGCCGAGGTCAAGGCGGCCATGGACGGCAGCTGGAAGAGCCACGACACCTGGGGCGGTCTGGCCTCGGGCATGGTTCAGCTGGCTCCCTTCAACCCGGCCATGCCGAAGGATGTCGCCGACGCCGCCAACAAGGTGCGCGACGACATCATCGCCGGCAAGCTGAACCCCTTCGCCGGCCCCATCAAGGGCCAGGACGGCAAGGAACTGCTGCCCGCCGGCAAGAGCTTCTCGGACGCGGAAATCCTCGGCATGAACTTCTATGTCGAAGGCGTGCAGGGCAATCTGCCGAAGTAAACCCTCTCAGACATCGCTGCAAAAGAAACCGGCGCCTCTTGGGGCGCCGGTTTTTTATTGCCTGTCAGGCCGCAGCGTCGAGTTCTTTGACCTTACGGAACAGACCGTCGCTGCGTTCCAGGAAGCCGACGAACAAGCCCGGCAACGGCGGCAGGTTGACATCCGCCAGCCCGGCCAAGGCGTCGGGAACCTTGTCCGGCACCATGCCCTCGGGGATTTCGTCGCCGGCCAGCAAGGCCGCCTGATAGAGCCCCCAGGCCGCCATGGCGGTCAGCTGCAAGGTCAAGGCCGAGCGGGCTTTCAGCATGCTCATGCGGTCTTCCACCGCCAGCGCCTGGAAATCCTCGGTCTGCGTCTCTCGCATATAGCGCTGAACATCCTCCAGCAGCCCGATGATCTCGGCATTCAGGGGTCCGATCACGTCGGAGGAAAAAGCGCAGCTGCTCATCATGAAAACTTTCAGGCCAGAAGCCGTTTGATATGGCCGCCAAGCTCGCGCAGGCGGATGGGTTTGCGCAGGATCACGTCGGCCCCGGCCGCCAGATCCTCCAACTCGCCCGAGCGGGTGTTGGGGCGCCCGGTCACGACGATGATGGGCAAATAGGGATAATCGTCAAGCAGGCCGTCAATCAACCCCCGTCCGTCGCCATCAGGCATGTTCAGGTCGGTGACCACCAGATCGGCCGGGTCCTCGTTAAAGGCCCCCAGGGCGTCGTCGCCGCCGAAATGCACGGACACGCGATAGCCGGCGCGGCGCAGATAGTCGGCCATTTCCTCGGCTGCCAGCTCTTCATCCTCGACCACCATGATATGCTGCTCGGACGGAGCCTTGGCCGGCGGCATCTCGATCAGCGGCTCGCTCATCTCCGGCTTGGCCGCCGCCTGCGGTATCACCGCCACCGCCGGCAAGGGCAGCTCGACGACGAAGCGGGCACCGCCGCTCTCGCCCCGCTCGGCCTGCATGGTGCCGCCCAGGCCGCTGACGATGCCAAGACTGATGGACAGCCCCAGGCCGGTGCCCTTGCCCGGCCCTTTGGTCGAAAAGAACGGCTCGAAGATGCGCTGCAAATCCGCCTCGGGGATACCCTTGCCTTCGTCCTCGACGGTGAAGCCGGCCCGGCGTTTTTCCATATCGCACCAGGCCGAGACAGTGATCTTGCCGCCGGTCGAGCCACGCAGATCGACGGTGGCGTCGCGGGCGTTCGTCAGCAGGTTCAGCACCACCTGTTCCAACTGGCGGGCATGGCCCAGCAGCACGCAAGGGGTGGTCGGTACATCCGACGCCAGAGTGATCTTCTTCTGGCGGAAGCCCTCGGTCACCAGCGCCATCGCCGCCCTGAGCGAGGTGAACAGATCGAAGGGTTCCCGCTTCTCGCTCTCGCGGCGCGAGAAGGCCTGCATATAGTCGATGACGTCGAACAGCCGGTCGGCCTGTTCGTTGATGATCTTCAGCTTGCCATAGGCCTCGTCGATCGTCACGTCCTCGTCGCCGTCATCGATGCGGTCCAGAGTGGATTCCGAGGTCAGCCGAATGACGTTCAGCGGCTGGGTGATCTCGTGGGCCAGACCCGCCGACATCTCGCCCAGCAGCATCAGCTTCGAGGAATGCGCCATGCGCTCCTCCAGCTCCTTGCGGCGCGAGATATCTTCGATGATGGCGATCAGACCAGAGCGCCCGCCTTGCAGGTCGGACACCACGGCGGCATGGGCCTGAAGCCAGACCAAGCGGCCATCGGGCAAGGTCACACGGCCTTCCCAGGACCGACCGCCGGGCGTCGACAGGGTGGACAGCAGCTCCTCCATCCCCAGCTCGACCAAGGGACGCCCCTGCAGCCCTTCAGACAGCGCCTGCCCCAGAATGGCGCGGAAGGCGCGGTTGGCTTCGTCCAACTTACCATCGCCGTCGATCAGCACCATGCCGAACGGCGCGCCTTGGAAGATCGAGCGGAATCGGCTTTCCGATTCCTTCAGCGCAGTCTGCGCCTGTTTCATCGGCGTGATGTCGGTGACCACGCTCATCTGGCCGACCAGTTCGCCATTGGTGTCGTGGAATGGGGCCGGCGAGACCAGCACCTCGACCACCCTGCCCTCGCCGGCATCCAGCACCGCCTCGAACGGGCCTTCTGCGCCCAACTGCCGGCGGTCGCGGCCTTTGAGCAGACGGTCGCGGCTTTCCGGTGAAAAGGCCTCGTCCAGCCGACGGCCGATCAGGTCATTGGGGCTGCGCCCCGCCAGCTGGGTGAAGCGGTCATTGACATAAGCAATCACCATTTCCGGATCGGTGACGATCAGCCCCTCGGACATGGTCTCGACCAGGATGCGATAGCGTTCCTCGCTGCGCAGCAAGGCTTCCTCGGCCTGGCTCTCGGCGGTGACGTCGCGATAGATCGCCACCACCTCGCCGGTGCTCAAGGGGAACAGGAAGCTGTCGCGCCAGCCCGGCGCCCGAGGGTCGTCGTAGAAATAGGTGGGCATGCGTTCGGCCCGATGCTCGCGCCAGACGCGGCTTAAGGATTCCAGACGGCCCAGACGGCGCAAGGCGGGGAACACCTCGTCGATGGATTTGCCCAGCACCGCTTCGCGGTCGACCTTCTCCAGCACCTGGGCGGCATGGTTCATGTCCTGGATGCGGAAGCCTTCGCCCGAACTGTCGGCCCGCAGCACCAGCGCCGGGTCCTGCATATTGTCGAACAGATCGCGGAAGCGCCGCTCGCTGATCTGCAGGTCACGCTGGGAGCGTTTGCGCTCGGTGATGTCCGAGATGATCCAGACCACGGCGCCGCCGCTGGTCCGCCAACTGCGCACATAAATCCAATGGCCGTCCTCCAGCCGCTCCTCGATCTCGAAATTGCGGCTGCGATGGGTGTCGCAACGCTCGGCCACCCATTCGTTTTCCCGCCCCAGCGACGAGGTGATCAGACCGCTTTGCGCCAGGGCTCGGAAGAAATCCTCCATCGACGAGCCATGCACCAGCCGCTCGGCGATGGCCGGCGTAGCCATGCGGCGGCTGGGCATGTTGGCCAGCACCAGCCGCGACTGGGCGTCATAGACCATGAAGCAGTCCTGCATGCTGTCCAGGGCATCCACCAGAATATCCTGGATGGCATGGGTGTCGGCCAGTTGCGTCGAAAGCTCCTGGGTGCGTCCGACCACCATGGCTTCAAGCTCGACGCGGTTACGGTCCAACCCCTCGGCCATTTCATTGAAGCTTTGCGTCAGTTCCCCCAGCTCGCCCGACAATAGAGGCGCACGGGCCGACAGATCGCCGTCGCGGAAACGCCGCAGCGCGCCCAGCAACTGCGACAAGGGACTGATCAGCAGCCGCCGGCTGATCACCATCCCGGCCAGCAGCGACAGCAGCAGCATCAGGACGGCCAGCCCGACCATGGCGTGGTCTAACTGCCGGACCGGCGCCACCACGGCGCTATGGCGCATGATCGCCGCCACATTCCAGACCTCGCCGTCCAGCTTGTCCCAGGCGATCGAGCGGGACGAGCCGGCAAATCCGGCCAGATCATGGAAGACCTTGCCATCCGCGCCGACGATCTGACGCCAGTCCGGCCCCAGGGCCTCGGCCATCATCTTTGGCCGGCGCAATCCTTCCGGCAGCCAGCCGCTCAGGACTTTGCCTTCACTGTCGCAAAGCAGCAGCGTGATGCCATCGGACTCGGCGTCGTCATCCAGCAGCTGTCCCACCACATCGGGGTCCAGCGTCATCACCATCGTCCCCAGCCGCTCACCCGACAGGTCGGCGACAGGCACAATCAACGCAAGATTGGGACCATTGCTTCGATTGGCGTCCAAGTCCAGATCCAGGACGATGGGGTTCGCCGGCTGGCGCTGCCAGCTGTTGCGCCCCAAGGCCGGATGCGGCTGCAGCGAGCTGTTCGCCACCCGATCTACCTTGCCTTCCTGGTAATGCAGGCGCAGTTGCTCGGTCCCATCGCCATCCAACAGGACGAAGGTCTCATAGATACGCCGGGATACCATCAAGCCGCCGGCTTCCTCGGACACATGCTCCAGCGCGGCGTCAAGGCCGTTGCGGCGCCCCTTCAACGTCTCGACATAAGAGGTCATACCGCCGACCCGGCTCAGCACCTGGCCGTCCCAGCGCATGCCGTCGAAGAACTGCTTGACCCGACTTTCGGCGTCGGAGCTGCTTTGCATAAGCCCATCGACCCGCGCCGCCATCAGGGCCCGATCCGCCATATTGTCGGCCAGAATGATCGTCAGCACCAGCGGCAGCAAGGTCGCCACCCCCAGGATGGCGATCACGCGCAGGGTCAGACGGTCATGCCCAAACATCTGTTTGGCTTGCTGCATAAGGCTGACAGAAGGCTTGTTGTCGGTCATGCGCGTTCCCTGGTTCTTCCACCGTCATTGTCGGGTGGCGCCCCGTTCAAGACAAGAACACGAAAGGCTCGGGCTTATACTTTGGAAAGCGGATCGCCGCTGAAAACGCCCGGAAGGCTCAGCTCTTCAAACCATGTTCGATGGCCATGACCACCAGTTGGGTGCGATTGGTCACGCCCATCTTGCGGAAGACGCTGCGCAGATGCGCCTTCACGGTGATCTCGGTCAGGTTCAGGCGGTTGGCGATCTCTTTGTTCGGAGCCCCGCCCACCAGATGCATGACGATATCCAGCTCGCGCGGGGACAGCACGCGGAAGGGATTGTCAGAGGCCAACCCGGACGACGGCGCCTCGGCCGCCTGCATCAGGATCGACGAAGGGAAATGCACCTCGCCGCTTAAGACCAGCTGCAAGGCACTGGTGATGGCGGCACCAGTCAAGGATTTGGGTAGATAGCCCGACAGCCCCAACTCGTAGGCCCGCACCACGTCACCGCGCTCGACCGAGCCCGACAGCACCACCAGCTTCATATTGGGCGCCAGACGCTTCAGCGCGCCGATATCATCGATCGAGCCCAAGCCCGGCATCTTCAGATCGACGATGGCCAGGTCCGGCTTTTGCCGCGACACCGCATCGCGCACGGCGGGGAAGTCACCGGCTTCGATCACCCGCACATCGGCGGCCAATTTCTCCAGAAACGGCTTCAGGCCGTCGCGCACCATGGCATGATCATCAGCCAGCAGCACCAGAATAGACATGAATCATCCCCTGTTGCGCAAAAGCGGCCACGCCGCCCCTTAAGCCTTAAACCTTAAGGATAAAACAGGGGAAGTGTCAATCACCGACAAGACGAAAGACATAAGGAACAGTCAGATATTCAAGCTAAAAACTTGGAGACCGTTTGCAGGAAGCTGGCGACCGAGATCGGCTTGGCGATGTAACCTTCGCAGCCGCCCTCGCGAATCTTCTCCTCATCGCCCTTCATGGCAAAGGCGGTCACGGCGATCACCGGGATTACCTTCAGATCGGTGTCGGCTTTCAGCATACGGGTGATTTCCAGACCAGAAATCTCGGGCAGCTGGATATCCATCAGGATCAGGTCGGGACGATGCTCGCGCGCCATGTTCAGCACCTCGCGCCCATCCTTGGTCTGCAGGGTCTGATAGCCGTGGGCTTGCAGCAAGTCATTGAACAGCTTCATGTTCAAGTCATTGTCTTCAACGATCAGAATGGTCTTCGCCATTTAAATCCCTACTCTCGGCAAAAAAAGCGCAGTTGCAAGCCCGGTCATCATTGTCTAATCCGCAACGGCTGTCAAAGGCCTCTGCGCAGCGCCAAGACGCTAAGGCTTGCCCACCCCAGTATGAAGCTGGTCCCACCGAAGGGAGCCATCGGCCCGACCGGCAAACTGGTCAGCGCCAGCAAGGTCAGAGCGCCGCAGAACAGCAGACAGCCCAGGGTGAAAAAGCCGACGGGAACGATCAGCCACCGCCCTGCGGCGAAATGGCCCTGCGACAAGGCCAGCAGAGCCAGGGCATGGATCAGCGCGTAATGCGAGGCCTTTTCCGCCAGTTCCTGCTCGTGCCCGGCCAATCCGTGGGCGCCGTAGGCTCCGAAGGCGACGCCATAGGCCCCGATCAGCCCGGCGGCCAGCAGGCAGAAGCGTTTGACGGAGCTGTCGATCATGGAAGGCACCTCAAAAAAAAGCCGGGGCCCGAAGGCCCCGGAAGTCTCTCTTGAGGGAAAAAGATACTGAACGACTGCAAAGCATTCGTCGGTATCGGGTCCCATCATAGCGATCCGTTCCGAGGCCGCTGTGACGAACATCACACGGGCGGCAAAAGATGAACATTGATTGAAGAATCAGGTGCCGCGCACGTCCTCGACCATCACCGCCAGCTTGGACATATCCTTGACCAGCAGCGTGTCTTTCTGCCGCTCGACGATGCCTTCGCGAGCCAGATCGTTCAGCACGCGGGCCACCGTCTCGCGGGTCGTGCTGACCCGGCTGGCGATGTCGGAATGCACCGGAATCGGCTTGATCGCCGCCGTCTTGCCATCCTTGGTGAAGCCCCAAGCCTGGCGCAGCAGCTCGGCATGCACCCGGTTGTTGGCCCCCAGCACCGACAGATCCATGATGCGGTCATTGGCCTGACGCACCATGCGCGCCAGGCGCTTCATGATCTCCATGCCCACCAGCGGCTTGGTGGAGAGCAGGCGCAGGAAAACTTCGGGCGACATCGAGGCCGCCACGGCGTCGCCGCCCTGAGCCACCACGAAGGCCGAACGCGGACCATTATCCAGCGCCGCCAGTTCGCCGAAATAATTGCCCGGACCGATATCGTCCAAGGCCACCTCGCGGCCCGACAGCGAATAGTTCACCACCCGGACCGTGCCGGCGATGACGAAGAAGATGTCCTTACTTTCGCTTTGGCCGTCGATGATGTGTTCGCCCACCGCATAGCGTTTGAAGCGGCACTGGCGGGCAAGCTCCTCCTTCTCGGCCTTGTTCAGGCTGGAGAAAAGCGCGATGCCTTCGAAACTATGGTTGCTGTCCTGGCTCAAGGGATCGTCCGCCGCTGGGTCGATGAATAAAATACGATCTATATCCTAACGGTAAAATGCCTGCTTGACGAGGGGCTGCGGGATCAGTTTTGTAAAGGCATGCGTCTGATCATCGGCCTTGCCGCCTTACTGGCTCTTCTCCCTGCCCTGTCGGCTCAGGCCGGCGATGTCGGGCATGTGCTGCGCATTCAAGGACAGGTGACGGCCGCCACGGCATCCGCAACCTCACATCCCCTGGCCGTCGGCGACCGCATCGCCGAGGGCGAACGCCTCTCGACCGGCCCTGGCGCCCGTTTGATGGCGGAATTCGACGATGGCAGCGAACTGACCCTGGGCGAGAAAACCGACTTCACCATCGATGAGCTGGTGTTGCAGTCCGGCCATGCCAACGCCCTGTTCCGTTTGGGCGGCGGCGCCTTCCGTCTGGTGGGCGGCGCCATCGCTCGCCAGCCCGACCATCGTATGGAGGTGGCCACCGCATTCGGCACCATCGGCATTCGCGGCACCGACGTCTGGGGCGGCGCCATCGAACATCCCTTGGACGTCTTCTTGCTGGAAGGCGAGGTCAGCATCTCGACGCCGCAGGGCACCGTCATTCTGAACCAGCCCGGCCAGGGCACCTCGGTGACCGCCAGTGGATTGGCGCCCTTGCCGGCTCATAACTGGAGCCAGGATTTGCGCCAGCGGGCCTTCGCCACCATCAGTTTTGCTCCATAAGGCGGAAGCAGTTCTGCCTAAGAGGATAGCCCATTAAGGCTTTAACATCTTGCCACAGGGGAATATTCTTACTCCTCAAAGCAATAAAACGCCGTTTCAGGAGTTCTCCAGGGTGGAAGCCGACGACCGGCTGATTTCGCGCATTCAGCTGTTTTCCTCCGCGGTGATCGTGGCCGTCATGGCACTGGCGATGGGGCTGTTTTTCACTTGGCAGATCAAGGCGGAATATGACGCCAGCATCCAAGCCCTGGAAATACAGGACCGCCAGCGGCAAGAGGAACTGCTGGTTCGGCAGGTGGAAACCGCCAAGGGTTTCCTCGACAATCTGCGCGCCCGCACCGAAACCGTTCTGAAGAAGCAAATCCGCGAACAGGTGGATCAGGCCCATGACATGGCCATGGCCATCTATCGCCTGGAAGCCGGGCATGAAAAGCCGGCGGAAGTGCAGCGATCGATCATCGAGGCCCTGCGGCCTTTGCGCTTCTTCGACGGCAAGGGCTATTTCTTCATCGACGGCATGGATGGCCGCTGCCTGCTGCTGCCGATCAATCCCGACCGGGAGGGATCATCGCTGCTGGAAAACCGCGACGATGCCGGCACCTATATCATGCGCAGCCTGATCGAGGCGGCCAAGCAGCCGGTGGGCGAAGGTTTTTCGCGCTATCGCTGGTATGCGCCAGGCAGCGCCAAGACCATGATGGAAAAAATCGCCTATGCCCGGCAGTTCGAGCCCTATGGCTGGCTGATCGGCTCGGGCATGTATTTCGCCGACACGGAAAAGCAGCTGCAGGAGGAAGCCCTCCAGCGCCTGCGCGATTTCCGCTTCGGCCCCCATAGCAAAGGCTATTTCGTCGTCTATTCCGAAGATGGCCATGTGCTGATCTCGCCGTCCCGCCCCCAGGGCGAAGGCATGTTGATCAAGGACCTGCCCGACGATGGCAGGGATGTGGCGCAGCTCATCTTCGCGCAAGGCCAAAAGGGCGACGGCTTCGTCGATTATGACTGGTCTCCCGACGGCGGCTCCAAAAACAAGAGCCGCAAAATGGTCTATGTTTCGCGCCTGAAGGGCTGGAACTGGATCATCAGCGCCGGCATCTATCCCGACGACGAGCGCAACATCTCGGCCGAACGCCGCGCCGCGCTTGAACACAGCATCCGCCATAAACTGGCCCTGACATTTGTGTTCATGGTGGTGGGCGTGGTGGTGGCCTTGAGCATCGGCTGGTGGTTCTCGGGTCTGACCCATCGCCTGGTCGAGCGCTATAAGTCCGACATCGCCCGCAAGAATGCCGAGCTGGAAAACAAGACCCAGAAGCTGGAGCAGTCCAACCAGGATCTCGAACAGTTCGCCTATGTCGCCAGCCACGACCTGCGCGAACCCTTGCGCATGGTCTCGTCCTACATGACCCTGATCGAGCGCAATTACGGCAAGCTTTTGGATGAAGACGGCCTGACCTTCCTGGCCTTCGCCCGCGACGGCGCCAAGCGGTTGGATCGGCTGGTGCTGGACCTGCTGGAGTTCTCGCGCATCGACCGCAAGGGCGCTCCCATCGCCGCGATGGAGGCGGCTCCGTCTGTCCGCGAAGCCATCGCCAATCTGGCCCTGGCCATTCAGGAAAGCGGCGCCATCGTCACCCTGTCCCCCGGCTTGGATGATGCCCGAGTGATGGGCGACGCCAATCAGATCACCCGGCTGATCCAGAACCTGATCGGCAACGCCATCAAATATCGCCATCCCGAACGCAAGCCCGAGATCAGCGTCAGAGCTGAGCAACTGGCCTCCAAGATGTGGCGGATTTCCGTCGTCGATAATGGCGAAGGCATCGAGGAGCGCTTCTTCGAGCGCATCTTCGGCATTTTCCAGCGGCTGCATGGCCGCGAGACGGAAGGCACAGGCATCGGTCTGGCGGTCTGCCGCCGCATCGTCGAGCGGCATGGCGGCAAGATCTGGGTGGAGTCCGAGCCCGGCAAGGGAAGCGCCTTCCACTTCACCTTGCCGGAAGCGGGTTAACCCCTATTTGAACACCACCGTCTTGACGCCGTTCGGCAGAACGCGGTGTTCGATGTGATAGGTGACGGCGCGGGCCAGCACCAGATTTTCAATATCGCGGCCCATGGCCACCAGATTGTCGGGCGTGCGGGTATGGTCCACGCGCTCGACCGCCTGATCGATGATCGGGCCTTCGTCCAGGTCGGTGGTGACGTAATGGGCGGTGGCGCCGATGATCTTCACGCCACGGGCATGGGCCTGATGATAAGGCTTGGCGCCCTTGAAGCTGGGCAGGAAGGAATGGTGGATGTTGATCGCCCGCCAGGCCAGCGCCTGACACATATCGGTGCTCAGCACCTGCATATAGCGCGCCAGCACCACCAGATCGATGTTCAGGCGATCGACCATTTCCAGGATTTTGGCTTCCTGCTCAAGCTTGTTTTCCTTGGTCACCGGCAGATGGTGATAAGGAATGCCATGCCATTCCACCATGCGTTCCAGATCGGGATGGTTCGACACCACCGCCGGAATTTCCACCTGCAGCGCGCCGGTGCGATAGCGATAAAGAAGGTCGTTCAGGCAATGGTCGAACTTCGAGACCAGCAGCAGCAACCGAGCCTTCTTGGCGCCGTCATGCATATGCCAGATCATCTGGAAGCGCTCGGCCTGGATGGCGAACAGCTTCTCCAACTCGGCCTTGGGCGGCGACAGCGGACCCGGATGGAAAACGCAGCGCATGAAGAAGCGCTTCGAGATCGGATCGCCATATTGCGCCGCTTCGTTGATGAAGCAGTTATGCTCGCTCAAAAAGCCCGAGACGGCGGCGATGATGCCGGTGGTGTCAGGGCAGGTGATGGTCAGGATGATGGTGCTTTTGTCGGACATGATCTTCGGTTCCAGGAAATCCGCTTCACAGGTATAACAAGAACATCTTTCCGCCAAGGGATGTCAGTCGCTCTCTTGCATTTTCCTTCAAGATTGCCGATGGTTCCGGCAGTGGATTCAGGGCGGTCCCTCCCCACCTCAGGAGCTGATGATGAAAAGCGTTTATTTCAAAAGCGGTGATGCCGAATGGAAGTATGAGGTCGAAGACGAAGACTACGACAACATCATCAAGGGCGTTCTCGAAGACGGAACCGACTTCGACGAAATGCTCGAAGAGTCTTTTGAAATCCTGCGCGACATCTCGGCTCTTGACGATGAAGAGATGGACGAGGATGACCAGTTCGACCTGACCATCTCGGTCGCCTTTATCTGGCATTATTTCAATACTCTTGACGATGACGAGCATCGCATCAGCGGCGACGTCGCCGTGATCGAAAACGAAGACGGCACCGAGGTGGAAATCGCCGCCGCCGCCGACGTCATCGAAGGCTAAGACTGCAGCTGTACCGGTCATTCCGTATCGGGCGGGATGACCGGCTGGCAGCCAATCAACAATAGGCAAAATAACAAACCCAATAAATCACCCATAAATTGCACAAAAAAGTTATCCATCTAGCATTTAAGCGATTCCAATTAAGTAACCCCTTTGCACTCCATCCCTATCATATGCATTTCGTTGTAGATCGCGCCAATCGATCTATAATGCATTGACCTTTCCATTGAGAAAGTCCTACACCGATATCAGCAATTTTTTTGTGGATACCTGCCCGATGCCATCTTCGAACAAGCTGCTGGAGATCATCGCTATTCAGACGGAAATCGCCAAGCTGGGGCTGGACCTTGGTGGGGTGATGGGGCTGGTGGTCGACAAAGTGCTGCCGCTGATCGGTGCGGACGGGGCCGCCATCGAGCTGGCCGAGGGCGAGGATATGGTCTATCGCGCCGCCTCCGGCATGGCCGAGGGGCAGATCGGCTTACGGCTCAAGCTTGAAGGCAGCATGTCCGGACTTTGCGTCCGCACCGGCGAGACCATGCGCTGCAGGGACAGCGACAGCGACAACCGGGTCGATCGCGAGGCCTGCCGCGCCGTGGGCCTGCGCTCGATGATCGTCATGCCGCTGCTGCATCATGACGAGCCGATCGGCGCCCTGAAGGCCATGTCGCAGCAGGCGGATCACTTCACCGACGATGATATGCAGATGCTGCAACTGTTGTCGGAGGTGGTGGCGGCGGCCATGTTCTTCGCCACCAAATATGATACCGACGACCTGTTCCACCGCGCCACCCATGACGGCATGACCGGCCTTGCGAACCGGGCGCTGTTCATGGACCGGCTGCGCAACACCGTCTTGCAGAACAGCCGCGACAAGCGCCCCGCCGGCGTGCTGATGATCGATATGGACGGGCTGAAGGGCATCAACGACAACCACGGCCATCGCGCCGGCGACGCCGTGCTGGTGGAGTTCGCCAACCGCATCCGCTCGGCGGCCCGCCAGTCCGACACCGTGGCTCGGCTGGGCGGTGACGAATTCGCCATGATCCTGGACCCGGTCGACGCCACCGCCGGCATCCTGACCGCCATGGACCGGCTGGAGCAGCAGATCACTACCCCCTTCACCTTCGAAGGCCGGACCTATGTCCTGCAAGCCAGCATCGGCGCCGCCGAGTTCCCCGACGACGGCCAGGATATCGGCACGCTGATCGAAACCGCCGACCAGCGGATGTATGCGCAAAAGCGCCTGCACCATGCCAAGCTCAAGTCCTCGCGGACGGGTTAGAAAAACCGGGCCAGCAACCCGCTGCGCCAAACGATCGCCGCCACCGCCAGCACTCCGACGCCGAACAGGTACAGCCCCCAGGGCTGGCGCTTTTCGGCGAAAGGATCGGTCAGGGACCGCTCCGCCCCTTCCGGCAGCTTGGCCAGCGTCGTCAGCGAGCCACCGAAGGGAATGTTGATCCGCACCCTGGCGTTCACCGCCCAGCCGGTGGCATCCAGCACCGGGGCCAGATTGCGCTGGCGTAGCTTCATGAAGGCGATCACCAGCGCCGGGCCGGAAATCGCCAGCAGCAATCCCGCCACCGCCAAGGGCATCTGCCACCAGCTCAAACGCAAAAAGCCGGTCACCACCGAAGCCAGCGCCGTGCCGATGGCCCCGACCGCCAGACCGATGGCGGCGAAGATGCCGGCGAAACGCCCGACATCGAATGGTGCCGGCGGAGCTGCCGGAGCCGCCGCAGGGGCCACCGGAGCCGCAACCGGCTTTGCCGCAGCGGGTGCCGCCGCCGCAGCAGCCGGAGCCGCCGCAGGGGTCGGCACCTGTACCGCCGCCAAGGGCGACTGCAAGGAATGCAGAGCCGCCAGTTTCTCGATCTGATCATTGATCATCTTGGCGGCCTTCTTGTAAGGCGACCAGATGGCTTGGCGCAGGCTGATGGGGTGATCGACGATCTTGACGATGGTGGCATCCCAGTCGCGGCCGTCGCGGCTGTAGAACACGCCGTTGCGCCCCACCATCAGCTGATCGGAATCGCCGGCAGTGAAGGCGGCGACGATGGTCATCTTCTCGTCCGAGCCTTTGCGCACACAGTCGCAATAGACCAGATACATCTGCGACAGCATGGCCAGGGTGGCATGGCTGGCGGGCGTTCCCACCCGGATGCAAAGATCGGCGCTGCGTCCGTCGAGATAAAGCGTGCCGGCCAGGAAGATCGCCTTGCTCTTGCGGCCATAGAATTCCTGGAACGAGGCGAAGTTGTTCACCAGCCGATGCAGCCCCAGCTTCAGGCGGATCAGCCGTTCGACCTCCTGAATGGCCGAGACTTCTTCCTCCAGCGCCAGATCCGCCTGCACCAGCGCATCGAGGGTAGCCTTGCCATTGCCGGCATGAATCGCCAGCAGCCGCTCTTTCGACAAAGCAGCCACCGCCGTCTCGGGCTTGGCTGCCAGCCAGTCCAGGCGCGGACGGTAACGGCGGCGAACCTCGTCCCAGTCTTGGGCGGTCAGCGTTTCCTTCAGTCCCAGCAATGGCTCCAGAGTCTGACGGCGGAAAGTCTCCAGAGCAGCGCTCCAGGCCGGATTGACGCCGCGCCCCAACGGCAAAGCGGCATCGGCAGCCACTTCCGCCAGCGGCAGCGGCGAGAGCAAGGACAAACTATCCGCCAGCCCCTTGTCGGCCAATTGCCCCAGCAGTTCGGCCCCGGGGTTGAGGGTCGCCGCCGCCTCGCCGCGATAGGCCGCCAACTGGCAGCGCAGGAAGAAGCCGTCAATCTTTTCCGCCACTGCCAGCAAGGCCTCGGCCCCAGCGGCGCTGCCCTCCAGCCCGGCTTCCGCCTCGTACCAGACGGCCAGCTTGGCGACACCGTCGAAGAAGGCGTCGACCTTATCCTGCGTGACGCCGGGTGCGCCTGAACGATCGGTCTCGGCCCCTAGGCAGGCGATGATCTCCTCGATCAGCGCTATGGCAGCCTTGTCTTCGCCGGCAGCCGCCACCGGCACCACGCCGTCGCCATTGAAGCTGGTGGCGTTGAAGATGTTCTCGGTGTCCAGCGCATCGGCCAGGGTGATCGCATCCCGTTCGCCGCGCCCCAGATTGGCGAGAATCCGCCGGGCCGAGGCCAGCACCCGCGCCCCTTCCTTGGTCTCGGGATCGATGGCGGCCAGCGCCAGATCATCGCCTTGCCGCACCAGCTCTTCCGGGTCTTTCAGCACTTTGCGCAGCCAAGCGATCTCCGTCAGGATATCGGCGGCGCGGACCCGGCCGTCATTATCGCGGTCCAACAGGCGCAGGGTGCGGGGATCGAATTCCAGCCCCTCGACCGGGCAGGCCAGCGCCACCCACAGCTTCTGATCCAGATGATCCAGCGCCAGGACCTCGGCTCCGGTCTCGATACGGACCTGATCGAAGCCGCCGGCGCGGAAGAACCGCATGGATGGAGCGTTCATGATGTCCCCTCCGCAGAAATGCTGCCGCCGCCCTCGGTCGGCAAGACAATGGTGAAGGCAGCGCCGCCTTCGGGGCTGTTGGCGGCTTCCAGCACGCCGCCATGATCGCGGATGATGCTCCAGCTGACCCACAAGCCCAGCCCAGTCCCCTTACCCACCTCCTTGGTGGTGAAGAAGGGATCGAACACCTTCAGGATATTTTCCGAGGCGATGCCGGGACCGTTGTCGCGCACCACCACCAGCACCTGCCCGCCATGTCGCCGGCCCGAAATCGCCAGCAGCGGTTTCTCGACCCCTTCGCTGGCGTCCAATGCGTTCTGCGCCAGATTGACGAATACCTGATGCAGCGGGCCTTCCAGCCCTTCGACCGGCAGATCGTCGGGCAGATCGTCCTTGAAGACCACCGGCCGCTTATCGGACTTCAGCACCCAATGGCAGGCATTGCGGGCGATCTCGGCCAGATTGATCGGGCGGCGTTCGGTAGGATTGACGAAAGACAGGCGGCGCAGGTTCCGGACGATCTCGGCCACCCGCTGCGCCCCTTCCAGGGTGCCGTCGATCAGGCTGGACAGATCCCCCATCAGATGGTCGATCTTCAGCTCCTTGCGCAGGGCCTCGCGGGCTGCTTTGGGCGTGCCGTCATGCACCGCCTGAAGATATTTCTGCAGCCGCCCGGCATAGCGCGACAGGGTATGGGTGTTGCCATAGACGAAGCTGATGGGATTGTTCAACTCATGCGCCACCCCCGCCACCAGCCGACCGACCGAGGCCATTTTCTCGGCCTGGATCAGCTGCTGCTGAGCGCGTTTCAGATCATGGTGAGCGGCGTTCAATTCCTCGTAGGCGCGGCGCAGTTCCCCCACCGGACGGCCGACGATCACCAGACCGGGCAGATGCCGGCGGCGCTCGAAGCGGGGCGAGCAGCTCAGCGCCACCAGTTCGGTCAGGCCGTCATCCTTGTGGTTCAGCCGCGCCTCGAACTCCTGCAAGGTGCCGGACGAGCGCAGATGATGGGTATCCTCGGCTGAGAACAAGGTGATCATCGGCTTGCCCAGCAGATCGTCGGCGGCAAAGCCGGTCAGCGCCAGCAGCGCCGCATTGACCTCTTGCACCACGCCCTTATGGTCGCAGACCACCAGAATGTCGGACATCGAGGCGATGATGCTGGAAATGAACTGCTGCGCCTGTTCCAGCGCGGCGTTTTTCTGTTCCAGATCGATCTCGTACTGGATAAGGCCGGAATAGACCTCGTCCATCTTGCGGATGACCTCGATCCAGGCGGCTTCCTGCAAACCGCCCAGCCCCGTTCCCGCCTCTTCGATAATGGCGTCCATCAAGGAATCTGGGCGTTGCCGGGACGTCATCTCAGTTCATCCGTTCCAGCCCATAGCGTTGCAGCTTGGCCCGCAGGCCGACGCGGGACAGCCCCAATTCGTCGGCGACGCGGCTGATGTTCCAGCGATGGCGGTTCAGGCTGTCTCGGATGATGCGTTCCTCCAGGCTTTCCACCTGCTCGCGCAGGGTGCCGCCCAGCAGGTCGGCCACCTTCGGCACCTCGGCCCCTGCCCGCTTGGGGCGGCGCAGGGTGTCGGACAGAACCTCGGTGCCCAGCGTCTCGGAGTCCGACAGGGCGACCATGCGCTGGATTTCGTTTTGCAATTCGCGGACATTGCCCGGCCAGTCATGGGCCCGCAGCCGGGCCAGCACCTCGTCCGAGAAGCCTTGGATCGGCTTGCCGAAAGCCTTCATGGTCTCGCCCAGCAAAAGCTGAGACAGCAAGGGAATATCCATCGCCCGTTCCCGCAACGGAGCCAGATGCAGGCGGAAGGCTGCCAGTCGGTAATAAAGATCGCGGCGGAAACGCTTGGCCGCCACCTCTTCCTCAAGATTGCGGTTGGTGGCGGCGATCACCCGCACATCGACCTTGCGGGTCAGGCGGGCGCCCAGCGGACGGATTTCGCCTTCCTGCAGCACACGCAGCAGCTTGACCTGAAAGGCCGCCGAGGTCTCGCCGATTTCGTCCAGGAAGATGGTGCCGCCATTGGCCTGCTCGAACAGGCCGATGCGGTCTTCATAAGCCCCGGTGAAAGCGCCCTTCTTGCAGCCGAACAGCTCGGATTCCAATAGCTGGTCCGGCAGCGCACCGCAGTTTTCCACCACGAACGGCTTGTCGGCGCGGTGGGAGTTGTAATGGACGGCGCGGGCCATCAGCTCCTTGCCTGTACCCGACTCGCCGGTGATCAGCACCGAGATGTCATAGCCGGCAATGCGGCGTGCCAGATCGATGGTTTCCGCCATCGGGCTGTCGCCGGCATGAACGATGCTGTCGAAGCCATAGCGGCCCTGCAACGCCTTGCGCTTGCCGGCCACCACCTGCTCCAGCGCCGAGGCGGCGACGCGCATCTCCAGATTGGCGTTCTGGTTTTCCTGCTGCAGCTGATAAAGCTGCACCGCGCCCTTGACGGTGGCCAGCAGCTGGTCGGGGTCCCAGGGCTTGGTGATGTATTGGTAAATCCCCGCCTCGTTGATGCCGGCGATGATGTCTTCGGAATCGGTGAAGCCCGAAATGATCATCCGCACCGGATCGGGCCAACGGTCGCGCACCGTCTTCAGGAAATCCACCCCATTGCCGCCCGGCATGCGCTGATCGCAGAGGATGGCATGCACCATCTCGGATTCCAGCAAGGCCTCGGCCTCGGGCGGAGCCGAGGCGCAAAGAACCTCGAACTCTTCCGACAGCACGCGGCGCAACGCTTCCTGCGAGCGCAGTTCGTCGTCGATGACAAGAACGATGGGCAGAACGGTCATAGGGATATCATAGCGGGTTTTCCCAGATGGTCACCAGCGAAAGGCCGATCTTCCCCCTCGCCCGAAATCGGGAGAGGGGGCCAGGGGGTGAGGGAAAAATCCATCCTCGGGAGCGCCGATCTGCTTGCAACGTGACCTCAGTCCCTCACCCCAAACCCCTCTCCCGCCTGCGGGAGAGGGGCTTTCACAGGCAAAAGGCTATTTCCTCCGGTGAATCGCAATGCTCAGGGGCGTGTGCGACTTCCCCACCTTGAAGACGAAATCATGCCGGGCCACATGGTACGAGGGATCGAAGCCGTAAAAGTTGAGCGTCATCCGTTCCAGCTCTTCGGACCGATAGGCCTCGAGCGGCTTGATATTCTCGTCTTGTTCGAGCCTCGTTCGCTTGCCGACCAAGCGTTCGGGGAATCCGCTTTCGTTTGCCATGCGTTCCGCCCGAACGAGAACATCCGCCAGGAAATCATCTGGCCTTGATCCGAAGAATTTATCAATCAGACCAAGCTCTTGCGCCTCATGCACGCCCATCGGAAGGCGGGCCTCGGTGACGCGCTTGGCCGCCTCGTCCCCCGCCCGACGGGGCAGCAGATAGGTCCAATATTCCGACCCATAAAGATTTCCCATGCCTTTATAGTGGGGGTTGAAAATCACCCCGGTACGGGCCCAGACATGATCCGCCGCCAACGCCAAAAATACGCCCCCAGCTCCGGCGTTGCCGCGCAAGGCGGCGATGGTGACATGGCTGGTGGTGGTGATGATGGCCCGGCAAAGATCATCCATGGCATTGATATTGGCCCAGGATTCGTCCGAGGGACTGGCGGCTTCCTCAATCCGGTTCAAATGGATGCCGTTCGACCAGAAATCCGGGCCGCCGGTCAGCAGGATCACCTTGGTCGGGCGGCGGCAGGCCTCTTCATAAGCCGCCAGCAGGCGGCGGCATTGGTCGGTGCCCATGGCGCCGTTCAGGAAGGGGAAATGCAGGATGCCCACCGCCCCCCGTTCCTCGTAGACCACATCTTGCGGCCCTGCGACGGAGGGCAGCCCCTGCCCCAGCAATTGCGCGGCGGGAAGCTTCACGCCATCCTTGGCGCGGGCATGGCCGATCCACACCGCGCCGCCCTTGCAGGCCACCGCCACCGCGCCGTTTCCTGACACCAGCAGCGAACCCGGTTCGCCGGACAGCCCTTCCGCCGGATGGCCGTCATGCAGGAACAGCTCCTGGCCCGCCAACATTGCCTTCACCCCCGGCACACCGTCGGCGGAGCGCAGCTTGCGCAGCACGGCTTCGGCATCATCCTCGGCCCAATCAATGGCCCGGTCGGCCTGCTTGACCGAGGGCTTGCACACCGCCGCCGGGGCCGGATGCGCCTTGGCTTCGGGGAAGCGGGCGACGCAAGCCAGCACCGCCTCGACCGCCGCTTCCGTCACCTCGTTGCGATAGATCGAACCCTTGGTCGCCGCCCGCATGGGGAAGCTCCGGCTTTCCCAGACCGGGCCGCCATCCATTTCCTCATTGGCCTGCAAGACGGTGACGCCCCATTCTTTTCTGCCCTCCAGGATCGCCCAATCCAGGGCCGAGGGGCCGCGATCGCCTTCCGGTCCCGGATGCACCACCAGGCAGACACGCTTGGACCAGACCTCTTGCGGGATCGCCCGCTTCAGGAAGGGAGCGACGATCAGGTCGGGCTGGAACAGCTCCACCGCCTCGATGGTCACGCTGTCCTTGATGTCGAACTCGACCGAGACCTCGTGGCCGAAGCGGCGCAGCTCCACATGCAGGCGCTGAGTCAGGCTGTTGAAGGCGTGGGTGAGCAGAAGAATGCGCATCGTCTTCCTTGATCTATGCCAGGGCGCTGCCCTGGACCCGCCAAAGGCCATCGGCCTTTGGAAACCGGAACTCTCTTTCCTTCGTCACCCCCGGACTTGATCCGGGGGTCCATTTCCGTGGATGGCCGGATCAAGTCCGGCCATGACGTCTGAAGAATGTCCCCCTCAGCAAATCCGCGGCAGCTGCTCGCCGGCCAGCCAGTCCACCACCCGCTTGCCGCCGAAGGCGGTTTCCATCTGCACGAAATGGTGATCATCCGGAATCACCTCGCCGATGATGGCGGCGTCTGCCCCCAGCGGATGCGCCCGCATCACCGCCAGCAGTCTTTCCGCCTGATCGCCGGGGCAGATGGCGATCAGCTTGCCCTCGTTGGCCACATAGAGCGGGTCGAGGCCCAGCAGTTCGCAGGCGCCGTTCACTTCGGGACGCACCGGGATCTTGGCCTCATAGATCATCATGCCGACACCGGACTGGGTCGCCATCTCGTTCAGGGTGGCGGCCAGACCGCCACGGGTGGGATCGCGCAGGCAGTGGATCGAGGGAACCGCCGCCACCATCTCGGCCACCAGTCTGTGCAGGGCCGCCGAGTCCGACTTCAGCGAGGTCTCGAAGCCAAGGCTTTCCCGCTGGCTCATCACCGCCACGCCATGATCGCCCATGGTCCCCGAAACCAGAATGACGTCGCCGGGCCGCGCCTTGTCGCCGGAAATCTCCAGCCCCTCGGGCACCAGGCCAATGCCGGTGGTGGAGATGAACAGGCCGTCACCCTTGCCCTTCTCGACCACCTTGGTATCGCCGGTGACGATGGGAACGCCGGCTTCCTTGCTGGCCGCCGCCATGGATTGAACGATGCGCTTCAGATCGGCCAACGGCAGGCCTTCCTCGATGATGAAGGAAGCCGACAGGGCAATCGGCACCGCCCCGGCCATGGCGACGTCGTTCACCGTGCCATGCACCGCCAGCGAGCCGATATCGCCGCCTGGAAAGAACATCGGCGAGATGACATAGCCGTCGGTGGTCATCACCATCCGCCCGGCTCCAACCGTGAAGCTGGCCTGATCATTGCGCTGGTTCAGCATGTCATTGTCGAACGAGGCGACGAACAGTTCCTCGACCAACTGTGCCATGGCCCGGCCACCGCCGCCATGGGTCAGATCGACGCGGCCGTTCACGAAGTCGATGGCGGGGCCTTTACGGGTGAGGGTCATCGCTTATCCTGTTGATTTTGACGGAACCGTCCATAGGTCCAATAGGCGGCGCAAGCCCCCTCGGCCGAGACCATGCAAGAGCCCATCGGGCTTTCCGGCGTGCAGGCCTTGCCGAACAGCTTGCAATCCACCGGCCTCTTCAGGCCGCGCAGAATGGCGCCGCATTCGCAGGCCTTCACATCCGGCACCGACAAAGGCTTGATATCGAAGCGTTTCTCGGCATCCCAGGCTGCGTAGGGTTCCTTGATGCGGAGCGCGCTATAGGGAACCATCCCCAGCCCCCGCCACTCGAACAGCCGGCGCAGCTCGAACAGCTCGGCGACCACCGCCTGGGCCTTCTTGTTTCCCTCGGGCGTTACGGCGCGGGAGAATTCATTTTCAACGTCATAGCGGCCCTCGTTGAGCTGGCGGACCAGCATCAGAATCGCCTGCAGCACATCCAGCGGCTCGAATCCGGCAATCACCACAGGCTTTTGATATTCCTCGGCGAAGTAGTCATAGGGCTTGCTGCCGATCACCGTCGAGACATGGGCCGGGCCGATGAAGCCGTCGAGGGGAACCGTGCCCAGTTCCCGCACCTCGGGGCTTTCCAGAATGCAGCGGATCGCCGACGGGGTGAGAACATGATTGCAGAAGACACTGAAATTCTTGAGGTTCTGCGCCTTTGCCTGCTTCAGCACCAAGGCCGTGGGCGGGGTGGTGGTCTCAAAGCCGATGGCAAAGAAAACAACTTGTTTATCAGGATGTTCCGCCGCGATCTTCAGACTGTCGGCAGCGGAATAGACCATGCGCACATCGGCCCCTTCGGCCTTCACCTTCAACAGACTGGTGCGCTTCGACCCCGGCACCCTGAGCAGGTCGCCATAGGTGCAGAGGATAGTGCCGGGCGTGCGGGCGATCTCGATGGCATTGTCCACCCGGCCAATCGGCAGCACGCAGACCGGACAGCCCGGCCCATGGATCATCCGCACATTGGCCGGCAGCAAGTCCTCAATGCCATAGCGCGAGATGGCATGGGTATGGCCGCCGCAGAACTCCATCAGGGCGTAATCGCGCCCAGGCTCGGCTTCGGCGGCGATGGCGGCGGCAATCTTCCGCGCCATGGCCCCATCGCGATATTCGTCGATGTATTTCATGCGCAGGGCTCCGCCCCACACCCCGCCAGGGCCAGCGGCCCTGGACCGCCTGCTCTTTTAGCGGCGCAGCCAATAACAGCCCACGAGCCAGAATATCGCCGAATGGGGGATGATTGCGCGTTCCACGCGAAGGAAAAGCAAACGGGGTTTGGGGCCAATGGCCCCAAGCAGGTTCGGGCGGCAGCCCGCTCTACACCGATCGCCATCATTGCGCTGCGCTCTCCGCCATCTCGGCGAACAGGGCCAGGGTCTTCTCGGCCTCTTCCGGATCGACCTTGGACAGCGCATAGCCGACATGGACGATCACATAGTCGCCGGGCTGCACATCCTCGACCAGAGCCACCGAGACTTCCTTCGACACGCCGCCCAGCAGCACGATGGCCTGATCGTCGGGCAGCAGTTCCTTCACCATGGCCGGCAGGGCAAGACACATGGCGTTAGCCCTCCAGCCCCTTGCGGGCAGCGGCCAGTTGGGCCTCCAGCGCCGCGACGCGGGTCTTGATCTGCTCCTGGCGACGGGCGTTGATCCAGCCGTACCAGTCCTCCAGCCCCTCGCCCGAGGTGGCCGACAGCTTGATCAGCTCGATGTTCGGATTGACCTTGCGGGCAAAGGCGACGCAACGCTCGACATCGAAGGACAGATGCGGCAGCAGATCGACCTTGTTCAGGATCATCAGCCGGGCGGCGGCGAACATGTCGGGATATTTCAGGGGCTTGTCCTCGCCCTCGGTCACCGACAGGATCACCACCTTGGCCGCCTCGCCCAGATCGAAACCGGCGGGACAGACCAAGTTGCCGACATTCTCGATGAACAGCACCGACTGCTCGGGCAGCGCCAGACTTTCCAAGGCATGGCCGACCATATGGGCGTCGAGATGACAGCCCTTGCCGGTATTCACCTGGATCGCCGGCACGCCGGTCGAACGGATGCGGTCGGCGTCGAAGCTGGTCTGCTGATCGCCCTCGATCACCGCCACCGGCAGCCGGTCCTTGAGATCGGTGGCGGTGCGGCAAAGCAGCGTGGTCTTGCCGGAACCGGGGCTGGAGACCAGATTCAGCGCCAGAATACTCGCCTCGGCAAAGGCGGCGCGGTTCTGGTCGGCATAGCGGTTGTTATAGCCCAGGATATCCTGCTCGATCTTGACCATGCGGGCCTGGGACAGGCCGGGCACATGGGCGCCGGCCGGGCCCTTGCCGTAATGCAGATCACCGCCCTCGGCATGTTCGTGATGGTGGTCGTGGCCGTGATCATGCGGGTCGCGATCATAGCCATGGGGATGATCATGGTCGTGATGATGATCATGATCATGGTCATGGTCATGGTCATGATCGTGGGAGTGGACATGGCCTTCGCCGCAGCCGCAAACCGTACACATCACTCGACCTCCAGTTCCTTGATGCGCATTTCGTCGCCGCCGGTCATCTGCAGGCTTTCGCCACCGCAGAGCGGGCAGGAGTCATAACGCTGGGATATCTTAACCGGCTTGGCGCAATCCATGCACCAGGCTTGTCCCGGCAGTCTTACGATTTCCATCCTAGCCTCGGCCGCCACCGGGCTGGAATTGCGGATCGCCTCGAAGCAGAAAGCCAGCGAATCGGCATCGACGGTGGAAAGATCGCCGATCTCGACCCAGACCGTCTTGACCTTGGCAAAGCCCTGGGACGCGGCCTGCTCTTCCAGCACCCGGATGATGCCCTCGGTCAGGGACATTTCATGCATCACGCTACCTCGATCTTGCAGGCGACGCAGGGGTCCAGGGCGGCGACCAGATGGCGGACCAGCAGGTCTGGCGCATCGCCCGCCACATGCCCCAACAGACCTTGCGCCAAGGCTCCCTGGGGATGGAAATTCCATTCGGTGGGAGCCAGGATCTGATAGCGGGTCACCCGCCCCTGCTCCAACTCCACCCGATGCACCAGACGCCCGCGCGCCGCCTCGACCACGCCCAGGCCGGCGCCGCTGGCATTCAGGAAGGTGCGGCCGGCATCGGCGCTAATCTTATGCACCAGCCTCTGCATGTGCTTCAGAGCGGCGGAAAGCTCGACCAGACGCGCCGCCAGCCGGGCCATCAGCCCCTGCCCTAAAGAAGCCACCAACGGATGGCCGGCATAGCGGGCGAAGGGGCCGGTCACCTGCGGTGCACCATCCCAGGTCGGCGTGGCGGTGAAACTGCCCTCGTCAAAGCGCAGGCGCTCGTCCAGCGCCGGTTCGGCGATGGGGGGCAAGGGCTTTACCAGACTGGCGCCGAAATCCGCCCAGCCGCGACTTTGGATCGAACGCGCCAGCAGCGCGCCGCTGGTCTTGCCCTGCTCGACCCAATGCTGCCAGGAAGACAGATCATGGGGAGCCTCGCCGGCAAACACCGCCCTGGACACCACCTCGGCGGCCTCGGCCAGACGGCGGGTCAGTTGCGGCAGATCGGGAGCCAGACGCCCACCGCCAGGGCGCATCCAATCGCCGTCGGGATAAAGCGCCAGATGGAAATCCGCCAAAGCCCGGCGCAGATGTTTCAGATCGAGCAGTTGCACCGGCTGATCAACGAAATCCGGCCAGACCAACAGGCTGCGCCCGGCATGTTCCAGCACCGTCTCGGCCAAGATCAGCAGTTCGCGGGCATGCCCCTGAGAGGCCGGCAAGTCGAAGCCCCCCGCCTTCTCCATCGCCTGGGCCGAGGCTAAGCCTTGCGCCATGCGGCAGATGGAAAACAGGCGGGCGCAAAGGCTGACCGCCGCCTGCGCCTCTTGCCCGGTGAAGGCCGAAGCGATCGACAAAGGCCGGCGGTTGATCACCGACAGAGCGGCAAACCGCCCCTCCTCGACTCGAACGGACAGTTCCAGCGATCCCTCGACGGCCAGCGGCGGAATGCTCACACCGCGCCCCCGGCGGGATCGGCCAGCACGGTTTCCAGATAGGCCAGACTTTCCAGCGCCGCCTGCTCTTCCACCTTTTCCATGGCGAAGCTGCCGGACTGGATGATCAGATAGTCGCCCACCGCCACCGGCTCATCCATCAGCATCAGGCTGACCACGCGCTCGACGCCGAAACATTCGACGGTGGCGAACTCGCCTTCGGTGGACAAAACGCGGGACGGAATGGCCATGCACATGGGATTATGCCCGAACCGTGGGGGCGACGCCCAGCGCCGTCAGCTCTTCCACCACCATCGCCAGCACCGGATCGATGCAGGCCGCCACCTTGGGCGTCAGCTCCATGGACAAATCCAGCGACACCGGCTTGACGCCGATCAGCACCACGCTCTGCGGCTCGGAGCCGGCGAAGCGCAGAGCCGCCAGCACATCCGACAGCCCGATCTGATGGGGCGACAGCTTGGTCTTGAAGAAGGCCGGCACCTCGTCGCCGGTCAGGCGCACGATGCCGCCTTCGGGCTGGCCGGCGCGCACGGCGTCCACCACCACCAGATGGTCGGCTTCCTGGATGTCGCCGAACAGTTCCATGCCGGTGGTGCCGCCGTCGATGATCTCGACCTCGTCGGCCATGTCATAGCGCTTCTCCAGCGCCTCGACCGCATGCACCCCGAAACCTTCGTCGGACAAAAGGGTATTGCCGATCCCCAGAACCACCACGCGCATACTCGGATACCCTTCATCGCAAAGAAAAGGCCCGCAACCGGATGAAGGGTCGCGGGCCTGGATGTTACCTCAAATCCTTCGCCCGCTTACAGGGCTTTGACCTGAACCACCGTCTTGTTTTCGGTGTCGGTCAGATGCACGGCGCAAGCCAGGCAGGGATCGAAGGAATGGACGGTGCGCAGCACCTCCAGCGGACGCTCGGGGTCGGCCACCGGATTGCCCAGCAGAGCCGCCTCGTAGGGGCCGATATGATCGTCCTCATTGCGCGGAGCCGCGTTCCAGGTGGTGGGCACCACCGCCTGATAGTTGGAGATCTTGCCGTCCTTGATCACCGACCAGTGCGACAGCACGCCGCGCGGAGCCTCGTGCGCACCGACGCCCATCACCTCGCCCTTCGGGAAGGTCGGGCGGTTGAAGGTCTTGGTGTCGCCCTTGGCGATATTTTCCATCAG
>Ga0310914_10000287_pt1 | contig 27817 bp, 26 predicted proteins | sample GREbulkMGAN108_FD_203450 | JGI IMG/M metagenome (GOLD analysis project Ga0310914, IMG submission 203450) | Lab enrichment of tropical soil microbial communities from Luquillo Experimental Forest, Puerto Rico - GRE.bulkMG.AN108 | ecosystem: Environmental > Terrestrial > Soil > Tropical forest >... | reverse complement strand
GTTGCCATGTCGGCCATGGACTTGAAAGAGGCCATGGCGACAAATTTGCGGCGCGCCCGTCATGCGAAACGGCTGACCCAAGAGGAGTTGGCGGACCGAGCAGGTGGGAGAAGGGAGCCACAGCCCTTCACAAAAGCGCTGCTCAGGCATTTAACGAAGGCCATGTCGATTATTTGAGGTGAAGCGATGACAACGCAGCTCGCACGCAGAGGTCAAGGCGATCATCGGCCGGCCAAGCGTCATCGCCGGCAGAAATACTCGGCCGAGCCGTTGGCAACTGTGCCTGACGAATCCGAACTCGGGCCGGCAATGCTCAAGCTGACGCCGAAGCAGCGCGCATTCGTTCTCGAATTACGACATGGGCCGGCCGGCTATGGCAGCGAGGTCCGCGCCGCAAGGGCGGCCGGCTACGGTCCCAGCACTGATGGCTGCATGCGCCGAATCGCGCACCAGGTCTTGCACAATTCCAAGGTTCAAGATGCCCTGCGCGAGGTCGGCGGAAAGCTCATTCGCGCCGCGGCGTTCGGTGCAATCCGCAATACCGAGGCGATTGCCAACGATTTCAAGCATCGCGACTGCCTGCGCGCTAACCTGGCACTGCTCGACCGCGGATTCCCCGCCGAGACGTTCCACACCGTCCTGGTGCAGAAGACGACACCCGAGACGCTGGTGATCGCGAGCGAGCAGGTGCTGGCACGGATTGCCGAGCTCGCAGCACGGGCCGGGCTTGATCCCTTAGTGCAGATTGAGGCGGCACGGGCGAAGCAGATCGAGGGTGTCGCCGAGCCGATTGCGGATTGACTGACAACCAAGACAACGAGCAAGTGCTGGCGTCCGTGGCGCGCGGCTATTGGTATTCGGTCATACTGGCCGGGTGGGCCAAAGCTGTACTGACGTCGCAAGAGCTGTCGGTGGCCGAGCGGCTCGAGATGCTCGAGGGGCTACAAAATTGCGTCCATGGCTCGCTAACGCCGGCGGTGTTGGCAGTTGTGGCGCCGGTGGGTGAGGCCGTGAGGCAGATTATCGAGGAAGCGCTGAGGCTCGATCTTGACGCTAACTCCGAAACCGGTGAAGCGAGCTTTGCGGTGCTCACACGGCCGGACGTGTTCGCGAATCTCCTGAAGCTTGAGCCGTCGCTCTATGCTGCGTTGCAACTAATGAACCCGGGGTCCGCGCCCGCGGCTTTGTGACTGGTTCCCCACACCCCGCGAAATCTGTCGATTGTTGCCCCAGGCGTTGCCCTGAGGACGATCAACGCGTACCGTGTGAGGTATAACGCTTTAGAATAACAACAACTTTAAGGATTCGGCCGCTCGGCCTTGTACCAGTTCGACGCGCGATCAACGCGGCGTCCTGATGCGGCGTGAAGACGGCCATGGTGGGCGAGATGCGCAGTCTGTGGTGATAAAGAACAAAAAGAGAACATTGTCAAGACAGATTCGACATGACGTCATCGTTCTTGCAATCGGCTGCTTTGTTACAGAAAAATGACAACACCGCGCGCTGGCCGTGGCCCACCGGCTCAAGGCGACGCGTGCACGTGTCATGTCGCTCGCCGATTTCAGTTCGTTTCGCCGCCCAGCGGCTCTCAAGCCAGGCCCGGGCTCTCGTTTGGTCCCGGTCGCAGCCATTACAGCCGTTCAAGCGGCGGCCCTCGTTGCGATCTGGCTGACCGAATACGGTCCATTTGGCCTCACGCTCGGCCTGCTGAGCTGGGCCTTTCTGAACTGTTTCTGGTTGATGCTGCTGCGTCGGCCCCTAATAGCGGCAGCGTTGTCGCTCGTCGTGACCGCGAGCATGATTTTGCTCTCGCAATTCAAATTCAACGTCCTGGAAATGACCTTGAGCTTTTTCGACGTGCTCATCGTCGACGTGGACACGATCGCGTTTCTGATGACCATTTTGCCGGATCTGCGCGTTGCAATCGTTGTCGCCGCGTTGGTAGCGGTCCCGCTGTGCATTCTGATCTGGCGGTTTGACCCCTTCCGCGTGCGGCTGCGCACGTCGGCTTTGGGCGCGGCAATCTCCCTCGTTGCAATCGTGGCGCTCGCGAACGTGGTGCCAGAAGAACCGTGGGAGCCGTTCTCCGGTGTCAACCACGTCTCCAATTTTGTACGCTCGGGCGTGCTGTCGTTGTCCGAGTTGATGAGTCACGGCTGGCTCGAGGCCGATGCTGCCGTCGGTGACCGGCTCAAACTGACGGCTGGCGAAGCATGTCGCCCGAGCGGCAAGCCGCCGCACATCATCATGGTGCTCGACGAGTCGAGTTTCGACATCACGGCAGCGCCCGGCGTCAAGGTTCCGCCCGGCTATCGCGACCACTTTCGCTCCTTCGACGACAAGAGGCGATCCCTCCTGGTCGAGGCGACCGGCGGGCCGACCTGGTACTCCGAATACAACGTGCTGACCGGCCTTTCGGCGCGGTCGTACGGACGCTTCATGTTCAATGTGACGCGCATTGCGGCCGGGCGCGTGCAGCGCGGCCTGCCGCAGGCGTTGCGGCGTTGCGGCTACAAGACGTTCAGCCTCTATCCCGCCTATGGCGGCTTTCTCAGCGCGCGCCGCTTCCAGACCACCGCCGGTATCGAACGTTTCACCGACCTCGGCGAGATGGGGGCGACCAGCGACATGCAGCCCGATCGGTTCTACTTCGAGCGAGCATTGCAGCTCATCGAGCGCGAACGAGACGGGGCGCCGCTCTTCATCTTCGTCTATGTGGTGGCGAACCATTTTCCTTGGACGTCGACATTTCGCCCGGAGCTCACACCGGAGTGGAAACCGCTCGGCAATGATCCGCAGGTCGACGAGTACATCCGCCGTCAGAGCATGAGCGCGCGCGACTATTCCGACTTTCTCGCCCGCCTCGGGCAAAACTTTCCGCAGGAGCCGTTCCTGCTGATGCGGTTCGGCGATCATCAGCCGGCCATTTCGGCGAAGATTCTCGAACCTTCGATCGATGCAGCGGCGTTGGCCCGGCGCATCATGTCGGACGATGCGCGTTATTTTACGACCTACTATGCGATCGACACGGTCAATTTCAGACCGGCCGATGTGTCGTCGGCGCGCACGCCGATCGAGGCAGCTTATCTGCCGCTGCTGCTGCAAGAAGCAGCCGGGCTGCCGCTCGATCCGACGTTTGTCGAGCAGAAGAAAATCTTCCAGCGCTGCAGGGGCCTGTTCTACCGCTGCAAGGAGGGTGCCGAGTCGCGCCGTTTCAACCGGCTGCTGATCGACGCCGGGCTGATCAAAGGATTGTAAGTCACGAGACCATTTCAGCAGCCCGGCAGGTCTGATGCGGGTATGATTGCGCAACGGAGGAGATCATGAACGAGGACGTTTTCAACACCAGCATTCGAAAATTCCTCAAAACCCTCGGGGTGACCGCCCAGCGCGAAATCGAGAAGGCCGTGCGCCAAGCGCTGGCAGACGGCAAGCTCAGGGGCAACGAGAAATTTCCCGCCCGCGCCACAGTCACGCTGGGCGGCCTCGGCTTCTCGCACGAGATCAAGGGCGAGATCGAGCTGGAGTGACCAGGGGATCGGGCATCAGTTATCAGGCATCAGTATCAGGCATTAGGCGCTCTCCCTGATCCCTGATCGCTGATACCTGATGCCTGATCAATCCACCGTCACGCCGCTCGCCTTGATCGGCGCGGCCCATTTCTCGATTTCGCTCTTGACGAACTGGCCGAGATATTCCGGCGTGGCGCGATCCTCAGAAACGATCACGGCGCCCAATCCTTCGAGACGCTCCCGCACCGACGCCGTCTTCATCGCGCCGACGATGGCGTCATGCAGCTTCTTGACGATATCGGCGGGCGCGCCCTTCGGCAGGAAAATCGCGTTCCAGGTATAGGCTTCCAGGTTCGGGGTCCCCTGCTCGAGGCCGGTCGGCACGTCGGGCAGCGCCTTCGATCGCTCCTTGGTCATGATGGCGATCGCCTTGACCGTGCCGCCGTCGATTTGCGGCTTGGCGGTGCTGACAACTTCGCACAGATAATCGATCCGGCCGCCTTGCAGGTCCTGCATGGCAGGACCCGTGCCGCGGTACGGGACATGCGTGATGTCGACGCCGATCAGATAATTGAGCAGCACGCAGCCGAGATGCGTCGCCGAGCCGGCTCCGGCCGATCCGTACTGCATCTTGCTCTGATTGGCCTTGGCGTAAGCGATGAATTCCTTGAGGTTGGTGACTGGCAAGTCCTTGCGCGTGATCAGCACGATCGGGACCTCGGCGACGAGCGCCACCGGGGTAAAGTCCGTCACCGAGTGGTAGAGCGGCTTTTTGTAGATGGTCTGGCTCTGAGCGTGGGTGCCGACGGTGCCGAGCACGAGGGTGTAGCCGTCCGGTGCGGCGTCAGCGACCCGCTTCGAACCGGTCATGCCACCCGCCCCGCCGACGTTTTCCACGATGACCTGCTGGCCGAGCAGCTCGCTCATCCGCTGCGCCATCACGCGGCCCAGCACGTCGGTCGGGCCGCCCGCCGCGAACGGAATGATCATGGTCATCGGCTTGTTCGGATAGGCCTGCGCCAGCGCCGCGCCGCTGATGGCGATCGACAAGCCAAAAGCCGCCGCCGTTAGTCTCCCAAACATTTCACGCTCCATGGTTGGTCGGAGAATTGGCGGCTGTGCGGGCAGGGTCAAGGGTCGCTGATGCCGCAACTGCCTGCCCTTGTGGCGCGCGACAGAGCCGCGTAAGACGCGACGTCAACGTTTGCGGTCCATTCCTTCCTGGGTTGCTCATGGCCACGACGCGCGTCGCCATCGCCGGGCTCGGCACCATTGGTCGCGTGCTCGCGCGCAAGCTCGCCGACGGCATGCCCGGGCTTGCGCTCGCCTGCGCGGCGGTGCGCGATCGCGCCAAAGCAGAGGCTTGGCTCGACGGCGAGCGGATCGCTTGCCCGTTGGTCGCGCCCGAGGATTTTCCTGCGCATGCGGATCTCGGAGTCGAGTGCGCGCCGGCTTCCGCCTTCGAGCAAATTTGCCGCCCGATGCTGGAAGCGGGAAAGCGCGTCGTCGTGCTCTCCGCCGGCGCGCTGCTGCCGCGGCCCGAACTCGTCGAGCTCGCCAAAGCGCGGGGAGGGCAGATCATCGTGCCGACCGGCGCGCTGCTCGGGCTCGATGCCGTCACGGCGGCGGCCGAGGGCCGGATTCATTCCGTCCGCATGATCACGCGCAAGCCGCCGCGCGGTCTTGCCGGCGCGCCTTATCTCGTCGCGAGCGGCATTTCAGTTGATGGACTTAACACGGCGAAGCGAGTCTTCGCCGGCACTGCCCGGGAGGGAGCCGCGGGATTTCCCGAGAATGTCAACGTCGCTGCCGCGCTGTCGCTTGCCGGCATCGGGCCAGATCGTACGCTGCTGGAAATCTGGGCCGATCCTGCGGTCGAGCGCAATTGCCATACTATCGAGGTGGACAGCGACTCGTCGCGGTTCACCCTGTCGATCGAGAACGTTCCCTCGGAGAACCCGAGGACCGGGCGTATCACCGCGCTTTCGGTGCTCGCGGTGCTGCGCAAGATCCAGGCGCCATTGCGAGTTGGGACTTGAGTTAATCGGGCCCTAATGCCCGCATGCCGCAGGCCTGTCCTGAGCAACAAAACCCCCATGCCGCCGGCCCGCCGCCGCGCCGGGTTCCGGTCCCGGGAGACCCAACTAAAGCGTTGCATTTATTTCAAATTTTTCCTCACGCCGGATATCCATGGCACCGTCGAACCGCCATAATCTGGTGCCCAAAGCACCCGGCCGGACGTGGGTCGCGACGGAACAAAGGGGGGTCTAACCCCTCGTATTCACGGTGGAACTATGAACCCATCGGCAATCCCCCGCGACTAACCTGACGTCCGAAGCGATGCAGGCGACATCAGACGAGGTGCTGATCGGGCGAATCGCGAACGGCGACCGACTGGCGATGCAGGTGCTGTACGCGCGTTACCACGTGCGCATCTTCCGGTTCGTAGTGCGTATGGTGCGTGATGAGTCGACCGCAGAAGATCTGATCAGCGAGGTGTTTCTGGACGTGTGGCGACAAGCTGGTCGATTTGAAGGGCGGTCCGCGGTCTCGACCTGGATGTTGTCGATCGCCCGTTTCAAAGCGCTCTCGGCGCTGCGGCGGCGCCCGGAACAGGAGTTGGACGTTGAGGCCGCTGAGGCGATTGAGGATACCGCGGACGATCCGCACACGGCGCTGGAGAAGAAGGACAAGGGTGCGATCCTCCGGAAGTGCCTGACCGGACTTTCGGCGGAACATCGGGAAATCATCGATCTCGTCTACTACCACGAGAAGTCGGTGGAAGAGGTGGCTGAGATTGTCGGGATCCCGGAGAACACGGTGAAGACGCGCATGTTCTACGCGCGCAAGCGGCTGGCAGAGCTGCTCAAGGCGGAAGGAATCGAACGAGGTTGGCCATGAACGCAATCAAAGAGCCGGAGCGCCATGAAATCGAGGCTCTGCTGCCCTGGCATGCTGCAGGGACCTTGAGCCGGCGCGATGCCGATCGCGTCGAACGGGCGCTCGCTGGCGATCACGAACTGGCGCGGCGCTACGACCTGGTGCGTGAGGAGCTCGCCGAGACGATCCATCTCAACGAGACGCTTGGTGCGCCGTCGGCGCGCTGCATGGAGAAGCTGTTCGCCGCGATCGATGCCGAGGAGGCGCGCGCGCCGCGCCGCCAGCGCGCCTTCGATCTCGGCGGCCGCATCTCGGAATTTTTGTCGGGCTTTGCTCCGCGCACGCTGGCCTGGTCGGCGACCGCCGCCGCTGTCGCGATCCTGGTGCAGGCGGCCGTGATCACCACCGTCGTGGTGCGCGAGCATGGCGCGCCCGGCAACTACGAGGTGGCCAGCGTCCCGAGCGACGGCTCCTATGTGGTGGTGCGCTTCGCCCCGCAGGCCACTGCGACCGAGATCACCAATTTTCTCGGCGCCTACAAAGCGACCCTGGTCGAGGGCCCGATGCGCTCCGGGGGCAGCCTCTACCGGCTCCGGCTTTCCGAAACCAAGCTGCCGCGGAGCGACGTCGACCGAATCGTCCACCGCATGCAGGAAGAATCGAAGGTCGTCGCGTTCATCGCCGCGGCCGACTAGGGCGCCCCCGCTGGGCTAACCCTGGCTCTTAGACCAAAGCCTAACATCGGGCTGCGACCTGCGAACATGGCCTTGGCCCGACCGTACCGGGCCATTGGTTTTGTTCGCTAATTTGCCCCAGGCGGTTTGCGGTTGCGGTTGTAGACGCGCCGCCGGTGCCTGACTCGCCGCGGGCAATCACTTGAAAACCCTTGGATTTCCCATGCAACCGCGATACAACGCTTGGAGGCGACGGCGTGCCGCGTCGCAATTTACAGCCGCACGCGTACCCTTGGGTTGAACCTTTTGGTCGGATGCGGAGACTAATGAGCGATACGGCCCGCTAGGGCTATTCCAGTTACAGCCCCGATCGGCGCTCACGCCCCCCCGATCCCCTGCGCCGATCAACGCGACCCGCCCGGATTTCCCCGTCCGGGCGGGTCAGTTTTTGCCGCCACCTCTCGCGCTTCAACGAAGGCATTCGGGTGGTCGCTTTTTTGTGGCCTTAAGCGACAATGCGTGTGGTGATTCGCGCTCTGCGATCAGTGTCGTTTGCCCGCGTTCGTAACGAGACCGTCGTGCGTCGCATTCGGCTACTCGGCACGGCTCCTCCATGGCGGAACGATTTGTGCCTGCACTCGACGTGGTCGCGCAGAAATGGCGCGACCTTGCGGAGCGAAGGCGTGCTCATTTCTTCGCGCTGTTTCATAGCGGCCGCTGGAAGCGCTATTACACCGAGCAGCAATTTCTCGACTGCTTGCGCGAAGCCGTCCGCATGAGCGAGCGATGGGCCGAGATCGCCGCCTCAAGCAAACCCGATTAACGTGCACGTCCCTCCGACGACTTGAAACCGGCACTCGCGCGCAGCTACACGTCTCCGGCGGCGCATCACTCTTCGTTGCTTGCCCGCGCCCTGCGCCACTCCCTATCTTGCGAGCTCGCTCCGCACCATCGCTCGACCAGGTACGACATGACCAGCACCCTGTTTGCTCCGATCCGGCTTGCCGATCTCGAATTGCGCAATCGCATCGTCGTTTCGCCCATGTGCCAGTACAGCGCCGACGACGGCGCAGCCAACGACTGGCACCTCGGCCATCTCGGCATGCTGGCCAATTCCGGCGCTGCACTGGTCGTGATCGAGGCGACGCACGTCGAGCGCCACGGCCGCATCACCCACGGCTGTCTCGGGCTTTATTCCGATGATTGCGAGGCGGCGCTCGCGCGTCTCGTCGCCCATTGCCGCCGCTATGGCACAGCCAAGATCGGCATCCAACTGGCGCATGCCGGGCGCAAGGCCTCGGCGCAGCGGCCATGGGAAGGCGCTCGCGCGCTTGGTCCGGGCGAAGATCCTTGGGAGACGATCGCGCCCTCGGCCATTCCGTTCGGTGCCAATTGGCATGTGCCGCGCGCGATGACGGCGGACGACATGGAGCGGGTGCGCGAGAGTTTTGTCGCGGCGGCCAAACGCGCGATCCGCGCCGGCATCGACGCGATCGAGCTGCACGGCGCCCATGGATATCTCCTGCACAGCTTTCTCTCGCCAATTTCCAACAAGCGCGAGGACGGTTACGGCGGCTCGTTTGCCGAGCGCGTGCGCTATCCGGTCGAGATTGCGCAAGCCGTGCGCGCGGCGATGCCGCGCGACATGCCGCTGGGCGCGCGCATCACCGGCCACGACTGGGTTGAAGGCGGGCTCACTGCCGCCGACGCGGCAGCTTTTGCCAAGGCGCTCAAGGGCGCGGGCGTCGATTTCGTTTGCATCTCTTCGGGCGGCATCAGCGTCGACGCGCGGCCGAATATGGTGCCCGGCATGAATGTCCCATTCGCCGAGCAGGTCAAACGCGATGCGGGTATTGCCACGCGCGCCGTTGGATTGATTGCCACGCCCAGGCAGGCGGAGGAGATCATCGCTGAAGGGAAGGCGGACATGGTGGCGCTCGCCCGCGCCATGCTGGACAATCCACACTGGGGTTGGCACGCGGCGCAGGTTTTGGATGCCGAGGTCCCGCGTCCCAGCCAGTACCAGCGCGCCGCGCCAAAGCTCTGGCCGGGTGCGGCTTACAGAGATCAGTGATCGGGCACCAGGAATCAGCGAGCAGGGATAAGCAGGCGTTGATGCCTGATACCTGATAACTGATTGCTGGCAGATGGATCCGTTTGTCTTCATCGCTGTGCTGTTCGCGGCGGCTTGTCACGCCGCCTGGAATGCCGCGATCAAACGGGGCATCGATGCGCTGGCAATGACGGTCGCGATATCGCTCGGCGCGACCATCGTTGCAGCGGCCGCTTTGCCGTTCGTCGGGCTGCCGGCTGCGGCGTCCTGGCCGTGGTGCGTCGCGTCGGTGCTGGTGCATCTCGGTTATTTCGCGGCTTTGGCGGAGAGCTATCGCGCCGGCGATATGGGTCAGGTCTACCCGATCGCGCGCGGCTCGGCGCCGCTGATGACGGCGGTGGTGACCACGCTGTTCGTCGGTGAGCGGCTGGGCCTCCTCGGCTGGTGTGGCATCGTCCTTCTCGTGGCCGGCGTCATCCTGCTCTCGCTCGGCGGCGGCCGCGCGCTTGCGCGGCTCAACGGCAAGGCGGTGGGCTTCGCCTTGTGCACGGCGCTCACGATCTGCGCCTATTCGGTCATCGACGGCGTGGGCGGGCGCCTTGCCGGCAGCGCGAATGCCTATTCGGTTGCGTTGTTCGTCGGCATCGGGCCGGTGCTGCTGATCTATGCGCTCGCGCGGCGCGGGCGCAAGCTCGCGTCGACGATGGCGGAAAACTGGGGCACCGGTCTTGCCGGCGGCGCGCTGCAGCTCGGCTCCTACGGCATCGCGATCTGGGCGATGACGGTCGCCCCGATCGCGCTGGTGGCGGCGCTACGCGAAACCAGCGTCCTGTTCGGCGCGATCATTGCCATCGCCTTTCTCAAGGAGCCGCTGCGAGCAAGTCGAGTGGGCGCGGCGCTGATGATCGTCGCCGGCCTGACGCTGATCCGGTTGTTCTGAGCTAGTGTCCCGATTCCGAAGTTCGCACATCCTTGCGGCAGACTCGAATGCGAACTTCGGAATCAAAGGGACACTAGCCAACTCTACGATTCTAGTGCCGCTTTTGAATCCGAAGTTCGCAAACGCACTTGCGGCATGACGTGTGCGAACTTCGGGTTCGCGGCACTAGGCCAGTGCGTGGCGAGTCAGCCATCTTTCGCCGGAATGAGCTCGCCGAGGCCGATCGCCCGCAGCCGCTCGAGGTCGGCGGCCATGTCGAGGTCCCAAAGTGTGAGCGGCTCTTGCCACGTGAGCCCGCACTGCTGCAGGCGGTGGCGCGTTTGCGCCATCACGTCGGGCGAGCTCCAGCGCATGTCGGCAAACAGCGCCGGATGCGGCTCGCGCATGCCGATCAGCACATAGCCGCCATCCCGCGCGGGAAAGATCACGACGTCGGTGCCCCCGCGCAAAATTTCCGCGGCTTGGCGCAGGTGATCGGCGCTCAGCGCGGGACAATCGGTGCCGATGACCAGGGTGGGCGCGTCCGTCGCCGCAATCGCCGCGAGCATCCGCGCGCCCAGATCTCCGTCGCCCTGACGCGCGAGCCGAATTCCCAAACGTGAGCCCAAGCGGGCGAAGACGAAATCGCCCGCGTCCGGCGTCGCCCATAGGGTCACCGGGCCGAGTTCGGCGTCCGCGGCGGTCGTTACTGCCCGCTCGATCAGCCGTGCCTGCAACAAAGCTGCGCCGGCTTCGCCGAGGGTGGGAATGAGCCGTGTTTTCGCGAAGCCCGGAATCGGCGCCTTGGCGAGCACCGCCACGGCCACCGGCTCAGCCATAGTCGTATCGCCGGGCAAGACGTTTCGGATCGGCGCCGAAGAAGTACGCGATCCGCAGGCGCCACATCAGGAGGATGGTCTGCAAGACGCCGTGCTTTTCCCAGCGGCGCCCGGAAGTGATCACGCGCTCGCGCAGGCAAAGGGGTCGGCTGATGCGCTTGAGGCGTTTACACAGTGCGATGTCTTCCATCAGCGGGATCGCGGCAAAGCCGCCTGCCGCGTCGAAGGCGGCGCGGCGCACGAAGGTCGCCTGATCGCCGGTCGCGATTCCGGTGATACGGGAGCGCAGGCTCATCAATCGGCCGATGATCGGAAACAGCGGATGACGGCCCGCGATGCGCACGTCGAAACGACCCCAGGCACGGCCCGATCGGTCAAGGCCGTTGAGCACGACATGATCGGCGTCGGCGGGAAGCTGGGTATCGGCATGCAGGAACAGCAGCACGGCGGCTGTGGCTCGCGCTGCACCCGCGTTCATCTGCAGCGCGCGCCCGCGCGGCGCCGAGATGACGCGATCGGCACGCAACCGCGCCCGCTGGATGGTGGCATCGCGGCTGCCGCCGTCGACCACGATCACCTCCGTGCCCAGTGCGCGCATGTCGGCGAGCGCATCAAGCGCGGCTGCGATGCCTTCCCCCTCGTCGAGCACCGGCATGATGATCGAGAGCTTTGCCATTGCAGCAATCTCATCTGCGAGATTCACCCACGATGCCGAAGTCGATCAAGATAGTACCGTCGTCCCGGCCGAGCGAGGCGCAGCCGAGCGAGAGCCGGGACCCATGCTCCGTGTGCTCGAAAGGAAACCGGGCATGGGTCCCCGCTTGCGCGGGGACGACCGGGAGTTCGTCTGCCAGCACCGGTTGGCTGCTACTTCACAGGCGCGGACGCGGCAATCGCGGTGCCGTCGTCGATGCCGAGCCGGCCGAAGCCCGGCAGCTTCACCGCGGGGTGGCGCAGGTCGAGGCCAGCCACGAGGCCCAGCAAATTGATCTCGACGCCCTCGACCCAGCCGGCCTTCACGCCGAGCACACCCCACAGCGAAGCTTCGACGCCGGTGCGGCTGTCGGTCAGGCCAATATAGGGCATGGCACGGAAATCCTTGCCGACGGCATTGGCGGGCAGGGTGACCGCGAGTTCGGGCAGGGCGCGCAGGATGGTCGCGGTGAAGGTGTTGCTGTTCGGCCCGGGCCAGATGCGGTAGTCGCCGAAATGGCTGTAGCCGTACGCGGCGATCGCCGCCTTCACCTTGGGGATCAGCGCCGCGGCCGCCGCTCCGCGCACGTCGACCAGAACGCGCGGCGCATCCCCGAACCAGCGGCCGTCTGGCGCCCAGCCGTTGCTGCGCACCGGCGTCCCCCAGCCGACCACGTCGTAGCGGCTCCACGTCGCGGCGTTTTCCGGCTTGAACACGATCCAGCTGTGGACTGCGAAGATGCCCTTCCAGCGGCCGGTGCGCCCGGTGAAAACCAGGAAACGCGCGTCGCGATCGGCGCTGGCCGGCGGCAGCATGCCGGTGCTCGACCAGTCGGCGTCGCGGAAGCTCGCCGGCCGATCCTTGCCGGCGTAGAGCGCCGCCTGGACCGCGAGGGGAAACAGAAAAAGCGCCAAGATTCCGATGAACACGTTGCGAACGGGGCGGCGCATAGCGCGAGTGAGATGCACGTTGCGGACGGAAATATGGCGTCTCGCACAAGCGCCGCACAATGGCGATGCGGCACAGCCGCACATTAAAACGCGGCAATCATCAGCTGCTCGCTAGTGCCGCGAACCCGAAGTTCGCACACTCCGTGCTGCAGGTGCGTTTGCGAACTTCGGGTTCAAAAGCGGCACTAGAATCATAGAGTTGTTAGTGTCCCTTTGATTCCGAAGTTCGCATTCGTGGCGGCCGCAAGGTTGTGCGAACTTCGGAATCGGGACACTAATCGCGCCGCGATCACCGCCTCCCGCACGATCGCTTCCCCCGCGCGCGTGAGATCGTCGAGGGTCAGCGACGGCCGCCAGCGCGGCTGACCGCGCGCGCTTGCGACGATCGGAACATGAATGAATGCCACCAGGCGCGGCATGCCGGTCCGGGCCGCCTCGGCCGCACGCCAGCATAGATAATTGCAGAGATAGCGCCCGGCATCGCGCGAGAGCGCGGACGGCATGCCGGCGGTGCGCGCCGCCTGCAGCAACCGCGCCGCCGGAGCGGGCAACGGCAGTGTCGCCGAGTTGCCCGGTGTGATCGTCATTGCCATCGGCCGGTGCCCGCCGACGTCGGGCAGCGTGGGCGCGAGCGCGTTGCGCGCGCGCGTTTCCACGCGCAGGTGCCGCGTGCGCGTCGCGAGGCCAAACATGACGAGGGCGTCTGGTTGCTCGCGCTTGAGCAGCGCCGGGAGCTCCCGGTCGATCGCCGCATAGCTCACGGGAAACACGTGCGCCACCCTGCGCACGTTGGCTAAGGCGGGATGGCGCCGGCACGCCAAGGCGAGCGCCAGCGGCTCGGTGGGATTGAACGGCGCGCCGGGAAACGGGCCGAAGCCGGTGATCAGGACGGTGGTGCTCATTGCGGCATTTCACACGCCGAGCGCCGCCGCGATTTCGTCCACCGCCATCGCTGGACTCATGCGCCCTTCGGCGACGGCCGCCTCGAGCCGCGGAAGTTTTGCGCGCAACGCCGCATCGGATCGCAAGCGCGCGAACACGCGGTCCTCCAGCATCGCCCACATCCACTTCACCTGTTGCTCGCGCCGGCGCGCAGCAAGCTCGCCGTTTCCGGTGAGGCGCTCGCGATGATCGAGGACCATGCGCCAAAGCTCGGGGATGCCGTCACCGGTCAGCGCCGAGTAGGTCGCGACCGGCGGCGACCAGGTTGGGCTGCGCGGAGTGAGGATATGCAGCGCGGCGCGGTACTCGGCAGCGGCGGCCTTGGCGCGCTTGAGGTTGTCGCCGTCCGGCTTGTTGATCGCGATCATGTCGGCGAGTTCGACGATGCCTTTCTTGAGGCCCTGCAGCTCATCACCGGCGCCCGGCAGCATCAACACGAGAAAAAAGTCCGTCATATCCGCGACCATCGTCTCGGATTGACCGATGCCGATGGTCTCGACCAGGACCACGTCGTAGCCGGCGGCCTCGCAGACCAGCATGGACTCGCGCGTCTTGGCGGCGACGCCGCCGAGCGTGCCGGAGGCCGGCGAAGGCCGCACGAACGCGTTGGGATCGGCGCCGAGCCTGCCCATGCGCGTCTTGTCGGCGAGGATCGAGCCGCCGCTGCGCGCCGACGACGGATCGACGGCGAGCACCGCAACCTTGTGCCCCTTTTCCGTGAGAAACGTGCCGAGCGCATCGATGGTGGTCGACTTGCCCACCCCCGGCGCGCCGGTCACTCCGACGCGCACCGCCTTACCGGTCGCCGGCAAGAGATCCTGTACCAGCCGGCGCGCGATTTTCTGATGATCGCCGCGCCGGCTCTCCACCAGTGTGATCGCGCGGGCGATGGTCGGGCGGTCCCCGGCGCGCACGCCGCGCCCGAGTGCGGCAAGGTTGGCGCTCATCGGCGGGGGCGCGAAGACATAATTGGTGCCAATGCGAGCGTCCGCACCCCGGTGCCTACTCCGCGGCCTCGCGGCCATGGCCGAGGCGCTGGTTGAGCTTGTGCAAAAGCTTCTCGGCCGCCTCAGCGATCACGGTGCCGGGCGGGAAGATTGCTTCGGCGCCGGCACGCTGGAGCTCCGCGTAATCCTCGAGCGGCACGACGCCACCGACCACGATCATGATATCGTCGCGGCCTTCCTTCTTGAGCGCCGCCTTGAGCTGCGGAACCAGCGTGAGATGCGCCGCCGCGAGCGAGGAGACACCGACCACGTGCACGTCGTTCTCGACCGCCTGGCGCGCCGCTTCCTCGGGCGTCGCGAATAGGGGGCCGATGTCGACGTCGAAGCCGAGATCGGCAAACGCCGTGGCGATCACCTTCTGCCCGCGGTCGTGGCCGTCTTGGCCGATCTTGGCGACGAGAATGCGCGGCCTGCGGCCTTCGTTGCGTTCGAACTCGGTGATGAGCTTTTGCACCTGCGCGACGGCTTCCGACATGGCGCCGACCTCCCGCTTGTAGACGCCGGTGATCGCCTTGATCTCCGCCCGATGCCGGCCGAATACCTGCTCCAAGGCCGACGAGATTTCCCCCACCGTGGCTTTGGCGCGCGCGGCGTCGATCGCGAGCGCCAGCAGGTTGCCGTTGCCGCCGGCGGCGGTGCGCGTGAGCGCTGCCAGCGCCTCCGCGACCGCCTTTGGGTCGCGCTCGCGTTTGAGCCGCTTGAGCTTGTCGATCTGCAGCTGCCGCACCGCCGCGTTGTCGACCTTGAGCAGGCGAACCGGCGCCTCCTGCTCGGGCCGATATTCGTTGACGCCGATGATTGCCTGCTCGCCGGCATCGATGCGCGCCTGCGTCTTCGCCGCGGCCTCCTCGATGCGCAGCTTCGGCAGGCCCGCCTCGATCGCCTTGGCCATGCCGCCCATGTCCTCGACTTCTTCGATGTGGTCCCAGGCGCGCTTGGCGAGATCGTAGGTGAGGCGCTCGACGTAGAACGATCCGCCCCATGGATCGATCATGCGGGTGGTGCCGGACTCCTGCGCCAGCACGAGCTGCGTGTTGCGGGCAATCCGCGCGGAAAAGTCGGTCGGCAGCGCAAGCGCCTCGTCGAGCGCGTTGGTGTGCAACGATTGGGTGTGGCCCTGGGTTGCCGCCATCGCTTCGACCGCGGTGCGCACAACATTGTTGAACACGTCCTGGGCGGCGAGCGACCAGCCCGAGGTCTGGCAATGGGCGCGCAGCGCCAGCGAACGCGCGTCCTTGGGCTCGAACTGTTTGATGAGCTTGGCCCACAGCATGCGCGCCGCGCGCAACTTGGCGACCTCCATGAAGAAGTTCATGCCGACCGCCCAGAAGAACGAGATACGCGGGGCGAAGCGATCGATGTCGAGGCCGCCGCGCAGCCCGGCGCGCACGTATTCGATCCCGTCGGCGAGCGTATAGGCGAGCTCGAGGTCGGCGGTCGCGCCCGCCTCCTGCATGTGGTAGCCGGAGATCGAGATCGAGTTGAACTTCGGCATGTGCGCTGCGGTGAAGGCGAAGATGTCGGAGATGATGCGCAGCGACGGGGCGGGCGGATAGATGTAGGTGTTGCGAACCATGAACTCCTTGAGGATGTCGTTCTGGATCGTGCCGGAAAGTTTTTCCGGCGGCACGCCCTGCTCCTCGGCGGCGAGGATGTAGAGCGCAAGCACCGGCAGCACCGCGCCGTTCATGGTCATCGACACCGACATCTGGTCGAGCGGGATGCCGGCAAACAACGTGCGCATGTCGTAGATGGAATCAATCGCAACGCCGGCCATGCCGACGTCGCCGGCGACGCGCGGATGATCGGAATCGTAGCCGCGGTGGGTGGCGAGGTCGAAGGCGACCGAGAGACCCTTTTGTCCCGCAGCGAGATTGCGCCGGTAGAAGGCGTTGGAATCTTCCGCCGTGGAGAACCCGGCATATTGCCGGATCGTCCAGGGCTGCGTGGCATACATCGTCGGGTAGGGACCGCGCAGATAGGGCGGAATACCGGGATAGGTGTTGAGGAAATCGAGTCCCGCGACGTCGTCCGGCCCGTAGACCGGCTTCACCGCGACGCCTTCCGGCGCGCGCCACGGCTCGGCGGCGGCGGCAACCGGTGCCGCGATGGGCGCCGGCGCGAATTCCACTTCGGCGAAATTCGGGATTCTGGTCATGCCGTCGACCGCTCGGCTCACGACTTACAATATCATGCCTGGCATCGCCTGGTGCCAATGGTTGCGCGGGTCAGTCGGTTGCCATGAAACTATGTGCTGCCTGCAGCAGCGCGACTGCATTGCAACCTGGAAAAATGAAATCGGCCACGCCGGCCTGCCGGAGTGCCGTCTCGAGCCTTGCGGGCGGGTGCGTGACATAGACGCGGGCGCCGGCTGCCATAAGCGCGCGCGCGGCCTCGGCACCTTCGTCCGCGTAGACCTCGTCCGATGCGCACAGGCAGGCGAGCTTGGCGGCCGATTGTCTGAATGAGTTGAGCATCGCGTCACGGCTGGCAAAGCCCTCGTCGTCGCTGGCCGCCTCGATGCCGCCCGCCTCGAACAAATTCTTCGCGAACGTCGCGCGCGCGTTGAAGTCGGCTGGCTTGCCGAGACAGGCAAGAAAGATCTTCGGCCGCGCGCCGGTTCTTTCGCGCAAGCGGTCGGACGCATCGCGCAACTGCTCGAACGGCTGCGCCAGCCGTAGCGATGGCAGCGCCGCGAATTTGATGGCGAGAGTTAAGGGCGGGCGGGCCGCAGGCTCAGCGTCGAGCACCGTCACCGGCGTCTCCGCGAGGTCGGGAAAATCGTTGGTGCCGATCAACGCGTCTTTGCGGCGCGCCACCGCAGCCTGTCGCTCGCCGCGTACCGCGGCAACTTTTTCCTGCAGCAGCCCGCGTTCGAGCGCGGCCCAGATGCCGCCAACGCGCTCGATTTCCTGGAGCTGCGACCACGCCGCGCGGCAAAGCTTTTCAGTCAAGTCCTCGATCCCGCCGGAACCGGCCGCTGGGTCTAAAACTTTCGCGAGGTTCGATTCTTCGAGCAGGATCAGCTGCGTGTTGCGGGCGATGCGGCGAGCGAACCGGTCGGGGAGACCAAGCGCGATGGTAAACGGCAGCACCGTGACAGCATCGACGCCGCTCACTCCAGCAGCGAACGCGGCGATCGTCGAGCGCAGCATGTTCACGTGGGGATCGCGCTTCGTCATCATGCGCCACGCAGTCTCGGCCGCGACGAACGCCGGCGCGGGGCTGAGCCCGCACGCTTCCTCGACCCGCGCCCATAGCTGCCGCAGCGCGAGCAGCTTCGCCATCGTCAACAGCTGGTCCGCATCGGCGGCGAGGCGGAAATAGATCATGCGGCGCGCCGCGGCGAGCGCGATTGCGCCCGCCTCGAGGGCGCGCAGATAGGCGAGCGCGACCGCGAGCACGTAGGCGAGCTCCTGTGCCTCGGAGCCGCCGGCATTGTGAATCACGCGGCCATCCGCGACCGCGAACGGTCCATGAAAGCCCTGCGCCGCCAAATCGGAAATGTCGGCAGCGAAAGCCGGCGCGAGCTCGTTCCAACGCAGCGAACTGCCGCCGGCCACCGCGGCCGCGCCGATCGGATCGAAGCCGAAGCGGATCACGGTTGCGCTGGGCGCGATGCCGCGGTCCTTGACGAGATCCGCAACCAAGCGGCCAACGTCTGCCGTCGAAGCATCCAGGTCGAGTGCGACGCCGGGGTCGAGCAACACACCGCCGAGCGCGCGCGCGATCGCCTGCTGGCTCGCGGGTAGGCCGTAGCCGTAAGCGCCCACCGCTCCAGCGAACACGACGCTAAGCCCGGTTGCGCCGTTTTCCAGATCGTGCAGCGCCTCTGCGTTCGCCGCCGCCGGATCGGGGTGATCGAGGCGCTGCATCACGGCCCATGCCGCCCCCGGCGCACGCCCAGCGATCGGTCGCGCCGAGGCATCGCGGGAAGAAAGCGGCCCGATGGCGAGTCCGTCGTAGGACTTGGCGACGAGAGTCTCGAACGGCGCGCCCTTGAGCACGCGCTCCACCAGCGCACGCCATTGCGCGCGCGTGGCCGCCGGAAATTCGGCGGCGAGCGGCAGCGTGTCGGCGGCGGGATCGCTCATGCGCAAATGTGCCGTGGCGGTTCGCGTCGCTAACTGCGCTAATCCTCGGCGACGAAGCCCGATGCCTTCACCACCGGCTGCCAACGCGCGAGATCGCTCGCGACCGTGGCAGCGAACGTCGCCGGCGCCTGGAACGCCGGCTCGTTGCCCGCCTTGGCCAGATTCTCGATCATCTGCGGCGACTTCACCGCTTCGCCGATGGCAGAGCTCAGCGCATCGACCACGTGCGCGGGGGTCTTCGCCGGGACGAACACGCCGAGCCAGGATTCCACCACCACGTCGTAACCGGCTTCGGTCATGGTCGGGACATCAGGCAGGAACGGCGAGCGCCGGGCGCCAGTCACGGCGAGGACGCGCACCGTTCCCGACTTGGCGAAGGGCAGCACCTCGCTGACCGGGTTGACGCTCGCCGGAACGTGACCGCCGAGCAGGTCCTGCAACGCCGGCGCGCCGCCGCGATAGTGCACCGGCGTCATGGCGACGCCCGCGGTATTCGCCAGCATCACGCCGACGAAATGCGGCGTGCCGCCCGCGGCGGTGGTGGCGTACGTCGCCTTGCCGGGATTGGCTTTGCACCACCGCATGAAGTCGGCGACGGTCCGCACGTGGTCGGGCACCGCCGGCCCGATATTGTAGGCCAGCATCGATTTCGCAGCCGGCGACACCGGCGCGAAATCGCGCAACGGGTCATAATTGAGCGAGCGAAAGCTCGCGGGATAAAGGGTCATCGGAAAGTCCGGCGTGAACAGCATCACGCTGCCGTCCGCCTCGGCGTTCTTCACGTATTCGGCTGCCAGCCGCGCGGCGGCGCCGGGCTTGCTTTCCACCAGGATGGTCTGCGCGTAGCTGCCGCGCAGCCGCTCGGCGAGGACGCGGGCGATGACGTCGGTACCGCCGCCCGCGGGAAAGCCGACGATGATGTGGACAGGTTTGCTGATCGCTTCGGCGACGGCGCGAACAGCGCCCCCACTGGCGGCAAGCGCTGCCGCGGAAAGCGCCAGCAGGTGACGACGTGTGGGCATGTCAGGTACGCAATCGGCCCGTTGCGGCATAGCGGGAGGCACCTGATATTACCACGGTTGACCGAGGACTTCATGGCCGAACGGCGTCGCCACCCGCGGACCGCCCACGGTTGAACTTCCAGCGCGAGAATGCGTTGCGACGTCCAAGGAACCCGGATGGGGTGAGTGGGTTCGGAGGCAATTTCCATGAGCGCGGCTGATGCGAGGCGTTGGATGTGGGCGGAAGCCTGCGCGATGATCGAGCGCGCCGAGCAGCTGCATCGACAGTTCTTCGAGCCGAATCTCGCCGTTGCCGATGCGTGCTGGGAGCCGCCGATCGACGTGTTCGAGAACGAGCACGAGCTGTCGATCATCGCCGCGCTGCCCGGCGTCGAGACGCAGGAGCTGGAAATCTCGGTCGAGGCGAGCACCTTGGTCGTCGCCGGCGTGCGGCGGCTGCCGGCGGTCGCGCGCGGCACCGTGATCCACCGCCTGGAAATCCCCTACGGCCGCTTCGAGCGCCACATCCGGCTGCCGGCCGGCACGTGGAAGCTCGAGCGCTCGACCTTGGCGAACGGCTGCCTGCGCCTGAGCCTGATGAAACGCGCGTGACAATGGAAGGCCGGAGCATGGCGGACGAACCGCAGCGCAAACCAACCGATCAGGGCCAGGCGCATGAGCCGCTCCCGCGCGATGCGATGATCATTCTGCCCGTGCGCAACACGGTGCTGTTTCCCAGCATGGTGCTGCCGTTCACGCTCGCGCGAAAATCGTCGATCGCGGCGGCGCAGGAGGCGGTGCGCGGCGAGCGCATGGTGGGCGTCATCCTGCAGAACGATCCCGCCGCCGAGGAGCCGACGCCGGAGCAGTTGCACCGGGTGGGGACCGCGGCGCAGGTGCTGCGCTACGTTACCGCGCCCGATGGCACGCACCACGCGATTGCGCAAGGGATCCGCCGCTTTCGCGTCGTCGAGTTTCTTCCTGGTTTCCCGTTCCTGGCCGCGCGCGTCGAGGAAATCGGCGTCGCCGAGGTGATGAGCCCGGAGATCGAGGCGCGCGTCGGGCTCCTCAAGGAGCGCGCCGGCGAAGCGATCCAGCTCTTGGCGAACGTGCCGCAGGAAGTGGTGGCGACCATTGCCGGCCTCGACTCGCCCTCCGCGCTCGCCGACTTCGTCGCCGGCATCATCGATGCGCGGCCGCAGGAGAAGCAGGAGATACTCGAGACGATCGACATCAAGGATCGCCTCGACAAGGTGCTTGCGCTGCTCGCGCAACGCATCGAGGTGCTCAAGCTCTCCAAACAGATCGGCGAGCAGACCCAGCAATCGCTCTCGTCGCAGCAGCGCGAGCATATCTTGCGCGAGCAGCTGCGCCACATCCAGAAGGAGCTGGGCGAAGGCGACGAGAAGTCGACGGAAATCGCCGAGCTGCGCGACGCGATTGCCAAGGCCGGGATGCCGAAGGAGGCGGAGGACCAGGCTACGAAAGAACTGCGGCGCCTCGAGCGCATGCCGGAGGCTGCCGCCGAATACGGCATGATCTGCAGCTATCTCGATTGGCTCATCGATCTGCCTTGGTCGAAACTCGACACCGACAACATCGACATCGGCGAGGCGCGCCGCATCCTCGACGAGGATCACTACGGGCTGCCCAAGGTCAAGCGGCGCATCCTCGAATATCTCGCGGTGCGCAAGCTCAATCCCGAGGGCAAGAGCCCGATCCTGTGTTTCGTCGGTCCGCCCGGCGTCGGCAAGACCTCGCTCGGCCAGAGCATCGCACGCGCGACCGGCCGCAAATTCGTGCGGCTGAGCCTCGGCGGCGTGCACGACGAGGCGGAAGTCCGCGGTCACCGGCGCACCTATATCGGCGCGCTTCCCGGCAACATCGTCCAGTCGATCCGCAAGGCCGGCACGCGCAATCCGGTGATGATGCTCGATGAGGTGGACAAGCTCGGCGTCGGCTTTCACGGCGATCCGTCGTCCGCGCTGCTCGAAGTGCTCGACCCCGAGCAGAACTCGACCTTCCGCGATAACTATCTCGGCGTTGCCTTCGATCTCTCCAAGGTGATGTTCATCGCCACGGCCAACGTGCTCGACACCATTCCGGGCCCGGTGCGCGACCGCATGGAGGTGATCGAGCTTCCCGGCTACACCGAGGACGAGAAACTGCAGATCGCCCAGCGCTATCTGTTAAAGCGCCAGCTGGCCGCGACCGGGCTTACCCCCGAGCAGTGCGAGATCAGCGAGGACGCGATCCGCACGATCATCCGCGACTACACGCGCGAGGCGGGCGTGCGCAATTTGGAGCGGCTGATCGGCGCGGTCTGCCGCAATGTTGCGATCGGCATCGCCGAAGGCGGTGCCGCGAAGGTGCGCATCGACAGCGCCGCGCTCCCGGCGATTCTCGGGCCGCGCCGCTTCGAGAACGAGGTGGCGATGCGAACGAGCGTGCCGGGCGTCGCCACCGGCCTCGCCTGGACGCCGACCGGCGGCGATATTCTTTTTGTCGAAGCGAGCCGGGTGCCGGGCAGCGGCAAGCTGATCCTCACGGGACAACTCGGCGAGGTGATGAAGGAAAGCGCCCAGGCCGCGCTCACCCTCGTCAAGTCGCGCGCGCCGGGCCTTGGCATCGATGTGCGCCTGTTCGAAAAATCCGACGTCCACATTCACGTTCCGGCCGGCGCCATTCCCAAGGATGGGCCGAGCGCCGGCGTCGCGATGTTCGTGGCGCTGGTCTCGCTGTTCACCAACCGCACCGCGCGTCATGACACCGCGATGACCGGAGAGATTTCGCTGCGCGGCCTCGTGCTGCCCATCGGCGGCGTCAAGGAGAAGGTCTTGGCGGCGGCGCGCGCCGGCATCACCACGGTGATGCTGCCGGCGCGCAATCAGAAGGATCTCGAGGACGTGCCGGATGCTGCGCGCAAGCAGGTGCGGTTCGTTTGGCTCGAGCGGGTCGACGACGCGATCGCCGCGGCGCTCAATCCGCCCGGTGCGCGCGAGGAGGCGGACGCGTCCGCCAGCGCACCCGCCTCATCGACCCGGCAAGCCGCGCGCTCGAAGTAGTAGTCGCCGTAGCCCGGGTTGAGCGAAGCGAAACCCGGGGGTCAGGTCACACCAGATCCAGCCCCGGATTTCGCTGCGCTCAATCCGGGCTACTGCTCCATCAATCGCAGACGACGTCGGCGAGGCCGCCGCCGACCGAATTGACTTCGCAGACGTTCCCCTGCGGATTGGGTTGGCCTCCGAGAAGCCGATCGATGCCGAGGCGATTGAGCGGCCGGCGCGACGGAACGGAGCCCACGCTGCCGGGATTTGTGAGCGACTGGGCAGTGCCAAAATTGATGACCGGATTTCGAATTTGACCCTGGTCCGGATTGACGATTTGCCCGTTGCTCTCGCCTGCAGCAAGAATGAATGCCGCAAGAACGAGCGGGAGAAGAACTGACCTATACATATCAGACCTCCGTGTGTATGACGTTAACACGTTCGACGTGCGGAGAGGAGTCTGAACTGATCCGCTCCCGAGCCTCGATCATTTTTGCCAGCTGTGTCGCGGCGCTTGCCATTTTCGTGCGGTGCGACGCGGCGGCAGAATTGTTGTCGAACCGGCCGATCACCATCGTCATTCCGTTCACGCCCGGCGCCAGCGCCGACACGCTGCAGCGCATCGTCGCCAAGAAGGTCGGCGACGACACCGGGCAGACCTTGATCGTGGAGTCGCGGCCCGGCGGCGGCGGCGCGATCGCCTCTGCGGCGGTGAAACAGGCGCCGCCTGACGGGCACACGCTCTTGCAGGCAAATTCCGGCTCGCACGGTGCCAACGCGTCGCTCTATCCCACGCTGCCCTATGACCCGATCAAGGACTTCCGCGCCATCACCTTGATGTGGAGCTTTCCCAATCTGCTCGCAGTGCCGGCTGACAGTCCGGCGAAGTCGGTCGCCGACCTCATCGCGCTCGCCAAATCGAAACCCGGCGGCGTGAGCTTTGCCTCCCAGGGGAGCGGCTCCAGCGGCCACCTGCTCGGCGAAATGCTCAAGGTCCGCACCGGCACCAACATGGTGCACGTTCCTTATCGGGGCGCCGGCCCGGCGGGACTCGATCTCGCCGCGGGACGTGTGGATTTTCTCTTCGTCTCCTATTCGTCGTTGCTGCCGTTCCTGCAGGCCGGCAAGGTACGCGTGATCGCGGTCACCTCGCCGAAACGCCTGCCGGCGTTTCCCGATGCTCCCACCATGATCGAGTCGGGATTTTCCGGCCTCGCGCTCGATCCCTGGTTCGGCCTGGTCGCGCCCGCTGGTACGCCCGATCCCGTGATCGACAAACTTAACGCCGCGTTCGTCCACGCACTGCGCGATCCCGAGGTGCTCAAGCAGTTCGCCGACCAGGGAGCCGAGGCGCACGGCGACACGCCGGCCGAATTTGGCGCGTTCATTGCCGCCGAAGTCGAACGGATCGGCAAGATCGTGAAGGCGGTCGGTGCCAAAGCGGAGTGAGCCGCGCGCATTTTCGTTCGCGTCACTCACGGTTCGCTCATTATCATCCGCGCCAGCGCCCGCCTTCGCTAAAGCTTCGGCGGACAGTTGCGCAGGCCCGCCACAGCCTTGGCGGCGGCGGCCGGAAATCCAGAACTAAAATGATGGCGCGTGCCGCTCCGCTGCTTGCGCAGGGCACCTTGACAGGCGACGACTTTAACCCTGGGGCAAATTTCAAATGGTAGAATTTTCCACCGCAACCAAGCGGAGAGGTACTAAATTCTTCTCTTTGTCTCCGCCGTTTAGCTCCTATATAGAAAATCCTGCTATCTGCCGGGTCAGAGGAATTGGTGATGCGGTACCTGCCGCTGTTCTTCGATGCCGCGACCGGCGTCGTCATGCTGGTCGGCTCGGGCGAGGCGGCGCTCGGCAAGCTGCGTTTGCTGCGCGCGGCCGGAGCCCATGTGCGCTGGTTCGCGCGCGACCCCGACGTTGCCGAAGATGTTGTGACGCTCGCCGGGCCAGGCCGACTTGAAATCAGCATCGGCGATCCGCTGGCGGCCGATCTGAGCGACGTCGTCGCGATCGTTTGCGCGGCGGAGGGACTCGACGCGCAAATCGCCGCTCGCGCACACCGCCATCGCATCCCCGTGAATGTCGTCGACCGCCCCGAGCTTTCCACCTTCATCTTTCCCGCGATCGTCGATCGCGGCGAGGTGGTGGTGGCGATCAGCACCGGCGGAAGCTCGCCGGCACTGGCGCGGCGCCTGCGCGAGCGTATCGAAGCTGTGTTGCCGGCACGGATCGGCGACCTCGCCGAACTGATCGGTCGTCACCGCCGCCGCTTCGGCGCCGTTCCGCGGGCACTCTCGGCGCGCCGGTTCTGGCAAAACGTGATCGCCGGGCCAATTGGCGATGCCGCGCTGGCCGGCTGCTCCAGCGAAGCGGAGAAGCGGCTGACGCAGGCGATCGAAGCGAGCAGCGCCGGCAAGAAGGATGAGCCCGAGACGGTGTTTCTGGTCGGTGCCGGTCCCGGCGATCCCGATCTGCTTACTTTGCGCGCGCTGCATGCGCTCGCCGACGCCGACGTCGTGTTCTACGACGAGCTGGTGACGCGGGGCGTGCTCGAGCGCGCGCGGCGCGGCGCCGAACGCATCTTCGTCGGCAAACGGCGCAGCACGCCAGGCATGCCACAGGATGAGATCAACCGGCGTTTGGCGGAAGCGGCGCGCGCCGGCCGCCGCGTGGTGCGGCTCAAGGGCGGCGATCCGTTCATATTCGGGCGCGGCGGAGAAGAGCTCGACTTTCTGCGCCGGGCCGGCGTTCCGGTCGTGGTGGTGCCGGGCATCACCGCGGCGCTCGGCTGTGCCGCGGAAGTCGGGCTTCCGCTTACGTTCCGGAATGAGGCCTCGAGGCTCACCCTCATCACCGCCCATCGCGCCGAGGATGCCGCGGCGATCGACTGGTCGGGCCTCGCCGATCCGCAAACGACTGTCGTCGTCTACATGGGCTTGGCGTCGGCGGCCGCCGTGCGCGACGGTTTGATCGCGGCCGGCCGCGCTGGCGCAACGCCAGCCGCGGTCCTCGCGCGCGGCACGCGCCCCGACGCGCACGCCGCACTCGGACGGCTCGACGAACTTGCCGCGCTCGCGGCCAAAGCGGGCGAGGGGCCGGCAATTCTCATCATCGGCGACGTGGTCGCACGCGCCAGCTGCTGGCGCGCCGCCGATTTCGCCACCTCCCTTCCTTCCCCCGCTTGCGGGGGAGGGGGAGCGCGGATCGCCGCATGACCTCGCCGCTGCAGCAGAAGCTCAAGATCACCGGGCCGGTGGTCGTCACTGCCAATCGGCTCGGCGACGGCGCCGTCATTTATCGCTCGGCTGCGGGCGCTTGGACGACCGAGCTCGCATCGGCGGCGGTGGTCAGCACGGCGCCCGCGGCAACGGAGCTGCTCGCGCAAGCGGCGGCCGACAAGCTCACCGCCGTCGATCCCTATGTCGCTCCGGTCACCGTCAATCCGGGGCAGCGCGTGCTGCCCGGCAACCTGCGCGAACGCATTCGCTGCAGCGGCCCGACGGTTGCGTTGCCCGGGGCGAGCTGAGGTCGCCGGTGTATATCTACGACGACTTCGACCGTACGCTTGTCGCCGAGCGCGTGCGCGAATTCCGCGACCAGGTGCGGCGGCGTCTTTCCGGCGAATTGACGGAAGAGGAATTCAAGCCGCTGCGCCTGATGAACGGCGTCTATCTGCAGCTGCATGCCTATATGCTGCGGATCGCGATCCCTTACGGCACGCTCTCGTCCGCGCAACTGCGCACGCTCGCCCATGTCGCGCGCCGCTACGACCGCGGCTACGGCCATTTCACCACCCGCCAGAACATCCAGTTCAACTGGATCAAGCTCGCCGAACTGCCCGACGCGATGGCCAACCTCGCGCGCGCCGGACTGCACGGGATGCAGACCAGCGGCAATTGCGTGCGCAACATCACCACCGATCAATGGGCCGGCGTCGCGCCCGATGAGATCGAAGAGGCGCGCGTGTGGGCCGAGCTGCTGCGCCAGCATCTCACGTTGCACCCGGAATTCTCGTTCCTGCCGCGCAAGTTCAAGATCGCGCTCACTGCGGCCGCGCACGACCGCGCCGCGGTAAAGGTGCACGACATCGGTTTGCGCATGCACCGCAATGGCGCCGGCGAAGTCGGCTTCGAGGTGATGGTCGGCGGCGGCTTGGGACGCACGCCGTTCATCGCCAAGACCATCAAGCCGTTCCTGCCGAAGCGCGATCTGTTGAGCTACGTCGAAGCGATCATGCGCACGTACAATCAGTACGGCCGCCGCGACAATATCTACAAGGCGCGCATCAAGATCCTGGTGCACGAGCTGGGCGCGGAGAAGTTCGCGCAGGAGGTCGAGGCGGAGTGGTTGGCGATCAAGGATGGTAACTTGGCGCTCGATGATGCCGCCGTCGCCGAGGTCGCGTCGCGCTTTCGCTATCCGCAGTATGCGGAGCTCGCCGACAATCCGCCCGAGCTCGCCAAGGCGCGCGCGGCGGACCAACGCTTTCAGATATGGCTGGACAATTCGGTCGCCAACCACAAAGTCGCCGGCCACGCCATCGTCATGCTTTCGCTCAAGCCGGTGGGCGGGCCGCCCGGCGATGCCACCGCGGCGCAGATGGACGCGATCGCCGATCTCGCGGACCGCTACAGCCACGGCGAGATTCGCGTGGCGCACGAGCAGAACCTGGTACTGCCGCATGTTGCACAGCGCGATCTGCCCGCCGTGTGGCGCGCGCTCGACGAAATTGGCGTCGCCACGCCCAATGTCGGGCTTGTCTCCGACATCATCGCCTGCCCCGGCCTCGACTATTGCAGCCTCGCCAACGCCCGGTCGATTCCGATTGCCGAAGAGATCACGCGCCGCTTCCAGGATCTCGATCGCGCGCGCGGCCTCGGCCGGCTGCACATCAACATTTCCGGCTGCATCAACGCTTGCGGTCATCATCACGTCGGCCACATCGGCATTCTCGGCGTCGAAAAAAATGGCGAAGAATTCTACCAGGTGACGATCGGCGGGCGCGCCGGCGAGGACGCCGAGCTCGGCGCGATTCTCGGTCCCGCCGTGCCCTATGGCGAGATCGCCGACGTGGTTGAGGACATCGCGTCGGCCTATGTCGAGCTGCGCGCGCGGCCGGACGAGCTGTTCGTCGATACTGTCAAGCGCGTGGGGGTCGAACCGTTCAAGGAGCGCGTCTATGCCGCTCGTTAAGGCGGGACG
>Ga0310914_10000286_pt1 | contig 27861 bp, 26 predicted proteins | sample GREbulkMGAN108_FD_203450 | JGI IMG/M metagenome (GOLD analysis project Ga0310914, IMG submission 203450) | Lab enrichment of tropical soil microbial communities from Luquillo Experimental Forest, Puerto Rico - GRE.bulkMG.AN108 | ecosystem: Environmental > Terrestrial > Soil > Tropical forest >... | reverse complement strand
CTGATGCTGGCCCCCAGCCCCAGCCAGCATCTTGAATCACAAAACTCCAAATATGGGAATCCTCTTTTTGATTCAGCCTGTTAGAATCTTGCTCTAGTTGGCTTGACGGCGCAGAAAGGCAGGGATGTCGAGGAGATCGTCTTCCTTGCTCAGATTCGGCCGGTCGTCAGGTTCGAGTGGCGTCAGCCTCGGTTGGGCAGTCGGCGGTGCCCCCGCCGGCTTTGCCACTTGCGCGGGAGGCCGGGGCGTGGGCTCAGCCACGATCGCGCGGCCGCGGCCGACGCCGGTGACCCGCTCGATCAGGCTGGGCACGCGCCCTTTGGGTCTCGGAGCCGCCTCTTTGGCGACCGCAGGAACGACCGGTTGCGTCAGCGGCACCGCGCGCGCGGTCCCGACATCCGCCGGCTTCGGTGCAATGAACGCACCGCCGCGCATCGCCGCGCTCTCGGCCGCCTCGGCCGCCTGTGGCACAGGCTCGCGGTCGGGTTCGGGTCGCGCCGCCGGGTTGGATGGCAGAGCCGCATTCTGCGTGAGCACGGGATGCGCGTAACCGCCGGTGGTCGCTTCGCGCGGTTGCGGCGTGGCGTCCCGATTACTGACCAGGCTGATCGCCGGCCGTGTCTGGGAAAGGGCTTGAGCATCGATCCCTGTGGCCACAACCGAGATCCGCATCTTCCCCTCGAGCCGCTCGTCGAACGTAGAGCCGAAAATGATATTGGCTTCGGGATCGACCTCCTCGCGAATGCGATTGGCTGCCTCGTCCACCTCGAACAACGTCATGTCGAGACCGCCGGTAATGTTGATCAGAACGCCTCTTGCGCCTTTCATCGACACATCTTCGAGCAACGGGTTCGAGATCGCAGCCTCGGCGGCATCGGTCGCCCGTTTTTCGCCTTCGGCCTCGCCCGTGCCCATCATGGCTTTGCCCATCTCGCCCATAACCGTCCGGATGTCGGCGAAATCGAGATTGATCAGTCCCGGCATCACCATCAGGTCGGTGACGCCGCGCACGCCGGAGTGAAGCACATCGTCTGCCATTTTGAACGCATCGGCGAAGGTGGTGCGCTCGTTGGCGATCCGGAACAGGTTCTGATTGGGAATGATGATCAGGGTGTCGACGAATTTCTGCAGTTCCTCGATGCCGGCCTCGGCGATGCGCATGCGATGGCTGCCCTCGAAGTGAAACGGCTTCGTGACCACCCCCACCGTCAGGATTCCCGATTCTCGGGCAATTCGTGCAACCACTGGCGCGCCGCCCGTGCCGGTGCCGCCCCCCATTCCCGCGGTGATGAACACCATGTTGGAGCCACCCATCGCCTCCAAGATCTCGTCGAGCGCTTCTTCTGCCGCCGCCCGGCCGACATCGGGTCGGGAGCCAGCACCCAGCCCCCGGGTGACGCCGATTCCCAGTTGGATCTTGTGCTGCGCGCTCGATTGCTGCAGCGCCTGAGCATCGGTGTTACAAACCACGAACTCGCACCCGACGAGGTTCGAGCGAATCATGTTGTTGACGGCGTTTCCCCCGGCGCCGCCCACCCCGACCACGGTGATGCGGGGTTTCATTTCGTGCTCGTCTTTTGGAATACTCAAATTGATCATGCGGTCGTCCTCCACTCCAACGCTGCCCTAACGATACCCGGTCTGGTCCGGGCTCCCCCCTCGCTGGCTCACGGCGTGGCCGGGCGAGCTACAAGACGGAATCTCAAAGGTTCTGCTTCAGCCAATGCCCCAAGCGGCCAAACACATTCGCCGGCGGGCTCACCGCGTTGCGCCTGACACCCGCCACCTCGGCGCGCTCGGACAACGCGAAATGCAACAGCCCCGCGGTGGTCGCAAAGGCGGGCCCACCGGTCGCCTCGGCCAGGCCCGCAACGCGCTGCGGGCGGCCGATCCGCACCTGTTTATCTAGAATCAGGCCGGCAAACTCTCGCGCTCCATGCAACTGACAGGCACCGCCGGTTAATACGACTCGCCGCCCGGCGACCTTGTCGAACCCGCTCGCCTCCAGGCGGTTGCGCACGAGCTCGAAAGTCTCCTCGATACGCGGCATGATGATGCCGACAAGCAGCGATTTCGGAACATGGTTAACGTGGCCGTCGTCTTCCTCGCCGATTTGCGGGACGGCAATCATCTCACGCTCGTCGGTGCTCGATGAGATGGAGCTGCCGAAAAGCGTCTTCAGACGTTCGGCATGCGCAACCGGCGTCGAGAGTCCGCGAGCGATGTCGTTGGTGACGTGTCCCCCGCCCACCGGCACATAGTCGGCGAAAATCAGGTTCCCATCGAAAAACACCCCGATGGTCGTCGTCCCGCCCCCCATGTCGATCACGGTCACGCCGAGCCCGATCTCATCCTCAACAAGGCACGAAAGTCCCGCCGCGTATGGGCTGACGACCAGAGCCTCGATCTCCAGATGCGAGCGCCCGATCGCCGCGGTGTGGTTGCGCACGCTGGCGCCGCTCGCCGTCACCACATGCATATTGACCCCGAGCCGCTCGCCGAGCATGCCGCGCGGATCACGAATGCCGCGGCTCTCATCGACCGAAAACCCAACCGGCACCGAATGGATGACCTGACGGTCGCCCGGTTCGCGCAGCAAGTAACCGGTTTCCAGCGCCCGTCGCATATCGGCATCGGTGATCTCGCGCCCCGCGATCCCGATCTCGGTCCTGATAATGCGGGATGCGGAAAAGCCACCCGAGAGATTTGCGACAACACGTGCAATCGTCTCTCCCGCCATTTCTTCCGCGGCGTGCACGGCGTTCAAAACGGACGTCCCGGCCGCTTCGAGGTCGACGATGGATCCGCTGCGCAGGCCGCGAGAGATTTGATGGCCAATTCCAAGAACCCGCGGCTTGTCGTCGTCGACCCGCGCGATGAAGCAGCAGACCTTCGTAGTGCCGATATCGAGTGCAGTTATCACGCTGCCGCGGGGCCGGATCGACGGCTTGCGCAGCTTTGCTTGGCTCTCGGTTCCATTACCCGCCGATGCTTTCCTACGCTTCGTGCGGAGCGGTGGTTCGTCTGTCGTCGTCATGTATTCTTCGCCGATGGGCGTCCCTTTTTGGATGTCGGCGCCTCTTTGGGAACCTCGGGGTTTACCCGTACAACGAGCCGGTCGGGAAGGCGTACGTCGACGACTTGCACGTCGCGCTTCAGAATGGCGCTGGACCGTTCGAGATTCGCGAGCTCAGCCCATGCGCTCGCCGGCGAATCGGCGGGCAGCAACACGTCGATCGCATTATCGATACGCAAGTTCCAACGGCGGTCGCCGACACGGATGGCCGCGCTGACACGGGCGGCGAGATCAGGCTCGGTCGCTAGTATGTCGAGCAGTTTTGCGGCGTGGTTTGCGGCGTGCTCACCGACCACGAGCGGCAGCTTCGCAAACCGGTCGAGGTGGCCCACCGGGATGACGGTGCCATCGTGATCGAGCAAATCGAGCTTGCCGCCATGCTGCCACAGAGCGAGTGGTTTGCGCTCGACAAGGCGGACATAGAGCGTGTCGGGAAGCCGGCGCTCGACCACCGCCGAACGGACCCAGGGCAGCCTCTCCAGCTGCTCTTTGGCTCGCGCCGGACTGACGCCCAGGATGGGAGCGCCAGGCGCCGCACCAAGCGCTGCGAGGATGGTGTCACGGTCGGTAGCTTCGCGCCCCTCGACCTTGACGTCTGCCACGACCAGACCCAGGCGCGCGGTGCCATCAAGGATGCGCTCGGCAGCGAAGTCCAGCGCCGATTGCATCAGCGGTGACCCCTTCAGCTGAACCGCTTCGTAAAAGCCCCCCGCGATCAGGGCCGGAACGCCAATCCATAGGCCCAACCGCCGTACCCGAGACACGAAGGCTCCGCGTCGCGTGCGCCGTTGCGGCGCAGTCATCCGTCGCATGAGGCATTCTCCGCCATCCAGCCGACGAGCTCGTGAAAGCCGATGCCGACGTGACGCGCGATGTCGGGCACGAGGGAGGTCGGCGTCATGCCGGGCTGGGTGTTCACCTCGAGGAGGTAGAGCCGGCCGCAACCTCCCGACGTGTCGTCGTAACGCAGATCCGCACGGCTGACGCCGCGGCACCCGAGCGCCTGGTGCGCGCGTAAAGCGATGTCGAGGGCCTCTTCGTAGACGGGAGGTGGCACTGGGGCGGGGACGAGGTGATCCGACCCGCCGGTCGCGTATTTCGCCGTATAGTCGTAGAAGCTTCCGTGCGGGACGATTTCACAGACGCCGAGCGCCCGGTCACCCATCACCGCCACGGTCAGCTCTCGGCCGGGAATAAAAGGCTCGACCAAGATCTCGCCGCCAAAGCACCACGCCGCCACCTCCTCGCGCCAGGAATTGTCGTTGATCCGGACGATGCGCACGCCGACGCTCGAGCCTTGGTTGGTCGGCTTGACGACGAACGGAGCCGGCATCGGGTCGCCCTCGGCGAACTCTTCCGGGCGGGCGACGAGCCCCTCCGCGACCGGCAGGCCGGCGTCACGGAAGACTGCCTTTGCCGTCGGTTTGTGCATCGCGATGGCCGAGGCGAGGACGCCCGAATGGGTGTAGGGGATGCCTAGCATCTCGAATATGCCCTGGACCGTCCCATCTTCACCCCCGACCCCGTGCAATGCGTTGAAAATGATGTCCGGGCGAGGTTCGAGCACGCGTAGCAGGGCCGGCAGATCGGGTGTCACGTCGATGACCCGCACCTTGTAGCCGAGGTCAACGAGCGCCTTGGCGCATTCGCGCCCGCTCGACAGCGAGACCTCCCGCTCCGGCGACCACCCCCCCATCACTACCGCTACGGATTTCGTCACGCTCGCCCCTCACTGCGCGTCATCTTCGCCCCCGCGATCCCGGGAAGGGCCCGCGAGGGCCGGCTGTCCAGGGAGGGGGCCCAGAGCCGACAAGCCGATTCGCCGGGATCTGTAGCTTCCCGCTTTCGCGGGAATGACGAGATGCTCTGCTCCATCCGAGCAAGCGGCCGGCCGACGCGCTCGATCTCCCATTCCAGCACAATCCCGGAAGTCTCGTGGACACGCCGCCTGACCTCGTCACCCAGTGCTTCGAGATCGGTCGCCGTCGCATTCCCGGTATTGATCAGAAAATTGGCGTGCTTTTCGGAAACCATCGCGCCGCCGCGGGCGAGGCCGCGGCACCCGGCGGCGTCGATCAACCGCCACGCACTCTCGCCCCGAGGGTTTTTGAACGTCGATCCGCCGGTTCGGGCACGCACTGGCTGCGCCGCTTCGCGCGCGGCTCTGATCTCGTTCAGCCGAGAGGCGATCGCCGCGCGATCACCAGGAATGCCGCGCAATCTCGCCTCGATGAAGATCCAGCCCGGGTCAACTTCACTACGACGGTAGGAAAGGTGCATCGCCTCACAATCGAGCGAATGGGTTCGACCGCTGCGGTCGAGCGCAGTTGCGGAAATCAAAACCTCTTTGATCTCCCGGCCGTAGGCTCCGGCGTTCATTCGCACGCTGCCGCCGATCGATCCCGGAATCCCGGCCAGAAACTCGAGACCGCCAATCCCCGCCGCGGCGGCCCTGAACGCGACGATGCGGTCGAGCGTCGCCGCCCCAGTGCGAATTTCGTCGCTCGCCACCGAAACGGTCGCGCATCCCCGCCCCAGGCGGATCGTGATCCCGGCAATACCGCCGTCGCGCACCAACAAATTGGAGCCGACCCCAATCACGGTCACCGGGATCTCTGGCGGAAGCGCTTCGAGAAAGACAGCAAGATCGGCAGTGTCGGCGGGCCGGAACAAGACTTCCGCAGACCCGCCGACCCCAAACCAAGTCTGCCTGCCGATCGGTGCGTTAGCGGTGAGCCGGCCGCGTACCGGCGGCAGCTGCGCGAGTAAGGCGGCGGTAGATGGTTCGTGCACCACGCTCACGCGACCCGGCTCGCCGATTGCAGCGCGGCGAGATCCCGCGGCAGATTGCTGGCCCAACTGGTAATCGAACCAGCACCTAGACAGACCACCATATCGCCCGGCTCGGTCAGCTCATGGATGATCGACGCAAGCTCGCCCGGCTCGGCCAGCGGGCGGGCATTGCGATGGCCATGCTCGATCAGCCCGGCGACGAGGGTGTCACGACTTACACCTTCAATCGGGCTTTCGCCGGCCGCGTAGATGTCCGCGACCAGAACGATGTCGGCATCGTTGAAACAGGTACAGAAGCCGTCAAAGAGGTGGGCGACGCGAGTAAAGCGATGCGGCTGTACCACCGCGATCAGCTTGCCTTTGACGATTGCGCGCGCCGCCTTCAGAACCGCTCCGATTTCGACCGGATGATGACCGTAATCGTCGATGATGGTCACCCCATTCCACTCGCCGGCCTTGGTAAAGCGACGCTTGACCCCTTTGAAGTTACGCAGCGTAGCCTGCAAGGCGTCGTCGCCGAGTGCCATTGCTTCGGCAATCGCCGCGACGGCCAGCGAGTTTTGTACGTTGTGCCGGCCGAACATCGGCAGGAACAGGTTCGTGATCGTGCGTCCTCGATCACCTAGCGCGTCGGATACCAAGATGTCATAGCGCGCGCCGTCGCGACCGAGGCGAACATCGACGGCTCGGATATCGGCTTGAGGGCTGAACCCGTAAGTCAGGACGCGCCGGTCCGACAGTTTGGGGATCATCTGCTGGACGACGGGATGATCGATGCAGAGCGCCGCAAATCCGTAGAACGGGATGTTGCCGACGAACTCCTCGAAGGCTCGGCGGAGCGCATCGAAATTCTGATAAAAATCGAGGTGCTCGGGGTCGATATTGGTGACGATTGCGATCGTCGCCGGCAGCCGGGTGAACGTCCCGTCGCTTTCGTCGGCCTCGACGACCATCCAGTCGCCGGCGCCCAAACGGGTGTTGGTGCCGTAGGCGTTGATGATCCCACCGTTAATCACGGTGGGGTCGAGCTGCGCGGTTTCGAGCAGCGCGCCGATCATCGAGGTAGTTGTCGTCTTCCCATGCGTCCCGGCGATTGCCAGCGACCATTTGAGCCGCATCAGCTCGCCCAGCATTTCCGCGCGGCGAACCACCGGCAGGCGGCGCACGCGGGCGGCGATGACCTCGGGATTGTCCGGCTTGACCGCCGAGGAGATCACGGCGACTTCGGCCGCTCCCAAATTCTCGGCCTCGTGGCCGACAGCCACCGGAATTCCCAGATCAACGAGCCGCCGCACATTGGCGCTGTCGGCAAGGTCGCTGCCTTGCACCCGATAACCGAGATTATGCAGCACTTCGGCGATGCCGCTCATACCGATCCCGCCGATGCCAACGAAATGGATCGGTCCGATCGAGCGGGGGAGCGCCCTCATGCCGCTCGTCCCAGCGGTCGCGACCCGGCAGCGAGCTCGATCGCCAGCTGCGCCAAATCTCGGGTAGCATCGCGCCGGCCGAACTCGCCGGCACACCGGGCGGCCGTCGCCAATGCCGCCTGGTCGCCGAGCAGGTTTTCGAGGTGGAGCGCGAGGGTGTCCGGGTGCAGTTCCGACTGGGGAATGATCCACCCAGCGCCGGCCTCGGCCAGGGCTCGAGCGTTTGCCGATTGGTGATCGTCGGTCGCGTAGGGATAGGGGATCAGAAGAGCAGGCCGGCCGATCACCGCGAGCTCGGCGACGGTCGACGCACCGGCGCGGCAAATGACGAGGTGTGCTCGCGCGAGCCGTTCCGGCACGTCGGTGAAGAAAGTTCGCAACTCCACCTGAATGCGATTCCTTTTGTACACCCCTTCGGCAACGGGAAGATCCTCCGGGCGCGCCTGGTGGCTTATTCGCAGCGCCTCGCGCAACCGCTGCGGCAGGGCGGCCAGAGCCGGCGGCACGACTTCGCTCATAATCCGGGCTCCCTGGCTGCCGCCGAGGACGACGAGTTCGATCGCACCGCCTCGTTGCGGCGCCTTGTATTTCATTCCATCGACAGCCAGGACCGCCGGCCGCACGGGGTTTCCGGTGTGAACCGTGCGCGCGCAGTCGGCCGGGCGAAGTCCCGCGGTGTTTAGGAAAGCGGCGGTGATCCGCCGGGCACGCGGCGCGAGCAAGCGATTGGCGCGGCCCAGCACTGCGTTCTGTTCGTGGATCAGCGTTGGCAGACCGAGATAAACGGCCGCGAGCATTCCAGGCACCGAGGGATAGCCGCCAAAACCGACGACGCACGCCGGGCGCAGCCGGCGCAGCAAGCGCCGCGCCTGCAGCGTACCCCACGCGAGCTCGCCGAGCGCCTGGGCGGTGTGCGCGGCGCCGCCCCCGAAGCGTCCGGCGCGGACATGATGGGTCACGATCGCCGGGACACGCCCGGAAAATGCGCCGGCTCGCGCATCGCTGATCAGATGGACTGCGTTGCCGCGGCCGAGAAGTTCGGCCGCGACAGCCTCGGCCGGGAACAGATGTCCACCGGTGCCGCCGGCGGCAAGGACGAAGGGTCCCGTCATAGCTCGCCTCCGCCGAGCCGCCGCCGTGTCAGCGCGAGCATCATTCCCATCCCGAGCCCGAGCGCGAGCATCGAAGACCCGCCGTAAGAGAGAAACGGCAATGTCATGCCCTTGGTCGGGATCAAATGCAGGCTCGAGGCCATATTGATCGCTGCTTGGAGGCCAAATTGAACCAATAGCCCCGTCGCTGCGAGCAGGACGAAGAGGCTGCCTTCCTCCGAAATTCGTGAAAACCCCCGCAGCACGATGAACGCAAACAGCGTGACGATCGCGAGGCAGACGATCACACCGAACTCTTCGCCGGCAACGGCAAAGACAAAATCGGCGTGAGCGTCGGGCAGGACATCCTTCACTGTGCCTTCGCCCGGCCCGCGGCCCCACAGGCCGCCGTTTGCGAAAGCTTCGATCGAGCGGTTCACCTGATAACTGTCGCCTGTCGAGGGGTCGAGGAAATGGTCAACCCGGATCCTGACATGCGGCAGATACATATAGGCGCCGACCAGCCCGCCAACCCCGGCGAGCGCGCCCACCACGACCCAATAGAGCCGCAGTCCGGCCATAAAGAACTGCGCGAACCACACCGCAGCAACAACGCCGGCCATGCCGATGTCCGGCTGCTTTATCAACATCGCGATGATTACCAGGAACAATCCCGTGCAGATCAGGTTGCCGGGAAAGCGGGGGCGAAGCTTTTGTTCGGAAAACAACCATGCGGCAACGACAGCAAAGGTCGGCTTGACGAATTCCGAAGGCTGCAGCGATAGGCCCGGCATATTGATCCAGCGGCGGGCCCCCTTGATTTCGACGCCGATCACAAAGGTCAAAGCGAGCAGCGCAAGCCCGATGGCGAAACTGATCACGGCGATGCTGCGGATGGTTCGGGGCGGCTGCAGGGAGACGATGAACATTACGCCGATTGCGAAGGGCATCATCGCGAGGTGTCGGCGCACAAAATGCAGCTCGTCATAACCGATTCGTTCGGCGACCGGCGGGCTCGCCGCCAGGCTCATCACGACACCAAAGGCGATCAGTGTGGCGAGAGCTGCAAGGCTCCAGCGATCAACCGTCCACCACCAGCGCGCAACAGGGCTCTGATCGATTCGAGCAAATCTCATCCATGACCCTTGTTGTGAGGGCCTAGGGGCTTTCGGTGGAAGATGTAGCGTAATCTCTCGGCGTCATCTACTACTTATGGTTTGCTGCAGGCTCCGGTCATTATCCCGCTACCGCAACTTCAGCGTCGCAAGCCCGGCGATCGCCAGGATCCACGCAATGATCCAGAAGCGGATCACGATCGTCGGTTCTTCCCAGCCCAACTGCTCGAAGTGGTGGTGAAGCGGAGCCATTCGAAACACGCGTCGACCAGTCATCTTGTAGCTCGCGACCTGGACGATGACCGATACAGCCTCGAGCACGAAGAGCCCGCCGATGATGGCAAGCACCAGCTCGTGCTTGGTGATGACGCTGATCGTTCCCAGCGCCGCGCCAATCGACAAGGATCCGGTGTCCCCCATGAACACCATCGCTGGCGGGGCGTTGAACCAAAGGAAACCGAGGCTCGCTCCAACCATCGCGCCGCAGAAGACGGTCAGCTCACCGGCTCCGGCGACATGATGGATCTGCAAGTAATTGGCAAATACCAGATTGCCGACGAGATAGGCGATGAAAGCGAAGCAGCCCGCGGCGATCATCGAGGGAACGATCGCCAGCCCGTCGAGGCCGTCGGTGAGGTTTACCGCATTCGACGCACCTACAATGACCAGAACCCCGAATGGCACAAAGAACCAGCCAAGCTGGATCAGCACGTTCTTGAAAAAAGGCATCACGAGCGCAGTGCTCAGCCCCGCTGGCGTCACGTAGGCGATCGCGATGCAGGCGGCAGCGCCGAGCATGGCTTCGAGCGCGAGTTTGGTGCGGCCGGAGAGCCCGCGGTGCGAGTTTTTGGTCAGCTTTGCGTAGTCGTCAAAAAACCCGACCAGCCCGAACCCGACAGTGACGAGCAGCACGATCCACGCATAAGGATTGCTCAGATCTGCCCACAGCAAGGTGGATATCGTCAGCGCGAGCAAGATCAGAAAACCGCCCATCGTCGGCGTTCCCTTCTTGCGAAGCAGATGGCCGTTGGGCCCATCGGGTCGAATCGGCTGTCCGTTAGTCTGTTTGCGCCGGAGCCAAAGAATGAGACGCGGGCCGAGAATGAAACTGATCAAGAGCGCCGTGACGACCGCTCCTCCCGAGCGGAAGGTGATGTAGCGGAACAAGTTGAAGGCCTGAAATTGTTCCGCAAACGGGTAGAGCAGCGGGTACAGCATGGGATTAGTTCGCCGGCCGAGCTGATTGCGCATGCAGGCGCTCGACGACTTTGCTCACTCGTGTGGCACGAGAGCCTTTGACCGTCACGACATCACCCGGTTCAAGAAAACGCAGCAGCGCGGGGATTGCGCTGTCGGCCGAAGGCCACATTCCACCCCGCATCTGTTCGGGCAGGGCTCGGCAGAGAGCATCCATTGCCTCGCCGACGAGAAAGACCCGATCGACCTCGGCGGCTTCGAGCGGGTCGGCGAGCTCGCGATGAAACCGCTCGGACGCCTCGCCCAGCTCGAGCATGTCGCCAAGCACCACCACGCGCCTGCCTCCGGGACCGGGCTCGGTGGCCGCAAGCACGGAGAGCGCGGCTCGCATCGACGCTGGGCTCGCATTGTAGCTTTCGTCGATCAAGGTCAAGATCCCCTCGCGCCAAGCAAGCTCGCAGCGCCGGCCGCGGCCCGGGAGTGCTTCGAGTCGGTCCAGCGCCTCCGCGGCATGTCCGACATCGACCTGGGCGGCCGTTGCGATGGCGAGGACGGCGAGCGAATTCATCACCCAATGCCGACCGGCAACCGGTACGTGAAACTTCAAAGCCTTGCCAAAAACGGCGGCCTCGACCGCGCTGTCGCGCGAAGAGAGCACACAATCGACGAGGCGTACATCCGCCTCAGGATGCGCGCCAAAGGCGATTATTGACGCCGCGCCGGCACGCGCTGCCAGCTCCGACAAGCGGGCATAGTAGGGATTATCGCGGTTCAGGATCGCAGCGCCGCAAGGCTCCAATCCGAGAAAGATTTCGGCCTTGGCATCTGCGATCGCATCCATCGACGAGAAAAAGCCGAGATGCGCAGGCTCGACCGTTGTGATCAGCGCGATGTGCGGCCGCACCAATCGCGTCAGGCTCGCAATTTCCCGTGCATGGTTCATACCAAGCTCGAACACGCCGTAATCGGCCCTAGGCGGCAGGCGGGCGAGCGATAACGGGGCGCCCCAATGGTTGTTGAGCCCACCGGCAGAAGCGTAAACCTCGCCGGCGCTGGCCAATGCCAGGCGCAGCGCCTCTTTAGTGCCAGTCTTGCCGACGCTGCCGGTGACCGCGACAATTTTGGCACCGCTGCGTTCGCGCGCCGCCGCGCCGAGCGCGCAGAGGCCGGCTAGCGTATCATCGACGACAAGCAGTGGCGCTCCGGCTCGGAGGCCCGGTACCTCGCGATCCACCACTGCCGCCGCGGCGCCTTGCTCGAGCGCGGCGCCGACGAAATCGTGGCCGTCATGATTGGGACCGCACAATGCGACGAAGAGATCGCCGGCGGCCAAGGTGCGGGTATCGATCGATACGCAGGTCGCGATCCAATCACCGGTTGCGGAACCACCCGTTGCGGCCTCGGCATCGGCGGCGGTCCACATCGGATTCATCGGCCGCCGCGTGCGAATTCGCGGGCAACCGCGGCATCGTCAAAGGGATAGGTCGTAGTGCCGATGATCTGGCCGGCCTCGTGCCCTTTGCCGGCGATCACCAAAAGGTCGCCCCGAGCGAGTTCGCCGATTGCCGTCGCGATCGCCTCGCGGCGGTTGCCGATCTCGATGGCATTGGGGGCTGCCGCGAGAACGGCGCGTCGGATCGCGCCCGCCGGCTCGGTGCGCGGATTATCGTCGGTCACATAAACGCGGTCAGCCAGCCGGGTCGCCACCTCTCCCATTAGAGGTCGCTTCCCGGGATCGCGGTCGCCGCCGCAGCCGAACAGCACAACCAGCCTCCCGTGGGCATGCGGTCGTAATGCCGCAAGAACCGTTGCCAGCGCATCCGGCGTATGTGCGTAATCGACGAGGATCGCCCCCCCTTGCGGGCCCTCGGCGACAAATTGCATGCGGCCCGCAACGGCGGGCAAGTCGGCGAGAGCCGCGGTGGCGGCTGCCGCCGGACCGCCGGTCGCAATCACCAGCCCGAGCGCGGCGAGGGTATTCATCGCCTGGAATTCGCCGGCGAGCGGCAGCACCAGCTCATGCCGTTGCCCTCTTATCTCAAGGACGAGGATCTGGCCGCCAGCTCGCGGTTCGCGCGCAATCAATCGGAGGTCGGCACCTGGATCGGTGCCATAGGCGAGCACCGAATGTCCGCCCTCGCGGCACAGCACCGTCAGGCGCTCGAACTCGCCGCTGTCGCTATTGAGGACAGCCGTCCCGCCCGCCGCCAAGAATGCGGTAAACAATCGTTCCTTTGCCGCCCGGTAGTGGGCCATATCGCGATGGTAATCCAGGTGGTCGCGTGTCAGATTGGTATACGCCGCCGCGGCGACGGTCACACCGTCGAGGCGGAACTGGTGAAGTCCGTGGCTCGAAGCCTCGATAGCCACATGCTCGATCCCCTGTCTTGTAAGCTCGGCCAGATCGCGGTGCAGGGCTACCGGGTCGGGCGTAGTCAAGGCTCCGGGGCGATGCGCGGCGGCGGTCACCAGACCGAGCGTGCCGAGGCTCGCTGCCGGATGGCCGAGCGCCGTCCAGATTTCGCGCGTGAAGTGGACGACCGAGGTCTTGCCGTTGGTGCCCGTGACAGCGGCGATTATCCGGGGCTGTCGGCCGTAGAATCGCGCTGCCAACAACGCCAAGCGGCGCGCTGGATTTGCGTCGATCACCAGTGCGATCCGGTCGCGCTGCTGTGGTGAAAGTCGGAGTGCGTCCGCACTGTCGGTCAGAATGGCGACCGCCCCTGCATCTGCCGCCTGTGCGGCAAATCCGCCTCCGTGCATGCGGGTACCGGGCAAGGCGGCGAAGAGAAAACCCGGCCGCACCGATCGTGAATCGGCGGTGAGGCCGGCGATCTCCAGGTCGGGGGCGCCGAAGGAGGGCGGGACGGGGGCGAGAAGCTCAGTAATTTTCAATCCGCTTACCCTGTAGACTTTCCACCGCGAGCGCCTGCTGAAGCTCCGGCGATGCCTCGTCGACCGGCTGCATACCGAGTAGCGGCGCGATCCTCTGGATCACCCGACTCGTGGCCGGAGCAGCAGTCCAACCCCCCGTCGCGTAACTGTGGCTCTGCTTGTTGGGATGCGGCTCGTCGACCATGATCAAAGTCAGATATTTGGGGTCGTTGATCGGAAAGGCGGCAACAAAACTGGAGAGCAGCTTCCGCTCGACATAATGCCTGCCCGAAACCTTGTCCGCCGTTCCGGTCTTGCCGCCGACCACATAACCCGGAGCCGCCGCCATCGTGCCGGTGCCGTGTTCAACAACCAATCGCATCAGTCGGCGCATTTGTTCCGAAGTTTTCGTCGAAATCACCTGCCTTCCTTCGGGAAAATACCCGGCCGGCAGTTTGACAAGCGTGGCTGGGCGAAGCACTCCGCCATTGACGAGCGCCGCGGCCGCGGAAGCAAAACCGATCGGGGTGACTGAGATGCCGTGGCCGAAGGCGATCGTCATCACGTTGACCTCGCGCCACTTCGCCGGGAAATGCGGTTTCGCGACTTCCGATATCTCGATCTTTGGCGGTTTGAGCAGGCCGAGCCGGGCAAGAAACTCGCGCTGCCGTTGACCTCCGGCGGCAACCGCCATCTTGGCGGCGCCGATATTCGACGAATACATCAGAATTTCAGGGACGCTCAGCACGCGGTGTTTGCCGTGATAATCCCCGATCGTGAAGCGGCCGATCTGGATATCATGGCTCGCGTCATAGGTGCTGGTGAGTGTCGAGGTACCCGAATCGAGCGCCATCGCCACCGTGAAGATTTTGAAGATTGAACCAAGCTCGTAATCCCCGAGCGTGATCCGATCGAACATCCGATCGGCGATCGGGATGTCCGGATGATCGGAGTCCGGCGCGCCCGGGCGATTGGGATCGAAATCGGGCAGCGATACGATCGACAGGATTTCGCCGGTATTGACGTCCATAATCAACCCAGCAGCACCTTTCGCTGTGAAGTCGTCGATGACGCGCTGCAACTCCTCACGCAGCACGTACTGCATGCGAAGATCGACTGACAGCCGCAAGGGGTCTTGATGGTTCTTCAGCGTGTTGTCGAGCCCGCGCTCGATGCCGGCGAAACCCGAATTGTCGATCCCGGTGTAGCCGACGACATGCGCCGTGAGCGCGCCGTCGGGGTAGACGCGGCGTTCCTCGTGCTGGAACTGCACTCCCGGAATACCGAGTTGATTGACCTCATATTGCTCGCGCGGCGTTAAGCGGCGCTTGATCCACACGAAGCTCTTGCCGGAGGTGAGCTTGGCATAGAGCTCGGCGCGGTCGAGATTCGGAAAGACTTTCACCAGTTTGCGGGCGGCATCCTCGGCGTCGAGGATCTGCTTGGGATTGGCATAGACCGACGGGGTGTCGAGCGTCGCGGCCAGCAGCTTGCCATTGCGATCAACGATATCCGCGCGAGCAGGCGTCGACGGTGCCGGCGGGTGGAACCGTGGCATGTGCGATTGCGCCGTGCCACCTTCGAGCAACACGATCTCGACGACCCGTAGCGCCACCGTGGCAAAAACGCACGCGAACACGACGCTCGTCAGAAACAGCCGTCGGCGGCAAGCATCGAGCGCCTTCCGAGCCGGTCCGTCGGGAATTACGGGCGCGCATGGGGGCGGCTTGAAATGCCGCGGCCGGCAGGGGTTGTCGTCGAAATATTGGATTGCAATCGTCATCGGCTCGCCATGATCTGACTAATCAAGTCGTCGAGCGATTTCGGATGATGGGGCGGCGCGGGCCGTGCAGCCGCCTTCGCCGTCGATGGTTTGGTGGGTTGCGGCGTTGCCGGCGGCTTATCGAGCAGCGCCGGCATTGCGCGCAGCGCACTTTGTGTCTGCGGCGGCTCGGCGGCGGGGTTGTTCGGCAGAAGAGCGGGCGCGGAGGCTTGATCGAGTGGGCTCGGTGCCGCGCTCGGCATCGGAGCCGGTTCGGCAGCAGCGACCATTGTCGTCGCTTCGACCGCAGGCGCCGGGGCGGCGGTCGGCGGTCGCATCGGGATGTCGGCAACTGTCGTACGAAGCTGCTTTGTCGAGATCGGGGCGAGCGACAGAAATTGACGGTTCATTGCGTCGAGGGTTTCCGGCCGCGTCAAATACGCCCACTCGGCGTCGAGCACGCGAATTTCATGCTGTTCTGCCGCAGTCGCCCGATTGATCCGGGCGAACTGATCCTCGAGCGCTTGCACCTGGTATTTGACGCCGAACATCGCAAACCCGGTGGCCGAGATCAGGAGCAGCCAGAACAGGGAACGAAGTCTGATCATGGCTGGAGCCCCCCAAGTCGGCCGCGTTCAGCCCGCTCCGAATTCGCCGGCCACGGCGCGGCGGCGGTTCGTTCCGCAGCGCGCAGACGCGCCGCTCGGGCCCGGGGATTATGCGCTATTTCCGCAGCGCCAGGCTTGACTACCCGCCGCGAGAGAAGCTTGAAACTCGGCGCGCCAACCCGTCTGCGATCGGGCCGGTGGCGGGATGCCCCGGGCGCGGCGTCGCTGCGTCGACGCAAAAACTCTTTGACGCGACGATCTTCGAGCGAGTGGAACGAGACGACGGCGAGGCGACCACCGGGCGCGAGCAACTGCTCGGCCGCAACAAGGCCGCGATCGAGTTCGCCGAGCTCGTCATTTACCGCGATTCGCAACGCCTGGAACGTCCGCGTCGCTGGATCCTGCCCCGGCTCGGATCGCGGTACGGCGGCTCGCACGATCGCCGCGAGTTCGCTCGTACGCCGAATGCCCTGGCGCTGCCGCTCGGTTGCGATCGCGCGGGCGATGCGGGGAGCGAAGCGCTCTTCGCCTAAGGTGCGGATCAACTCTGCAAGCTCGGATTCAGAAAGGCTGCCAACGAGATCGGCCGCGCTCTGGCCTCGGCCGCTCATCCTCATGTCAAGCGGCCCGTCGAAGCGAAACGAAAAGCCGCGCTCTGGGGTATCGAGCTGGGTCGAGGAGACGCCGAGATCGAGGGCGATGCCGGCGACGGGATCGGTGTTCACTGGTGCCAGCAGATGCGCCATGTCGCCGAACCGCCCTTCTATTAGCGTCAGGCGCCCGTCATGCCGCTCGGCGAGCGCGAGGCCATGCCTGACCGCCTCCGGGTCGCGGTCGATGGCAAAGACGCGGCAGCGGGCGGCGGCGAGCAAGGCCTCGCTATAGCCGCCACCGCCAAAGGTGCCGTCGATGAAGACTGCCCCGTCGCGGGGCGCCAATGCCGTGAGGACGGGGCCGAGCAACACAGGAATATGGCCGCCTGGCCTTGCCGCGCCATCGTTACCCGCCTGTTCGGTGGCGGTGATCCGATGCGATTCCGGCGGGCTCATTCGCGGTGCCACCCAAGCGAGCCGCCCAGAGGTGGCAAACTGGTCCCCTGGCGGCGGGCGCGCTCGCGCAGCATCGCCTGATGATCAGCGAAGCGGTCCGGTTGCCAAATTTGAAAGCTTTTCCCGAGGCCGACAAACGCCGCACTGTCGCTGATATGCGCGTACACGGCGAGGCTTTCGGGAAGGACGATTCGCCCCTCGGTGTCGAAAGGCAGCGGTTGCGAGGAGGCGAACAGCATCGATAAGTTCTCGTGCTCTTCCGAGAACTCGTCGAGAGTATTGAGCCGCTCGCCCATCTCTTCCATCCGCTTTATACCGCTAGCGTCGAGCGCCTCGTACTTGAACGACGGGAAGATGACGATACCGGGAAAGCTTTGGTCTGCGACAGCAGCGCGAAAGGTCGCCGGCACTGAAACTCGCCCCTTGCGGTCGACCTTGTTCACGTAAGTGGATAAAAACAATTCCACTTCTTCCCCCAACGCTCGCCCAGGACGCTCGGCAAGGGGCGGCCCGATAGGCGCTGCCGACCTTCCCCCCATTGGCGGCGCCCGTCCATGGGTAGCTATGGGATAGCATGGTATAACATGGGCGTCAATATATTTTATAAATGAAACCACGAATTTATGAAATGCCGCCCTAAACCTGACGCTACTACATCATGTAGTTGCCATTCCGATGCCGATCACAAGGTGCGGGATCACTGCCGCAAAGATTGCGGGCTGAGGGAAGAGGTTCTTGAAATGTTCGCTCGACTGGGCAGCGGTGCCAGACGGCATGTAAGCCGGGTTCTGTCCCGCCGCTCGGAGTAACCCGGCGGCGGGGATGGCCATTCCTCTGGGACGCTCGTTGCCGAGCGCCTCGTGCGACCGACCCGAGCGGCGACGCGAAGGCCCGCCTGGCATCTCTGGATCGCTCCGCGGATGCCTGCCGCTCCTACTTGGTCTTGCTCCCGGTGGGGTTTTCCCTGCCGCCGCCGTTGCCGGCGACGCGGTGCGCTCTTACCGCACCGTTTCACCCTTACCGCCCGCCGAACTTGTCGGTCGGGCCGGCGGTGTACTTTCTGTGGCACTGTCCCTGGGGTCGCCCCCGCCGGGCGTTACCCGGCACCGCACCTCCGTGGAGCCCGGACTTTCCTCTCCCCGCACAACCGCGGAGAGCGGCCATCCGACCGTCTGGCGAGTGGAGATTTGGGGACAGCAACACCTCTGTCAAAGCCCCCGTCGACCCCTCTATAATTGTCGCGAAACAAAAGCTGCACCGCGAGAAAGAGGGAAACCGCCATGCCTGTGACGCTTGGAACAGACCGCTATCGCTACGAGGTCAGCGACAACTGGGCGAAGCTGCCGCCGGGCATGGAGTTCAACGCCGATGTCGCCGCGGTCGGGGTCGACAAGGACGACAAAGTCTATGCCTTCAACCGTGGCAAACATCCGATGTGCGTGTTCGACCGCGACGGCAACTTTCTGCGCTCGTGGGGTGAAGGGATCTTCGTGCGACCGCACGGGGTTCACATGGCGCCCGACGATACGCTCTGGCTGACCGACGACGGCGACCACACGGTCCGCCACTGCACGCTCGACGGCAAAGTGCTGCTGACGATCGGCATCCCGGGCAAGCCCGCGCCCTATATGAGCCGCGAGCCGTTCCACCGCTGCACCCACACGGCGCTGTCGCCGCAATGCGACTACCTTTACATCTCCGACGGTTACGGCAATTCGCGCGTCCACAAATACACGCCTGACGGCAAACGGGTTACCTCGTGGGGCGAACCCGGCACCGATCCTGGCCAGTTCAACATCGCCCACAACATCTGTTGCGACCCCGATGGCTGGGTCTATGTCGCCGACCGCGAGAACCATCGCGTCCAGGTGTTCGACGGCAACGGCAAGTACGAGGCCCAGTGGAATAATATGCACCGGCCCTCCGGCCTCTACATGGAGACCGGCACCCGGACGCCGCGCTTCTTCGTCGGCGAGATCGGTCCCGACATGGCTGTTAATATCGAACTGCCGAATTGCGGCCCGCGGGTAAGCATCTATACGAGCAAAGGCGAACTCTTGGCGCGCCTCGGCCGCCCTCATGCCGGGCTCGAACCCGGCCAGTTCATCTCGCCGCACGGGCTCGCCGTAGACTCGCGCGGCGACATCTATGTCGGCGAGGTCTCATTCACCAATTGGGGCCGCCGCGTCCGCGCCAAAGGCGAGCAATTGCCGCCCGGCCTGCGCAGTCTGCAGAAGCTCGTGAGAGTGGAGCGTGACGCGAGAGTAATCGTCGATCCAAATTTGGCGACCGGATCGTGACGCAATCAATCGGCAACGCGGCAAGTGTTGTCGGCACTTGGGAGCTTTTGTCGATCCAATTCGAGTTTGCCGATACCGGTGAGTGCGTCGACCTGTACGGTCCGAATCCGTCGGGGTTCCTGATTTTCACGAATGGCGGCAGGTTGATGGGAATCGTCACGGCGGCTGGCCGCGCCATCCCTAAGACCGAGGCGGACCGCGCCGGACTGTTTGAGAGCATGATGGCCTATTCGGGAAAATATCGAGCCGAAGGCGGAAACAAGTTTGTCACCGTCGTCGACGTAGCTTGGCATCCTGCGTGGAACGACGAACAAACGCGGTTCTTTGCGCTCGACGGGGATGTGCTCTCTATCACTACGGCTCAGCAAACTATTCCGCAGTTCCCAGGTCGGCTGGGTCGCGGCGTTTTGCGGTGGCGAAGAAGCTGAACCGGCGACGAGCCGACGGCGAAAGCAAATGAAGGAATCAACCGATGACCAACCCGCGATGGAAGCGCCGCCCGCCGGGCTCGACGTGGGGGGATTGGGGTCCCGACGACCAGCTCGGCCGGCTCAATCTGTTGACCCCGGACAAGGTGCTCAAAGGCGTCGCGGAGGTGAAGGAAGGCCGGACCTTCTGCCTCAGCTTGCCGCTCGATTATCCCGGCGGCACCGTCGTTAACCCGCGCCGTCATCCGCCGCGGCTTATCGCCAACAAGCGCAACGGCATGCCCTACATCGCCTATCCGCTGGCGCGCGAGGACCCGAAACTGGTCGACGTGGTCTGCGACGACATCGTCGAGATGACATTGCAGTACTCGACGCAGTGGGACAGCCTCGCGCACGTTGGGCAGTTGTTTGATGCCGACGGCGACGGCAAGCCGGAGATCGTCTTTTACAATGGGTACCTCGCTGGCGAGCACGTGATCGGACCGATGGACTACCGCGACGGCGGCGCGGTCGAGCGGGGCGAGCATGTCGGCGCGCTCAAATTGTCGATCGACCACATGGCGGCGCACGGCATGCAGGGCCGCGGCGTGATGATCGACCTCGACGGCCATTGCGGGCGCGGCGCCGCCTTTGTCGGCTACGACCAGCTCATGCGGATCATGGAGACCGACAAGGTCGAGGTCGAGGAGGGCGACCTCATCTGCTTCCGCACCGGCTACGACCGGGTGATCCTCGGCATGAAGAAGAATCCGGACGCCGCGGTGCTCGCTGCCAATCCCGGCGCCGGGCTCGATGGGCGCGACGAGCGGCTCCTCAACTGGATTACCAGATCGGGGGTCGTGGCCCTCATCTCCGACAACCGCGCAGTCGAGCAGATGCCCTCGCGCCCCTGCGAGGGCGAGGACCACTGCGCGTCATTGCCGCTGCACGCCCATTGCCTGTTCAAACTCGGCGTCTATCTCGGCGAAATCTGGCATCTTTCCGACCTCGCCGACTGGCTGCGCGCCCACGGCCGCTCGCGCTTCCTGCTGACCGCCCCGCCGCTACGCCTACCGGGAGCCGTCGGCTCGCCGGCCAATGCCATCGCTACCGTGTGAGAGTTCCTCAGCCCATCGTCGAATTGAAGGCGCCGCCGTCGAGGAGCAGGTTCTGGCCGACGATGAAGCCGGAATTGGCCCCGCACAAAAAGGCGCAGGCATCGCCGAATTCGGCGGGGTCGCCGACCCGGCCGGTCGGGTTTGACTGACCGCGCTTGGCGAGCATCTCCTCGAAGGAAACGTTCTGCCGGCGCGCGTCGTATTCGATGCCGGAGCGCAGCCGGTCGGTCAGAAACGGGCCGGGCAAAAGACCGTTGATCGTCACATTGTATTTGGCGATCTGCCGCGCGATGCCGGCGCAGAACGCCGTCAGGCCAGCGCGCGCGCCGTTACTCATACCCAAATTGGCAATCGGCGATTTCACCGAGCCTGAGGTGATGTTGACGATGCGGCCAAATTTTCGCGCACACATGCCGTCGACCACCGACTTGATCAGCATGATCGGGGTCAGCATGTTGGCGTTGACCGCCTTCTGCCAGTCCTCGACCGACCATTCGCGGAAATCGCCATGCGGCGGGCCGCCGCAATTGTTGACGAGGATGTCGGGGTTTGGGCAGGCGGCGAGCGCGGCGGCGCGGCCGGCCTCGGTGGAGATGTCGCCGGGAACTGCGGTCACTTTGGCGCCGGTCTCTTTACGGATCTCCTCCGCGGTCTGCTCGAGGGTTTCGGCAGTGCGCGCCGTGATTGTGAGCTGGACCCCGGCGTGCCCCAGCGACATCGCGCAGGCCCGTCCCAACCCTTTGCTCGCCGCACAAACTAGCGCCTTTCGTCCGCTGATCCCCAAGTCCAACTTTTCCTCCTCTGGCAGTCGCAAACCTGCCTGGATAGTTTAGCATGAAAGCCGCAGTTGGGGATATTCACGCACCCGCGCGGTGGCGAGTTGCCGAGCGCCGCAGACAATGCGATGCTCTCCAGCGTCACGATCCGTGCGTGCGGAAATGAAGCTGACTTTGATACTCGATGCGGCCCCGACCGGGGTGCGCGCCAGCCTTGTCGAAGAATGGGACGAGATTGGCCGCACCGCAAAGATGGCGCCTTGCTTGCGCCTATTCGATACCGAAGAACAGGCGCTCGCCTGGGGCCGGCGACTGGCAAGCCGCCGCGGCTTGAAGCAGCTCTTCCTTACCGACAACAGAAAATCCGCCGGGGGCGGAGTTGCTCAGAGCGATCCGATCGGGGAAAGATAGCGTGATGGGGGTCGGCCTGCTCCGCGCGGGCTGTGCCAGACTCGCATTCGGCTCAGTAGCTTGGCGGCGGGACCGGCGCGCCGGGATAGGGGGCTCCACCGGGCGGGGGTGGCGGCGGACCGCCATAATAATAAGGCGACGGGCTGCTCGGGTAATATGAGGGGCCGCCAGAATAGGGCGGGGGACCGCCGAAATACGGCGGTGTGCCCGGGGGCGGCGAGAAGCTGGCCACCGAGTTGCCGTGGGCGGCCATGCACTCCCCGTACATGATGTCGTATTGCTGCTGCAGCGATCCCTGCGCATAAGGTGAGCCGGCCGCGTTGCCGATGATGCCGAGGCCGCCGCCCGAGGCCGCACCAATCGCGGCCCCTTTCCCGGCGTTGCCCGCGGCCGTGCCGATCCCGGCGCCAAGCCCGGCACCGAGCGCCGCACTCAGTAACGCGCCACCGACCGCCTGGTTGTTGGCTGCGGCTACCGCGGGCGCGATTTGCGCAGCAGCATATTGCTGGCAGGTCGCCTGATCGGCGCCAAACCCATCGGGCGCCTTGTTCGGCCCCGGAGCCACCGGGATCGTCGGCGCCGCCGGTGGTGCGACGCACGCCGCCAAGGATATCGTTGCCGCCAAGGCAGCGGCAATTTGCGAATGAAAAAGGTTCATGTGCACTCCCGCCCCGATGCGCGCAGGCTGATCTTGCGGCGACTTTTTTTATGCATGCAAGTACCCAAAGATCCCAAATCTTGTCGAATTCGCTCACACGCCGAGGGTGGCGTCCGAACAAATCGGGATAGCGCGCGCTAGCGGCGGCCCCAGGCCAGAAAATCTCCTCGAGGGCCTTCGCTGTCGCCGAGCCGATCCGGATCTGCGCGGACCGAATACGCCCGCCGTCCAACGGGATCATGCTGGTCAGCGTGCAAAAGCCGACACGGGTCCCGGAGGCGATTGATAGTTCGGCCCGGTGCGCACATTTGAAAGTCGGCGAATTTGCGCGGTGGGAGGACGTGCAGCTCGGAGAAGTGCGATGATCCAGACCCGGCGGAATTTTAGTTCAGATTTTACGATAGCGCAGAATTGGAAAAATTATGGTGAGGAAGAGCACGCGATCTGGCGGCTGCTTTTCGAGCGCCAGCAGCGGTTGCTGGTTGGCCGCGCGTGCAGCCAATTTCTCGACGGATTGGGCGGGCTCGGGGTCGCCGGCGACGGGATCCCGGATTTCCGCCGGCTGAACAAGGTGCTCGACACCGCCACTGGGTGGCAGATCTTGGCGGTGCCCGGTCTGGTCCCCGACGACGTCTTCTTCGCCTTTCTCGCCCGCCGCTGCTTCCCCTCGACCTGCTTCATCCGCCGCCGCGATCAGCTCGATTACTTGCAGGAGCCCGACGTCTTTCACGACATCTGCGGGCATGTGCCGCTGCTGATGAACCCGGTTTTCGCCGATTACATGCAGGCCTACGGCGAAGGCGGGCTGAAGGCCCTGAGGCTCGGGCACCTGGAGCGGCTGGCGCGGCTTTACTGGTACACCGTCGAGTTCGGCCTGTTCGCCACGCCTGAGGGTCTGCGCATCTACGGCTCCGGTATCCTCTCTTCTGCCGGGGAATCGGTCTACTGTCTCGAAGACCCCCGACCGCGCCGGATCCGTTTCGACCTACGCCGGGTGATGCGAACCCGATACCGGGTCGATGATTTCCAACAGACCTATTTCGTCATCGACGATTTCCAACAGCTGTTCGACGCGACCAGACCCGATTTCGCACCGATTTACCGCGAGATCGCGGCGCTGCCTGATATCGAGCCGGATGCGCTTATCGACGAGGATGTCGCCTATGACCCGACGCTGCCCCGTCTTCGGAAGCGGGCAGAGAGTCTTAGTGCCGCGGCGAAGCCGGGGCAAAAAAATGGGCCGCGTTTGACGGCGGCCCAAGTTTAGGGAGGAAACGCCTAGAAGACGTACGGCAACACCACAACCGGTGATCGTTACCGCACCGCACAATGTAGGGCATCACTCCAAAGAGTCAAGCTGCTTTTTCAAAAGGCCTTGGCATGGTTGGGGAATCCCGGACAGATCAGGTGCTTAGCACACACCCTGCATCCGGAGAATGTGCAATGCACAAAGACGCTTTTCTGACGCCGGGCGAATCGCGACGACCGCCGCCGCTCGATTTGCGATCGGCGCTGTTCCTCGATGTCGACGGCACCTTGCTCGAGATCGCCTCGCGTCCGGAACTCGTCCATGTTCCGTGCGAGCTGCCGGTACTGATCGCGCGGCTTTCGGGACAACGCCAGGGGGCTCTCGCATTGATCAGCGGTCGTCCGCTCGCCGAACTCGATCGTTTGTTCGGGTCGTGGTGTGGCGCCGCGGCCGGAGTGCACGGCGTCGACCGGCGCCGTGCTGACGGTACCCTCGACCGCATCCATGACCGCGCCAGCGAGGCCGCCCTTGACCGCATACGGCCAAAGCTTGCAGCGCTTGCGGCCGGCGGAAGCGGCCTTATCATCGAGGACAAAGGAGCCACCCTCGCCCTGCATTACCGTGCGGTCCCGGGCCGCGAGCCCGAGATCCGGGCTTCCGCCGAAGTGCTCCAGCGAGAAGCGGGGGCGGCATTACGCCTGATCAAGGGGAAGATGGTCGTCGAGTTCCAGCCTCGAAATGCCAACAAGGGGTCGGCGATCGCCGCCTTCTTGACAGAGCCGCCGTTTGTTGGCCGCCGGCCCGTCTTTGTCGGAGACGACGCGACCGACGAGGATGGCTTTGCCGAAGTGAACAACCGCGGCGGCTTTTCGATCCGTGTGGGATCTCGGTGCGAGACTGCGGCTGATTACCACCTGCCTTCGGTCGAAGGGGTGATCACCTGGCTGACGAAAACCGGTTTGCCGTGAGCGTCGGCTAGGTTAAGAATCGGCCCGGCGAACGATCGCCGGGGGAACATTTCATTAACTCTGGTGTTTAGCCGACGCAGTTGTAGCGAGGCAAGAATGATGGAGGGCGATGCCGTCGCGGACGCGGCGATAGAGCCGCGGTATATCGCGAGGGCCTATTTTCGTACCGAGAAGGCAAGTCATCGACTGGTGGCGGTCTCCAATCGGGTTACGACGACCGCGCATGCCAGACCGGATTCCGGAGGGTTGGCGGTCGCCATCCGTGCCGCGCTGCAACACAACGGCGGCATTTGGTTCGGCTGGAGCGGAGAGATCCGTGGCCAGACAAGCGATGAGTTGCAGATAATCGCCGACGGCCCCCTCACTTTCGCCACGGTTGATCTATCACAGAAAGATTTTGACGAGTATTACATCGGCTACGCCAACCGCGTACTCTGGCCTCTGTTCCACTTCCGCTCCTCACTCGTGCAGTTTTCTCGGCGCGATCTCGCAGGATATCTGCGCGTCAATCGGATGTTCGCACGGATGCTGGCGCCGATGCTGTCGCCGGACGATCTCGTCTGGGTGCACGACTATCATCTGATCCCGCTGGGTGAAGAATTGCGCAAGCTGGATCGAACCGAACCGATCGGGTTTTTTCTGCACACACCTTTCCCAAGTGCCGAACTGCTACGCGTCCTGCCCAATCACCGGGAGCTGATCAGGTCGCTGTGCGCGTACGATCTGGTCGGCTTCCAGACCCAATCGGACCTCGACGGCTTTCGCGACTATTTGCTGCGTTGGGCGGGCGGGGAGGAACTCGTGCGCGGCGTCCTGCGCGCTTTCGGGCGCATCGTCCGTGCAGAGGTTTTTCCGATCGGGATCGACGTCGGGACGGTGTCTGCCCAGGCTGCGGCCGCCGACGGCTCGCGGCATACGCGGCGCTTGTGCCAAAGCCTCGGTGATCGGGCACTGATGATCGGCGTTGATCGGCTCGACTATTCCAAGGGGTTGACCGCCCGGTTTCGGGCCTACGGGCACCTGCTCGATACGCACCGCGAGACTCGCGGCCGCACCGTGCTCATCCAGATCGCCCCGCCGTCTCGCTCAGAGGTCCCGGAATACCAGGAGATCCGCAAAACCCTCGCGGCGCTCGCCGGCCAAATCAACAGCCGCTACGGCGAGTTTGACTGGACGCCTTTGCGCTATATCAACAAGGGCTTCAGCCATCCGATCCTGACTGGGTTCTTTCGGGCGAGCCGAATTGCCCTGGTAACGCCGTTGCGCGACGGCATGAATCTTGTCGCGAAGGAATACGTCGCCTCACAGCCGGCCGGCGATCCCGGGGTTTTGGTCTTGTCCTGCTTCGCTGGGGCGGCGCGGGAGCTCGCCGAGGCGGTGATCGTCAATCCTTTCGACATCGAGGGTATGGCCGAAGCCATCCTGCAGGGGCTCAACATGCCGCTCGGCGAAAGAAAGGAGCGGTGGATGGCAATGATGAGGGTGCTCGAGCGCAACGACATCACGGCCTGGCGCGAGAGCTTTGTTCGCGCGCTCGCGGCGACCGGCGGCGGATGGTGACTTCGTCAGCCGCGGTCACGACGTGGCTCGTCGGTGATATCGGTGCGACCCATGCCCGTTTCGGCCTAGTTTCGCCGGACGGCAAGGTGCTTCGTTCCCGCACCGTGGCCGACATGGACTACCCGACGATCGAGGCCGCGCTCGCCGCCTTTCTGGAAGAGCGCGGCGCACTGTCGATGCCGCGCCAGGGAGCGATCGCGATCGCTTCTCCGATAACCGGCGATCAGGTCGCGATGACCAATCACCCCTGGCGGTTTTCGATCCGGGAATTGCAAGAACAGTTTGGCTTTGAGCGCTTGGATGTGATCAACGACTTCACCGCTCTCGCGCTGGCACTTCCGCGCCTCCGACCGGAGGATCGTCTCGCGGTCGGCGGCGGCGGCGGCGTTACCGGAATGCCGATCGGCGTGCTCGGCCCGGGCTCGGGACTCGGGGTGTCCGGTTTGATGCCCTCGAAGAGCGGCTGGATTCCGTTGACCGGAGAGGGTGGCCACGCGACGATGGCGCCGGCTGGCGACCGCGAGAGCGCTGTGCTCGATCGGATGCGGCGGCATTTCGACCATGTATCCGCCGAGCGAGTCCTGTCGGGCCCAGGTTTGGTCAACCTCTACGATACCCTGGCGGAGCTCGACAGCATCCCGACACGCGGATATACGGCGCCACAGATCACCGATCTGGCGGCCCGCGCCGAGGATCCGCTCTGCGTCGAGACGCTAGCCATATTCTGCGCTATGCTCGGCACGATGGCCGGTAATCTGGCGCTGACCCTCGGTGCGCGTGGCGGTGTTTATATTGGCGGCGGCATCGTCCCCAGGCTCGGCCAGACCTTCATCGATTCGCCGTTTCGCGAGCGCTTCGAGGCAAAGGGGCGCTTCCGCTCGTATCTTGAGGCGATCCCGACTTTTGTCGTGACCCATCCGCTGCCGGCATTTCTCGGCTGCACCGCGCTGCTTGCGCAGTGACCGATCAAAGCGCGCGCTCCGACAGGTGCAACCCGGCAACGCCGAGCACGATCAGTGCCAGGCACAACAGTTTCCAGCCTCCGGCGCTTTCGCCAAACCAAACGATGCCGATCGTCGCAACGACTGCGGTGCCGACGCCCGACCAGACGGCATAGGCAATCGACAGCTCTATCCCGCGCAGCGCCAGTGACAAGAGGGCAAAGCTCGCGGCATAACAGAGCACGACTGCGCCTGAGGAGCCGATTCGTGTGAAGCCGTCGGACAGCTTGAGCGAAGTCGTGCCGCAGATCTCTAGTACGATCGCCAATGCGAGATAGACTGCGCTCACCGCACGGACCCATATAGTTGAGGCTGCGAGATTGCCTCCCATATTCGAGAGATGACAGAAAAACCGCGCGATCCCGGCGAACCTCGCCCTGCTACTCCGCCTGAACCGGCTGACCCCACGCCGCCAAAG
>Ga0310914_10000281_pt1 | contig 28015 bp, 18 predicted proteins | sample GREbulkMGAN108_FD_203450 | JGI IMG/M metagenome (GOLD analysis project Ga0310914, IMG submission 203450) | Lab enrichment of tropical soil microbial communities from Luquillo Experimental Forest, Puerto Rico - GRE.bulkMG.AN108 | ecosystem: Environmental > Terrestrial > Soil > Tropical forest >... | reverse complement strand
TCGCGATGGAAAACGCGCGGCTGCTGACCGAAACGCGCGAAGCCTTGGAGCAGCAGACTGCGACCGCCGAAGTATTGCAGGTCATCAATTCCTCGCCTGGCGACCTCGCCCCGGTTTTCGACGCGATCGTCGAAAAGGCGCGTGGCCTGTGCGAAGCTGCGTTCGGCACGTTGATGATCCGCGACGGCCAGCGATTTTACGCCGCTGCAGCGTATGGCGTGTCAACGCCCTTCGAAGAGCTCTTGCGCAAAGGGGTCGAAATTCTTCCGAAGAGCCCAGTGGGTCGGCTTGTGAGTGGCGAACCATTTGTCCATGTCCCCGATCTGGCGACGGTCGCCCCGCTTCTAGCCGATGATCCAGTGCCGCAGGCCGCCGTCGAGCTCGGTGGTGTGCGGACCCTGCTGATGGTGCCGCTCGTTAAGGACGACGCGGTCCTCGGCGCGATTGCTGCCTACCATCAAGAGGTCCGGCCGTTCACCGACAAGCAGATTGCGCTGCTGCAGAATTTCGCGGCGCAGGCGGTCATTGCGATGGAGAATGCGCGGCTGATCAACGAAACGCGCGAGGCGTTGGAGCAGCAGACCGCGACCGCCGAGGTATTGCAGGTCATCAACAGCTCGCCCGGCGACCTCGCGCCGGTTTTCGACGCAATGCTCGAAAAAGCGACGCGCCTTTGCGAGGCCGCCTTTGGCGTGCTGCATATTTATGATGGAGAACGCTTTCACCCGGTCAGCACGCTGGGCGTGCCTGGCGCCTATGTCGATTATTTGAAGCGCGACTCTCCAGAGTTTGGTCCCGGCACGGGACCCGCCCGGGTTCTTGCAGGTGAGCGGGTCGTACACATCGTCAATATGGTGGATACGGAGGCCTATCGAGAGGGCGAGCCAAACCGACGCGCGATCGTCGATCTCGGTGGTGCGCGAAGCGCGCTTGGCGTGCCGTTGCTTAAAGATGAGATGGTGCTCGGCCACTTCACGATCTACCGGCAACAAGTCCGACCCTTCACCGAAAAGCAGATCGCGCTACTGCAGAACTTCGCGGCGCAAGCGGTCATCGCGATGGAGAACGCGCGGCTGATCACCGAGACGCGCGAGGCGTTGGACCAGCAGACCGCGACCGCCGAGGTCTTGCAGGTCATCAATAGCTCGCCCGGCGATCTCGCGCCGGTGTTTGACGCCACGCTCGAAAAGGCTGTGCGCTTGTGCGACGGCGTTAATGGAATTCTCTGGACCTTTGATGGAAAACGCGCACGCCTGGCCGCGGCTCGCAACGTGGCGCCAGAAGTCGTTGATTTGCTGCGCGAGCAGGGAGAGATCGGCGCGCACCCCGTCCTGCAACGGGTAATTGCGGGTGAGCAGTTGATCCAGTTCGATCTGGTGGAGCAGCACATATATCGTTCTGGCGTCACGGCCGGAGCGAAGCTAATCGCGTCCGGCGTACGGAACGTGATCTGGGTCGCATTGGTCAAGGACGATGCGCCCGTTGGTACTTTCGTAATCAGCCGAAACGAAGCGAAGCCGTTCACCGACAAGCAGATCGCGCTGTTGCAGAACTTCGCTGCACAGGCAGTGATCGCGATGGAAAACGCGCGGCTGCTGACCGAAACGCGCGAAGCCTTGGAGCAGCAGACTGCGACCGCCGAAGTATTGCAGGTCATCAATTCCTCGCCTGGCGACCTCGCCCCGGTTTTCGACGCGATGCTCGAGAAGGCGATGCGGTTGTGCGAGGCAGCGTTTGGCGCGATGCACACCTTCGACGGCGAACTGTTTCACCACGTTGCCACACAGGGCGAGCCGGATTTGGCTGCGTATTTCCGGGAGACCCCAGCTCTCCGAGCGTCAACCGACTCGATCACCCTGGAGCGCATCGTCAGGGGAGATCGGTTCGTACACATCCCCGATTGCCGGGACACTGATGAATATCGCGAGAAGCCGGTCGCGCGAGAGATCGCCGAACGCGGCCGCATGCGTACTCTACTGACCGTCCCCCTCCGCAGGGAGGACGCTCTACTGGGCACGATCCATGTTTACCGCCAGGAAGTGAGACCGTTTTCCCATAAGCAAATTGCGCTGCTTGAAAACTTTGCGGCGCAAGCGGTCATTGCGATGGAGAACGCGCGGCTATTGACCGAGACGCGCGAGGCCTTGGAGCAACAAACCGCGACCGCCGAGGTATTGCAGGTCATCAACTCCTCGCCCGGGGACCTCGCGCCAGTGTTCAACGCGATGCTCGATAAGGCCGTGCAACTGTGCGCCGCAGCCCATGGCTCGTTGCGGATCTTCGACGGCGAGGCGTTCCATCTTGCCGCAACGGACGTGGGCGAACGATTTGCCGTCCGCGCGCATCGGCTCGGCCCGATTGTGCCCTATTCCGGCCACCCCATGGCGCCCCTCACACGCGGCGAGCCATTCGTCCAATTGGAAGATGCCCGAGACACTGCCGCCTACCACAGCGACGCGGCACTGCGGCAAAGAGTCGATGACGCCCGGATCCGGAGTTGGCTGGCGGTCGCCCTGCGTAAGAACGAGATGCTTCTGGGCGCCATTCTTCTGCACCGGGAGGAGGTGCGGCCGTTCTCGTCGAAAGAAATCGCGCTGCTGCAGAACTTTGCGGCGCAGGCGGTCATTGCGATGGAGAATGCGCGGCTCATCACCGAAACACGCGAAGCCTTGGAGCAGCAGACTGCAACAGCCGAGGTGTTGCAGGTCATCAACTCCTCGCCCGGCGACCTAGCGCCGGTCTTTGACGCGATGCTGGAAAAGGCGACACGGCTGTGCGATGCAGCGTTCGGGCTCTTGTGGACGTACGGTGTGGATGGTGCGGTATCGGTGGCGCATCGGGGTGTCCCGGCGCCCTATGCGAAATTTCTGGCGGATAACCCGCTGGGGACGGGATCCGGTACAGGCCGCGCACGAGTGTTACAGGGCGAACCGTTCGTTCACACTGCCGATGTGGCCGACGATGAACCCTACCGCACAGGAGACCCACTTCGCCGCGCCCTAGTCGATCTCGGCGGTGTCCGCACCAGCCTGGTTATGCCGATGCGCAAGGACGAGGCAGTTGTCGGCTTCATCAACGTCTTTCGACAAGAAGTTCGTCCCTTCTCCGACAAGCAGATCGCGCTGCTACAGAATTTCGCGGCGCAAGCGGTCATTGCGATGGAGAATGCGCGGCTGCTGACCGAGACGCGCGAGGCATTGGAGCAGCAGACCGCGACCGCCGAGGTGCTGCAGGTCATCAACTCCTCGCCCGGCGATCTCGCTCCAGTCTTCGACGCGATGCTGGAAAAGGCGACCCGGCTGTGCGATGCCGCATTCGGCATATTGTTAACAGTCGATGGAGAAGAGCTTCGTGCGGCCGCAATGCGCAACATGCCTGAAGAATTGGCCGCGCCTTTAAAGACGCTAACGCGCCTCCATCAGGTGCCTGTAGTGGCCGGTGTCGTGGAAAGCCAACGCGTTCTCCATATTCCCGACTTTGCCGCATCTGACGCGTACCGCAACAATGTTGGCATCACGCGAGCGGCGGTCGACGCGGGCGGCGTGCGGAGTGTCTTATACGTCCCATTGATCAAAGACTACCGGGCACTCGGCGTCTTCATCATATTCCGCCAAGAGGTGCGTCCATTCTCTGATAAGCAGATCGCGCTATTGCAAAACTTCGCTGCGCAAGCAGTCATCGCAATAGAAAACACGCGGCTGATCACCGAGACGCGGGAGGCACTGGAGCAGCAGACCGCCACCGCCGAGGTCTTGCAGGTCATCAACTCTTCACCCGGCGACCTCGCACCCGTGTTCGACGCGATGCTCGAAAAAGCGATGCGCCTCTGTGACGCTGCCTTCGGAGTCATGACCGCCTATGATGGGGCCCGCTTCTGGACGGCGGCACACCGCGGCTTACCGGCCCGTTTTGCGGAATACGCGGTTACGGTCGAAGACTGGGCAGGAACGCACAGGCGCCTTGCCGCTGGCGAAAATATCATCCACCTCCTCGACGCAAGGGATGACGATGCCTACCGAACGCTCGCTTCGCGCAAGGCTTTTGTTGATCTCGGCGGTGCGCGCACCGTGCTCCTGGTCGCGCTGCGGAAGGAAGCGGCCCTGCTTGGCGGTTTCGCAATCTACCGCCAGGAAGTTCGGCCCTTTTCCGACAAACAGATTGCTATCCTCGAAAGCTTCGCGGCGCAAGCGGTCATCGCGATGGAGAATGCACGGCTGATCAACGAGACGCGCGAGGCTTTGGAGCAGCAGACCGCGACCGCCGAAGTATTGCAGGTCATCAATTCCTCGCCCGGCGACCTCGCCCCGGTGTTCGAGGCAATCCTGGAAAAGGCGCACAGCCTGTGCAATGCGCCTTGCGGTAGCCTCCAGATTGTCGATGGCGAGCAATTCCGTGCTGTCGCAACCCGCGGCTTAACCGAAGCGTATGCGGCGATACTTCGGCGGGGAGTTCGTCCGCACGGACTGGACCCTAAGGCGATCGTGCAGTTCGATTTTGCCGAACGCCTTGCGCAGGACCCTGGCAATGAAAACGCACGCGTCGCCGTAGAGATCGAGAAGCTGCGTACGGTATTGTTTGTGCCGCTCCTCAAGGACGGTGTTCTGATCGGCCGCATTGCGGCGGGGCGCCAAGAAGTTCGGCCGTTTACCGACAAGCAGATCGCACTGCTGCAGAATTTCGCGGCGCAAGCGGTCATCGCGATGGAGAACGCGCGGCTAATCACCGAGACGCGCGAAGCCTTGGAGCAGCAGACCGCGACCGCCGAGGTGTTGCAGGTCATCAATTCCTCGCCCGGCGATCTCGCGCCCGTTTTCGACGCGATGCTCGAAAAGGCGACGGGGCTGTGCGAGGCGCGCGCCGGCGTTCTCCGCACTTGGGACGGTGAGTGCTTCCATGTCTCTGCCGTACACGGCGAGCCGCGGTTCAGCGAGTGGGTCCGGCAGCATAGTCCCACACGGCCGGGGGGTGACGACCCGCTCGCGCGGATTACAAGGGGCGCAGGCGTTGTCCGCTTCGCCGATCCATCGGACGACCCGGGCTATGCAACCGCGCCCGGTTTTAGAAAGGCGGTAGAGCTCAGCGGGATGAGGAGCGGGGTCACAGTGCCGCTGCGCAAAGACGAGGCTCTGGTAGGCGCAATTACCATCTTCCGGCAGGAGGTTCGGCCATTCACCGATAAGCAGACAGCTCTGTTACAGAATTTCGCGGAGCAGGCGGTGATCGCGATGGAGAACGCGCGGCTGATCACCGAATTGCAGCAGCGCACCGGCGACCTCCAGGAATCGCTCGAATACCAGACCGCGACCAGCGACGTGCTCAGGGTCATCAGCCAATCGGGCGGGGAGCTCGAGCCAGTGCTCGACACCTTGGTCGAGACCGCAGCACGTATTTGCCGGGCCGAAAATGCCAACGTCTTCCGACTCCACGACGACGGGCTCCTTCGGGTAGCGGGATGGTTCGGATTCGAAAACCCGGAATTTAGAAAATTCGTTCTGAGCCATCCGATCGCGCCCGGCCGCGGCAGCGCAACCGGGAGGGCGCTGCTCGAGCGGCGCGTCGTACACATCGACGATGTCGTCGGCGACCCTGATTATGCCCGGTCGGAGCTGCAGCGGATCGGCGGGTACCGGACGGCGCTCTCGGTGCCGCTCCTCCGGGAGGGCACACCGATCGGCACCGTCACGCTGACGCGGTCGCGTGTCGAGCCGTTTGCCGAAAAAGAAATACAGCTGGTCACTACCTTCGCTGACCAGGCGGTGATCGCGATCGAGAATGCGCGGCTGTTCAACGAGCTGCGCGCCCGCACCGCCGAGCTGGTGCGCTCGGTCGAGGAATTGCAATTGCTCTCCGAGGTCGGACAGGCAGTCAGCTCGGCGTTGGAGTTGCGTTCGGTGTTGTCGACGATCCTGACACGTTCGGTCGGCATGACCGGGTCGGACGCCGGGGCGGTGTTCCGTTACCGCCTCACCGACCTCTCGTTCAGCCTGGTCGAGGCGTTCGGCTGGGACGACGCGCTGCTGCGCTCGGTCGGCGATCTGCGCATCCCGGAGGACGCGAGCGCGATGGGCGAGGCGGCAGCGCGGCGGGCGCCGGTGCAGCTGGCCGACATTACGGCGGGGCCGAGCCATCCGTTGCGCGACATGAGCCTCGCAGCGGGCTTCCGCGCGGCGCTTATCGTGCCATTGGTCGGCCAGGAGCGCATTCTCGGCGCGCTCGTCCTGCAGCGCCGCGCCGCCGGCGAATTCCCGGCCGAGGCCGTGCGATTGATGCAGACATTGGCGAGCCAGTCGGTGTTGGCGATCGAGAACGCGCGGCTGATCACCCAGCTGCGCGAGCGCACCGACGCCGCCGAAGCCGCCCGCGCCGAGGCCGAGGCCGCCAATGAGGCGAAATCGACGTTCCTCGCGACGATGAGCCACGAGATCCGCACGCCGATGAACGGCGTCCTCGGCATGATGGAGGTGTTGGAGCGGCAGGGGCTCGGCGGCGACCAGCTGCCGCTCGTCGCGACGATGCGCGATTCGGCGCAGGCGCTGTTGCGCATCATCGACGACGTGCTCGATTTCTCGAAGATCGAGGCCGGCAGGCTCGAGCTGGAGACGACGGCGTTCTCGTTGTCGGGGCTGGCGGCGGGCGCGGTCGACACGTTGCGGCCGCAAGCGGAGGCGAAGGGCCTGGCGATCGCGGCCGAGATCGAGCCCGGCTCCAACGATGCGCTGGTCGGTGACCCGACGCGCATCCGGCAGATCCTGTTCAACCTGCTATCCAATGCGGTCAAATTCACCGAACGCGGCGAGGTCGTCGTGCGCGCCGGCACCGCGCCGCTCGGCGGCGGTCAGACCCGGGTCGTGCTCGCGGTCAAGGATACCGGCATCGGCCTCGACGCGGCGCAGCGGGTGCGCCTCTTCGAGCCGTTTTCGCAGGCCGACAGCTCGACGACAAGGCGCTATGGCGGCACCGGGCTCGGCCTTTCGATCGTCCGCCGGCTGGCGCAGCTGATGGGCGGCGACGTCGCGGTCGACAGCGCGCCCGGCGTCGGTTCGACCTTCACCGTGACCCTGGTCCTCGAAGCCGCGCCGGCCGAGTCGCCGGCCGCCACCCTGACCCTCCCCTCGCCCGTTGCCTCACCCCCACCCCGACCCGCCCCCATCGAGGGGGCGGGGGCGCAATTTCGACGCGTTGCCGAGCCCTCCCCCTTGATGGGGGAGGGTGCGCAATCTCGACGCGGTACCGAGCCCTCCCCCTTGATGGGGGAGGGTATGGGAGGGGGTGGACCCAGGGTGGCGGCCGCCGCGGTTCCAGTCGCTGAGGGGGCGCGGCTGCTGGTCGTCGACGACCATCCGGTCAACCGCGAGGTGCTGGTGCGCCAGCTGGGGCTCCTCGGCCTCGCCGCCGATACCGCCGAAGACGGCGCAGAGGCGCTGACCGCGTGGGCGCCCGGCCGCTATGCGGCGGTGCTCGCCGACCTTCATATGCCAGTCATGGACGGCTTTGAGCTGACGCGGCAGCTGCGCGCGGCGGAAGCCGAGAACGGCGGCGCGCGCACGCCGGTCGTCGCGGTGACGGCCAATGCGATGCGCGGCGAAGAGGAGCGCTGCCTCGCCGCCGGCATGGACGCCTATCTGGCAAAGCCGGTGGCGGTCGACCGGCTGCGCGCCACCCTCGAACGCTGGCTGCCGATCGGCGACGGCGGAACGGCGGCACCGTCCGCGCATGACGGGGCGGCGATCGACCGCAATGTGCTGGCTGCTTGGCTCGGCGACGATCGCGCCGGCATCGAGGAATTGCTGAAGAAGTTCCGTGCCAGCGCGATCGACTCCGAGCAGGCGATAAACGCGGCGTGGCGCGCCGCCGACCTCGCCGGTCTCGCGGCCGCCGCGCATCGCCTGAAGGGTGCGGCGCAAGCGGTCGGGGCCAACCGGCTCGGCGCCGCCGCCGACGGGTTGGAGCAGGCCGGCAAGGCCGGCGACCGCGACCGCTGCCGCGACCGGCTCGGCCCGCTTGCCGCCGAATTGCGCCGCGCCATCGCCGAGATCCAGAGCTGATGCCGATGGACCGCTTTTCACCGTTACGCGGTTGGGTCAATGCGGGGTGCTTGACGCTGATACTGTCGGTGAACGCTTGCGCCGTCCCGCCTGCGCCGCTGGTGACGGCGCCGCCGCCAGGCCAGGCCCGGATCTGGTTTTACCGTCTGTGGGCCCCGTCTGAGAGTCTCAACCTCGCCAATATCGACGCGAATGGGGTCTATGTCGGTTCAGTCGAGCCCGGTGGCGCGTTCTATCGCGATGTTGCTCCCGGCGTCTACCATATCGTGCCGCAGAACCAGTACTTCGACTACGACCAGAACACCAATGTGGCGGTCGTCCCGGGCCAGCAGGTGTTTATTTCAGTGCTTGACTTGAGCAGTTGGGCGAACGCGGTGAGCGGTGGTCAGTTTCATATTCATCGCGATGCGTGGTATGCGCGGCTGGTTCCGCCGCAATATGCCTTGGCCCAGATCGCTAACCCCAATCTTGTGCCGCGCCCCAGCGCCCGCCCGGCCGCGGCGTTCAGCGACTGAACGGCGTTGACCCGCTCGCCCTGACCTGCAGGGTGCTGAAAAACCCACGTGTCGATCTCGGCGCGGCCACAACCAGCAGCGATGGCCGCCTACTCGGCCCGCATCGCATCGAGCAACTGCTTGTCGAAAGGATTGCGGCCATCCCTGAGCGCCGCAATCAGGCTCTCGCGGCGACGAAGGAAATCTTCGCTGTAGCCACCGAGCTTTGGCTGTCCCCTGATCCAATCTACAGTAGCCTGAAAATCCTCGATCGCGCCGTTCCGATCTCCTGTTAAGGCTCGAGCCAGCCCACGGGAGTCCTTGTATTGATCCTTCAAGCTATTGGGCGCCAGCTGCACCGCTTGTTCGCATGCAGGCTTAACCGTTGCCGCAAATCCATCGAGGCTGCCAAGCCAGCATACCTCATTATTGGCTCCCTCCCGATAAGCGGTTATCACCTGGTCGGTAGCTTGTCTAAAGAGGCGTTCGGCATCGGCGCGCTCGCCGTTTAGCGCCAGCGCGTCTGCCTCAACCGCCGCAGCGCTTGGGCAGGTAATATGATAAGGCTCATCTCCGAAAAACTCCGTCCATTCCGGCTCGGAGAGATTTCTACCGGCAATCTCGCAGGCCCGCGAGAGCAAGTCAGGCATGCTCATCTCCCAAACAACGATACTCCCATCATTGCCGGTCGATACCAACCATCGGCCATCCGCACTCAAGTCAACGCCTTTGATCGCCGCTTGGTGACCCTCCAATGAGGGGCTCAACGGTTCACCAGTCGCCACGTCCCACACGATCACCTTCTTGTCTGCGCTGCCTGAGGCCAGCTGCTTTCCATCGGGACTGAACGCGACAGAGTTCACTGGACCTTTATGAAACTCCAGTCGGTTTTCTGTGCGATTTTTCAAGTCCCACAGCCAGACCACCCCGTCATCGCCCCCGTAGGCCAAATAATCTCCGTAAGGGCTAAACTTTATACCATTAATAATTTCCAGACCGTAATTTAATCCACGATGATGTTGCGAGGACACATAGGCCGGACCGGATGTTGTTGTTGAGTCATATACTGGTTCGTCATATTGCAGTGGTAGATTAATTTGATTGAAATCATCGAGATTGTCCAGGTCCCAAAGCGATACTTGCGAGCTGTCGTCGGCGATCGCAAGCAGCGTTCCCTTGGGGCTGAACGCTAGAGCCCACACTCGATCGTGCCACGGTCCTGCCTTCGCCCTGACTGTCCCGTCCGGCGTGTCCAGCAACCAAATCTCTCCCTGCGTCGGGTCTTTGTCTTCGATTGCTGCCACAGCGAGGGTTCGAGCGTCCGCACTATACGCAGCGGCAGTGATGTAATATCCCTTGGGTAACCTGCGGGGCGGGAACAGCGTTCGGGTTGGGCGCTTTGTCGTCAGATCCCACAGCTCAATACTTCCTCCGATACCGACGCTCACCAGATCTTTGCCATTGGGCGCAGGTACAACAAAGCTGATGTCGGTTCGTATATTGGAACGGACAGTCACTGCCGGACTCGCCGCATCATCAGCGGACCAGAACTGCAGCTTGTCGTTCGAAGGCGAGACAAGCGTCCTGCCATCGCCTGTGAAAATCGCGCGTGCTCCGTCAACTGTGCCTACCAGATGCCCGATCGGAACCTCCGTGGCGAGGTCCCAGAATATGACCGTTCCTTTATCGGTCCCGGTTACGAACTTGCGGTCGCCGGAAAAATCCAAGCTAAACAGTTCTGCAAAAGCCCATAGCTCTTCCTGCCGTTCGGCTTTGAGGGACTTGCGGCCCCACTCGAGGTCGTAGATGTGAATAGTCTGATCTCGGCTCGCGGTAACGAGTTGCTGATCATTCGCGGTGAAAGCGACGCCCCATACCCCGCGCAGATGATCGTCAGGCCGTCGCATCTCGTTTCCGCCCGTCTTTACATTCCAGATTTCCAGACCTCCTTTGCCACTCCCGGCGGCAATGTGTTTTCCATCGTGGCTGAACGCGAGGCTGAAGACCGCCGAATCCGCCGTAAGCGGCTTACCCACCTGTCTCAGCCTCCGCATGTCCCATAAGATGACGCGTTGGTCTTCTCCCCCGGACGCAAGGAGCGTTCCATCTGGGCTGAAGGCGACTCTTTGCACAATAAGAGAGTGCCCCTCGGTTTGCTCTTTGCTGTGGGCCAGGTATCCAATCTGTCCTCCGCATCCAATCTGCCCTCGGCTCTCGATGTTCCACAGTCTGACGATCCCGTCCTCGCCAGCGGCAGCCAAAATATTGCTGTCACCTCTCACCGCTAGAGAAAAGACGGCGCCACCGCAAGTTAGGGTGGCGGTCTGGTTTCCGGTCGCGACATCCCACAGACGGACGCCGTCATCGCCCCCTGATGCGAGGGTTTTCCCGTCACGGCTGAAAGCCAAATCGCGGACCGCACCCTGACCGCCGTTGAGTGGAGGATGGAGCCTTTCGCCATAGGCCACATCCCGCAGCAAGATGATGCCGTCATCCGACGCCGAGGCAAGCACTTGTCGGTTAGGACTAAACTTCACCGCGAGGACGGTACCGGTATGGCCGGGCAGCGTCGACTCTACCTCCAGGTTTGTGGTCAAGGACCTTAGTAGATTTCGGTGCAAATCGGGTTGGTCTTGCGCCATCCGGATTGTCTCGATATCCAGAAGCAGCTCAGTATCGCGGTGAACATTGAGTCCGCTTTGCTGCCGCAGTCTCTGAATTTCCCGATCTTTCTTCTGGGCCTCGGCAGTCTGCGTCCGAAGTTTGTCATCCTGTTCCATAAGCTGGTTGCTTTTTTCTGTAATTTGAGTGTACTGTTCTCGTATTTGCTGATTCTGTTCCGAGAGTTGCTTCGTTGCTTCCGTGGTCTGAGCATATAGTTTTTGTATCTTGTGTTTCTGTGCCAAGACAACTGCAGCTGTACCGAAACCACAAATAGCTGCAATGACAGCAAGCACTGCCGCCATGACGATTAGTCTTGTTCGGCGCCGAAAGGCGGCAGCTTCTTCGCCTTTGATCGCTTCGGCGCTGGCCTGCAAAAATTCTCTCTCGAGCGCGGAAAGGTTCGGTTGCTCTTCAACTGCCTTGAGTTGCCAGCCCGTCAAGAGACCGGCTGTCGGCCTCCCGCTGTCGGCCCACCTTTTCGCCGTCTGGCCCAGGGCAAGACGCTGGCGAACTTGACTGCGCTTCTCGTCGATCCAGCCGACGAGAAGCGGCCAATTGCGCACGAGTGACTCGTGCTTGACTTCGACTACCGGGTCGCTTCCGTCCAATCCTGGCGTAATCCGGACGTAATCATTGTCGGCCAGAAGCCGGAGCACCTCTTCGGTGTTTGCCCTTCCAGCCTGCAGCAAGCGGCTCTTGGGCACGGGCTGGCGATAGGCTTCGAGTAGATCGTTCACCCGCACCAGCTCCAGCAAGATGCGTTTAACCTCCAGCTTGGTTTCGTCTAGCAAATTGTTATAAAATCGATCCGCAGAAGTCTTGAGCGCGTTCAGCGGATCGCCGATTTTGTGGTAAACCTCCCAGGTGATCCGGTTGCGGTCTCGCGCCTCCCACAGTGACCTTAACGTAAACTGCAACAGCGGGAGAGCGGCGGGCTGTCCCAACACCTTTTTCGCGAGATCGTCGACGATCCCGGGCTGAAATTGAAGGTTCTGCCGTTCCGCCGGCTTTTCAATGGCCGCCCTTAACGCGTCGTACCCCATTGGACGCATCGAGTACCAAGCTTTGTCGAGGTAAGGGGAGAGTGGGGACAACTCGACGATGCGGCTCCGGAACTCCTCGCGTACGGTCAGGATCACCCGGTGACCTCTGCCGGCTTCAAGGAGCACCCGGAAGTTCGCCGCCAATGCCTCGCGATCTATCAAATGAGCTAGCGTAAACAGTTCCTCGAACTGGTCGATGACGATCAATGTCGGCGGTGCGACGTCACCACCGAGCAGGGCGGACAAATGCTGAGGATCCCGGCGCAAGGCAGCTGCTTCGGCGGCAAGATCAGCGCTTTTATTTTCCTCAGATTGCAGAATAGCGTCTGCCAGATGCTCGATTACGGTGTTGCCCGGAACAAATGGCGGAATGATCGAAAGGGTATGAGGTGGTCCTTCTGCTTTGAGCGCGGGTAATACACCGCCCATCACAAGTGAGGATTTCCCGCTGCCCGAAGCGCCGGCCACGACGACAAGCGGTGCCGCGCGCAATTGGGCGACGACCGCGTCGATATCGGTCTCGCGGCCGAAAAAGAAGGTCCGGTCCCGGAAGGCCTCAAGCCCAACATAAGGACAGAGCTTGTCTTTGAGGTCTGGCAGTTGCTCCGCGTCAAAGCGCGCCAAGCGGACGCCGCGCATATGCGTCCCCGCATGCGACAAGCTAGACACCCAATAGTCCAGCAGCGACTGACAGGCGATGCGCTCGGTGATTTCCTCGACATACGCCCCCGTAGCCGCTCCGCGCTCGACAAATTTTCGGATTTCTGGCTCAAGGCGCGCAAGCGCGGCAGCTTCGGCTCCCCTCCCCGCGTCCGGTCCTACCTGCCCTAGCTGATACTCGAGCGCCTCCAAAAGGTGCGCGTGCGCTTCTCTCAACTCGCTCGCGCTCTCGAAAGCGGCCGGACTCTCGATCACTAATGCGTCGGCCACTAGCCGCCTCCATCCTTAGATTTCGCTCAAAACCGCCCGCAGCCCGGGACTTAGGGTGCCACTGAGGCCCAAGCTGAATTCCTTGAGGCTGCTGTCGACGTTCCGGAACACGGAACTCACCGTATCGAGATAGGCGTCCAGATAATCCAGCGCGACGTTCTCGTCGCATCTTCCCACGGCAGCCTCTATTTCAGACTCGAATGCCCCTAAGTCGGCCTCAGCGTCCTCCAAATAGGGGGAGAAGGCAGGCTTGAGCTTCGCACGCACCCCTTTTACTCGCTCCCACTCTTTGAGAAGGTTCCCCGATGTAGGCTTCGCCCCGTGCAGGGCTCGCAACCTGGAATCGAGCCGCTGAAGGTGGCCGTGCTCCATGACGCGCCGTCTTAGCTCGTTGTTTACTTCTCGTAGCGCGTCAATACCTTGGGTGAAATCCTGAACGGTACCGTCGAATTGCGGTTCGATTACTGCAAGAAGCCCGTTCCGCACATCGGTTATTAGTTTTATGATCTGATCGAGTTTAACTTGGGATGTCGTATTCGAGATGGCGTCATCTAGTTTTGGAGAAATTAAAGTAAGCAGCCCATCAAGTTCTCCGAGTACCTGTAGACGGGCATCCTCAGTGGGTGAATCGACTGCTTCCTCAAAAGCCGCTGCTGCCCAACCCAGCCCCTCTACGAGATCGTCATACAATACAACGGGCATTTCGCATTCCTTAATACCATCCAATATCTTGCTCATCTCTCCGGAATACACCCGCCGGCAAAGTCGTATGCCGCGCGCAAAATCTTTCCCGTGCAGCGGGCGGAGTGGTCGAAGGCAGTCTCTCTCGATCGTGTGCAACACATCGTGGAGTGTTTTAAACAGCTCCAGGTTCTCTATTTGACCGGCGGTATTCTCTAGCGCCTCCCTGGATCGGCTCACTGCGTCGGCTGCAGCCGGTATCTTACGAATAAGCTCGCGTAACTTTTGGACCGCGTCGCTAACCGGTTGCCAAGTCGGATCTTTTTCATCACCGTCGGGCGCCCCCGCTGCTGTAAGCAGGTGTCGAAAACCCACGTCCAGCCAAGCGTCGGCCAGCCGAGCAACGCTCAGCGTCCCATCGAAATTCTCCGGTACGGCTCGGACGACGCCGTAGACCCAGATTTCGTTTTCATTGAGCCCCTCCCGCAGCAGGACCGTGCTGCCGGACATCCCGGGCCAATCGGCATGGGGTTTGTTCGGAAGATCACAGCATTCGACGCCAAAGCGCAGCGGCCGGTCTCGGTCTACCGAGAGCAAGCGGCCGAGCACCGGAATAAGTTCGCGCGGGCCCTCCACCCTCTTTGATGCGCGAGGGTAGCCTCGCGCCTCCACCGAGGGCGGATCATTGCGCGATACCGTCGCAACCCGCAGCCGCAGCTCGGGGTTCAATGGACCGCCCTCCGGATTCACGAGTTCGATCAGGGCTAGATCGACCCCCCGGTCGTGCTGAGGGTCGAATTGCTGGTCGTACCAGACCACTCGATTGCCGTGACGGAACGGCCACGCTCCTGCGCTGGTGCGGTCCCTAACGAGACGCACCTGCCAATCGTTGAGAACCGGACCGGTGTTTTTGTCTTTGTTCCAAAGCGTGTGGGCTGCGGTGAGAATGAGGTTCTCTGCCACCAGTCGTCCGGTGCCGAACCCGGCATCGTCATGCTGGATCTGCGCGATGTCGCGGTGGAGACGATCAAGATCGTACGAAATTTTCACCTGAGTTAGCCTTTACCGGCTGGTTGTGCATTCACTGCCTCTCGTGCTCTGCGTCACTTACCAAGGTAGTTTTCCCCTCGCGGTCCACCGGCTCCAGTACCAGCGTGACTTTATGTACTGTTTCGTTCGACAGCTTCGCTTTTCCGGAAATATCGAGAAACCAGGCCTTTACGCCACCGCCGCCTTCCTTTTCGCTCTTGAAGACTATGCCGAGCTCGAGTTCGACGCTCTTGGCAACAAAGCGGAGGCCCTTGTCTGAGCCCTCTTGCTGGGCATCTTCGAGCTCCGCGCGGAGCTGCTTTATCGCTTCGGCGACCGTCACATTTTCGGTCATCGTTTTCATGCCTCCACTCTCAAAGGCCACTATTCAGGTAATCGTATCTTTCCTCGCGGTTGGGCTTGTGCGACGCCGCCTAGTCTGCGATCATGATCCGCCGATGTGATCCGAGCAGCGTCGCACATTCGAGCTCCCGGGTCCCATCGATGTTCCAAGTTAACCAAGTTATCATCGATTAGGTGTGAGCTACTTCACACAAGTCGATTTTCTTGCTCTGTCTTGGGCTTCGTAGGAATCGAAGGCAGCGTGAAGCGCAGGGTAGTACCCGAAAGTTGAAACTGAATGTCTATCGTGTCTGAGCTATCAGAACAGCGTTTTTGACGCGGCAACCCGAAATGCTCATCAGTGCAGTTTGTGCGTCGTCAGAGACCTATCTTGAGTAACGGTCTTATACCAGCCTGATTAACTGCTGACCTGTTCGAGCCACGGATCGGAGCATAGGGAGCGGATGCGGCCGGTTTCGGCGAGCAGCCAGTTCCAAGCCTCGCAACAGGCGTCGATGATCCCCTCGGTCGTCTGAAAGACGCAGTGGGACAGGCGATTGTCGCGCAGATGCAGCCACAGCCGCTCGATCGGATTGAGCTCAGGCGAGTAGGGCGGCAGGAAAACCAGGCTGAGGTTTTCGGGCACGCGCAGCTCACCGGCGGTATGCCAGCCGGCCTTGTCCATCAGCAAGATGCCGTGCGCGCCTGGCGCCACTGCCTGCGACAGCTCGACAAGAAACCGGTTCATCGCGGCGTTATCAATCCGCGTCATCACCAGCGCGACGCCAGTGTCGCGCGCCGGGCACACGGCCCCGATGATCCAATTCCCGGCCCCTGTCTTTTTATCGCCTATCAGCCATCAAGCGGCTTATACCGATCGGCCGCCCCCGCTCGCATCCGGGCGGGGGCATCCCGTCATAGGTCGCTGCGCGGCGGGGTCAGCGGATTGGGCGGTGGCGTACGTAGCAACAGCAGCAGCAAGATGCCGGCGGTCATTACCCAGGCGATGATCCAAAACCCGTCGATATAGCCGAGGACATAGGCCTCGCGCCGGATCAGGCCGCTGATCCCGGCGAGGCCTTGCAATGTCGGGTCGCCCGCACCGATCGGGTGCCCCGCGAATAGCGCTGTAGCCGTTGCCATCGCGCTGTCGGAACGATGTGAGCCGGCGATGAAGTGCAATCCAGTCAGGTTGGAATAGACCTGTTCGCGGACCCTCACAAAGGTCTGGATAAAGGCGGTGCCGATCTCGTTGCCGAAAAGCCGGCCGATCTGGATTACCGCGGCGATCGTCGGCGCCTCGGCCGGGGTGATGTTCGCGACGCCGAAGACGATCAGGGCGGTGATGCCGAAGGCGAGCCCGACGGCCCCGACGATCGCCGCGGGAAGGAAATCGCCGCCCGCCCAGTCATGGGTGAGCCCGGTGTTGAGCCAGGCGGCGCAGGCGATCAACGCGAAGCCAATCGCGACCAATATCCGTGCGTCAATACGGCGCAATAAGAGGGCGGCGAGCGGCACGAAGACGAATTGAGGCACCGCGACCCAATTAAGGACGTCACCGATTTGCAGCTCGCGCAGGCCTTGCACCCGCGTCAGATAATCGGGCAGCACAAACGCCGTCGCCATAACTCCGAAGCCGTATATTGAGATCAGCACAGCGGACAGCCAGATATTCCGCTTTGCCACCACGCGCAGCCGGATCAACGGACGCTCTGTGATCAACTCGGTCACGATAAAGGCGACCACCAGCAATCCACCGCCGGCGAACAGCCCCGAAACCACCCCCGAATTCAGCCAATCGAGACGGTTGCCCTGGTCGAGCCCGGCATAGATCATCCCGAGCCCGATCCCGACGAATGCGAGCCCGCGCCAGTCCGTCTGCCGCAGCAGAGTGCGGTTGACGGCTTCGCGCGGCATGGCATACCAGACGAGCGCAGTGATGACCGGAGTGAAGACGGCGTTCTGCCAGAAGATCCACTGCCACGCGCCGCTTTCCGAATAGAGGGCTTCGATTGATCCCGCGATGGTCTGCGAGAACACAAAACGGAACGCGTAAGCTGCGAGGCCCCAGACCCACCATCGCGGTGCGAGGCTGCTCAAGATGAAACCCAAGGAGGCCGGAATAAAGGCGCCGACTGAGAGCCCGCGCAACAGCTGCAGCGCAATGATCGTCTCGAAATCGCGCGTAAACGGGACCAGAAGCGACGTCACCGCGAAGGTGACGGTCGTCCACACCAGAAACCGCCGCACGCCCACCGCCGCGCCGAGCCAGGCGGCACTCGGCGCTACAACCATCTGAGCCGCACCAAAAACGGTCGTGAGCCACGAGCCTTCATCAAACCCCAGCCCTATGCCGCCGCGAATATCGGCGAGGCCGAATGTCGTCAGACGCGTATTGAGGCTGGACAAGAAGGCCCCGAGCAGCACGGCTGTGACGCCGAGCAGCGGTCTCGCGCAATGCGCAGCGCGCGGAGCCGGTCCCGCAATCGGGACCGCCGGCGCGGTGACGGTCACGGAGCGTTGAGCCCAGTGTCGGTGCGGATAGTAGCGATCACCGACATGCCGGGGCGCAGTTGCCCCTCGAGCGGGTGGCCCTGGTCAAGCGTAATTTTGACCGGAATGCGCTGCACGACCTTGGTGAAATTGCCGGTAGCGTTATCAGGCGGCAGCAGCGTGAATTGCGATCCGCTGGCCGGCGAAATGCTATCGACGAGTCCGGTGACGACAACGCCGGGAAAGGTGTCGATCGTGATCTCCGCGCGCTGACCGACTTTGACATTGGTCAGCTGGGTTTCCTTGTAATTGGCAACGACCCAGACGTTACGGAGCGGCACGACCGAGATGACCTGGGTCCCGTCGCGGACATATTGGCCGGCACGCACGCCGCGCTCACTGACCATGCCGTCTATCGGCGCGGCAATCCGGGTGTAGCCGAGTTCGATCTTGGCGAGGTCGAACTCGGCCTGTTTTGCCTTAGCCGCCGCGCGCAGTTGATGTTCCTCGGTGTCGAGCACCGCCATCTGCCGCTGCGCGGCCGCGAGCGCAGCCTCGTTGCGGGCGAGGTTTGCCGCGAACCGCTTCTCCTCGGCGACCGCTTGTTCGACCCTCTGCGGGGTGCCGAAGGTGGTGGCCAACAGGGTTTGCTGTCGCACCGCCTCTTTGTGGGTGCGGTCGACATCGGCTTGGGTTGCGCTGATCGCATCCTGAGCCTCGGCAATCTGCGAGTGCTGCAGCGCTTTGCGTGATTTCAAATTCTCAATCGCAGCATCGGCTCCGGTAAGCTCGGCTTCCGCCTGCTCCAATCGAGCCCGGTAGTCGTCGTCCTCGATCTCGATCAGCAGATCGCCCTCTTTCACCTGCTGAAAATCGTTGACCGGCACCCGGCGTATATAGCCTTCGATCTTGGCACTGAGCGGAGTGATGTCGCTGCGTAGATACGCATCGTCCGTCGTCTGCCGAACACTGGCGCCGACCCATGTATCCCACCGGGTGATGAACAGCGCGACCACCACGCCGGCCAGCAACAGGATAGCGACCGTAACGGGGACGCCGCCGACCCGCCGACGTAGCCGCTGCGCCCAGCTGCTCGGTGCACGTGTCAAGGGCGCCGGCACTGGCTCGGCAGATCGGATTCCCGGTTGGGGTTCAGCCGCCGCCATGGCATCTAACTCTTAGCCGACATCTTATCATCACCACGGCGAGATCTTCTGACTAGGCTCGTCCGCCGGTAATGAAGATGGTGTTGCCTGTAAGTTTGATGGCCCGTCTCCTGGAGAGGTCAGATCCGGAAAGTCAGTCGGGGAAGCGGTCGCCGAACATCGGCAGCCCGCTGACGGATTGGGCTTTGGTCGCCTCGTCCTGAAGCACGTCCCAGTGCTCGGCGAGTTTGCCGTCCTCGATGCGGACGATGTCGGCCGCGACCCAGGCCGCGGGCCGGCCATTGCCGGAGAACCGGCCATGCGCGATCACGTAGTCGCCCTCGGCGACGATGAGTTGGTTCTCGTATTTCAGCGTGTCGGGCAGCGTGCGGATCAGGTTGAACAGACCCTCGCGGCCCGGCGCGATGTGAGCGCTGTGCTGGATGTAGCGGTCCGACCAATAGCGTTCCGCGGCGGTATAGTCGCGCTTGTTGAAGAGCGTGTCGAAGGCTTCAAGAACGAGCGCCTTGTTCTGCTCCGGGGTTGTCTTGGACATGAAACGCCTCCCGTCGTTTGGCATCTTCCGCTTCACTGCAGAAACAACTTCACATGCTGAAGAAAGACTTCCGCGTGCTGAGATTGTGCGCCATGGCTGGAGTCCGGATACATGATCAGTTGAGCATTGGGCAGGTGCTCGGCCAGCAGGAATGCGTTGATCGGCATGACCACGATATCTTTGTTCCCGTGCCCGATCAGGGTCGGGTGCTGGATCTTGCCGAGCATCGCAAAGCGATCGCTCGCGGGGATGACCCCCCATTCACGGATCGCCGCGAGCTGGGCCAAGGCGGACTGCTTGGACACTGGCACATCACGGTCAATGCTGCGGCTCTTTAGCCGCTCGATATAGGCACGCCCCGACGCCTGGCTTGCCTCGCTCTGCGTGAAGAACGCCTTCATGATCAAGGCTGCCGCGTCGTCCAAATCGTCGACGGAGAGATCGTCGAAAACCATTCCTTCGCCGCCTCGCGGTCCTGTCCCGAGCAGGATGATCCGCCCGAGCAGTTCCGGGTATTCGGCGCCGAGCTGCTGCGCGATCATGCCCCCCAGCGAGAAGCCGATCACATCGAATTGGGTCAGGCCTATCGCACGACAGAACGCGACGCAGTGTTTGGTCAGCGCTACGACGGTCGACGGTGTCTCGCCGGATGACATGCCGACCCCCGGGTAGTCGAAAAGGACGACGTCACGCTCCGCGGCCAAACCGTTCGTCACCTTCGGATCCCAGTCATCCATATTTGCGGCGAAATAATTGCAGAGCAGCAGCGGCGTCGCTCCGCGCGGCCCGAAGCGCCGGTAGGCGAACTGCACATCCCCAATCTGGACAAGCTGCGTGGGCGCGGTCTCGTGTGTCTCGTTGGGCATTGGCGTTCTCCGTAGGCTTCACCGACGTCGATAGCGACTAAGGGCCTTCGGTGAGGCTATCGCCAAGGCGGCGTTCAATATTCGAACCACTGCTTCAGCGCGGAGTTCTTTTCCGTTGTATAGGGCGGGAACAAATGATCGATCGCGACATCGGGGGGCGAGATGAGCATCGACTTGGCGTGCGTCAGCATGTCGAAGCCATATTTTCCGTAGTAATGGCCCATGCCGGCCGGTCCGACGCCCCCGAACGGCATCGTCTCGATGAACAGATGGATATTGACTTGGTTGACCGCGCCGCCGCCAAAAGACAGTTCGTTGATAAAGCGGTCGATCGTCTTCTGCTCTCGGCTGAAGATGAAGGCTGCCAGCGGAAGCGGGGTCGAGGCGATCCTGCCCAGGGCCTCGTCCAGAGTCTGGTAGCTCAGGATAGGCAGGATCGGCCCGAAGACCTCGTCTTCCATGATGGGGTCATCCCACGTGACCGGATAGACGATCGTCGGATCGAGGTAGCGCGCGGCGGGATCGGATCGGCCGCCGATGATTACCTTCGCGGGGTCGATCAGGCCAGCAAGGCGGTTCACCTCGCGCGCGCTGATGGCACGTGAATAGTCGGAATTGGATTTCGGGTCCTCGCCGAAGAGCCTGGTTAGCGCCGCCTTCGCCTCGGCGACAAATTCCTCGGCGATCGACTCGTGCACATAGGCATAGCCTGGAGAGGTGCACCATTGTCCGCCCCAGGCCATCGCGCCCCAGACTATCTTTTTGGCCGAATCTTTGATGTTCGCAGTCTCGTCGACCAGCGCAGGGTTCTGTCCGCCGAGTTCAAGGAGGACCGGCGTCAGGTTTTCGGCGGCCGCTCGTGCGATGACCTTTCCCACGATCGTGCTGCCGGTGAAGAAAATGAAATCGAAGGGAAGCTTGAGAAGCTCCGTAACCTCTTCGCGATCACCTGCCACTGCGGCGACCGCGCTCGGCTCGAAATACTTCGACACCAAATCGAGCAATAACGCGGACGTTGAATTAAGCTTCTCACTCAGCTTCAGCACGCAGCAATTGCCCGCCGCAAGCGCCGCGATCGCAGGGCGGAGCAGCAATAGGAGCGGGCCGTTGAAGGGACCGATTATCAATGCCACGCCGTAAGGATCGCGATAGACAACACCGCGATGCCCGGTGGCCGCCAGCGCCCGCGGCACGGGCGCCTCGACCGGCTTCATCCAGTCCTTGAGCTGGCTCTTCTGGAAGGCAACCTCGCCGATGCAGGCGAGCGTCTCGAAAATCTGCTCCTGACTGGCGGTCTTGAAATCCCGCGCAATCGCGCGCTGGAGCTCTGTTTCGTTCTCGGCGACGAGCCGGGCCATGCCGTCAAGCTGCTCAATCCGCCACGCATAGCTCCGCGTCACTCCCGTCGCGAAGTGCCGCTTCTGCCGATCGAATAGATCCTGGAACGAATTCATGGTCGCCATTCCTCAGAGAGGGGGATTACTGTCGAACTGCTGGGCGCCCGTTACGGGAGTCATCCACGGACGGCGGCGGCCGACGAACAGTTCCATGACCGGGCGGAACCATTCGTCGAAGTCGATGCCACCGGCTTTCACGAACATCAGAGTCGGCGTCAGATCAAGCTTCACTCACCTTCGCCTGCCCTCCGCTCGGGACCTCAGTCCATCGTCAGGACCATGCGGAAGCGCGCCTTGCCGGCCATCATCTTTGCGTAGGCATCAGCCGCTTTCTCCAACGGCACCGTCTCGATCATGGCGGACACGCCGCTCAGCGCACTGAAACGGAGCGTTTCGTCACCGGTCGCGGGGTCCCCCGTCAGGGCACCTTCGAGCTTGCGGCTTCCGAATATGAGATCCATGGCCGAGACCTCGATCGGCTCAGGCCCGACGCCGAGGACGATCGAGACACCGCCCGGACGTAGCCCCTTGAAGGTCTCGGCCACCGTCTTGCCGCCGGAAGCCGTTATCAGAATGACCTTGGCGCCGCCGAGCGCCTGCAGAGCCTCGGCGGGGTCGGTAGCCGCGCTGTCGATGTAGTGGTGGGCGCCGAGTTTCTTCGCCAGTTCCGCCCCGTTCGCGCCACGGCCAATCGCGACGACCTCAAACCCCATGTGCCGGGCGTATTGCACACCCAGATTGACCAAGTCCGCCAATCCCGACCACAGCGACAAGCTCGCCGGCCTTTGCCGGTGCGTTTCGCAGCGCGCTGAACGTCGTGAGTCCCGCGCACAGCAGCGGCGCCGCGTCGACAGACGACAGGGAGTCTGGGATCGACATGAGCCCGCTGGCCTTCGCGATCATTACTTCGGCATAGCCGCCATCATGATGAATGCCGGTATATTCCTGGTTCCGGCAGTTCACTAGATCGCCGTTGCGGCAGAACTCGCAATAGCCGCAAGAGCCGCCGAGAAACCCGACGCCCACGCGCTGACCGACCACCCAGCCCTGAACGCCGGAACCAAGCGCGTCGATGCGGCCGACCAGCTCATGGCCCGGGACGCGCGGCCAGTTGATCGGAAACAGGCCCTCCACTGTGCCCGAATCCGAATGGCAGACCCCACACGCCTCGACGCGTATCCGTACCTCGCCTGGCCCCGGATCGCGAATGGGCTTCCGCACGAGCTCAAGCCGCCCCGGCGCCACGGCCTGCACCGCTTGATAGGTCGACGCGTTTTCCATCATTCAGTTCCTTCGACCGATATCTCAGCAATCGAGGCGGCATGCACATACCGCCGAGCGTGTAAGGGATCGAGCCGACGCGAAGGTGGAGCAGGCGCACCGCCCGAGCGTCCACCCGACCTCGATCCGGCCTCAATCGAGCACCGCGACCGTATGCCCTGATTTTGCTAAGTTGCTCCGTCCGCTCGGCAGTATCAATTGCCGGAAGGGTCAAAGTTTTGACCGGGAGGGACAAAGCGATGTCTGGAAGTCCCGCACACGAAATTGGCATCATAGATTACCCCGGCGCACAGGTGGCGTGTATCCTGGGCTTAACCGATTTGTTCGGCATCGCGTCCACGATTGCACTCGATCAACGGCGATCCGGCCAAACCGCGCTTCGCGTTACGCACTGGAAGCCGATCGACAGCTTTGACGCGAATCTTTCATGTGTCTATGACAACGCACCGCGCGGCAGCCCACAGCCGCGGACCCTGATCATCCCGCCGACCATGGTGGATCCAGATCCTGATATACCCGCCGGCGTTGTCTCGTGGGTCCGCAATCGCCACGCCGCCGGCACCGCCTTGGTTTCCCTGTGCTCGGGTGCGTTTATCCTTGCCGAAACGGGTCTCGTGGATGGGCAGTCGGTTGCCACACATCAGATTTGCGCAAAGGCGCTGGCGAAGCGTTTTCCGAAAATCGTCGTCCACACAAATCGGCGCATCATCGATCACGGCGACATCATCACTGCGGGCGGATTCCTGTCATGGGTCGATCTATGCCTGTTTCTCGTTGACAGGATTCTCGGCCCGGCCGTAAGGGCGGAGACGGCGCGCTTTGCTCTCGACGACCCTGCAGCGGGTGAAGCGCGGTATTTTGCGGGCTTTGCTCCTCCTCAGACGCACGTAGATAGGGCCGTGTTGAAAGCTCAGCAGTGGGTGCACATGAGGGACGGAACAGGCGTTTCCCTTGCTGTCTTAGCGAGGGCGGCCGGACTAGAACGGCGCACGCTGCTACGACGGTTCGCGAGTGCAACGGGCATGACCCCGATCGAGTATTGTCGGCGCGTTCGCATTGCGCGAGCGCGCGAGCTTCTGGAGGGCGGGGAGATCTCGCAGAAACAGATCGCCGAATCTATCGGCTATAAGGACATGGCCTCATTTTCGCGTGCATTTCGCAAGGCCGTGGGCTCGGCGCCGGGAGCCTACCGCAAGAGGTTTGGCGGCAAAGACATCTCGCCAGCCGATTTCGCCACCGCAAGGTAGCTCACGTCAGAAGAAGCACCCATTCGAGGCCGGTCTTGATACAGGCTGAACGAGGCACGTGATCGGCCGACCGGTCGTGTCGTAGGTCCACGATTGGCACGTCTTTGACGTGTGCTCTCCGGATCGAAGGTTTACTCGGGGTCGAGAGCCGGCTTTGCGGCAGGATCTTGGCCCTGTCTGGGCGATCATGCCCACCAGTGTCACCACCGGCGGAGACCGCTCGCCGACAACGGTGCCGGCCGGCTTGTTGCCGGAGCGCGAAGCTCTTCGGCGAGCGTTTTGTAATACCCGTAGAACCCGCCCGGCTCGCGGGCGGCGCCCTTGAACCAGTCGAGCATCTGCGCGGTCGAGGATTTTGTCGCTTCGGGCGGCGTGCGCGGTACTGACGGCCAAATTCACGCCGTTGAGCTGCGCATCTTCCCGGAATCGATGCGAGGGGTCGGCGAAGGTCAGAGGCCTTGGGACGTAAAACCCGAAGGCGTTATGACGAACGCGACGGTAGGCACGTATCGCAGACGACCGACGGCGGCATCGTCCATGTTACCTACAAGGGCGGCGAGTCCGAATATGTCGTCGGACCCGATGTCCCGGTGCTGGCCTATGTCTTGGCGGACAGAACGTTGTTGAAAAACGGTGCCGCCGTAGGGACGATTGCGGTAAAGCAACCAGACGGCAGTTTGCTGACCAGCCGCGTGACCGCCGAAAAGGATGGGGTCAAGCCTCCAATGTAGGCTCGTCCGCAACGTTTCAATTTGCGCAGCGCTCGGGGTCAACGTGGAGGAGACATATGCGCCGCAAGAGGGCGTCGGATTTCCCGCAAGAGCTGCTGGATCTGTTCGACGGTTATGTGCATGGCGGGATCAGCCGCCGTCAATTCCTGGACAGAGCCCAAAAATTTGCGTTCGGAGGAGTATCTGCCGCAGCGCTTTTCCAGATGCTAAAGCGGAACTATGCCTGGGTGATGCAGATCCAGGTGGACGACAAGCGGATAAAAACCGAAGCGGCCCCAAGTCTTCCACGGCATCTTCGGCACGTTCGCGCCTTCGGGACACCCGCATGCAGCACCAATGTCCACTGCCCACCCAGGTTTGCCGTCTATGAAGCCGCAAACCTCGACAGCTTCGCGCCGAGATGGGACCTTGTTCCGACCATGCTCCAAGCCAATCCATGACGCCCGGCGCGAAATTCTCGAGCAGCACGTCGCCCTCCCGCAGTATACGGAACAGGAGCTCGCGGCCCACCTCCGCAAAAGCTGACCTCGCCCATCGCGGGGCAGCTTCCGAGGGCGAGGCTCAGAGTGTCAACACGGCAGGGTGTATCAACCACGGGTGACGCGGCCGTCGAGCAATCGAGGGGATTGATGAATACGGCGCAGATCTCTCTCGCGGCCGCGTGTTACCCGACGCGGGGTCGCGCGTCGGGAGTTTGGTGGATGCTGGGGATCGGCCGGTTCGGCGGGATCGCCGGGTCCTTTCTCGTCGCCGAGTCTCACCCGGCGCCAACTGCCGCTAGGCGACACCTTTCTCGTCGTCGCGAGGCCCGCAGTCATCGCCGCCCCGCTGCTCGTCAAGCAGGGGGTCTATCCGCGCGTGCAGAGCAGTCTAGTCGCAAAGGACTTGCCGGCGCACTGCCCGGGGAAGATCATGATCATCGATTGCTACGGTCACCACACAACCGCATTGCGCGAGCCACCGGAAAAAGTGGGGCTCAAGTATATCGACTAGGGGCGCGCGAGTGATGAACGCGACACTTAAGCCCGTCACCGGGGCGTTCGAGAAGACGAAAGACTGGCTCGATTGGTACGACGGCCCCAGCAAGCCGCATTTCAAGTTGCCGCCGGGCAGCATCGACGCGCATTGCCACGTGTTCGGCCCCGGGACCGAGTTCCCTTACGCGCCTGAGCGCAAGTACACGCCCTGTGATGCGGGCAAGGCCCAGCTCTTCGCGCTGCGCGACTGGCTCGGTTTTTCCCGCAACGTTGTCGTGCAGGCGACCTGCCACGGAGCCGATAACCGCGCGATGGTCGACGCCTGCATTGCGAGCAGCGGCCGCGCGCGGGGGGTCGCCACTGTAAAGCGGGAGGTGAGCGAGGCGGAGTTGAAGCGGCTGCGTGAGGCCGGCGTGCGGGGGGTGCGCTTCAATTTCGTCAAGCGCCTCGTCGACTTCACGCCGAAGGACGAGCTGATCGAGATCGCCGGCCGGATCGCCAGGCTCGGCTGGCACGTCGTCGTTTACTTCGAGGCCGCGGACCTCCCCGAGCTCTGGGATTTCTTCGCCGCGCTGCCGACTACCGTCGTCGTCGACCACATGGGGCGGCCCGACCTCAGGAAGTCAGTGGACGGCCCGGAGTTCGCGCTCTTCCTCAAATTCATGCGGGAGAACGCCAACGCCTGGGCCAAAGTGTCGGGCGCGGAGCGTCTCTCCGTCTCTGGGCCGCCGGCGCTCAACGGGGAGCGCCAGCCCTACCGCGATTTCGTGCCATTCGCCCGACGCATTGTCGAAGAGTTTCCCGACCGGGTGATCTGGGGAACCGACTGGCCGCATCCCAATCTCACGGATCACATGTCGGACGACGGCCTGCTCGTGGACGTGATCCCGCATATCGCCACGACCGCCGAACTGCAGAGCATGCTGCTCGTCGACAATCCGATGCGGCTCTACTGGCCCGAACAAGCGGGAACCTGACCCATGGCACTGGACAAGCCCTATCTCGACATTCCCGGCACGACGATTTTCGACGCCGACCAGTCGCGCAAAGGCTACTGGCTGAACCAGTTCTGCATGTCGCTGATGAAGGCCGATAACCGCGACCGCTTCAAGGCGCACGAGCGTGCCTATCTCGATGAATGGCCCATGACGGAAGAGCAGAAGCGGGGAGTTCTCGACCGCGACCTCAACCGCTGCATCGCGCTGGGCGGCAACATCTATTTTCTCGCCAAGATTGGTGCCACCGACGGCAAAAGCTTTCAGCAGATGGCGGGCAGCATGACCGGCATGTCGGAGCAGGAATATCGTGACATGATGATCAAGGGCGGCCGCTCGATCGAGGGCAATCGCCGCCTTGGCGAGGACGGCGACGCGCAGGCGCACCGTCAGCCTCAGGGCGCGGCCGGGCGCAAGAAGGGGGCCTGATTCATGGCGCGCATCACCGCTTCCATCTACACCTCGCACGTGCCGGCGATCGGCGCGGCGGTCGACCTCGGCAACTCCGACGAGCCCTACTGGCGGCCCCTGTTCAAGGGCTACGAGTTCTCAAAACAGTGGTTCCAGGACAACAAGCCGGACGTGATCTTCCTGGTTTTCAACGACCATGCCACCGCCTTCAGCCTTGATCTGATCCCGACCTTCGCCATCGGCACGGCGGTGGAATACATGCCGGCCGACGAAGGATGGGGGCCGCGGCCGGTGCCGAAGGTGATCGGCCATCCCGAGCTTGCCGCCCATATCGCCCAGTCGGTCATCCAGCAGGATTTCGACCTCACCATCGTCAATAAGATGGATGTCGACCACGGTCTGACGGTTCCGCTGAGCCTCATGTGTGGCCAGCCCGACGCCTGGCCGTGCCCGGTGATCCCGTTTGCCGTCAACGTCGTGCAGTACCCCATTCCCTCAGGGGCGCGCTGCTTGGCACTCGGCCAGGCGATCCGCCGCGCCGTCGAGAGCTACGACGAGCAGCTCGAGGTTCAGGTCTGGGGCACCGGGGGCATGAGCCATCAATTACAGGGGCCGCGCGCCGGCCTGATCAATGCCGGATGGGATAAGGCGTTCATGGACCGGTTGATCGGCGATCCAAACGGACTCT
>Ga0310914_10000280_pt1 | contig 28066 bp, 25 predicted proteins | sample GREbulkMGAN108_FD_203450 | JGI IMG/M metagenome (GOLD analysis project Ga0310914, IMG submission 203450) | Lab enrichment of tropical soil microbial communities from Luquillo Experimental Forest, Puerto Rico - GRE.bulkMG.AN108 | ecosystem: Environmental > Terrestrial > Soil > Tropical forest >... | reverse complement strand
TGACCAGCTCCCCGGCCGCCGACCCTCCAGCCGCGCGGTCAGGCCGGGATTTTTTAAGGAGGCGTCGCGTGTGTATTCACGGCGGGAAAACTGACGAATTGGCGCCCTCCGCTCACGCTCAACGCCGCTGATGCACACTCGACGCTGAAGGCAGAAGCTAGTCGTACACGGGCCGCCACATGGTGTCGAGGACGGCCTGCCGGACATCGTCGTAAGTCTGGGTGGCGACCCCGTCTTCCACGGCGGCGTGGTAGACGGCCTCGGCGACCGCCGCAGAGATTTCGCTCAAGTTCTGCACATCCGGCAGCAGCGAATCTCCAGGCTTCGTCGGACTGGCTTGGCGCACAACGGCTTTCGCTGCGGCCTGCAACATCCCGGCGGTGACCAGCCTGGCCCGGGCAACGATGATACCCAGCCCGATTCCGGGGAATACCAACACGTTGTTGGCCTGGCCGATGGTGTAGAGGTTCCCGTTGTACTCGATGGGGGCGACCGGGGTGCCGGTGGTGATCAGCGCCCTCCCGTGAGACCACTCCAGCACATCGGCCGGCATGGCCTCCATGCGTGAAGTCGGATTGGACAGCGGGAAGATCATCGGAAGTTCGCAGGATGCGGTCATCGCCTCGACGACCTCTTGGGTGAACGCGCCGAACACGGCTGAGGAGCCCAACAGAACGGTGGGTGACGCGAGCTTGATCGCGTCCACCAAGCCCACGCGATCCCCGGCAGCCACGCCCGGCTGGTGGCGGTTCTTTGCGTAGGGCACCTGGAAATCGCGCAGGTCGTCCATGTCGTCGAAGAGCAGGCCCTGCTTGTCGATCGGCCAGATCTGAGACGCGGCCTGTTCGGCGGTGGCGCCGTCGGCGACCATCGCGTCCCGGATCTGATCGGCGATACCGATGCCGGCGGTCCCGGCTCCGAAGACGACCGTTTTCTGGTCGCGCAGCGGGACACCCGTGACGTGGCATCCGCCATACACGGCCGCCACCACCACGGCGCCGGTTCCCTGGACGTCGTCATTGAAGATGCAGTAGTCGGCGCCATAGGTTTGCAAGATCTTTCGCGCGTTGATCGGCCCGAAGTCCTCGAAATGCAGGATGGCCCGCGGAAACAGCCGGTGGGCGGTCTCGATGTAGCGCTTGATGAACGCGTCGTACTGTTCGCCTCGGCGCCGGGCGTGGCGGTTGCCCAGATAGAACGGATCCTGCAGCAGCTGTTCGTTGTCGGTGCCCACATCGAGCGACACAGCGATGCAACGACAGGGATCGATGCCGCCACCGGCGGTGTAGAGCGCCAACTTGCCCACTGCGATTTGGATTCCACCCACACCCCAGTCGCCGATGCCCAGAATGGCTTCGGCGTCGGTGCACACGATCAGGTCGACATCGTCGGGTCCCAGCGCGAAAGTCTCGAAGGCTTCGGCGATCTCGTCCGGCTCGTCGATGCTCAGAAAAAGTCCTCGCTGCCCGCGATATTCGTCGGAGAAGCGTTGAATCGCCTCACCGACGGTCGGCGTGTACACCACCGGCATCAACTCGGGCAGATGGTCTTCCAGCACCCTGTAGTACAGCACTTCGTGGCGGTAGTGCAGTTGCTCGAGAAGCAGATTGCGGCCCAAATCCGTTGTCATCCCTTGCAATTGGCGCCACACCCGGTCGGCTTGCTCGTCGAGCGTGAGCACCGCCGACGGGAGCCGGCCGGTCAGCCCCAACCGTCGTCGCTGCTCGTGTGTGAAGCCGACCCCGCGATTCAGACTCGGCGCAGATAACGCCGCCGGGATTCGTGCTGTGTGGCGATCGCTCATCACAACCTCCGTCCGATGACTTGGCCTATCAGGTCACCGTAGCGCCGATCTCGGTGAACCCAGTGAACGCACCTTGAAGAGCACCTGAAGGCCAGCCGGGGCGCCCCGTCAGATGGAGAAGTCCTCGCCGTGCCACACCCCGGCCTCGGGCGGCCGGATCACGCGACCATTCTGCGGGCCGTCGCTCTGGGCTTCGAGTTTGGCCACCCTGGTGAGCAGGGACTGCAGGCTGACACCCACGAGGTCGGGCATCATCGAATCGTCCGGGGTGCCCCGGCCGGCGCGGCTGATGACCTGCCCGGGGACCCCGACGACCACGGAGCCCGACGGCACCGGCTTGACCACCACGGCGTTGGCGCCGATCCGGCTGTCGTCGCCGATTTTGATCGGGCCGAGGACCTTGGCGCCGGCACCGATGGTCACGCGGTCGCCGACGGTGGGGTGGCGTTTTCCGGTGTCCGCGCCGCTGCCGCCGAGGGTGACGCCGTGGTACATCGTGACGTCGTCGCCCACTTCGGCCGTTTCTCCGATCACGACGCCGGTCGCGTGGTCGATGAATAGGCCGGAACCGATCACGGCACCCGGGTGGATGTCGACTCCGGTCAGGATGCGGGTGAGTTCCGCGAAGGTCCGCGCGACCAGCCTGGCGCCGCGGTTCCACAGCCAGTGGCTGATCCGGTGGCCCCAGATCGCGTGCACGCCCGGGTAGGCAAAGATGACCTCCAGCGTGGTCGGGGCGGCTGGGTCCCGCTCCTTGGCCGCCCGGATTTCTTGCCGAATGGCTGCGAGCATGGCTACTCCGCCACGTCTGCGAACAGCGGCGTGCTCAGATATCGCTCGCCGAAGTCCGGCAATATGACGACGACGAGCTTGCCTGCGTTTTCGGGCCGGCGGGCCACCTGCAGGGCGGCCACCAACGCAGCGCCCGAGGAGATGCCGACCAGCAGGCCCTCCTCGCGGGCCAACCGCCGGGCCAGGTTGAGCGAGTCGTCGTTGCCGACGGTGACGATCTCGTCGACCAGGTCCAGGTCAAGTACGGGCGGGACGAAGCCGGCGCCGATGCCCTGGATCGGGTGGGGTCCCTTCTGTCCGCCGGACAGCACCGGCGACGCGGCCGGTTCTACGGCGACGAATTGCACCGATGGCTTGCGTTCCTTGATGACCTGGGCGACGCCGGTGATGGTTCCGCCGGTGCCGATCCCGGACACGAAGATGTCGACCTTCCCGTCGGTGTCGCGCCACACCTCCTCTGCGGTTGTCTTGCGGTGGATGGCGGGGTTGGCCGGGTTCTCGAACTGCTGCGGCACGAAATAACGTTGGTCGGACTTGGCAAGTTCCTCCGCCTTGGCGATGGCGCCCGGCATGCCGTCGGCACCGGGCGTCAGGACGAGCTCGGCCCCCAAGGCCCGGAGCAACATCCGCCGCTCGACGCTCATGGTCTCGGGCATGGTCAGGACGCAGCGGTAGCCCCGTGCCGCCGCCACCATCGCCAGGGCGATGCCGGTGTTCCCGCTCGTCGGCTCGAGGATGACAGTGTCCGGCTTGATCAGACCCGCCTGTTCGGCCGCGTCGATCATGGCGACCCCGATGCGGTCCTTCACGCTATTGGCCGGGTTGAAGAATTCGAGCTTGGCCACGACGTCGGCGACGGCGCCTTCGGTGACCCGGCGCAGCCGGACCAGCGGGGTGTTTCCGATTAGCTGTGTGACGTCCTCGGCGATGCTCATGAATTTTCCTTAGGCGGTGTCGGTCAGGGCCCGTCAGTCTGCCAGATGATGTCGAATCTGATGGCGCCCTCATCGGGGGAAAAGCGCGAGGCTTGGCTTGACGGAAGGCGTCAGGAAACTAACAACAACAACGACAACAAGGGTCCACGGCGGGGCGGCGCGTAAGGACAAGGCGCGGCTGTGTGGCCTGTTGCATAGGCCCCACTATAGGACATCCGTGCATTGCGTCGGTTTGCCCAGCCCTGCGCATAGCCCGCCAGCCGTCGCGGTCGATCGACCGAGGCAGGCTATCGACTGGACATGGGCTCGGCGGCGTCCGGGCGAACGCCCGCATTCTGCGTTGTGGCGTCGCAAGCGCACGGGGGGGCGCCGTCCTGCAACCATCGCCACACTTGGGCTCCGCGCTTGCGCATCATGTGCTGCACGTAGACCTTGTCGCGCTGAACGCAGGAGAACGCCAAGTCCAGGTTGATGGGTAACCCCGCCCAGTCGACTTGGTCAAGCGCCAACGCCTGGTCGCCGGCGTCATTTGCAGCGCCGCGCCGCAACGGACCGTGCACAGGGCAGACAGTCTTTGTGACCCCATCGGGTCCATCACACTCGCGAGCCACGCGGCGTCACTCCTTCAGGTGCGCGACCTAATGAATGCATCGTGCTGCGGGGATGTTTCGGCCGCGGGTGCGCGATGTTTCCGCCGCATTACGGTTCCGGCCGGGCCGCAGGACGGGGTTAGTAGAGGTCGCGGTGGTAGCGCTTGCCGGCGCTCAATGACTGGATGTAAGCCCTCGCCGCGTCCGGGTCGAGCGGTAGTAATAGTCGGTGGCGGCGTGCTATTCGCCGCAGAACAGCAGTGCCCGGACTGATCATGACCATCGGCATGCCCGGATCGCTTGGCACAATTGGGACATTCACAGTTTTCGTTAAGCTCACGATGTGCGTCGTCAGTTTGTGATTCTGCTGATTTTGATGGCCTCAGCTTGCGGTTCGAAGCCGGCGCCGCCCGCGGCACGGCCCGACACCTGCAAGGGCTCCGACGGACCGGCGGCCGACACGGTGCAGCGGGCCATAGCCTCCGTCCCGGTCGATGTTCCGGGTTCAATGTGGGTGGAAATCGCGCGGGGGCTAACCAAGAAATGCCGCCTGCACTGGGTGCAGATCATTCCGACCATCGCCAGCGAGTCCACCGCTCAGCAACTACTCTTCTTCGACCACAACACTTTCCTGGGCACACCCACCCCGAATCCGAAGCCGTACATCACCGTGCTGCCGCCCTCCGATGACACCATCACGGTTCAGTACCAGTGGCAGGTCGGCAACGATCAGCCCTGCTGTCCCACCGGCATCGGCACGGTGAAATTCCAAATCGGATCAGACGGCAGGCTGCTGGCGCTCGGCAAGATCCCACATCAATAGCGCTGGCGCACAATCGCTTCGGGAGGTTCAGCCCGACAGATTCTCGGGGTGCAGCATCTCGGCGTAACGCAACGGCTCCGGGATGCCGAATCCGTCGACCAGCGTCTCGGCATACGGGCGCAGCTTGCGGCAGCGGTCGTTGATGCCCCGGGTGACCGCCTTGGCCCGCCCGGTGGACAGATTCCCATGCTCGATGTACCAGGCCTTGTCATCCTCGATGACCGACAACGCGTATAAGTCGCAGACCATTTCCAGCAGTTCGCGGGCCTTCTTGTCCTCGCAGGAATCGATCCCGGCGACGAAGGCTTCCAGCACTATCCGGTCGATGTGCGCGCTCGCCGCGTGCAGCACGTGATCCTGCACGGCATTGAACGCGTCGAATGCCGACATCTCCTTGGACTTGCCCTGCAATCGACGCGCCACCGAAGACAGCAGATAATCCTCGCGCTCCTCGAACATGGTCACCTGGGTGCCGCGGTTGAACAGGCTGCCCTCCTCTTCGCTGTCCTGCCGGGCGTCGATGATCCTCTGCATAATCGGCTCGGCCGCAGTGCGTTTCATCACTCGCTCACCGACGGTGTTGGCGGCGAAGCGCACCCACTCGACGGGGCTCATGCTGCGGATGTCGTCGGCGTAAGCGGTCAGCAACTCCTTGGCCACCAATTGGGTCAGCACATGGTTGTCGCCCTCGAACGTGGTGAACACGTCGGTGTCGCCCCGCAGCGCGATCAGTCGGTTCTCGGCCATGTAGCCGGCGCCGCCACAGGCCTCGCGGGCCTCCTGAATGGCCCGGGACGCATGCCAGGTGTTGGCCGCCTTCAGCCCGGCGGCGCGCGCTTCCAGTTCGCGCTGCTCGTCGGCATCCACCACGTCTGAGGTCTGCGAGTCGTGGCACTTCGACACCAGCTCGTTCTGCGCGAACTGCAGCGCGTATGACTTGGCTATCAAGGGAAATAGCCGTCGCTGGTGCACCAGGTAATCCATGATCAGCACCTCACGCTCGTCGTCGGGTGCGCTGAATTGCCTGCGCTGCAACGCATATCGGGTGGCGATATCCAACGCGACGCGAGCGGCATTGCCGGCGCTCCCACCCACCGTCACCCGCCCGCGGATAAGCGTGCCGATCATCGTGAAGAACCGGCGGTTCGGGTTGTCGATCGGCGAGCTGTAGGTGCCATCGGGTGCGACGTCGCCGTACTTGTTCAGCAGGTTCACCCGCGGAACACGAACGTGGTCGAACATGATGCGGCCGTTGTCGACGCCGGGCAGCCCGCCCTTGTAGTGGCAGTCCGATGTCGTCACGCCGGGAAGATCGTTACCGTCCTCGTCGCGAATGGGCACCAACACGCAGTGCACCCCGTGGTTTACCGGTTTGCCATCCTCAGAGGTGATCAGCTGGGCGAAAACCGCTGCGATGGTTGCGGTCTCGGCGGCCCCTCCGATGTAGTCCTTGCGCGCGGTCGGCGTTTCGGAGTGGATGACGAATTCTTCGGTCTCGGCATCGTAGGTCGCGGTGGTCTCCAGCGATTGAACATCGCTGCCGTGCCCCGTCTCGGTCATCGCGAAGCAACCGCAGAGCTCCAGGTTGATGATCTTCTTCACGTACGGCTCGTGGTGGCGTTCGGTACCCAGGTTCTCGACGGCACCGCCGAACAGACCCCACTGCACTCCGGCTTTGACCATCAGCGACAAGTCCGACATCGCGAGCATCTCGATCATGGTGATCGCCGCACCGACGTCGCCGGTGCCGCCGTGCTCTTTCCGGAACCCCTCGTCGGAGATGCCCGCCCCGGCGATGATCTTCATCTGCTCGGCGACTTTGGCCCGGGCGAGGACCGTGTTCGGTGTGTAGTGCGGACGGAACTGTTCGTGGTTCAGCCGCTCCCGCGTCTGGTTCTTTACATCACGCCAACGGCCGTCCAAAGCGTTGCGCAGATGTTCCGCCGTGTTCGTCATGTCTGGCGCCATAGTGCGACGTTAACTCTCCGCAGGGGCGTCCGAAACAAAATCCGTTCGCCCAACGTGCATTCTTTGCGACTTCGAGGCCAGATTTTCGCGCTCAGTGCACGCTCGGCGCGCCGGCCGGGTGTCATGATTGCCCAGTGGCGATGCCGCAGTATCTGGCCGCTCTCACGGTTGTGCTTCTGCTGGGCACGGTGGTGAGCAGGGTCCTGCTGCTGCGCAGAACCGGCACTCAGGCAATGCATTTCGGGAAACTCGACAAGACGGACTTCCTGATACCTCCGGTGGCGCTGTTCTATTTCTATACCGTGTTCGCCGCCGCCTTCGGTTGGCCCCTGGCCAATCGCCAGCGCTTCTTTCAGTCGACGGCCGTCGCCTGGTTGGGGGTGGCGCTCTGTCTCGTCGGGGTACTGATCTTGGTGCTCAGCCTGGTGTCGTTCGGCAACAGCTTCCGGGTCGGCATCGATGTTGACCAACCCGGTCGGTTGGTGACGACGGGCATCTTCGCGGTGAGCCGCAACCCGATCTATGTCGGCTTCTTCGCGTTCCTCCTAGGTCAGCTGTTGGTGTCGCCCGATTGGGTTCCGCTGACCTACCTGATCGCCGGCACCGCGCTGTTCCACCGACAGGTGCTGCGGGAGGAAGAATTCATGCGCCAGCGGTATGGCCAGGAATACGCGGATTACTGTCGCCACGTCAGGCGGTATGTCTGAGTGACCTTTCGCGTTCGGGCGACCGCAGCCGATATCGGACTAACCCGGCCGCGATTGCGCCAAAGAGCATGAGCATGACCATGTCGAACACCCACCAGCCCGAATAGTGGGTCCACATCTCGGCATTGGCGGCCAGAGTGTCGACCCTGCGCAGATCAACGGTGGACGCCGACGCCGCGAAGCCCCATTGGGCGGGGACGAACCACGAGATCTGTTGGAAGCCCCACTTGCTCACCAGCTGAACCAGGCTTCCGTCGAACAGCAGCGAGGCCAGGATCACCAGCACGAGCAGCGGCAGGACCTCCCGCAGCCGGTTCCCGAGCGCGGACAGCGCCAGCCCGATGATTGCCGACACGATGGCGGTGACGGCCACGCTCACATAGAGCTCGACCGTCCCGTTGCGCAACAACACGGCGCCGTGCACCGGTCCGCCTTTCACGGCGATGACGATGGCGAAGACGATGACTGCCAGGATGGCCGCGGCCAGGCCGAAGACGATGAGCTTGGCGGCCAGGTAGGCCGACGCCGACAGCCCAATCTCCTGCTCGCGCCGAAAGACGCGGCGCTCCTCGACCAGGGCGCGGATGGTCAGCGCGGAGCCGACGATCACTGCGGCGAGGTTGAGCGCGGCCAGGATCTCGATGCCTTCATGGAGGTTGGAGCTGCTCGGCTTGGGCCGGCCCAGGCCGGAATCGCCGGGAATCAGCAGGGTCAGCGCCGCCAATACGAACGGCAGGACCGCCAAAAAGAGCAAGTAGACGCGATCGGCCAATAGCAGGCGTACCTGGCGGCGAGCCAGCAATCGGATTTGCCGACCCCTGGTGAGCTCGGCGGGTGGGGGCCACGGCGCGGCGACCTCCGGCGGCGTGCTCGGCGCCGACGCCTGCTGCCGCGCTCGAAACGCGCGGTGTGCGCCGTCGGGGTCGGCGCTCACCTGCTCGAGGACTTTTGACCAGTCGGTGGTGGCCATCGAGGACTCGATCTGCTGGGGCGTCCCGTCGAAGGCCAGGTCGCCCCGCGAGGTGAGCACCAACACCTGGTCGCACATGCTCGGGTTGGTCAGTGATGTCTGCGATGACATGGCCGCCACCACGACGCAGCCGATGTCGGCCTGGCGCCGCAGGACCGCCATCACGTGGTGTTGTTGCGCCGCATCCAGTCCCGCGCCCGGATCGTCAACCACGAGCAATGTCGGTCTTGTGATGAGTTCGATCGCCATCGACGCGCAGCGGCGCACCTCCGGCGGGAGTTTGTTGATCCGGGTTGCGCGGTGGGGTGTCAGCTCGAGCTCGTCGAGAACCTGGTTCACCAGCCGTTCGCGCTGCTCGCGTGAGGTGTCCGGCGGCAGGCGCAGTTCGGCGGCGTACTTCAGGGCTTGTTCGACGGTGAGCCGCGGGTGAATGCGCTCGTCGCGCGGCACTATCCCGATGCGGGCGCGCATCGACTCGGGCTCTGCGTGTACGTCGTGGCCGTCCACGGTGCTTCGGCCGGAGCTCAGCGCCCTGGTGCCCGCGAGCGCCTGCAGCAGTGCCGAGTTGCGCGCCGCAGATGGTCCGACGACGGCCGTCAGCGTGCCCGGACGCGCTGTGAATGAGATATCCGTGAGCAGCTCGTGCCCGTCGGCGGTAAGTCCGAGCTGGTATGCGTTCACCCCGATGGTGCGCGCCCCGGGTTTGAGCGGCAGCCGACGCGTGGAGTTGCCCTCTTCGGCGCCGAAGGAGGGATCAAGGACACGCAGCCCTTGCGTGGTCATCCGCTCGATCAGACCGTGACCCTCGGCCGGCTCGTACCCGGCGGGCGGCCGGGCCGGCACCGGCGGCGGCTGGTCTGGCCGCGGGGGCGGGACTATCCGCATCTGCTGGGTGTCCCGCTGCGTCGGTGCCGCGACGGGAGGAGGTGGCGGGGCCGGCGGGTAGGGCGGGCGTTTCGGCGGACCGACAGGCCGTCGGGGCATGCCGGACGGGGGACCGATCTGGAAAATCAGCCGCGGGCCTCGCCGCGGATCACCGATCGTGATCGCCTGGCCGGAGCGAATGTCGACCGTCGACACCCGGGAACCGTTGACGAAGAAGCCGTGGAAGCTGCGGTCGATGGCTACCCAGTGGCTACCGGTGAACCGCAGCACGACATCTGGGCGAGCTTCCGGCGGTGGTGGGGCGCTCCCGGGCCGATCCAGCGGGACGTCGACCCCTTGGCCGTAGCCCACCAGCACGTCGCGGCCGGGGGCGAAGACGTACCTTGTCGATCCGACCCAGACGGTCAACGGGGAGGCCGGAAAGGCGGAAGCCTCGGGCCGCATCACCGCCACCTTTCGCCACCGCTCAGACCGAATCGGTCCCAGCCATTGATCCGAGACACTGATTCAAGTGTCCACCCGCCGGCGGTGGTCTATCCACCAGCGATGGACGGGCGCTGGTCAAAGCGCGTTACGGCGCGCCGAGGTCGCGGCGTTCTCGAGAAGCCGGCGGACCACCTCGACCGCCTCCTTCAGCACCTGACGGTCCGCCGGCTCGAGCAGGGCCAATTGCGGTTCAATCGCAGCCGCTCGGTCGGCGCGAACCGCGTCGAGCGTGCGTATTCCTTCGTCCGTGATGCGGATCCGGACCGCCCGGGCATCTCCGGGATCGACGGTTCGGGTGACCAGCCCGGCGTCCTCGAGGCGGCGCACCTGCGTGGTCATCGTCGGCTGCGAACAGTGGTCGACGGCGGCCAAGTCACCGATCCGGGCTTCTCCGTGGGCTTGGATGGTGGCCAGCAGCCTGGCCTGCGCCGCGGGCAAAGGCATCTGGATGCGTTGGGTGGCCAGCCGGTTGAGGCGCGCGACCACGGCGAGTAGATCCGCTCCCAGTCCGGGCTGGGACTCGGTGTTTGCCGCGTCAACGACTTCGGCGTGGTTGGCGGCGGATGCGTTCATAGATCCATGGTAGATAGCTTTGCTAAGCGAGACGAATCCCACCCGCCGGGGCGCGAAAACCCAAGGCAGCGTGGTGTGGTGCGGATACTTGCCGCTGCGGCCTGGCAGAATCGGTCAAGTGACCGTCCCCAGACCCTTCCGTTCGCGCCAGCGGGGCGGAGCGCTGCGGCCGGTCGAATTGGCACAGGCCGCGGTCATGGGGGCACTGTGCGCGGTGATCGCAATCATCTCCGTGGTCGTCCCGTTCGCGGCGGGGCTGGCCTTGCTGGGCACCGTGCCCACCGGGCTGTTGGCCTTCCGCTACCGCCTCCGCGTGCTGATGGCCGCGACGGTTGCGGCCGGGATGATCGCCTTCCTGATCGCCGGGCTGGGCGGTTTCATGACGGTTGTCCACTGCGTCTACATCGGCGGCCTGACCGGCATCATCAAGCGCAGGGGCCGGGGCACCCTCACGGTGATCGTCTCGTCCCTGATCGCCGGCGTCGCGTTCGGCGCCGTCAACGTCGGCGCGCTGACCGTGATGACCCGGCTTCGGCACCTGATTTTCAAGGTGATGACCGCGAACATGGATGGGGTCGCGGCCTTCATGAACCGAATCCACATGCAGGCCGCCGCCGCCGATCTGAAGCGGTACTTCGCCGTCGGGCTGCACTACTGGCAGTGGGTGTTGCTGGTCTATTACGGGGTCGGGATCACGGTCGTGTCGCTGATCGGCTGGTGGGCTCTGTCCCGCCTGTTGGAGCGGCTGCGCGGTATCCCGGATGTGCACAAACTGGAAGCCTGGGACGGCAGCAAGGGCGAGGAAGGCCCCGTCGGGCCCGTTCCGGTGCGGTTGGACAGGGTGCGTTTCCGTTACCCCGGTGCCGGCCAGGACGCGCTGCGCGAGCTCAGCCTGGAGCTCCGGGTTGGCGAACACGTCGCGATCACCGGACCCAATGGCTCCGGGAAGACCACGCTGATGCTGATCTTGGCCGGCCGGAACCCGACGTCGGGCACCGTCGAGCGACCAGGGGCGGTCGGATTGGGCAAGCTGGGCGGCACCGCGCTCGTGTTACAGCACCCCGAAAGCCAGGTCCTGGGCACGCGGGTCGCCGACGATGTGGTCTGGGGTCTGCCACCGGGCACCGAGATCGATGTGGACCGGTTGCTGAGGGAAGTCGGCCTGGAGGGGCTCGCCGAACGCGAAACCGGAAGCCTGTCCGGCGGTGAACTGCAGCGCCTCGCGCTCGCCGCGGCGCTTGCCCGGGAGCCGGCGTTGCTCATCGCCGACGAGGTCACCACCATGGTCGATCAACAGGGCCGAGATGCCCTGCTGGGTGTGCTGTCCGGTCTCACAAAGCGACACCGGACCGCCCTGGTGCACATCACGCATTACAACAACGAGGCCGATTCCGCCGAACGCACAATCGATCTCAGCGATTCACCGGACAACGCCGGCATGGTCGAGACCGTGAACCCGCCGGCACCGACCGTCGCGGCGGCTCACCAGGAGCACTCGGCGGTGATCGAAGTTCTCGGTGTTGGCCACGAATACGGCAGCGGCACCCCCTGGGCAAAGTCCGCGCTGCACGATGTCAACTTCGTAGTGCAGCAAGGCGACGGGGTGCTGATCCACGGTGGCAACGGGTCGGGTAAGTCGACACTGGCGTGGATCATGGCCGGACTGACGGTTCCCACGGCCGGCGCCTGCCTCATGGACGGCCGGCCCACCCACGAGCAGGTCGGCGCGGTGGCGTTGTCCTTCCAGGCCGCAAGGCTGCAGCTCATGCGCAGCCGAGTCGACCTGGAAGTGGCCTCGGCAGCAGGCTTTTCGCCTCGCGACGAACATCGCGTCGCCGCGGCGCTGGGCGTCGTCGGGCTGGATCCGACGCTGGCCAAGCGGCGGATCGATCAGCTCAGCGGTGGTCAGATGCGCCGCGTGGTGCTGGCCGGACTTTTGGCCCGTTCACCGCGCGCTTTGATTCTCGACGAGCCCCTCGCCGGGTTGGATGCCGCCAGCCAACGCGGCCTGTTGCGGCTACTGGAGGACCTGCGCCGCGAGCGGGGTCTGACGGTGGTGGTCATTTCGCACGATTTCGTGGGGTTAGAAGACCTGTGCCCGCGCACGCTGCATTTGCGCAATGGCACGCTGGAATCGATTCCCGCCGCGGCGGGGGGTATGACGTGACCACAACCTCGGCCCCGACACATGGCTCGACCCGACGCCCGTCTCGTCCGGTTGTGCTGTTAGTTCCGGTACCCGGAACGTCGACCATCCACGATCTGTGGGCGGGCACCAAACTGCTGGTTGTTTTCGGTTTGTCGGTGCTGCTCACCTTCTACCCCGGGTGGGCGACGATCGGGTTGGTGGCGGCGCTGGTCTTCGCGGCGGCGCGGATTGCACGCATTCCGCGTGGCGCGCTGCCGTCGGTGCCGCGGTGGCTGTGGATCGTCATCGCCATGGGCGGTATCACGGCCGCGCTGGCCGGTGGTAGCCCGAAGGTCTCGATCGGAGGGCTCGAGATCGGGCTGGGCGGAGGATTGAACTTCCTGCGGTTTACGGCGCTGTCGGTCGTGCTGCTCGCTCTTGGGGCGATGGTGTCTTGGACCACGAATGTCGCCGAAATTGGGCCGGCGCTGGCGACTTTGGGCCGCCCGTTTCGACTGTTGCGGATCCCGGTCGACGAATGGGCGGTGGCTTTGGCGCTGGCGCTGCGCGCCTTCCCGATGCTGATCGACGAATTCCAGGTGCTCTACGCGGCCCGTCGGCTACGGCCAAAACGAATACCCCAGAGCCGCAAGGCTCGTCGGCGGCGGCACGCCTTGGAGCTCATCGACCTGCTCGCCGCGGCCATCACCGTGACCCTGCGGCGCGCCGACGAGATGGGCGACGCGATCACGGCTCGTGGCGGCACCGGTCAGCTCTCGGCCCATCCCGTGCGGCCGAAGCTGGCGGACTGGGTGGCACTCGCGATCACCCTCTCGGCCGGTGGCGCGGCGGTGGCCCTCGAGATGCTCTTGCACACGAGCCCGTAGGTGGGAAAAGCCGGCTGAATCACATTGGTCACCTGCGTACCATCGGCCGGCCATTAGGCGATCCGCGAACGTGATAGCGCATGTGATAGCACATTCGAAAGTCGCGTCATGGCAGGGAGCGCGACGCCAAACTGGCCTCAGATCCGCATCCGGTCGATGAGGTTCGACAGCACGACGATGCTTTCGCTGCGTTCGATGTCCGCACTCGACCGGATGCGCTCGAGGGCCGCCTCGAGGTGTCGCATGTCGCGGGCCAGCACGTGCAGGATCGCATCCGACGTGCCGGTGACCGTCGCGGCGCTGACCACCTCGGGCATGTCCACCCAGGCCGCTCGCAACCGGTCGGGCGCAATTGTGCCGTGGCAGAACACCTGCACATAGGCCTCCGTGTTCCAGCCGAGCGCATTGCGGTCGACGACCGTGGTGAAGCCTTTGATCACGCCGTTGTCGAGCATCCGGTCGACGCGACGTTTCACCGCCGGCGCGGACAGATTCACCGTCTGCCCGATCTCGGCGAAGGTCGCCCGCGCGTGCTGCGTCAACTCGGCGAGGATGCGCTCGTCGGTGTCGTCCAGGCGGTCCATCGCTGCTCCTCGTCCGATGCGCAACAAATCGCTGTAGTACAGACTCTAGCGCAATAGATCGTGCGTAGACACGCAATGATCGTCGTTTGATTGTCCAGCAGGGCCAAAATATCGTTGATTTATGACGGATTTCTACGTCGCCGCGCCCGCGCCCGTGGCATTCCGCACGCCGCTGACTCGCCGGTATGCGATGACCCCGCCGACCTTCTTCGCCGTCGAGTACGCGATCAACCCGTGGATGGACGTCACCACACCCGTCGACGTTCACGTCGCACAGGCGCAGTGGGAGGCCCTTTACCAGACCTACCTCGGGCTGGGCCACCACGTGGACTTGATCGAACCCGTGCGCGGGCTTCCGGACATGGTCTACGCGGCCAATGGCGGGTTCATTGCGCGCGACGTCGCCATCGTCGCGCGGTTTCGATTCGCCGAGCGGGCAGGCGAGTCGCGGGCCTACGCCGAGTGGATGTCGTCGGTTGGCTACCGGCCCTTGTCCACTCGTCACGTCAACGAGGGCCAGGGCGACCTGCTGCTGGTCGGCGAAATGGTGTTGGCGGGCTACGGCTTTCGCACCGATCGGCGCGCGCACCCCGAAATCTCCGCGGCGCTGGGTCTGCCGGTCGTCTCGCTGGAACTGGTGGACCCGCGTTTCTATCACCTCGACACCGCGCTGGCCGTTCTCGATGATCACACGATCGCGTTCTATCCACCGGCGTTCAGCGCCGGGGCGACCGACCAACTGCACGCGCTGTTTCCCGACGCCATCGTGGTCGGCAGCGCCGACGCGTACGCGCTTGGTCTCAACGTCGTCTCCGACGGCCGCCACGTTGTGCTTCCTTCCGCTGCAACGGGTTTCGCCACTCAACTGCGTCAAGCCGGCTTCGAGCCGGTCGGCGTGGATTTGTCCGAGCTGCTCAAGGGCGGTGGTTCCGTCAAGTGCTGCACGCTGGAGGTGTATTCATGACGATTGTTGCGGACACCACCGAGACCGCGATTGCACTAGTCGAAAGGCATGCGGCGCATAACTATTCACCGCTACCCGTGGTAGTGGCCAGCGCCGAGGGCGCATGGATCACCGACGTCGACGGGCGCCGCTACCTGGATTGTCTGGCCGCGTACTCGGCCGTCAACTTCGGTCATCGCAACCCCGAGATCACCGCAACGGCGCACGCGCAACTCGACACCGTCACGCTCGTGAGCCGCGCGTTTCATTCGGATAATCTGGGACCGTTCTGCGCCGCGCTCGCCCGGTTGTGCGGCAAGGACATGGTGCTGCCGATGAACTCGGGCGCCGAAGCCGTAGAGAGCGGCCTCAAAGTCGCCCGCAAATGGGGTGCCGACGTCAAGGGGATTCCCGCGGGCCAGGCCAATATCATCGTGGCCGACAACAACTTTCACGGCCGCACGATCAGCATCGTCAGTTTCTCGTCGGATGCGACGGCGCGGGACGGCTTCGGGCCGTTCACCCCGGGATTCCGCTCGGTGCCGTTCGGCGACGCCGCGGCTCTGGCCCGCGCGATCGACGAGAACACGGCGGCCGTGCTGTTGGAGCCGATCCAGGGCGAGGCTGGCATCATCGTCCCGCCCGAGGACTACCTGCCGACCGTGCGCGCCCTGTGCAGCGAGCACAACGTGCTGATGATTGCCGACGAGATCCAGTCGGGGCTGGCCCGCACCGGCCACACGTTCGCGTGCGACCGGTGGGGCGTCGTGCCGGATGTCTACCTACTCGGCAAGGCGCTGGGCGGCGGCGTGGTCGCGCTGTCGGCGGTGGTCGCCGACCGCGAAATCCTCGGCGTGCTGCATCCGGGCGAACACGGCTCGACCTTCGGCGGCAACCCGTTGGCCGCCGCGATCGGCACCACGGTGGTCTCCATCCTGGCGCGCGGCGAATTCCAGGCTCGTTCGGCGAGATTGGGTGCGCACCTGCATCGGCGCCTGCGGGAGCTGATCGGCGAAGGCGTGGTGGCGGTGCGCGGCCTCGGGTTGTGGGCCGGCGTGGACATCGAACCGACGCTGGGCACCGGCAAGCAGATGAGCCTGCGGCTCGCCGATCGGGGCCTGCTGGTCAAGGACACCCATGGCTCGACGCTGCGGTTCGCGCCGCCCCTGGTGATTACCGAGCAGGAGATTGACTGGGCGATCGACCAGTTCGCTGCGGCATTGCGGGAGGCTGGCCGATAATCAGCTGATCCAGCCACAGGAGGCGCAATTGCCATCCACCTCGATCAGCCTGACACAGCAGATGCTGCGGCGTCGCCCAGTCGTCGGCGCACACGCCGCACAGGGGACCGCAGACCACCTCAGGCGGAGTATCGGCACGTTCCAGCTGACCATGTTCGGGGTCGGCTCGACGATCGGTACCGGAATCTTCTTCGTCATGTCCCAGGCGGTGCCGGAAGCGGGGCCGGCAGTGATCGTCTCGTTCGTCATCGCCGGCATCGCGGCCGGGCTCGCGGCCATCTGCTACGCCGAATTGGCTTCCGCCGTGCCGGTTTCCGGCTCGTCGTACTCGTATGCGTACACCACGCTGGGTGAGGCGGTCGCGATGGGCGTGGCGGCGTGCCTGCTCCTGGAATATGGAGTGTCCACCGCCGCGGTGTCGGTCACCTGGAGCGGCTACCTCAACAAACTGCTGAGCAACTTGTTCGGATTCCAGCTGCCGCACGCCTTGTCGGCCGCGCCGTGGGACTCGCAACCGGGCTATGTGAACGTGCCGGCGATCATCCTGATCGCGATGTGCGCGCTGCTGCTGATTCGCGGCGCCAGCGAATCGGCCACGGTCAACGCGATCATGGTGGTGATCAAGCTCGGTGTGCTGGTCATGTTTGTGATCATCGCGTTCACCGCCTTCGACGCCAATCAGCTCAAGGACTTCGCGCCGTTCGGCGTCGCCGGCATCGGCTCGGCGGCCGGCACCATCTTCTTCTCGTACATCGGCCTCGACGCGGTGTCGACGGCGGGCGACGAGGTCAAGGAACCCCAAAAGACCATGCCCCGCGCGATAATCGCCGCACTGTTGATCGTCTCCACCGTCTACATTCTCGTCGCGCTGGCCGCGCTGGGCACCCAGCCGTGGCGGGACTTCGCCGCCCAGCAAGAGGCCGGGCTGGCGACGATCCTCGAGAACGTCACACATGGCAGGTGGGCCAGCACGATTCTGGCGGCGGGCGCGGTGATCTCCATTTTCAGCGTCACGCTGGTCACCATGTACGGCCAGACCCGCATCCTGTTCGCGATGGGCCGCGACGGGCTGCTCCCGTCGCGGTTCGCGACCGTGAATGCGCAGACGCTCACCCCGGCGAGCAACACGGTGATCGTCGCAATCGCCACGGCGAGCCTGGCGGCCTTCGTACCGCTCGACAAGCTGGCGGACATGGTGTCCATCGGCACGCTGACGGCGTTCATCGTCGTGTCCATCGGGGTGATCATCCTGCGAGTGCGCCAACCCGACCTGCCGCGGGCGTTCAAGGTGCCCGGCTACCCTGTCACGCCCGCCCTTTCGGTGCTGGCGTGCGGCTACATCCTGTTCAGCCTGCACTGGTACACCTGGATCGCGTTCACCGGATGGATCTCGGTCGCGTTGCTCTTCTACTTCATGTGGGGTCGCCACCACAGCGCGCTCAATGAGAGCGACGACCAACCCAAGGAAATGTTGTGACTGTGGTCGTCGGTTATCGGGTCGGCAATGTCGGCCTGTCAGGGTTGCACCTTGCCGTCCGCGCCGCGCGGACGCTCCGTGCGTCGCTCACGGTGGCGACTATCGTGCCCAGGCCGTGGCTAATACCGTCACTCGCCCGTGTCGACGCCGAGTACGAGCAGTGGGCGGATCATTTGGCTGCCGACTCGGAGCACGAGGCCGAGCGCGTTCTTCGCGACCTGTCCGACGGGATCGAGGTCACCTACCTCCATCGCGCGCACCGGTCGATATCGGGTGGATTGATCGAGGTGGTCGAGGAAGTCGGTGCCGAGGTAGTGGTGCTGGGGTCGTTGCCCAGCGGTGGGCGTGGGCAAGTCGTGATTGGCACGACCGCCGACCGGCTGCTGCACGCGTCGCCCGTGCCGGTGGCCATCAGCCCCCGCGAATATCGTTCGGGCACAGGTGGACTGACGCGGATCACCTGCGCCTACTCGGCGACCCCAGACACGATTGACGTGGTGCGGCGATGCGCGGAGACCGCCCAGCGGTTCAGGCTGCCGCTGCGCGTCATGACCTTCGCCGTCCGCGGCAAGACGATGTATCCGCCGGAGGTGGGACTGCACGCCGAGGACGAGGTCCTGGCGGCGTGGGTGTCGCAAGCGCGGGACATCCTGGAGGGCCTTAAGACCGAGCGGATCGTCGGCGAAGAGGTTGTGCTGGAGGTGGTTTCCGGCCACAGCTGGGAAGAGGCGCTCGACAAGGCGGACTGGCAGGACGGTGAGATTCTGGCGGTGGGCACCAGGCCGCGCGGCGATATCCGCCGCGTATTTCTCGGTTCCCGCAGTGCCAAGATCATCCGCGAGAGTCCGGTGCCTGTGCTGGCGCTGCCCGGCTGATTAGCAGTGTCGACCGTTCAGCGGGGCACCTGCACCAGCGGCTGGCCACCGATCTGGCCCCAGCACCCGGCGGGGTCGCGCCCGTTCTTCACCTGATCGGTCAGGCAGTTGAAGATCGCGATCCGCAGATCCGGCGGTGGCTGGTTGGCCCGCTGCTCGGCGGCCAACCGATTCTGCTCCGCGGTCTTGACATCCTGCTGCGCGTTGATCGTTTCCTGAACCTTCTGGTTGTAGGCGTCGATGCGCTGCTGGGTCGGCTGGTCGTAGAAGATCCGCGGGATCCGCACGTCGAGGATCTCGATCTCGGAGCCCACCGCGTCCTGCAAATCCTTTTTGACCTGCGCGGCCATCGCCGGCAAGTCCGCGCCCTGGGCCGGCGCGGTCATCTGGGCCGACGCGCCCGGCGCATTCGCCGCGGTCGCCAACATGACCTGCGGGTTGAACGTCGCGAACACCTTCGACAACGCCACTTGGGCTTGGCGGTCCACCAACTGCTCCTTGATGGTCTGAAACACGTTGGCCCCGCCGTAATCCTGGAACAGCTTGGGGGCCGCACCCTCCCGCAACCGCCAGTTCAGGTTCTCATCTACGTATGCGTTGGAGTTGTTCGCCAACCGCACATTGATCGCGCCTGGGTTGCCGTTCGCGCCCCTGCCCGCACTGGCGTCGTCGTAACTGTTCGACTCGAACGCCTGCAACTGGATCGCCTCTGAGAGTTCACTGACCTTGCGCCACGGCGCATGCCACACGATCCCGGCACCGTGGACCCCTACCGGCTTGCCGAATTCGGTGATGATGCCGACGTTGCGCGTGTCCACCCGGTCATAGGCGCTGATGAGCGTGAAGACCACACCGAGCAGCGCTGCGGCGACCGTGATGCCCCACCACTTCGACCGGGACTGCTGGTTGACGAACACGCTCCCGATAGCCACCACGACCGCCAACAGGAAAAACAGGATCGCAACGATCCACCACCCAGGCATGACATTCCTTTCCTCGAATTACCTTTTCGCCGTCGCAGACTCAATCGCGGTGACGAGAAGAGTCATTGGGATCCCTCGGCAACTGACCGAATCGCACGCGTCAAAAGCACCATGTGGCACCCCTTTCTGCGGGTCTGGTCAGCGTACGCCGGGCGACGTGAGTCCGCGAGGCCCACGGGCGCTTTCGCGGGGACTGGGGCTAGCGCCGCGCGGCGGCGGCGTTGGCCGCCGCCTGCGCGCGTTTCAGCGTTGCCGCTACATCGCCCCGGCCCAGGAACATTTCGTCGAAATAGCTTTGCAGGGCCGTGCTCCCGGCGGCGAAGCCGGCGCCGCCCGGGGCCGGAATGCGCGGGCCGTTCAGCACGGAGAAGAAGGGCGTGACGTCGACGCCCTTGTTGGCCCAGTAGTCGAAGTAGACCCGCTGGGCCGACAGCACCGCGGGGATGGCCGCACCGAGGCGGCCCAGATACGCGTTGCCCTCACTGCTGCCCATCCAGGCGAGGACTTGACGCACCGCATCCGGGTGCTTGGTTGCCGAATTGCCAGCCACGGCAATGCCATTGGTGACGCTCACCCGGCCCGCGGGACCTGCGGGCATCATTGCCACACCCCAGCGGAAGCGGGCATCGCGGGACACCGGCGACAGACTGTAAGTTCCGGACTGGAAGAGCGCCATCCTGCCGGCCAGGAACTGGTTCCGGGAGAAGTCGCCGTTGTCGTTGGTGTCCGAGGCGGGAGGCGCGACGTGGTCGTCGTTGATCAGACCGACCAGATAGCGGAACGCTTCCACCGCCGCGGGATTGTCGAACGCAAACTCGTCACCACGCTGGAATACGCCACCGGCCGAGCCAATGTAGTTCAGGTAGATCCCCTGGGGGTCGTTGGCCGCATTGTATGCCCATTGTCGGACCCGTCCGGGGTCGAAACGTGGGGTGCCCGCGACGTTTCCGTCGGCATCGACGGTCAGCCGGGCCAGCAGCGGGCGCAACGTGTCGTCGCCGCGGGGACTCCACCGCAATTCATTGAGCTGCGCGGGATCCACGCCGGCCGCCGCGAGCAGGTCGGCGTTGTAGTAGAGGGCTATCCCGGCATCGGTCAGCTGCGGCACGCCCCACAGCACACCGCGACGCGTGAACTGGTCCACCACCGCCGGCTCCCAGTCCGAGGCGGCCCCTGGGCCCAGAGTTTTGCCGATGTCCATCAGCCGGCCACCGTCGGCATAAGCGGCGAGGTAGGCGTTGGAGAGCCAGAAGATGTCGTCGGCGCTGCCGCCGGCGACGTCGGTGCGCAGCGTGTCGAAGTATGTGGAATACGCCACGATGTTGGCGCGTACCTCGATATCGGGATGCGCGCGGTTGAATGCCTCAAACGATTGCCGATACGCGCCGGCAATCTGGTCGCCCCAGAGCCGCACCCGCACGACGATCTTGCCGCCGTGAGGTTCGCCGGAGTAGTCCAACAGCATCGCCATGGCGACCAGCAGCGCCGCGACGAGCACAAGTGCCCCTGCGACCAGCGTCGAAAAGCGAGGGCGAGTCATGGTTTGCGCCCGGCAATCTCGGCGCGAAGGTGGCTCATTTGAGCCCCGAGACGACGATCGACGCGACGATGTGACGCTGGAAAATCACGAAGAGCGTGATCAGCGGCACGACCGCCACCGTCGTCGCCGCCATCACCAACGTCCATTGGGAGTTGAACCGCGACTGCAGGTCGGCCGTGGCCACCGTGAGCACTCGCCACTTGTGCCCGCTGGTGATCACCAACGGCCACATGAAGTTATTCCATTGCGAGACCACCGTGATCAGCGTCAAGGCCGCCAGGACCGGACGGCTGGACGGAATCACCACATGCACGATCACGTCCAGGGTGTTGGCGCCGTCTAGGCGCGCGGCGTTGATCAAGTCTTTCGGGATGATGCGAAAGTGCTCGCGCAGCAGGAAAATCGCGTACGGCGAGCCGAACATGAACGGCAGCACCAGGGCCCAGAACGTGTTGCGCAGCCCGAGCTGGGCCATCATCAGATACATCGGCACCACGGTGACGGTCCCCGGCACCATCAGCGTCGCGATGTAGACCCAAAACAACGCATCGCGTCCGGGAAACTGCAAGCGCGCGAACGCGTATCCGGCGAGCACGGAAAAGGTCAGCTGGCCCACGAGGATCACCGCCGTCATCAACGCGGTCACCGCCGCAGCGCGCCCGAACCCGGTCCCGCCCAGGTCGGCGTAGTTGGCCAGCGTGGGCGGTCGCGGCACCTGGAGAGGGGTGCCCGTGACGAATTGGTGTGCCGACGTGAACGAGGTCAGCAAGCCAAGTCCGAACGGTGCCAGCGTGATCAGCGCCCCGAGCGCCAGCCCGGCGTAGATGACGGCATTGGAGATGCGGCTAGGTGAGGTCATAAGTGATCCGCCGCCGGAAGTACAAGTGTTGAACGAAGGTGACGCCGATCAGGATGACGAACAGCACCACCGCCATGACCGATGCTCGCCCGATTGAGGCCGAGCCGAAGGCCTCGGCATAGATGCGGTGCGCCACCAGGTCGGTGCTGTCGCCCGGCCCGCCCCCAGTCAGCGCGTACACCGTGTCGAAAACCTGTGCAGTGCTGACGATCCCGGTCACCAGGACGAAGAACATCGTGGGCCGCAGCATGGGCAGGGTGATGCGCCGGAACCGTTGCCACGCGTTGGCGCCGTCGGTGCGCGCGGCGGCGTGGATGTCGTCGGGGATGGCCAGCAGTCCAGCGAGGAACGACAGCGAGACATATCCGACGTTCATCCACACGACAACGGCCGATACCAGCGGCAGCGCAAAGCTGGGATCGGAGAGCCATCCGATGCTATGTCCGAGCACGGCGCTGACGGCGCCGTCGGTGGGGGCCAGGATCCAGCGCCACAGCACCGCGATCGCCAGCGGCGCGGAAATCCATGGCAGCACGTACAGGGTGCGGAACAGGCCGGTGCCGGGAAGCTGGCGGGCCAGCATCGATGCGGCCAGCAGTCCCAGCAGCGTCTGCGCGGGGACCACGATCGCCACGAAGGCGGCCGTGACAATCAGCGAGTTGCCGAAGCCGGAATCGGCCAGCACCGACCGCCAGTTGGCAAGACCCACATAGCGCAGCGGACCCAGCAGATCCCACCGGTACAGGCTGAGCCAGATCACGACGAGGATGGGCAGCAGCAAAAAGGCGACCACGCCGAACAGGCTGGGGGCGAGCAAGGCGTAGCCCAGCGCGGTGGATCGAGGTCGCTTTGTCAGGGCGGCGCTGGCCATGCAGGTAATTAAAGCGGGCGCCGCCGTGGTTTGGGTGTGAGCGGTCGATACGGCGGAGCGACACGCAACAGGTGAGCATGAGATACAGGTTGTGGTCCGACGCCGAACGATTCAGACTGGGGGACATGCGCGCCTATCAGACCGTCGTCGTCGGCACCGATGGCTCTTACTCGTCGATGCTTGCGGTGGAACGCGCAGCCGTGATCGCCGCCGATCACGGCGCGAAATTGATTGTGGCGACGGCGCATGCCCCCGTCCGCGAGGAAAAGGGCCGCTACGCCATCCCGCCGGGGAGCGACCACGGCGCAGACTACCGGATGCAGCGCGACACCCCCTTCCGCGCGATCCTGCGGGACGCCAGCGATCGGGCGTACAAAGCCGGGGCCAAGCGCGTGGAGGAGCAGCCGATCGTCGGCCCCCCCACCGATGCGTTGGTGCAACTGGCCGAGCAGGTCCATGCCGACCTGTTGGTCGTCGGCAACGTCGGACTCAGTAGCATCGCCGGGCGGCTGCTGGGATCAGTCCCATCCGAAGTCTCCCGCAGGGCCAAGACCGACGTGCTGATCGTCCACACCACCGACTGATCCATGCGGTGACAGCGGGTTCCGGTGTGGTGGGCCCGTATACGTTCGAGGCCGACCATATCGAACCCGTTGACGTGCGTCCCTGGAGGCTGGTGTGCACATCAATGTTGTGGCGGATCTGTTGGGGCACAGCAGCATTGCGATCACCGGTGACATCTACGGGCACGCCAGCGGCGAGGCGACTCGCTCGGCGGTGGATGGGCTGTCCGACATGCTCGGGCTGTAGTGTTTGCTGCGTGGGGAGCGCCGAAAACTCATTTGGGTACGGCCTTGGGGTATGGTCGGCCATTTGGTCCCGTGATGACGTGTTTGAGCAGGTCAGAGGGGCGGGCCCGGCCAGGTGACACCGAGCCGGGGGATCGACGCCGACTTTCTGGACCTACCTCGCCACGAACTTGCCGAGGCCGCGCTGTCGGCGGCCAAGGCGGCCGGCGCCACCCACGCCGACCTGCGGCTTCACCGCATCAGCACCGAGATCATCCAGCTGCGCGACGGCGAGCTGGAGACCTCCGTCGTCAGCCACGAGGTCGGCCTGGCGGTGCGGGTGATCGTCAACGGCACCTGGGGATTCGCCTCGCACGCGGAATTGGCACCGGCGGTCGCGGCCGAGGCCGCGCGCCGCGCCGTGCACGTGGCCACCACGCTCGCGGCACTCAACGCCGAGCGCGTCGAGCTGGCGCCCGAGCCGGTGTACACCGACGCCACCTGGGTGTCCGACTATCGGATCGACCCGTTTGGCATCCCCACCGCCGACAAGATCGCCGTGCTGGAGGAGTACTCCGGGCGGCTGTTGAATGCGGACGGCATCGACCACGTGTCGGCTGGTCTCACCGCCGCCAAGGAGCAGACGTTCTACGCCGATACGTTCGGATCGTCGATCACCCAGCAGCGAGTGCGGGTACTGCCGTCGCTCGAGGCGGTGACCGTCGACGCCGCGGCGGGCACCTTCGACTCGATGCGCACGCTGGCCGCCCCGATGGGGCGGGGCTGGGAAGCGGTGGCCGGCGACGAGGTGTGGAACTGGACCGACGAGCTCGCCCAGCTCCCGGCGCTGCTGGCCGAGAAGGTCAAGGCGCCCAGCGTGACCGCGGGCCTCACGGATCTGGTGATCGACCCGACCAACCTCTGGCTCACTATCCACGAATCCATCGGCCACGCAACCGAATACGACCGCGCGATCGGCTACGAGGCGGCCTACGCCGGAACCTCGTTCGCCACCCCCGACAAGCTCGGCACCATGCGCTACGGGTCGCCGGTTATGAACGTGACGGCCGACCGCACCGTCCAACACGGCTTGGCCAGCATCGGTTACGACGACGAGGGAGTGGCCGCGCAAAGCTGGGATCTGGTGCGCGACGGGATATTCGTCGGCTACCAGCTCGACCGGGTATTCGCCCCACGACTGGGCCAGCCGCGCTCCAACGGCTGCTCGTACGCCGATTCGGCGCATCATGTGCCGATCCAGCGGATGGCCAACGTGTCGCTGCAGCCCGCCCCGGAGGACATCGGCACCGCCGATCTGATCGGCCGCGTCGAGGACGGCATCTACATCGTCGGCGACAAGTCATGGTCGATCGACATGCAGCGCTACAACTTTCAGTTCACCGGCCAACGGTTCTTCCGCATCCGCGACGGCCGCCTGGATGGCCAGTTGCGCGATGTCGCCTACCAGGCGACCACCACCGACTTCTGGAACTCGCTGGAAGCCGTGGGCGGCCAGTCGACCTGGTGGTTGGGCGGCGCATTCAACTGCGGCAAGGCCCAGCCCGGGCAAGTCGCGCCGGTCAGCCATGGCTGTCCGTCGGCGTTGTTCCGCGGCGTCAACGTGCTCAACACGGTTGCCGAGGGCACCCGATGATCAGAGCGCAGCACGTGGTCAACATCGTGTTGGACGAGGCGGCCAAACTTGGGGGCGCCGACGAGACTATGGTGCTGGTCACCGACAAGGTCGAGGCCACGTTGCGCTGGGCCGGCAATTCGATGACCACCAACGGGGTTTCGGTCAGCCGCAGCATCACCGTGATTTCCGTTGTGCGCCGGGGGACTAGCGCACACGTGGGCACGGTGATGTCCGCAGACGTGGATCCGCGGGTGATACCCAGACTGGTGGCGGCTTCGCAGGACGCCGCCGGCTCAGCGCCGGAGGCCGGGGACGCCGCGCCACTGCTGGCCGACACCGGAGTGCCCGCCGATTGGAACGCGCCGGTGCCGGGCACCGGGCCCTTGGTTTTCGCCGATGTCGCCGAATCGTTGAGCCGGGGATTTAAGGGCGCCGACCGACTGTATGGCTTTGCGTACCACAATGTTTCGACGACGTTTCTGGCGTCGTCGACCGGCCTGCGCCGGCGTTACACTCAGCCCACCGGCACGGTGGAGATCAACGCTAAGCGCGGCGACGCCAGCGCTTGGGCCGGGATCGGTACGCCCGATTTCGTTGACGTGCAGACCGATTCGTTGGTCGATCAGCTGTCGGTCAGGCTGGGATGGGCGGAGCGCAGCGTCGCATTGCCCCCGGGACGCTATGAGACGATCATGCCGCCGTCGACGGTGGCCGACATGATGATCTACCTGGCCTGGTCGATGGCCGGCCGCGGCGCGCAAGAGGGCCGCACCGCATTGTCGACGCCCGGTGGGGGGACCCGGGTGGGGGAGCGGCTTACCGAGTTGCCGCTGACGCTGTTCTCGGACCCGATGGCGCCGGGCCTGGGATGCACACCGTTCGTCGCGGTGACCAGTTCGTCGGAGACGACGTCGGTGTTCGACAACGGGATGGAGATCGCCCAGGTGGACTGGATCCGCAACGGGGTGATCAACGCGCTGGCCTACCCGCGGGCCACGGCCGCCAAATTCGACGCCAAGGTCGCGGTGGCGGCCGACAACATGGTAATGACCGGCGGTTCGGCCGAACTCGCCGACATGATCGCGGCCACCGAGCGCGGCCTGCTGCTGACCACGCTGTGGTACATCCGCGAGGTCGACCCCATCACGCTGCTGCTCACCGGGCTGACCCGCGACGGCGTCTACCTCATCGAGGACGGCGAGGTGACCGCGGCGGTCAACAACTTCCGGTTCAACGAGAGTCCGCTGGATCTGCTGCGACGGGTCACGGAGGCCGGCGCCAGCGAGAAGACCCTGCCGCGGGAATGCAGCGATTGGGCCACCCGAGCGGCGATGCCCTCCCTGCGGATACCGGACTTCTACATGTCGTCGGTGAGCCAGGCGCAGTAGCCGATTGTCAGACTCACGGTCCGCGACGTGAAGTGGTTGCAGCCATTTGACTGCGCACTAACTCGGGTAGTAAACCACGCGGGTCACACTACTCACATCAGCACCGCCGAGGCAGGCTATGCATGAACCGCAAATCCGCTATCACCGGTGCTATCGCTTTCGAAAGTCGCCGAACGGTCAGCCGGGACGGCCCCGCCGACAACCTGTTTCCGCGGCCAAAATCACTGAGACAAGCACACCCGGCCCGTCGACGGGCTGCAACCGTCACTTCACAATCGACGCCCCTCAACCTGCGTCGCGTGCGCCTTAGCAGACGCCAAAATCAGAGCTCAGCTTGAACACCAATTTGAGCCAATGCGAGTCGGACTGCACATGTCGTCGGTCAGAGGCCCAGTAGCCGATTGTCGCGCGACCCGGCGCGCTCTAGCGTGTGAGAAATGCTGATGCGGTTGGTCATGTTGTCCCCGGGCGACGGACGGATCGGGGGTCTGGTCCGGCGGGTGTGCGCCCAGGCGTTGTCCCTGCCGCCGTTGCCCGCCCGCGTCGAGACTGGCGAGCCTGCGTCTGAGGCCGAGGCCGTCGTCGCCGGATTCGCCGAGCAGTTCAGCGTCGATGTCTCAGCGATCAGTGGCGAGCAGCGATCGCGGTTGTGGAAGCAGTTGGGGGACAGCACCTTTGGCGTCGTCGTGCAAATGTACATCGCCGACTTCATTCCGCGCGTGCGGGCCGGGCTGGAAGCGCTCGGCGTCGGATCGGAGTATCTCGGCTGGGTGAGCGGGCCGATCTCATGGGACCACACCACCGATCCGTCGGATCTGGTGTTCAACGACTTTCTGCCCGCCGTGGCCCGAATGCGCGCGCTCGACCCGGTCACCTCCGAGCTGGTCCGGCTGCGTATCGCGGCCCAGCACAACTGCCGGCTGTGCAAGTCGCTGCGCGAGGGCACCGCGCTTGATGCCGGGGGCTCGGAAGCGTTGTACCAAGACATCGAGCGCTTTGAGACATCAGTTCTGCTGGATGACCGCGCCAAAGCAGCGCTTCGCTATACGGATGCGTTAATTTGGACTCCTGCGCACCTCGTCGCCGACGTCGCCGCCGGGGTGCGCTCCCGGTTTTCGGAGGCTGAGGCCGTCGAGCTCACCTTCGACATCATGCGGAATGCGAGCAACAAGATCGCCGTGTCGCTGGGGGCCGACGCCCCTCGGGTCGAGCAGGGCACTGAGCGGTATCTGCTCGACGCCGATGGGCAGACGGTGTTCAGCTGACGCCGGCGTACCCCGGCCGGTTCGAGCCGCGGACTGCTAGCCTCCGCCGCCGCCACCACCGGCGCCGC
>Ga0310914_10000278_pt1 | contig 28249 bp, 32 predicted proteins | sample GREbulkMGAN108_FD_203450 | JGI IMG/M metagenome (GOLD analysis project Ga0310914, IMG submission 203450) | Lab enrichment of tropical soil microbial communities from Luquillo Experimental Forest, Puerto Rico - GRE.bulkMG.AN108 | ecosystem: Environmental > Terrestrial > Soil > Tropical forest >... | reverse complement strand
GCGCCAGGTAGTCTGATCCATCTCGTGCGTTATCGGCACAGCCATGGCGCAGTCCTGCGAAAGCAAGGCGATCAGTGTGGAGGGCAAACCCCACTTCACGGGGCGGCCAAAAATAGTTTGATGGCGAAATGCAAGAGGTCAGCTTAGGCATGGTCAATGTCCGCTGGGTTCAAAGGCGGACATCGCGACGGATCAGCCGAATGTCCGCTTTACCCCCGAAAGCGGACATTAGCCACGCGACCGGCAAAGTCCGCTTTTGTGCCGCCCGCAGCAAACGGGACAATCAGGGTGAGTGGACGCGTCGGATAATCCCACAGTCGTGCCAAGAATGGTGCATGCAAAACCGGTGTGCGCATGGAGTTGTGAGCCAGCCCCTTTGTATGAGCAAATGCGTGCCTGCGTGCCAGGAAAAGAGAGGAAAAAAGGGCTGAGGAGTAGAACCGATAAACGGTCCGGTAAAAAATGAGCCACGCCCTGCGTACATCCGGCCTAGGCTAGCGACGACCCCGCCGCCTCCCGCCGCCGTGGCCTATCGAAGAACTCAATGACGCCTGCTTTGTCGTGACGGACAGCGCCGGGCAGAAGTTGCCCTGATTTCTCCTTAGGGTGTGGCCCGATTGCACTATTCAGCGGCTAAACGATTTTAGATCATCGTCCCCGGCCGGGAGAGCCAGCGGGGACAAGCATGTGGGACGAACGCAAAATGCCTGAGCGGTGGTACGAGCTGCTGCGCGAGCGGATGCAAGTTGAGGAACAAAGGATGCGTGTCATTAGAAACGGCGACATCATTGAACACGACGATCTGGAACAGCTTATGGCACAGGCCGACAGCCTCGACCGCGAGATGCTAATGGTGATGAGGCAAGCGATTGCCGGGGCCATTGAAGCAAACACCTCGGCCGCTTCACTTCACGCGCGTTCGGCTGAGTGGCGCGCGGGCTTAAGCCGCTTTTCCCCGTCCGATTTCGCTTAATCGAAACCTCCGCGCGACGGGGCGCGAAGGATTGCGGTGAATATCGCCAAGCTGTCTGAGCTATTGAAAAAGCCGTAATCTGAGGCTCGTTCGTGATCGTCATCACAGAACGAACCGGCCGGTTGGTCCAACATAATTTCGTGGAATACAGAGGCGTTCGCTTCGCGATCCTTTTAGGAACCGCGCGACAACAATGGCGCGTGGCCATTTATCCTGTGCCCAATCAGTTGCCGGAAGAGAGGACAGTTTTCGGAACGCGCCAAGAGGCAGTCACAACAGCTCGCTCAATGATCGACGCTCGGCTGAAAAAGCTGTCTTTGGCTAGTAGAACAGGACGCAGCGAAGATAACGGCTAGCCCCGATGACGAATGTCTCCGCTGCCGAATCGGCGACCGCCAAGCTACTCAGCGAAGATGAGGGCGACGGATTGCCACCAATATTGCCAAGCACGCTCGGCAACATGCTGGCCGACACGTACGCTGGCACACACATACAGGCTGTGGAGAACCGGTGGAAAAGCAGTGGGAAACATGTCGGAGGAACCAAAAATAAGCATGGCGTGGTATTTATTTGGTCGCGCCGCGCCGAAGAACGCGGAGTGTGTCGCCTTGTAGATACGGCCCTGTCCTTCAAATCCTTCAGAACGGTTTTGGGCAGGGCCCCTTTTTAGTTCAGACTGTTCTTTTGTCAGAGCTTCGCAGCGCGCGTTTCGAGCGATAGTCCAAGACTAAAGGCTTTTTGCCGCGTTGCCCTCGGTTCTCCTCAACGTTGCGATGTTTGCCGCTTTTTCATCCCTCGGCTCCAATCAGAAAATGAAGATTGTGCTTCTCGCTCCAAATAAGACTTGATCTGGATCAAATTGGTTTTGTTGATCCACAACATCATCTCGCTTGATGGAGTGGTATGGCCGCGCCCGGCGTACATCCGGCCAAGGCGCGGCGGATTGCGGCCAATTTCGCCAAGCTGTCGGGGCTGTTGAAAAAGCCCTAAACTCGGATCATGAGCCAGTTGGGGTTGCAGATCATCATTGTGGTAGCGTTTGGCGCGCTTTGCTTCGGCTGCGGCTGTCTCACTGCCTTCATCGTGACGCGCAATCAGTGGCGCGGCGATATGATCAAGCGCGGTTTTGCCAACTACAACGAGCGGACCGGCAAGTGGGAATGGGGAGAGCAAGCAAGTAGGCGCCACTAGGCCCTGCCTGCCTTTGGCAAGGCCCTGGCAGAATGACCTCGCCCCGCCGCTTCCCGCCGCCCCGGTCCGTTTCCCTGTAAGGCAATTTGATTTGGATCAAACAGCGAGATTTTGCGATCCGCTTTCATTTATGAATGATCGGGTTCGTTTTTGAAGTCGTTTCCGAACTAATCCTTTTCGGTTTCGTGCTGCTGTTTCTGACGGTCGTAACGGTCTGGGTTGTTTGGCACATTTTCGAAAAGATTGGCCCAAACGAGGTCAAAAATATAAAAATATACAGTCTTTCGTGACCTTCATTGTTGTGGTTGTTCCGTTTGTGATGCTCTTTTACGGCGGGCTTACAATCCTGGTCTACGATCAGATGATGACTGCATCGGGTAGTTTGGCTGTGGTCGCACTGGCGCAAACTGGCAATCCGTCAATGAGGCAGAACAACCACCAATAAGTAGTGCATACTATCTTTCAGTTTGGGATATTTCAGCAACCCGGAGGAATTGATAAGGATTGAAGATAAGCACGGCCTATCGTGTCGTCGCCACGGTGGATATTGCATATGGGATTTTCTCAACAACAGAGTTACCGAAACAAAATACTCCGATGATTCATCAAGAATTACGACAGCATCCGACCGGCAGCAGATTGGGAAGAAGTTATGTCGCGGGTCTTTTGGAGGTAAAGCGGACATTCCTTCAACTCGCGTCGATGTCCGCTTATGGCCCAAAGCGACATTCCTGAGCGCTGTTTTGACCACTTCCAGCCCGCCGGTTTGACCCGCTACGATGCCTTGTCCTGAGCCTTGGGTGAGGCGATGAAGCGGCGCGAGTTCATCACGTTACTCGGCGGGGCGGCGGCGTGGCCGCTTGCGGCAGGGGCGCAGCAGCCAGGACAATTGCGACGCGTTGGGGTACTGCTTGGGGTCCCGGAAAATGATCCCGAAACGAAATCTCGTGTCAGGGCATTTCAGTTGGGTATGCGTGATGCGGGTTGGATCGATGGGCGGAACGTTCACATCGAGTATCGGTACGCGGGCACTGATCCAGAGGCTATCAAAAAACATATCGCGGAACTGATCCCGCTCGCGCCAGACGTTATCTTGGCAAATTCCAGTCCCATCGTAGCTCTGCTTCGATCGGCGACAAAGACAATCCCGATTGTTTTCGTTGTCGTGAATGATCCAGTCGGTCAAGGGTTCATTCCAAATCTTGCGCACCCAGGCGGGAACGTCACAGGATTCTCATTCATCGAGCCTGAAATAGTCGGCAAATGGATCAATCTGCTCAGTGACGTTAAACCCGATTTGTCGCGGGTCGCGTTGATGTATAACCCCAATACCGCTGCCTATTATGATTCTTACCTTCGCTCATTCAAAGCATTGCCGCAGCAATCTAGAATCGCGGTAGACGCAGCGCCCGTGCGGAGTGAAGCTGAAGTCGAGCAGGCTGTCGCCGAGGTAGCTCGCGACGGGCGTGGTTTGATCGTTGCAGCGGATCCTTACATCGTTTCTATGCGCGAATTGATTTTGAAATCGGCGGAACAACATCGCGCTCTACTCCTAGCTCCATACAGGCAATTTGCTGTTGACGGAGGTCTGATGTCCTACGGGCCTGATACTGCCGATATTTTCCGGCGTTCAAGCTCATATGTTGATCGCATTCTCAAAGGTGAATTACCCGGCAATCTGCCAGCGCAATCGCCCGACAAGTTCGAGCTCGTCTTCAATCTCAGAAGGGCTAAAGCTCTCGGTCTCTCGGTACCCGAACCCTTTTTGCAACTGGCCGACCAGGTGCTCGAGTGAGGCGGCGTGAGTTCATCACACTTCTCGGCGGCGCGGTGACAGCATGGTCGGTCAGAGCGCGGGGCCAGCCGGGCGTGGGTATGCGGCTCATCGGTGTTCTCCTGCCCATAGCCAAGGACGATCCGGAGTATCAGCCCTGGCTGACCGCGTTTAGACAGACGTTGCAAGAGCTGGGCTGGGTCGATGGCCGCAACATGCGGATGGACATCCACTGGGCTACGGCCAATCACGCCGAGATTCGCAAACAGGCGGCAGAATTGGTGGCGCTCGCGCCCGACGTCATCCTTGCCCATGGTGCCTCAACCGTGGGGCCGTTGCTGCAGGCGACACGCACGGTGCCAATCGTTTTCCCAATCACCGGCGATCCAGTTGGCGCCGGCTTCGTCGACAGTCTGGCGCGACCGGGTGGCAACGTCACCGGCTTCATGACTTTCGAATACAGCATGAGCGGGAAATGGGTGGAGCTGCTCAAACAGATCGCGCCAGGTGTGGCGCGGGCTGCGGTCATTCGCGATGCGGGCAGTCCCACTGGGATGGCCTCGTTTGGCGTCATCCAGGCTATGGCGCCGTCGCTCAAGGTGGAGGTGACCCCGGTCAACATGCCTAACGCCGGCGAGATCGAGCGCGTCGTCACGGCGTTCGCGCAATCCCCGAATGGCGGTCTGATTGTGACCGCGAGCGGGCCTGCGTTCGTTAATCGCGATCTAATTATTGCGCTTGCTGCACGGCATAAGCTCCCTGCGGTCTATTTCGAACGCTCCTTCGTCGCCGCCGGCGGCTTGGTTTCCTATGGGCCCGATTTCAGCGCCCTGTACCGGAAGGCGGCCGGATACGTCGATCGCATCCTCAAGGGCGAGAAACCGGCCGACCTGCCAGTGCAGGCGCCAACCAAGTACGAAACGGTGATCAACCTTAAAACTGCAAAGGCACTTGGCCTGACCGTGCCGCAGGCGTGGCTCGCCGCCACCGATGAGGTGATCGAATAGCTGACAATCTAACTTCGTCCCATGTCCGCTTTTGGCACAAAGCGGACATCCCGATACGCTCAATGAATGTCTGCTTTTGGGGGTAAAGCGGACATAGTCTAGACCTCACGGAATGTCCGCTTCTAACCCAAAGCGGTCTTCACTGCGCCGATTTAGTTTAGTACCACTCGATATAGACGCCACTCGTTCGGGACGCCTTTAAGTGGGTGGACTCCGCGGTCCTCAAAACATAGGCCCGAACCGGCCACCAAATCGCGCACCGTTTGCGAAACTAGGACTTCACCCGGGCCTGCCAGGCCGGCAACGCGTGCGCCGGTATGAACCGCGATCCCGGCGAGATCGTTACCGACGATCTCGCATTCCCCGGTATGCAGCCCGCAGCGCACTTCAAGCGTAAGTGCGCGCAGCGTGTCTCTAATTGCACCTGCACAACGGATCGCTCGGGCCGGTCCGTCAAAAGTGGCGAGGAAGCCGTCACCCGACGTGTTTATCTCACGTCCACGGTATTGTTTAAGAACCTCACGAACCTTGGCGTAAAATGCTTCAAGCAATTCGCGCCAAGGGCGGTCGCCAAGTGCGGCGGCACGTTCGGTTGAGCCTACGATGTCGGTAAACAATACGGTGGCGAGCACCCGCTCCGGCTCTAGCACTTGATGCTTGCCTGTCAGGAATTCCTCGACCTCGTTTAGAACTGCGTCACGATCGCCTAACCACGGTTGATGGTCTTCGCCCGCAAGCTCAACCAGCTTCGCATCAGGGATATGCTGTGCCATGTAGCGAGCATGCCCCACATCGATCACGCGCTCCGCGGTACGATGCAGAATGAGAGTTGGTACGCGGATGGCGGGCAAAACATTCCGTACATCGATTTCGCGGTTCATCCTCAGGATCGCACCTGCTGCGCCCGGGCTTGCCGCCGCGCGGTAATAAGACGCAATGCGCTCGGCAGCATGTCGGTCACCGGCAAGGCTCGGCGCGCGCATTGCAATGCTCAGCGATTGCGGCGATCCCCAATGCCTGCTCGATGTCATCGAGCACGGCTTGCCATTGCTCGTCCTTCCGACCGTATGGGTAATCGGGAGCCCAGGAACGTTTGGCATAGGATCCATACAACACGAGTGCGGAAGTGCGTTCCGGATAAGTGGTGGTGTAAAGCAGGGACATCGGGCCGCCTTCGGAAATGCCGAATAAGGCCGCCTGCTTGGAGCCGACGGCGTCCAGAATGGCTTGCACATCGTGCATTCGCTGCTCGAGTGTGAATATCTGAGAACTACGATCGGACATTCCGGTCCCGCGCTTGTCGAAAAGAATTAAGCGGGAAAATGATGCGAGGCGTCGAAAAAATGCGCTTTGTTCTGGTGACTGCCATATCGTATCTACGTTTGATACGAAACCTGGGACGAACAGGAGATCGAACGAGCCTTCGCCGATCACCTGATAGGCGATATGGACGTCATCGCTTTTGACATAGTGCGTTGAGGGTATTTCAGCCATCACTCCCGGCGCGGCAACGCGGGCATTGGCTTCCCGGCACAACGACCGCTAGTGGCTTCGACACTGACTTCGCCTGGTGAATGATAACCCCCGCCGGCCGCTAGGGGCAATCGACCCAAAATCTTCGTCTGAAACGAAATCGAAAAATCTTCGAATGCGCCATTGATACGATTTATCCTCAGCGATGCATGAATTTTTGTACTCCCCACCATGCGCTCACAGTCGCGCGAGTGTTTTAGAAAAACAATAGCAAACTGCGCCTGGTAGAGAGATCAGGCCTTATTGGTAAGCCTCGGCTACGAGTTCTGTTCGCAATATATTGACGGCTTCACGCATTGGCTGGGGGGAAATATGAACCAGTCCTCCGAAACCCTGCTCCAATTCGAGGATCATTCCGATCGCGCCGGCTACAGCTACGGCGCAGAGTGTCAGAGTGACCGCCGATGTAAGGTTGCGGGGGGCGAACAGACCAAAACTAGCGAACAGTAAGGTCAACCAAAAAACTAGAAGAGCGACAAAGGCCTTTGGAGTTCCCTGTCCGACCTGCTGAGTCAACAGCCAGCGCGTATCACCGATCTTGCCGGCAAGCGTCATAGCTTGATCCAGCCACCATTTATCGCGTGCGGTTGCAGGTTTCAACGCAAGTATCGAGTCCTCGAACTGCTGGAGGAGGTGGTATGTCTCCGGATCAGAGAGGCGCACATCTGCTGGATTGTCGGGAAACAGATCGGCGGTCTTGAGTTCAGCGTATTGTCGCAAGGTCTCCCGTGCTAATCCTGCGTCGGGCCCGTATCTACGCAATAGCTGGTCAAGCCGAAGGATTTGCGCCGACAGAGTGGTCACCTCGCCCCCTAGTGCGCTGAATGAAGTGTTGGCATTTGAAATCAGGAGCCCAAGCACGAGCGCCGAAAAGGTCGCAACGACCGCCATTGATATCGTCACCGTGCTCTTTGTCTCATCACAGAGCTGATGCTCTGGCAGCCGGTGTCTGAGCACCCAACCGGCGAATGCTCCCGCCAAGATTACTGCGAAGACGATAAGACCAATGATCAGTGGATTGAACATGATCGGGTTCCGCGGCTGGAGCGTCTCAAGAAGCTGGAGGAAGCCACTCTTCTCGCCAAGTCAGCCCGTGAAGCGACTTGGTTTGTAGTTAGACCAATGGCCGCAGCAGTAAACAGCACCAACGAACAATCTTGGCATTACGGTCCCCCTGCAATTCCCCTGCAGCAGACGTGGGGTTTCCGTCTTTCTTGAGCCTTCCAAGCTGCGGAAATGAGGCCTTAGCTTGACGAAATTCTTGCGTGTCGAAAGTGCAACTACTGGAGTGTCTGCTCACGCGACGGCGACTGGGATATTGTCTGATTGCAGCGCTGCGAATTTCCGCTTTCGGACCCGCAAGCGCCGATCCTGCCGCAATCCGCCGCGCTTAGGGCAGCGCCATCTCGCCCCGGAGCTGTTGCAGATGCGTGGTCACAATCGCCCGAGCCAGGGGCTCCGGCCCCTGTGGCGTTTCGAGCCTGATCTTGAGCGTGACGGCGACAGCCGCCAGCATGCAACTCAACACAATAATCTTGAACATGGTCGTTGGCCCTTCGGGGCCGATGAGGGTGGATTGGCGACAGAGTACAGGGTGAATCGCTGGGTGCAGTGACCAACGTCACACGCGGGCGATGCGCTCTCGGCATCGACTCGGACTCAACGGTTAACGTCCGCTTTGGGTCAAAAGCGGACATTCGGGCAACTTGAAGCAATGTCCGCTTTACCCCCCGAAAGCGGACATTGGTTGAACGTGTCGGGATGTCCGCTATGTGCCAAAAGCAGACATTGGCCTCAAAGAGACACTATCGTGCGCGGTCCGAACGGCCCGGGAGCCGTCGCTGCAAGGCAGCCGGTTTCACAAGACCGGAGTGGCAGCCGATAACAAAAGGCCCCTGCAGAAGCCGGGGCCAAGTCTGGTCTGATGAAGCTCGCGCTGGCCATGACTGACGAGAGCCAGCACGATCAGCAAATTGCTGCTAGGCCACCGTGCCCACGATGTATGTGTGGAGCACGGGGGATGAGTTCATCGGACCGGTGCGGCGCGGGCGGCCGAGCGGTTCGTGACGGCGCCGTACTGGTTCGAGGTGCTCGACGGCGTGTCGCACTGGATCTCGGAGGAGGCGCCGGAGCGGCTGGCGACGCTGATCGTCGGGTGGTTGGGGAAGTGGTAGGGGGCACCTCCAGACAATGTCCGCTTTACAGACGTTGGTTGAGCGGGTCGTGATGTCCGCTTTGTGCCAAAAGCGGACATTATGCGACGCAGCAAAATCACCCTATTGGATCACCTCGTCAGCGGCCACGCGCAGCGTTTGTGGCACCGTGATGCCGAGTGCCTTGGCCACGCCAACGATATGATCGTCGTGCGGTGGTTAGCGTTGAAAGTGTCTGATGCGACAAGGAGGGCGCCGGCGGGTTCGCGGGCAAGCGAGTTAATGACTGTTTCAATATCGGCGTCGCTGTGAACCGGCTCTGCGATCGGCGCAATGTTGAATGACTTGGCGGCGGTCTCGAACACGGGCATTAACGAGTTCACGAAGCGCGGTGTCGGGATTAAACATCATGGCGACGCGTTTGATGCCCGGCGCGATCTCTCTGAGCAATTCAAGCATCTTGCTTGTTATTGACGCCTCAAAAACGGTGAACCCAGTAAGGTTGCCGCCAGGATGGGACAGGCTCGCGACGAAGCGTGAGCTGATCGGGTCGTTGACAAGCGCGAATACGATCGGGATGGTTTGCGTCTCTCGGGCAAGCGCGGAAGTTACCGGCGTCGAAGTTGCCAGCAGCACGTCGGGTTGCAAACCGATGAGCTCACCAGCGACGTCGATCTGCTGCGCACATTCGGATCGACGTGCGTTGGGGCGTCCGCTGAGTGTCGTTAACAACTCGGCTGGCCTGTTCGATCATTGTGTACAGATCAAACTTAGTTGGCTGCTCTGCCGGGAGTCCGCCTAGCTTCATTGAAGAGCCGTCTAAGCGGTTGCGCAGAATTTAATGAGCCTGCGGCGGCCCGTTATGGGGGCTGTTTGCGACCCTAATTGCCGCCCAAAACCTATCGTATTTGGGGATCCGCGCCGGCAGTTCGGGAGACGGTATGACGCGGGTAGAATTCATCTCGGTTTCGCGCCAGGGACTGCGCGACGGCCTATGCCGCCTTCGCGAATTCACCGCGAGGACGCTCATTTATCTGTGGCGTGGGGCCGCATTTGCCGTATCGCTCTTGACCGGTCGCAAGATCGCGCCGCTGTTTTTCAAGCTCGCCGCCCGCAATCTTTTTCACGACCGGCTGCGCCTTGCCGCCACCATCGCCGGAATCGTCTTTTCAATGGTGCTGGTGACCGTGCAAATGGGGCTGTTTGTCAGTTTCCGCACTATGGTTACAACCATGATCGACCACGCGCCGGCCGATCTGTGGATCATGCCGCGCGGCACCAAATGCTTCGAGGATCCGGCGCTACTCGACGAGCGCGAACGGTTTCGCGCGCTGTCGGTCCCTGGCGTAGCCGAAGCGGTGCCCGTGCTGGTGAGCTTTGCGCAGTGGCACATTCCGAGCGGCGGGACGACGCCGGTGCTGCTGATCGGTTCGGATCGCAATGAGCTCGGCCTGCAGCCCTGGAACATCGTCGACGGCGATTTGTACGATCTGGCGATTCCTGACGCTATAGCGGTCGATCGGTCCTACTTTGAGCGGCTTGGGACCAGCGGGCTCGGCGACACCGTCGAGATCAGGGACCTGAAGGCGAAGATCCGCTTGGTAACTCAGGGAATTCGCTCATTCACGACCACCCCCTATGTCTTCACGCCGCTTGATCGGGCACGGAGCTATGCCGCCATCTCCTCAAACAAAGCCACTTATCTGCTGGTGCGTTTGCAAACCGGAGCGAATGCCGAAAGCGTGCGAACGCATCTGAACCAAACGCTTGCCAAAGCCGAAGCTTTGACGCCGGATGCGTTTCGCAGCCGCAGCCGCTCGTTCTGGCTGTTTGGAACCGGCGCCGGCGCGGCGCTATTCGCCGGCGCCCTCCTCGGCATGATCGTCGGCATCGTCATTGTCGCCCAGACGCTCTATGCCAGCACCAAGGAATTCTCCAACGAATTCGCGACGCTGCGCGCGATCGGCTCATCCAGCCAGTACATCTACGCTGTCATTATTATCCAGGCGCTCATGAGCGCAGCCATTGGCTTTAGCGTAGCTGCCGCAATCGGCAAGGTCGTCGTCAAAACCACAGCAGATACCGCTCTCCCCGTGCTTATTCCTGCTGGCCTGATGATAAGCCTGTTCTTGTTGACCGTGGCGATGTGCGTGGTTTCGGCGATCGCAGCCATCGTCCACATCGTGCGCACGGATCCTGCAGTGGTGTTCACCCGATGAGCGATCCAGTGGTGGAAGCGACCGACGTCGTGAAATTTCTTGGCCAGGGCGCCGGAAGGGTGCGGGCACTGCGGGGTGTGAGCCTATCGCTCAACGGTGGAGAGCTTGTGCTGCTGATGGGACCTTCCGGCAGCGGCAAGACAACGCTGTTGTCCGTGCTTGGCTGCATGCTTTCGCCAAATATGGGGTCCGTCCGCGTCTGTGGCCGTGCCACCGCGGGGCTCGCGCCGGAACAATTGGCGGCGTTGCGGCGCGACCATATCGGGTTTGTCTTTCAGTCCTATCATCTGTTTCCGACGCTGACCGCGATGGATAACGTTCGCCTTGCTCTGGATGTGCGTGGCGATTATTCGCGGCGCGTTATCGAGCGGGCGAAAGAGGCGCTGGCGACCGTCGGGCTCTCGCACAAGACCCGTTCCTATCCGCTCCAACTGTCGAGCGGCGAGCAGCAGCGTGTCGCAATCGCCCGCGCAATCATCGGCGACGCGGCGGCAATTCTGGCCGACGAGCCGACTGCCGCACTCGACAGCGAGAACGGGTATGCTGTGATGTCGATCCTGGCCAACATTGCGAGGCAGGGGACGCGCGGCGTGCTCGTGGTTACGCATGATCCCCGGATTTTGCCTTTTGCCGACCGCATCATTCACATCGAGGATGGGCGCATTGTTCGCGGAACCGGCAATGGTGGCACATCCGCACAGCTATGACTCTGCCGGAAAGGACAATGATCGTGACGACAAAGCGGGACTTATCGGCCGCACTTTATTGGTGCGCCATCCTGATCCTGATCTGGGCCATGCAGCTGCCAGTCAAAGCGCAAAGCCGAGTCGACGGTAAGGAAGCGGGTCAGGTGTGGGCGGCCGTTGCGCCGGGTGTCGTCGAGCCAAGGTCGGGACAAATCAAGATCGCGGCGTCGATCGTCGGCCGCGTCAGCGAGGTCCTGGTCAAAATCAACGACAAAGTGGCGACCGATGAACCGCTCCTTCGGCTCGACGACGAAGACACCAGGGGGCGCGTAGCATCGGCGCAAGCCCAAGTCGCTATGCGCGCAAAGGCGCGCAACGAAAAGTCCGCCGGGAAAGCAGCCAACCGCCGCGATGCCGAGGACGCCGTGGCCGATGCCGAAGCCGCAGTGGTGGACGCACGTAACACGTTCGACAAAGCCGTCCACGCCAAGCGAAGCGGCAACGGTTCTGACGCGACTGTTACCACCGCGCGCACCGCATGGATGCGCGCGCAGGACAATCTAGAACGGGAGCGTTCACAGCTTCGCAAGGTCGAGGGACAATCCGGAACGCCGTTGCCGACACAACTCGAAGGTCAACTAAATGTTGCCAGGACCGAACTTCGGGTCGCGCTCGCGGAGCTCGAAAAATTGACAATTCGTGCGCCGATCGCGGGCACGGTGCTAAAAGTCGATGTGAAAGCCGGTGAAGTGGCTGCGCCATCATTGCCGCAACCACTGTTGCTCTTGGGCGATCTGTCGCAATTGCGGGTGCGCGCCGAGCTCGACGAGCACAATACCGGCAAGATCAAGGTCGGCGAGGCGGTGATAGTCCGCGCCGAAGCTTTTCCGGGCCAGACCTTCGCCGGCAAAGTGACCGTCATTGCGCCGCTGGTCCAACCTGCGCGGCTTGCTTCACCCGGATCGCGCAATCTCACTGATTTCAGCATTAACGAAGTGATGGTGGATTTGAACGAACCCAGCCCGCTGATCGCCGGAATGAACGTTGATGTGTACTTCGGATCGAAATGAACAAGCCGGCAGACGCTTGGCTCCTTCGAAAAGATCTAGAAGAACCACCGTGTTGTAAGTTTAATACGATCTTCGCACCGCAACAGAACCGGCGAGTTGACGTCCGCTTTGGGTCAAAAGTGGACATGGACGTGAGCTGAGACAATGTCCGCCTTACCCCCAAAAGCGGACATTGGCGAACATGGCGCTTTTGATCCAGGTCAGCAAATGGTGGGGGATTAGGCCGCAACCTTGTTCTTGATTGCACCAATGATCGCCGTGAGTATGGCCCCGCCGGCCCCACCGGCGATTAGCTGTGAGACAACGCCGCCAACGCTCAGATGGCCTGTCTCCGCTGCGGCCACGACCGATGGCAGCGCTAACGTAACGATCTGGCCGAGCAACCCGCCTCCGACTAAGCCGGAAATAATGTTGCCGATCGTACCGAGATCAAAGTTAGGCGACGCCTTACCTGCGCCAAGTCCACCAAGCGCTCCTGCAATGAGGTTTATCAAAATTTGTACCATGTTGATCTCCCTGTGTGACCCGCGAGGGCTTTATCTCGCTTCGACTGGCGCCGCGCATAAAGCACCGCGTCTAGTCTACTCCAACCTCAGCGGTCACCTTTGGCGATAAAGATAAATGTCGTGCGATCTACGCACCTATGCACAGCTTATCCTCAATAAAGGTCCGTGGGGGTGGGCGAACGGGAGCCAGCATTTGTTCCGACGGCACGACCATTCAGGCTTGTTATAGTATGTGCCAGTCGCGAACGAAACATTTTCACTGCGAAAGCAGCTTCAATACGCAGACCAAAAGAAGAGCACCGATGTAAAATACCTTCGAACCAACGTAAGCCACCTGACCATCAACGAAATGTGGAGCGGCATTACGATCAATATAAAATACGCATCGGTCGATCGTTGCTGCTCGGCCTCGAAGCGTTGGTTGCGGCCGACATAGTAAAAACTATAGCGATCGAGCTTACTTTCACTAGCCTCGGCCTTCTCGCTGGGCTGGTTATTGTGCGAACCTTCCTGGGGCTGCGAACCATGGTAGCAAATCATAATCGCCTTCTGCCCAATGGTATTCGATGGCTACATCGCGACCATCCACAAAGCCCGTTTGATTCAGCTCATCTTGAAACGCCGCGACCATTGGCGCGTACGCGCTGGGTGACGCGCTGTTGAGAAAACCAATGAGTGGCTTTACGGGTTGGTGTGCCCGAGTAGTGAGCGGCCACACGCCGCAGCGGCGCTGCCGAAAACTGGAATGAATTCCCGTCGCCTCATGGCTTTTACTCGCGCCGAGGACTACATCGGGCGGAAAACAAAGTATCACATTTTTGGACTGAGAATTGTGCCGCCGGTTACACCCGAGCGAGCCACTGCCACGTCCGGTTTGGGTCATAAGCGGACATCGCGTCACGTCCGCTCAATGTCCGCTTTCCGAAAGCAGACATTGATTAGCGCATTGTACCCTCGACGATGAATGACCTTGACTTCGCTACTCTTGTGCGCAGCGCGGTAGTATTTTTCATACTATCACTAAAGTTTTTTGCCTTCGTCATACTATCGAAAGCAATCAAAGCGAAAAACTTCGGCGCGCTTCCATCAAGAGCGGTTACATTTTCTGTACGCGCGAAATAGCGACCGTCCTCAGATTGGACTTCCACGACGGTAGCGTCGGCCGTTTGGCGTAGAGCCTCAAAGCCATTGGCATCGGTTATCTCGTCAACCTCAACCACAACATAAACTGGCGGCGTAGTGGTGCGAGCGTCTAGACCCCGAATTGCAACGGCGCCAAATCCTAATCCGATGGTAACTGCCAACGGTAATGCGTAATGAGTTTTCACAGTTTCCTCCCATTTACCGCCGTTGTGCCGACAGTGCTCAGGCTACCACGCACTTGAGGCGCCAGTCTCAAAATCAGAACCACTGGAGGTAAAAGGCTCACTGTCCGCTCATAGGGACAATCTAAGAACCTACCTTTGCGCCGCGACACCTGTGTCCGCCTTGGGCCAGGAACGGACATACTGAGGGCGATTGGTCGAGCTACTTCTTTTCAATGAGCGTGGAAAACTTGACCGAACCGTCGTTCAATATTTCAACGCGGGGCGCGGTGCCACGAATGCCCATTGTTCCGATCGGCGTATTGACCTTCATGCTGCCGTTATGCGCCACCTCGCGAGCGATAAAAGTGAACGTGCCCTTGGTCAAACTCATCAGGCTCGAATTGAAATGGCCATGAGGATCATACACAAATTCATTGACTTCCATGCGAGCGTTCGCGGAAACGCTAAATGAACTTCCGTCAGCGAAAGCAACGCCGAGTTTGCAATCTGGTCCAGTCTGGATGACGTCGCCGCGATAAACGAAATCGCCGACGTTCGCTTGACCGACATCGGTAGGCAGATTGACCTGAGCCAGGATGGTCGTGGAGCGCTCGATGCGAATCGTGCCCGTAGTGGTGAGCACCTTACGAATCGGATTTGTATCGGGGGCAGCATCGGCGTTCTGGCCCAAGGCCAGATTCACACCGACGCAAAGGGCCAGTAAAAGCCCCGTTCTATGATCGTCTGCTTCGCGTCGCAGCTAGGTCGTTCCGCTGCTCCAGTAAGGCAACAGAGGCCGCTACGGCTTGTTCGGATTTTTGACCTGAATCAATTCAAACTCCGCGCGCGCCACTAACGTTGCAAGTCTGCAGGTCAGGCCGCGCCCGTTGCCATCAAACATGCAAAGTTGCATCATCGATGACGCCGTGACGCCGGTCTGCTGCTCTTCGCGAGGGGTTCCGATGAGCGCGATCTTTTCATCGCTTGCTGCCTTCGTCGCCGCCGGCTTTCGGCCGCAAACGGCGTTGGCAAAAGCGATCGTGCTCGTGCTCCTTCTCAAGCTTGTCGGCATCGTCGCCATCAAGCTCATCATGTTTCCGGATAACGCGCGTCCGGCGGCGGATAGCGCCAACATCGAGCGCGTGCTCGGTCCCTCCATGTCCCTGCGCTGAAGCGAAGCGAAAGAGGTTGAACAATGCTGCATCTCGATCCCGTCGGCCTGGATCGGCTGCAATTCGCGGTCACGGCGCTGTACCATTTTTTGTTCGTGCCACTGACGCTCGGCCTATCGTTTATGCTGGCGATCATGGAGAGCGTCTACGTGATGACCGGCCGCAGAATCTGGCGGGACATCACGCAGTTTTGGGGCAAACTGTTTGGCATCAATTTCGCTATGGGGGTGGCCACCGGCATCACCATGGAATTCCAGTTCGGCACCAACTGGGCCTACTACTCGCATTATGTCGGCGACATATTCGGCGCGCCGCTCGCCATCGAAGGCCTGATGGCGTTTTTCCTGGAATCGACTTTCGTCGGCCTGTTCTTTTTTGGCTGGGACCGCTTGCCCAAGCTCGGCCATCTGGCGGTGACGTGGCTGGTCGCAATTGGTTCGAATTTGTCGGCGCTGTGGATCCTGATCGCCAACGGCTGGATGCAGCATCCAATCGGCGCGGTTTTCAATCCCGCCACCGTGCGCATGGAGCTCAGCTCGTTTTGGGACTTGATCTTCAACCCGGTGGCGCAGGCAAAGTTCGTCCACACTGTCGGCGCCGGTTATGTCACCGGCGCGATGTTCGTCGTCGCCGTCTCGTCATACTACCTTTTGCGCGGCCGCTATGTGGCTTTCGCCAAGCGCTCGATCATCGTTGCGTCGGCATTCGGCCTGGCCTCGGCTTTGTGCGTCGTCGTGCTCGGAGACGAGAGCGGCTACACCGTTTCCGAAAACCAGAAGATGAAACTCGCCGTCATCGAGGGTATGTGGCAGACCGAGCCGGCGCCGGCCGGCTTTAATGTCATCGGAATTCCGGACGCCGAGCGGCGCACGGTCAATTACGCCGTGAAGATTCCCTGGGCGCTCGGCATCGTCGCCACGCGTTCATTCAATCAGCAAATCCTCGGCATCAATGATTTGGTCGCGCATGCCGAAGAGCGCATTCGCGGCGGGCTTATTGCCTACGACGCGCTCGAGCAACTGAAGAAAGATCGCAATGACGTTACGGCCGCAGCGCAGTTTAGCCAACACGCCGCCGATCTCGGCTATGCGCTGTTGCTCAAGCGCTATGTTGCCGACCCGCGCACCGCCGACGCCGCGACCATCGCCAAGGCGGCGGCAGATACGGTGCCAAAGGTCAGCCCCATGTTTTTCAGCTTCCGCATCATGGTGGCGCTTGGCTTTTATTTCATCGCGCTGTTCGCGTTCATCTTTTGGGATGCGTCGCATCGCAATTTCTCGCGCCGCTGGCTGTTACGTTTGACCTTGTGGTCGCTGCCATTGCCCTGGATCGCGATTGAGCTCGGCTGGATTGTCGCCGAATATGGCCGTCAGCCTTGGGCGATCGATGGCGTTCTGCCGACGTTCCTCGCCGCTTCGTCGGTCTCGGTCGCTCAGGTTCTCTTCTCGCTGACCGGGTTCATTCTGTTCTATTCGGCGTTGCTCGTCGTCGATCTTATCCTGATGCGCAAATACATCTTCATGGGCCCAATCAAAGCGCTGGGCCTTGAAGTCGTGCCAGCGGGACCTTCGCCGGTGCCGGCAGAATAAGGGGCCGAACAATGAGTATTCCGCTCGACTATGAAATCCTTCGCCTGATCTGGTGGCTGTTTCTCGGCGTGTTGTTGATCGGCTTCGCCATCATGGACGGCTACGATCTCGGCGTTGCGATGCTGCTGCCGTACGTCGCGCGCAACGACACCGAGCGGCGCATCACCATCAACGCGATCGCCCCGTTCTGGGAGGGCAACCAAGTCTGGTTGATTCTCGCCGCTGGCGCCGTATTTGCGGCATGGCCGCCGATCTATGCCGCATCCTTCTCGGGATTTTACATCGCCATGTTTCTGGTGCTGGCGACGCTGATCCTGCGGCCGGTCGGCTTTGAGTTCCGCAACAAATTCCCGAACATGAAATGGCGCGCCTTCTGGGACTATGCGTTGTTTGCTGGCGGGCTGGTGCCGAGCCTGGTGTTCGGTGTCGCTTTCGGCAATCTGCTGCAAGGCGTTCCCTTCCGCATCGATAGCGATCTGCGCATTTTTTACGAAGGCAGCGGACTGTTCGAACTGCTCAACCCCTTCGGTCTGTTGTGCGGCCTCGTGTCGGTGGCGATGCTGACCATGCACGGCGCCATTTATCTCACGCTGAAGACCGATGACGCTGTGGAGGAGCGCGCACGCCGCGCAGCGAAGATCGCCGCGTTGGCGACGATCGTGCTCTTTGCTGCGGCCGGTGCGTGGATAGCCTGGGGCATTGACGGCTACGTCATCAAGAGTGCGATCGACCCCAACGGTCCTTCCAACCCGCTGACCAAGACCGTGCTTCGGCAATCCGGACAATGGATGGCCAATTATCGCGCGCATGATTGGACGATTGCAGCGCCTGTCCTGGGCCTTGCCGGGCCGCTCGCGGCCTTGCTGTTGACACTGGCATGCTTGCGCGGCTTGGCCTTCATCGCCAGCGCAATCGGCATTTTCGGCGTCGTCGCCACCGCCGGCGTGAGCATGTTTCCGTTCCTCATGCCGTCGAACATTGCGCCGGCCACGAGTCTCACGGTATGGGACGCCTCATCGAGCAAGCTCACGCTGTTCGTGATGCTGCTGGCGACGCTAATCTTCCTGCCGATTGTGCTGATCTACACCTCGATCGTGTTTCGTGCTCTGCGCGGCATGATCACGGCAAGTTACGTCGAGAAAAACTCGGCCAGTCTTTATTGAGGAGATTCGGTGATGTGGTATTTCACCTGGATGCTCGGCATAGGCTTCGCCTGCGGTTGCGGCATTCTCAACGCGCTCTGGCACGAACAATATCTGCCGGACGAGACGATCGACGCGTAAAAGCGGCGGGTGCGCCGCACTAACCTTAATGATGGGATTGCGATTCCGGCAGCTCCGCCGATCGCGCATTGATCAGCCAATAGAGCAGCCCGAAAGCGAGCGCGATGGCGCCGATGCCGAGCAGCTGTTCGAAGGTCGTTGCGGCAAAATCCAACAGGATGACTTTGCGCGCGATCACCAGGATCGCTATCAGCACGATGGTTCGCGCCTGCAATATTCCGGACCTTCTGGTGATCGAGAGCGCGATCGAGTGATTGAATTCGATCAGGATCAATATGCTCAGCAGCGATCCGAAGACATCCTTCAGCAGCTCCGCATCGAGAAAGCCCATTCCGAGCTTGAAATCGTCGAATATATTGATCCCCATCATCACCAGCGCATAGACGATGATGATCGATATAAAAAACATCACGACGTAAGAGGCGATTCGCTCAAATCCCTCATAGGTCGCCAGAGGTTTCCAGTCCCGTTTGAGCATTACAAAATCCAATTGATGAGTCGTACGGCGCGAGCACACTACACGCCGATGGCGGTCTTGTCAGCGAGCCAGCAAAACTTCCGCTTCGGGCGGTTCAGGACCGCAGCGACAGGGCGACCACGACGATGGAAGATTCATCAGGATCGGGCGTGATGTGAAAGCCGAGCTGCCGGCACATTCGCAGCATCGTTCTATTCTCTTGCAGCACCTGACCGCGAATCGATTCCAGGCCTTCGGCACGCGCATATTCGATGATCAGCTCCATCAGCAGCCAACCGAGGCCATGGCCTTTCAGATCGGAGCGAAGGAGGATCGCATACTCGCCGGTGCGATATTCGGAATCGGCGTGGACGCGGACGACCCCAAGCATCGCGCCGGTCGCTTCCTCGATGGCGATGAAGGCCATGGCGCGCGCGTAATCGATCTGCGTGAATCGCGCGATGAAGCTGTGGCTGAACTCCTTGACCGGCGCGAAGAAACGCAGTCGCAAATCGTCCTGGCTCACTGCGCTGAGGAATTGAGGGTATAGGGCTTCGTCCTCTGGGCGAATCGGGCGCACGAAGATCTTGTTTCCGTCGGGTAGCGTCAGATGGCGCTCCCAGTTTTTTGGATAGGGCCGTATCGCAAAACGCGGATTGCCCGAAGCCGGCCCGGGCCGGCGCGGCTCGGCGGCAGCGACCAAAATACGCGCATCAACGGCGATCACGCCGGTCTCATCCGCGAACACAGGATTGAGATCGATCTCGCGAATTTCCGGGAAGTCGGCGGTGAGTTGCGACAGTTTGACGAGAAGGAGCGCAATCGCGGTTTCGTCTGCCGCGGGAACATTGCGGTAGGCCTTAAGAATGCGCGAGACGCGCGTTCGCGCGATGAGCCCGCGCGCCAGCGCCAGGTCCAGCGGCGGCAGCGCCAGCGCCTTGTCATTGATGACTTCGACGGCGGTGCCGCCCTGGCCGAACACAATGATCGGGCCGAAGGTCGGATCGTCGGCCACGCCGATAATCAGTTCGCGCGCCTTCGGACGGACCACCATCGGAAATACCATCACCCCGACGATGCGAGCGTCCGGTTTGGCGGCGCGCGCCCGGTTGAGAATGTCGGCCGTGGCTTGGCGCACCGCCTGCTCGCTGGTGAGGTTGAGCCGTACGCCCCCGACATCCGATTTGTGCACGATGTCGGGCGATTGAATTTTCAAGACCACGGCATCGCCGTTGGCGAGATGCGGCCGCGCCGCGATCGCAGCCTCGTCCGGATCGCGCGCCAGACTCGCCGGCGTTATCGCGATGCCGTAAGCCGATAACACCCGATTGATGGCGATCGGATCGAGCCAGGCCAATTGGCCGGCCGCGCGCTCGCGCAGCGCCGCCTCGATGATCGGCCGCACGGCGAGCTTATCCGGCGCAAAATCCTGCCGCAGGCTCGGCGGCGTCGCCATGAGCTGCCGGCGCGATTGCCGGTATTGCACCAAATGCATGAACCCGGCGACCGCATCGGTCTCGGTCGCGTAATCCGGAATTCCGGCATCGCCGAAGATTTCAGCAGCACGATCGCCGCCGCCGACCCAGACCGCGAATACCGGTTTCGGCGGAACGTTTTTCGCCCGATGCCGTTCGGCTACGGCGACGACAGCTTTCGCGGCATCCGCCGAAGCGGCCAGCGCGGTCGGGACGTTAAGGACCAGCACGGCGTCGTTGGCCTCGTCGGCAAGCAGGTATTCAAGGGCGTCGCCGTAGCGCTTCGCGTCGGCATCGCCGGCAATGTCCACCGGGTTGCCGTGCGACCAGATCGGCGGCATCGCTGCATCAAGCCGCTCGATGGTCCGCGGCGACAGTTCTGCGAGCACGCCGCCGAGATCAGCAAGGCAGTCGACCGCAAGCACGCCGAGCCCGCCGCCATTGGTCAGGATCGCCAGGCGGTTGCCAGCAAGAACGTTCACATGGCCAAGCGTCTCGGCGGCGGCAAACAACTCATCGAGATCGAGCGCGCGGACGAATCCGGCGCGGCGGAACGCAGCATCGTAAACGGCGTCGGAGCCGGCGAGCGCGCCCGTGTGTGTCATCGCCGCCTTGGCACCCGCGGCATGGCGTCCCGATTTGACGACCAGCACGGGCTTGGCGCGAGCCGCAGCGCGGGCGGCCGACATGAACTTGCGCGCGTCCTTGACCGATTCGACATAGAGCAGGATTGCGCGCGTGTTGCGATCGAGCGCGAAATGATCGAGCAGGTCGGCGAAATCGACATCGATCGCGTCGCCGATCGAAACGATTCCAGAAAAACCGATGCCGTGAAGCGCCGCCCATTCGACGAGCCCGGCGGCGATTGCGCCGGACTGCGAAATGAGACAGAGATCGCCGAGCTGCGGCGTCGACGCGGCGAAGCTGGCATTGAGCTTCGCAGGTGGCGCCAGCACGCCGAGACAATTGGGGCCGACGAGCCGCATGCCGGCCGCGCGCGCGGCCTGTTCGCATCGCTCGGCAAGCGAACCGGCGCCGTGGCCGAGCCCGGCGGTTAGGATGATGGCCGCCGCTGCCCCCTTCGCTGCGGCGTCCCGCACGACGCCCGGCACCGCAGGCGGCGGCACGGCGATCACGACGACATCGGGCGTGTGTGCCAGCGCCGCGCAGCTTTTGACCGCGGCGACGCCTTCGATGCTGTCATAGTGCGGGTTGACGAGTTGAATGGCGCCGGGAAAGCCGGCGCTGCGGAGGCTTTTCAGAACCGCGCGGCCCGGTGAAGTCGCGCGCGGACTGCCGCCCATGACGGCGACGGTGCGTGGCGCAAACAGCCGGTCGAGTCGATAGGTCGACATTTGCGGTCCCGTGCGGTGCCCTCGATAGACGCTTTCGGCCGGGAAAGGCTGGACCGGCTGGCGCGTCCCAAGCATATTGTGTGCGCGCGCCACGCGGAACGCTCCTGCAGGCTGTGCTTTTTGGCGGCGCAGTGCGACTGCTCTGTGTTAGGCGGGCCGGTTCTAATAGGCTGCCGGCGAAAAAACGATTGATGTGGCGCAAAGTATCTTTTCTTTACATCCTCCTTTGTGTCCTGATTAGCCGGCCAGCATATGCTTGGGAGAAACGATGGAACGAGGCGCCCGCCATCGAGGACTCGTGTCTTACTTACGATGACCGGTATTCGGAAGCGCCGCTCTTTCAGGTCGCCGCCAAGAGCAAGAATGAGAAGGTCTATTTCTTCTCACGGAAGACTGCCTGCCCGCAAGGATCGAGCTGCCCGTCGCGGACGAAAGCCTCTCTGGTCGATGGTGACGTGGTCTTTGGCGGTCCCGAAGACAAGAATTTTCGCTGCGTCTATTACGGCACCGCCAAAGGAAAGATCATCGCTGGCTTCGTGTCCACGGACAATCTCGTGCCCTTTGCTGAGGATCAGGAGCTCACGCAGGACTTCCTGGTGGGGACGTGGGAGAAAACAAAGTGAGGGCGACGGCGAGGCTGGGTGGCCGGGTATGGGCAAGCAAGCGCGCCATGTCGGCGAGTTCAGCGCCGTAGCGTCCTAGGCGGGAAAGGAGATCACGTTTCGCGAAGGCGACGGCGAATACGATTGCAGGGTGAACCTGCTCCGCCGCGGGCCGTACATCGTCAGTAGTGACAACACTAATTGCCGCGGCGCGAACGTCCCGCTTCTCGGGCATTCTTATGAAGCTTCGTGGCGGCAAACAACCATACTGCGACCGATCCATGCAATTACTTTGCTCGCTGCCCGTGATGCGCGCGTGCAGGAGATCAGCATCGTATATGTCCGCGCAGAGCTCGCAATGTCAGCGGTTTTCATCTCTTCGCCCGAGTTGGCGGTCTCGTAAGGGACTGCGCTGTTGTCGAGAAAGTCGCGCAGCGCGCCGATCTTGATGGCGAAATTGATGTTTTGGGGAATATCGCCGGTCGCCTTGACGACTCTCAGCGCATCGAGCTTTGCACTAACCACGCCGACAATATTGCCGCTGCCGTCATGCAAAGGTCCTCCGCTATTGCCGGGTTGAACGGGTGCGCTGATCTGCAAAAAACGCGTATCGTTATGCAGCCCCGCCAAGGAGCTGATGATTCCGGTGGTCACAGTGAGGTCGGATGTGAGAAGACCATGCAACGGATAACCGATTGCAACCACCTGGTCACCCGAAGTCACGGCGCTAGCGCGAATGGTGGCGATGTCCTTTTCCTTGAATTTCTTTGTTCCTTCAGGAGCGCCAGGTCGTTGGTCTCGTCGGCCGAAACGACGCGCAGTTTCACGGGGCCTGACCCGCGAGATTGCCCTGAATGTCGCCGACGCAGTCGGCGACGACGTGGTTATTGGTGACGACATGGGCATTTTTGCTGACGACAAAACCGCTGCCGGAAACCTTGGCCAATCTTTCTGAACCGCCAATGATCCAGGTGCGATAGGCGTTTTCCGCGAGGATGACCGCGGGGCCCTTCTCCAATTTGCCGACAGTCGTGCAGTCGGAAAACGCGCCTTTGTCATTGGTGTAGGCCGCACCTTGCCAAGCGCCGACGCAAATGATTCCGAACGATCCGCCGGCATAAGCGGTGACGCCAAAGACGACACACGCGGGCCCCGCAATTAAGCCGCGCAATATGTTCGTCATAGCAATTTCTCCCCGCGCAAAAGTAAAGGGATGCTATCACAGGTTGTACGGTGGTAAAGGAACGACCTTTGATTTTAGGTCATGAGTGGGCGAATAGGGCTCGCTTCTCGTGAGCAAAAAATCGTGAGCGCAAAATTATATGCGCAATCGGCTTTTGCGACCTCAGCCCTTGCTGCGCACTTTCAGTTTCAAGAGCTGATCGGCGGTGCCGTGCGCGAGTTTTGCTTTGTCGGCGGGAGAGAGCGCGATGCGGTCGAGGAATTTACGGCCGGCCGCGTTCGGCGCGTAGGGGTAATCGACCGAGAACATGATGCGGTCGATACCAAAGGTCAAAAGCGCGGTGAGAAACGGCGGCTCGTCGAAGATGCCGCTGGTGGTGAGCCAGACCTGATCGAGGATGGCGCGCGTGATCGGGCGTTTGAGATGACCGATATCGTGCTTAAAGACCTGGTCGATGCGCGCCATCATCATCGGCAGCATTTCGCCCATATGGCCGACGATGATGCGCAATCGCGGATGCTTGTCGAGCGTGCCGGCGACGACCATGCGTAAGAGATGCACCGCTGTTTCCGAGTGCCAACCCCAGCCCGCGGTTTCGAGCACGCGATCCGCGCCATCCGGCAGGCCGGAGAAATAAGCCTGGCGGATCGGCTCCGGTGGAATGTGCGGGTGGATATAGATCGGTACATCAAGTTCGACTGCGGCAGCGAGCAGCGGATCGTAGCTCGGATGATCGAGGAAGCGGCCTTCGGTTGTGCCGTTGACCATGCCGCCGACGAAGCCGAGTTCTTTGACCGCGCGCTTGAGCTCGACACCCGCCGCATCGGGAGTTTGCATTGGCAGGCTGGCAAAGCCGGCGAACCGATCAGGGTGGCGCGCCACCGCCGCGGCGAGATGATCATTGAGTTCGCGCGCCAACGCGATGCCGTCGGCGCCGGGAAGGAGGTCCGGACCCGGGCCGCTGTTTGACAGCACCTGAACGGTGATCCCGGTCTCGTCCATCGATTTGAGCCGCATCTCGCCGATCTCAGGCAACAGCTCCAGCGGATTTGGCGCGCTGGGCGTGAGGTTGCGCGGCCGGTAACCGCGCTTGGCGATAATGTCTTTGCTGATGCGCTGACTGAGTGCGGGCGCCGCAAAGTGCTCCTCAAGGGCGACGGTGCGCATGAACGATTTCCTCCCCGATTTTGCACGGCCGGTCCTGCTTACGACAGCATATGAATGTGTCGCGCTGGCGCATCGGCCTTGTCGCATCCTCGGCGGCGTTCATCAAGGCGCCTGCGCGTTGGCTTTTGCGCTTTCAAACGGTCGTTTGGTGCTCTGCCGACGAATCAGATCGACCCGATCTGAGAGGTTTATGCTGTTAAGACTTTCGCAGCGCTGTCATAAACGGGCCTGACGATGGCCTTGCGGATACCATGCCATCCCGCTTAATATTGTAAATCGAGTTTTCGGCCGAATGACTTGGCCTTGCAGCGACTGAACAAGCGCGCCTGACTGACGATCTTTCACCAAAATCTCGAGCGAACCGAGCCGAGCCAATTCGCGCGGCTCACATCTGCATGTCTATGAGGAGAGACTCGTGAATAACGGCACCGTAAAGTGGTTTAACGCGCAGAAGGGTTATGGATTCATTCAACCCGAAGGCGGTGGCAAAGACGTGTTTGTCCATATCAGCGCCGTCGAGCGCGCCGGCCTGCGCGAACTGCGTGAGGGCCAGCGTGTTTCCTTCGAGGTCGTGGTGGACCGCAAGACCGGGAAGTCGGCCGCTGACAATCTGAAAGCTATGTAAGTCGTCGCTGCGGTCGAACTGATCGCGGTTTACGTTTCACCCCGGATCGCCGCAAGGCGATCCGGGGTGTTTTTACTTTGGGCGCCTGTCGCACGTCCCTTCGCAAAGCGGTGTCCGTGCGGCCGGCGACTACGTCAAGGTTTGATAAATTAGAACGGCGTTAAGACCGAGCACGATCGCCGTCGCCAGAATTGCCAATGTGCGGGTCGCCGCCCGATTTGTGAACGCACCCATCACATCGGTCCGACTGGTGAAGATGATAAGCGAAATCATCGGCAGCGGCAGCGCAATGCTCAACACCACCTGACTGAGCACCAGAGCTTTGGTCGGCTCGACGCCAAGCGCAATCACGATAAAAGCCGGCAGCATGGTCACGAGGCGCCGCAGCCAAAGCGGTATGCGGAACCCGACAAAGCCTTGCATGATCATCTGCCCTGCCATGGTCCCGACGGTGGATGCCGAGACGCCGGACGCGATCAGCGAGACCAGGAAAACGCCGGCCGCCGCGGGGCCGAGCAACGGAGTGAGCGTGTGATAGGCGGTCTCGATCTCTGCCACTTCGGGATGGCCGGCATGGAAAGCGCTCGATGCCATCATCACCATGGCCATGTTGACGAGCCCGGCCATGCTCAGCGCGATAACGACTTCCCGGTTGGAAAATCTCAGGACGGTACGGCGATCGTCGTCGGTGCGGACCGGCACCCGCGCTTGGGTCAAGCCCGAATGAAGATAGATCGCATGCGGCATCACGGTCGCGCCGATAATGCCGACCGCAAGCAATAGCGCGCCGCTATCGGCGATCTGCGGCGTGACGGTGTGAAACGCAGCCGTACTCCAATTGATCGGCGCGATGAACATTTCGATGAGATAGCAAACGCAGATGAGGCCGACGATCGCGCCAATAACGAGTTCAAGCGGGCGGAAACCGAATTGCTCGCACATCAGCAAGCCGTAGGTGATGACGCCGGTCGCCACCATTCCGGCCAACAGCGGCATGTGCAGCAACAAAGCCAGGCCGAGTGCGCCGCCGAGGAATTCAGCAAGATCCGTCGCCATCGCGGCAATCTCGCTGACCACCCACATCGTCATGACCACCGGACGCGGAAAGCGGTCGCGGCAAAGCTCGGCCAGATTGCGTCCGGTGACAATGCCGAGCTTGGCGGCGAGACCCTGGAACAGCATCGCAATGACGTTAGCGAGCAGCACCACCCACAGCAGGCTGTATCCGTATTTGGCGCCGGCCTGGATATTGGTGGCGAAATTGCCTGGATCCATATAGGCGATCGAGGCGATGACGGCCGGGCCGGCGAAGGCAATGGCGGTACGTAACCCGCCGCGGCGGCCGGCGAGGACCTGCTGGGCGCGCGCAACGGTCCGCTCGCTCGACGATGCGCGTCGCGCCGGCGTTGCGATCACCGCCGCCTTGGCGGCTATTTGCTGCCAGATCATCGTGCGTCACCACCCCGCGTGCAGCCATAACCAGAAAGTGTGGCACAGGCTACATAGGCGCTGGGACGATTTAGGTCAACGGCTCACATTGTAGCCAGGGCTACATTTTGACACGATCAGAATATTATGGTCGGGGAGGTAGACTGGCACGGTCGCAGTCAGGCAACGTCCTATGGCCAAGCTTCCAGCTGAAGGAACCCAGGCGCGCCGCTTTGGCAAGACACGCTCCGCGCAATCGACGGCGCTGCACGAAGATTATGTCGAGCTGATCGCCGACCTGCTCGATGGCGAAGGCGAGGCGCGACCGACTGACATTGCCCGTCGCCTCGGCGTCTCTCACGCCACCGCCATCAAGGCGATTGCGCGCCTTAAACGCGCCGGCCTTGCGACCGCACGACCCTACCGCGGCGTGTTTCTCACTGAAAAGGGCCGCGCATTGGCCGAGCGGGTTCGCCTTCGCCATCGGCTCGTGGTCGACGTGTTGCGCGCGCTCGGAGTATCAAGCGAGGCAGCTGAAGCCGATGCCGAGGGTATCGAACACTATGTGTCCGAGCACACATTGAAGGCTTTCGCGCATTTTCTCAAATCGCGCGCGTGAAAGTTAAGGATGCGCGGCGCGAAAATGCCAGATTTCAAAAAAACCGTTCGCGTAAGTCGCTCCTCCTGAACGGCCGCGATGCAATCGTAATCATCAAAGATCACGGCGGCGGAATCGTGGGGGCCAGAGTGAAATGCGAGTATACGCACGGCTTTGTTGTATGCCTGCTGGGTTTATGCCTGCTAGCTACCGACTGCTCACGCTGCGTTGGCGGCAAGCACCTCTGCAATACCGTCGACCAACTCTTCGATCATTGCCTTGTCGTCACCTTCGCCCATGATGCGAATAACCGGTTCGGTCCCGGACGGCCGAATCACCAGCCGGCCCTGGCCGTTGAGCCTGTTCTCGGCGTCGGCGATGGCGCTGCGTACTTTGGAATTCTCTAACGGTTTGCCGCTGCGATAACGGACGTTGCGCAAAACCTGCGGCAGCGCCTCGAACCGGTGGCAGACGTCCGACACCGGCTTGCTCTTTTTTTTCACCACGGCGAGCAATTGTAACGCTGCGACGAAGCCGTCACCGGTCGTCGTAAAATTCGACAGGATGATGTGGCCAGACTGCTCGCCACCGACGTTGTAGCCGTGCTCGCGCATATATTCGAGCACATAGCGATCGCCAACCGGCGTGCGTATGAAAGCCAAATTGTGCGACCGCAAATGCCGCTCCAGACCCAGATTGGACATGATCGTGCCGACAATGCCGGGCTTGGTCAGGAGATGATCCTCGGCCCAGCTTTCGGCGATGACGGCGAGAAGCTGATCGCCGTCGACCAGATGACCGTGTTCGTCGGCGATAACCACGCGGTCAGCGTCACCGTCAAGCGCAATCCCGACATCGGCGCGCATCTCGCGCACTTTTCGGCACAACGCTTCCGG
>Ga0310914_10000274_pt1 | contig 28532 bp, 18 predicted proteins | sample GREbulkMGAN108_FD_203450 | JGI IMG/M metagenome (GOLD analysis project Ga0310914, IMG submission 203450) | Lab enrichment of tropical soil microbial communities from Luquillo Experimental Forest, Puerto Rico - GRE.bulkMG.AN108 | ecosystem: Environmental > Terrestrial > Soil > Tropical forest >... | reverse complement strand
TACCAGCCCGTCCGCCCGGCAGGGCAGGTGCTGGGCTACCCCGGCGATCAGGTTGCTGATTAACATGGGCCGCAAGGGAAGCCGCGCCGTTCGGCATTACCCGCCTGGCGTTATACCCGGTCAACCCGCTGCCGGGCACAAGCCCTATGCCAGCAAGGCACAGCAACGGCTTTTCTTCAGTAACCCGCGCCTACGCCGGTGGGCACTCGGTAAGGCGCACGCAACAGGGGAGCACCATGAGTTAGGCAAGGCTAGTAAGGCTCGGTACGCGGCGCTGCCGGGGCGCAAAGGTGCTAGCTATAAACGTGTCCCGCTGCGGCGGGGGCACCGATGACGTGGCCGGGGCGGGTGGGTCCTTGTAGGTAATTGTGACTAATGCAAACAACAAGCCCGCCCCGACCGCCCCAACCAAAGGCGTTGCCGTTACACACGGATGGCGCTGGTACAGGGTTGAAGGCAACCGCCTGCTATCACCGTTAGTTTGGCTGTTCCGGCACAATTTTGAGCTACCCCGCGACGGTGCGATGGACAACGTGTTCTTCTTGCCCGAGGCGCAGGCTATGTGGTGGACGCAGGTCAGAATGCTACACCGAAACGAATACCCATTCGCACTGACGTTTGGCCGAGTTGACCCGCCGTTTGAACCGGACCCGACGATGGCCGAACTACATAGCATGAAATGCGCCCACTACCAAGCGCTTGCGATTGTTACTTTTGAGCCGCTGAATCTGTTGGGGCACTACGACTTACCCATTATTGAAAACGACCGCAAGCCGGCATCTCTGCTCGCTATTCAGGAGTATTTCGGCGCTAGGCCCGCGCCGTTACACGTTACGTTCATCTGCACATTTAATGTGGCGCGCTCACCGATGGCCGAAAGCATGTTCCGCCAACAACTTTGCGCCCGCGGCCTAGGCGATAAGGTGCGCGTTTCTAGCGCCGGGACCAACGTATGGCAGACGGGCGGCATGGATAGCCGGGCGGCAGTCGAGTTAATCGCGCACAGCTACCCCACTAAACACGAGCCTACGCAGCTCACCGCCGAGCACCTTAACGCAGACCTGTTGGTAGCCATGGAGGGCCGCCACGCCGAGCGCCTGCGGGAATTGGGGGTGCCCCGTGAGCGCATACGCCTGCTCGACGTGGCTAACCCGCTGCGCGACGAGGACTTTGAGCCTACCTACAAGGTAATCTCGGCAGCCCTGCCAGGCTTACACGAGTGGGTTGATCAGCAGTTAAACATGGAAGGTGTTGGTACACATGGCTACTCCGATGCGCCCACGGGCTAAGGTCGCCCCGCCATTTACGCCCAAGGCGGTAGCAGCGGCCAAGGTCCGCAAGGCCACCCCGAAGCAGATCGCAGCGGCGCACGCGACAGCAGACCCGTTCGCGCACGTTAAAGTTGCGCACCCGCGCGCCCCAGCCCCTTACAAGCTCAAGGCCGCAGCACCCAAACCAGCGCCACGCGTTGGGCGCAGGGGGCGGTAGCTGTGCTCCCGGTGGCGGCTGATACCAGCGGTCGCCATCGGTTGAGCCGGGTGGCCGGGTGTGGGTCACATTCTCGCCTGCACCCGGCCACCGTTCTGTACCGCCTACGTACCGCCAACGCAGGCGTACTGTAGCCGTACCTAGCCCGTACCTAGGTAGTATGCCAACCGTACTAAACCCGCTGCACCCGTTGGCTTTTGCAGTTAGCTAACCCGCCCCTACCTGGGCATTTTCGTACAGGCGTTCGACGCCCAATTAGTTAGTAATGGTATAAATACCGGGGTGAGTCGCGGGTCCGACAGCCGGCCGACACCGCTGCACGAGTTGCGTGTCCTTGAGATCAGTGACCGGATAGCCGGCAGCTACTGCGGGAAGCTGCTGGTCGACGCCGGGGCGCAGGTGCGCAAAATCGAGCCGCCACAAGGAGATTGGCTGCGGCGTTACTCCGCCACCGGTTCACCGGTGGCGGATGGTGATGCTTCGCCATTCTTCAGCTATCTCAGCGCCGGCAAGCACAGCCTGACCATCGCTGCGGACTCCGAGCGCGGTCGCGCCGAACTCACCGCTGCCGACGTTGTGGTCATCACCGCAGGCCGGTCGCAGGCCGCCGCGCTGGGCATCGATCCGCGGCGGCTGCTGGCCGAATCTCCGCGAGCGGTCATCGTCACAATCTCCGACTTCGGCTGGACCGGACCGTATGCCGACCGCGCCGCCAGCGAGCTCACACTGCAAGCGTGGGCCGGCTCGCCCGGCTTTCGCGGCGATCCCGCCGGCCCTCCCATCGCCATCGGCGGCGATTTGGGGGAGTACATGGGCGGTGTGTACGCGGCTTTCGCCGCGCTGGCCGTGCGGCGCCGCGTCGAGCGCGGCGGGCCAGGCGAGCATCTCGACCTGTCCATGCTCGAGGCGATGACGGCGATGCAGAGCAGTGAATGGCTGCACTCGCAGCTGCTGCGCGTTCCGCCGATCCGCCGCACGCTGGAAGTGCCCTCCATCGAACCGGCCAAGGACGGCTACGTCGGGATCACCATGGTCACCGGGCAGCAGTGGCTCGACTTCTGCGCGATGGTCGAGTGCCCGCAGCTGGAGGAGATCGAGCAGCTGCGCTTCCAGATCGGCCGGTGGAGCTACCGCGACCTGATCCGGGAACAGATCGGCCCCTGGATGGCCGAACGCACCGTGGAGGAGATCGTCGAGCTCGGGCAACTGTTCCGGCTACCGATCGCCGCATTGGGCAACGGGTCCACGATCCGGGATATGGATTACGCAACGCAGCGGGGGGTGTTTGACCGCAACCCCGCGGGCTTTCACCAGCCCCGCCCGCCATGGCTCATGTCGGCGTGCGGGCCGGCGCCGGTGCGCGCCACCCCCGTTCGCGGTGGCGCCAACGACGAATCACCTTGGCAGGGAAGCAAACCCGAACCACAGCCGGCGCCCCAGCGGTTGCCGCTGGGCGGCGTGCGCATCGTCGATCTGACCGCGTTCTGGGCCGGGCCCGCCGCTACGCACCTCCTGGCCGCGTTCGGTGCCGACGTGATCAAGGTGGAATCGATACAGCGACCCGACGGCATTCGATACTCGGGCGGGATGCGCACCGATGTGGACGACTGGTGGGAGTACGGCTGGGTCTTCCACGCGATGAACACCAACAAGCGTTCCGTCACACTGGATTTGGGCTCCGCCGAAGGTCGGCGCCTGTTCACCGAGCTGGCGGCCAGCGCCGACGTCGTGATCGAGAACTTCTCGCCAAGGGTGATGGACCAGTTCGGGCTCACCGCCGACGTGCTGCTGAAGGTCAACCCCAAACTGGTGGTGGCCCGGATGCCGGCGTTCGGGCTGGACGGTCCGTGGCGCGAGCGGGTCGGGTTCGCGCCCACGATGGAGCAGATCGCGGGTCTGGCTTGGGTGACCGGACTGCCGGAGGCGCCACCGGTGACGCCGCGCGGAGCCTGCGATCCGCTGGCCGGCGTGCACGCCGCCTTCGCCGTGCTGGCCGCGCTGAGCTTCGCCGAACGAACCGGATCGGGCCAACTGGTCGAGCTGCCGATGCTCGAAACCGTGCTCAACGCCACTGCGATACAGGCGATCGAATCCGAGGTCTTCGGCATAACGCTGGGCAGGCGGGGTAACCGCGGCCACTGCGACGTGGTCCAGAATCTCTACCGGTGTGCCGGCCAGGACGATTGGATCGCGGTCGCCGTGCGCGACGACCGGCAGTGGCGCGCCCTGGTCGACCTCATGGATCGACCGGACTGGTGCGACGAGGCGCTGGCCACCGTGGCCGGGCGGCGCGAGCGAACCGACGACATCGATCGCCGGCTGCAGCAGTGGTTCGCCGGGCGGCCGCGTGCATCGACGGTTGAGCGGCTGGCCCGCGCGGGAATTCCCGCCGCGCCGGTGGTGTCGCCGTCACTGGTCACCGACAACCCCCAACTGCGCGATCGCGGATTCTTCGAGGCCCTGCACCACCCGAGTACCGGGGTGGGCCTTTATCCCTGCCCCCCATTCGCCAGGCTGGCCGGCCAGGAAAGGTGGCTGCTGCGCCCGCCGCCGAAGCTGGGCGAGCACAATGGAGAAGTACTGCGCGAACGTTGCGGGTTGACCGAGGAAGAACTGGGCAACCTGGCACGAAGCGGAGTGATCGGGACCCGTCCGGCGGGCCTCAAAAAATGAGGTGAGGTGGCATCTGATGCGTGTGACGGTTGACGCGGACTTGTGTGAGGCCAACGGCTTTTGCGAATCGCTCGCCCCGGAGGTATTCGAATTGGGCGACGCCGACGTCGTGCACATCGCGGACGGCCCGGTGCCGCCGCGCCTGGAGATCGACGTGCGCGCCGCGGTGGACCAGTGCCCGAAGGCGGCGCTGCGGCTACGCGACTAACCGACTCTCTTCAGAAGCCCCGGCTGGTGGCGACCTCTGCACCGTCGACCTTGATGGTGAACGTGTTCGGCCGAAGACCGCCGAGCAATTGCGGGCGGACCTTCTCGATCTCGACCGTGTGTCCGCCATGCGAGACCGTCCACACCTTCGTCGTTGCCAGATCGTAGTACGTTCCAAACTGCCACGGACTTGCCAACGTCGTCTTCTGGCCGTCGATGACGAGAGTCGTCAGACCGAAGACCGGCTCCCGATGAAATTGCGCCGGACTCTCGCCGACGTTGAAGGTGATCTTCACGGCACCAAACACCTCATATTTGGACTGGGCAGGGCATCCGGTATGAGCGTAATCCGGATGCGCATTTAGAGTGCGTCCATGTCGTCGCGAGACATGGCGAGGTATGCCGCGATGCGGCCCTATTTTGAGGTAGTCGCCGAGGCCGTAGCGGGGTTGGTCGACGGGACCGATTTCTTCGATATGCACGCCGAGGATGTGGTGGTCGAGTACGTCATCACTGTCCCGAACTACCCGCGCCGGATCGTCGGGCGAGAAGCGCTGGCCGAGCTGTACGCCGGTTACGGGGAATCGATCGTTCAAAGTGGCAGCAGCGGCGTGTACCGCTATTACGACCCCGAGAAGTCGGTGGTGGTTCTCGAGTACACCATGCACGGGACGGTCGTGCGGACGGGTGCGCCATACGTCAACCGATTCGTTTCGGTGATCACGATCAAGGATCGCGAGATCGTGCACTGGCGCGACTATCTGGACCCGCTGGCGGTGTTGGCCGCTTTCGGGAACTCGCCGGCGCCCTACTGACGTATCACCGCTCGGTGAGCGAGATCGCCATCTCGTCGTAGATCGACATGTTGGTGAGCAGGTTCGGATAAGCCACCTTGGCCGGACCGAGGGCGATGTCGTCGCATCGCAGCAGCAGTTCGTCAAACACCGCCCGAAGTTCCGCGCGCGCCAGCATGGCACCGAGGCAGTGATGCGATCCGCCGCCTCCGAAGGCCACGTGCGGGTTGGGCTGGCGCCCGATATCGAACGTGAACGGCGAGGAGAAGACCTCTTCGTCGCGGTTCGCCGAACGCAGCATCGACACCACCCGCTCACCCTGCGCGATGTGTTGGCCATCCATCTCGACATCGACCTTCGCGGTGCGCGTCCAGTACGACACCGGTGACGCCCAGCGCAACACCTCCTCGATCGCGTTGGGCCGCAGCGCTTCCTGCTCGCGATACCGCTCGATCTGCTCCGGATTCGCCACGAAGGCCTGCAGCCCGGTGGCCATCGCGTTCTTGGTGGTGTCGCTGCCGGCGAACGCCAGCACAAAAAAGAAGAACTCGAGTTCGTTGGCGGGCAGGCTGAATTGCTCGTCGTCGTCGCCGGTGATCACCGCGGACGCCAGCGTGCTCCAGATGTCGTCACCGGGATTGCGCCGCTTGTCCGCGGTGAGCTCCATCGCGTACCCAAAGATGGTCGCGTAGAGATCGACTTCTTCCCCCCGGCTGAGCCGCGCCTCGGGAGAGTTGGCCTTCAGGATGCGGTCCAGACCGTCGAAGATTCGCGGTCGGTCGGATTCCGGTATGCCGATGATGTCGCCGATGACCGTCATCGGCAGGGCGTCGGCGACGTCCTCGATCCAATCGCCGCCGCCCTCGGCGAGCAGGCCGTCGATCATCCGCGCGGCCCGCGCCCGGATGCCGTCCTCCAGTTTGGCGATCGCGCGCGGGTTGAACGCGTTGGAGATGAGCTTGCGGCGCTTGTTCAGCGCCGGCGGATCCATGTTGATGATCGTCGGGTACGACGAGAACAAACCGACCGGCTGGATGAGCGGGCCGTCGACCGCGGTGAAGGATTCGGTATCGCGGTGCAGCCGGACCGCGTGGCGGTGCTTGGTGGTCACCCAGAATTCGCGCTGCACGGTCCTGACGACACCGGGGGTCAGGTCGTGGCGGAAAAGTGGCCTGGTGCGGCGCAACTCAGCGAACAGCTCGTCGGGAAAGCCATTGCGCCACAAGGCGAAGTCGGAAAGATCCACTGCCGCAGCCGTCATCTGAAACTCCGGTTCGTTCGGACACCGACGCCGCAACCGGCCGGCGCCGCGTTGACGTTCTATGCTTAAAATAGTAAAAATAGACCTAGTCGTCGAACCGCGCTGGAGTGCTCGTGACGCATACAATTTCGGATCCGGCCTCGGATTCGGCCGGAGATCCGTCGGAACGCGAGTTCGGGCAGGCCGGCATCGCACTGTCGACCTACCGGTTTCCGACGGGCTGGTTCATCGTGGCCTTCGGGTCCGACCTGGCCGCCGGTCAAGTCAAGCGCGCGCACTACTTCGGTGAGGAGCTGGTGCTGTTCCGCACCGATTCCGGCCAGGTGCACGTGATGGACGCCTACTGTCAGCACCTTGGCGCCAACTTGGGCGTCGGCGGCACCGTGGAAGGCGAGAACATCGTCTGCCCCTGGCACGGCTGGCGCTGGCGCGGTGATGGCACGAACGCGCTGATTCCCTACAGCAAGATCGGCTGCAAGAACAACGTCCGGATCCGCACCTATCCGAGCATGGAGTGGTACGGCTTCATCCTCGCCTGGCATGAGCGTCACGGCCGGGCGCCATACTGGCAGCCGCCGGTGCTGCCCGAACTGGAAACCAACGAGTACTACCCGCTGCACCCGCACACCCAGATGCTCAACCGGGTCAAGGTGCACCCGCAGATGATCATCGAGAACGCCGCCGACCCGTACCACGTCCAATACGTGCACAAGGCCGCCAACCCCGCCACCACCGCGTCGTTCGAGGTGTCCGGTTATCACCTGCACGCCACCGTCAACGCCCACTTCGGCGGCGGCCGCGCGTCGACCTGGTTGACCCCGAACGGGCCGGTCGACGCCAAGATCATCTACGACAACTACTCGCTGGGACTGGGACTCGTCCGCTTCCCCAGCGAGCTGGTGGCGACACTCCAGGTCACCGGCCAGACGCCGGTCGACGAGGACTACACGGACTACTTCTACACCCAGGCTTCCATCCGCGAGCCCGGCGACACCGGGGACGTGCCCACCGGGCGCGCCGCCAAATTCCTGGGCCTGCAGCAAGAGGTCATCAAACAGGACTTCTTCACCTGGGAGAACATGAAATACCTGGAGAAGCCGAACTTGGCCCCCGAAGAGGCCCACGACTACGCCGCCCTTCGCCGCTGGGCACACCGCTTCTACCCGGGCACGCAGCCCTCGGCCTCCGACTTTGGCTACACCGCCGACGGTGAGCCGGACCCGGCGGCCGCACAAGCCTGATGCCGGGGCCCGCCGATTTCGGTGTCGACAGGTTCACCGTGCCGGCCGTGCTGGATCGCCGGGCCGAGCAGCATCCCGACCGGGTGATGATGTCGATTGCCGGTGACGACGTGACCTTCGAGCAGATGCGGCAGCGGTCCTGCGCGGCGGCGAACATGCTGGCCGACCTGGGGGTCGCCCGCGGCGACTGCGTCGCGTTGTTCACCGCCACCTGCCCGGAATGGGTCTACTTCTGGCTGGGCGCGGCGCGCATCGGCGCGGTGAGCGCGGCGGTGAATGCCGCGAACAAGGGTGACTTCCTGCTGCACACCCTTCGGTTGTCCCGGGCCAAGGTGATCCTCACCGATGCGGAGAGACGCCCCCGCGTCGACGAGATTGCCGACGCGTTGGAGACCGTGACTGACGTTGTGGTGCAAGATGATTCGCTGAGCCGCGCGCTTGCGGGCGGAGCCGTCGGCACCGGAGGCGACGACTTCGCGGAGGCCGACGCGGTGGGATCGCTGTTCTACACGTCGGGTACCACCGGGCCGTCGAAAGCGGTTGCCACGACATGGCATTACCTGTTCTCGGTGGCCGCGACCGCCGCCTCGGCCTGGGAATTTCGCCCGGGGGAGGTGCTGTGGACGGCGATGCCGCTTTTCCACCTGAGCGCGGCGCCCAGCGTGCTGGCCCCCATGCTCGTCGGCGGAACGACCGTGCTGGCCAAGGCCTTCCACCCCGGCGAGGTGTGGGACGAAATCCGCGCCCGTGGCGCCATCGGGTTCGTGGGCGCGGGCGCGATGGTTTCGATGCTGTGGAATCTGCCCGCCGATCCGCGTGACGCGCAGCTGCCGCTGCGGTTCATCTCCGCGGCACCCATCGACGCGAGCTCCTACCGTGACATCGAAAAGCGTTACGGCTGTGGAATCGTCACGATGTATGGGATGACCGAGGCGTTTCCGATCGCCGTCAAGGGCGTGGGCGACGAGGGGGTTCCCGGGACATCGGGCCGGCCGAATCCCAATTTCGACGTGCGCATCGTCGACGAGGCGGGCAACCCGCTGCCCGCCGGCACCGTCGGAGAGATCGTGTGCCGGGCAAGGCAGCCGCATGTGATGAGCGAAGGTTACGTAGCTCGGGGTCTGGAGGTGGACCCGCACCCGGAGTGGTTCCGCACCGGCGACCTCGGCCGACTCGACGCCGATCAGAACCTCACATATGTCGACCGCATCAAAGATTCGCTGCGCAGGCGCGGCGAAAATGTCTCCTCGGTCGAAGTCGAAACCGTCGTCATGAGCCACCCCGCGGTGGCCGAAGCCGCGGCGCTCGCAGTGCCCAGTGATTTGGGTGAGGACGACATCCTGGTGGTCGTGACGTTGCGCCCCGAGGCCGCACTGGATTGCGCGCAGTTGCTCGACTTCTGCGCGGCCCGGATGCCTTACTTCTGTGTGCCGCGATACATCGAGTCGGTCAGTGAACTCCCAAAGAATGTTATTGGGCGAATACGTAAAGACTTATTGCGAAGCCGGGGGTTAACCGCGGGCGCATGGGATCGGGAAAGGCATGGCTATGTCGTTGACCGCTGAGTTAAGTTAGTGTTGCGTCGGGCATTTCCGAAAGAGTCTGGAGAGCAAATGGCCTTGACCTATCAGCAAGAACAGTTCCTCGAAGCCGCGACGAGCCGCGCCGCCATCCTCGATCTGAACGCCCGACACAATCGAGCCTATTCCGAGGGCAGGCGCAAGCACTGGATCGCCACCTTCCGCCACTCGGGTGCCACCTATACCCGAGACGGTGAGCAGTTCGACGACCTGAGCGCGGCTTTTGACGGCGGAGACGGGCAGCGCCTGGTCACCCTCGACCACGAGATCAAAGTCGAGGGGGTACACGCGGTCCAGCGTTGCGTCGCCGTGCTTTTCGCCACCATGTATGGCGACACCACCCTCCGGGCCACCGGGATGTTCCGAGACTGCCTGGTCTATGAGCGTGGCGGCTGGTACTTCACTTCCCGTGCGCTCGAATGGGATTCGGTGCCCAGCCGGCACCCGCTCGTCATGTGAAGGGCACCGACCTCGGCTATCAGCAGCCGGTCTTTGGTACCTACGAAGACGCGCTGCGGATGGTTGGCGCGAAAGGCGAACAGCGCACCGCGGCGAACCCGGTCAGCGGCGCGCGCATCCAATTGTTCGCCTCGATGGTTCACGACGGCAATCGTTCGTATTGGGACGCCGAGTTCGCCCGGCAGAAATGGGGAGGTCTGCTGGCCCCGCCCGCCTTGTTGATGGGATGGCTGATACCTCCGCCGTGGGAGCCGGCGGGCAGGCCGCCGGCGGCATCGTTGGCGCTGCGGGTGCCGTTGCCGGGCCCCACATTCATCAACGCGGCCAACGATGTTGAGTTTCTGCAGCCCATTGTCGAGGGCGATCTGCTCACCGTCGTCGAGGAGCTGGTGTCGGTGTCCCCGGAAAAGCGGACCCGGCTGGGGGTCGGCCATTTCGTCGAAACGCTGGAGACCTATCGCCGACAGGACGGGGCCGTGGTCGCCACCTGCCGAAATACCTTGTTCCGCTTTACACCTGGAGGATCCTCGTGAGCGGTGAGGATCTGGACTGGAACCGGATCACCGTTCCGGTCGAGCTGCCCGAGGTCGTCGACCACATCAGCTACCAGCGGGTGGTGGAGAACGCCGGGGCGACGTGGGACTATTTCGCCGGCCATTTCAATCCCGGCTACGCCCAAAGCCAGGGCAACCCGACGATCTATGTCAACACGATGCACCTTGCCGGATTCGCCGACCGCGTCGCGACCGATTGGGCGGGCCCGAGCAGCCGCGTGGTGCGCCGCTCGATGCGGCTGGCCGGCTCGGTGTATGCCGGCGACACCATGGTCGGCCGTGGCCGGGCGGTGGCCAAACGGCGCGACACCTCCGTGGACCCGCCGCGCTGCCTTGTCGACATCCAGATCCAGGTGACCAATCAGCACGGCGCGCTGTGTTGTCCGGTCGAGCTGACCCTGCAGATGCCCGAATCCTCCTGATTGTCGGGACATTTCAATTGGTTAAGGGCGGAAACTTCCCTTTGCATACCGTCGTCTGAAGTTCGACGTACTCGTGGAGGCCCTCGGGTCCGAACTCGCGCCCGAGGCCGGATTGCTTGAAGCCACCGAACGGGGCGCCGATGTCGAGCGTGTACATGTTGATGCCGTAGGTGCCCGTGCGGACACCGGCCGCGATCTCCATGCCGTGTGCGATGTCAGCGGTCCACACGGAACCGGCCAGACCGTAGTCGCTCTCGTTGGCGATCCGGATCGCGTCGTCCTCGTCCCGGTAGCGCAGCACGGTCAAGACCGGGCCGAAGATTTCCTCCCGGGCGATGCGCATGTCGTTGGAGGCGTCGGCGAACAGCGTCGGCCGCACGTACCAGCCGCGCTCGGCCGGACTGTCCTCGCCACCGACGACGACGCGCGCGCCTTCTTGCTGCCCGGACCGGATGTAGTCCTGTACGCGGCGTTGTTGCCGTTGAGCGACAAGCGGTCCGATGTCCGTGGCCTCGTCGGCAGGATCCCCGACACTCAGGTTCGACATCATCGCGGCGAGGGCGTCGACGACCTCGTCGTGCCGTCGTTCGCTCACCAGGATGCGCGTCTGGGCGACGCAGGCCTGGCCGTTGTTCATCAGGCCGGCGGATTTCAGCCCGGCCACCGTCTTGTCGATGTCGGCGTCGTCGAGAATGATCGCCGCCGACTTGCCGCCCAGTTCCAGGCTCACCCTCTTGAGCCGCTCGCCGCACAGGGCCGCGATCCGGCGCCCCACGGCACTGGACCCGGTGAACGCGATCTTGTCCACACCGGGATGGCGCACCAGCGCCTCGCCGACGTCGGGTCCGCCGGGCAGCACCGACACGACCCCGTCGGGCAGGTTCAGCTGCTCGATCATCTCGGCCAACCACAAAGCGTCCAAGGGTGTTTCGGGTGCGGGCTTGACAATGACCGTGCACCCCGCGATCAAGGCCGGGATCAACTTGGGCATGATCAAAAACTGCGGCACGTTCCACGGCACGATCGCCCCGACCACCCCGACCGGGGCCCTGCGCAGGTGTACCTCGCCGAGCACGCCCTGGCGGCGTTCCGCCCAGGGGAAGTCACGGGCGGACGCCAGCGCGAGGTGTATGAGCGACGCGGCGGCCGGCGCTTGGCCCAGGCGGCTGAAACTGCGCGGAGACCCCATCTCGTCGGTGATCAGTTCGGCCATCTCGTCGAGGTGGCCGGCGTAGATCGCGGCGAGCTCTTCGACCTTGGCCATCCGATCGGCATGAGCCATCCGTGGCCACGGGCCGTGGTCGAAAGCGCGACGCGCGGCGGCCACGGCGGCGTCGACGTCCTCTGGTCCGGCCGCCTGGGCGTGTCCGATGGGTTCCTCGGAATGTGGCGAAATGACCGCGAGCTGTTGCGGACTCGCGGGTTTGCGCCACTGCCCTCCGATGAACAGTTCGTTATAGGAGCGATGGCCGGAATTTTCTGTCATCGGGGCACTTCCTGAGGGGCGGGGTCGGGCAGGATGGACCGTGACCGCAAGTTCGCTATTGACGCTAACATAGCCAAAAAAGAGCAGGATGCCCGTGAGATGACAAGCGAGTGGCGCAGTTACCCGTTCCGGCTGGTCCCCGGTGACAGCCAGCTGGACTTCCCGGCCGCCGAGGGCGAACACCCCGACCAGGAGTCGGACACCTGGTTCATCGCCGGTCAGCTCGACGCCGTCGACACCGACCGGTCATTCGCGTTCCTGACCATCTTCAACAAGAACCGGCCCGGTGGCACCGTGGTCGCCGACTTTTACACCCTGGCGCTGTTCGATCTGGATACGGGCGATTACGGCACCTATACGGATTACGACATGCCGCCGGCCAACCTAGAACCGGGAGCACGGCGCAAGCTGGAGATGGCCTGCGGCTATCTCGACATCAGCTACCACAGCGGCGCCGGCACGGCGTCGTGGACCACCTGCCGTGACGCCGACGAAGAACTGCTGGCCTACACCTACCGGGTCAGCCTGGTGGGCGAGGATCATTCCGGTCGGCGGATGCGGCTCGACCTCGCCGTAACACCAACACGCGCACCGACACCCGTGGGCGCGTCGACCTACAACGGGAAGATCGTCTGCTTCGGCCAAAGCGACACGTACTCGTATTTCCAGACCGGAATGACGATGACCGGAACCCTGCGCTGGGGCGATGTGATCGAGCAGGTCTCCGGCAGCGGCGGGCATGTCGACCGGCAATGGTTCCCGAAATATGCCGGCGGCGGGGGAGCCGGGGGAGACCCGCGGGCGAGGTCACACGAGTGGCGCACCATCAACTTCGACAACGGCGTGGACCTGAGCATCTGGCGGCAGTTCGATCGCACGAACGGCAATGCGCTGCAGCCCTTTACCGGTGTGACGACGAGTTATCCCGATCCGGCCATGCCGCCGGACTGCGCCGAAGACATCGAGGTCGACATCAGCAGTTACGTCCGATGGCCGAACGCGGTGCGTCCGCTGGTGCGGCCGGTTGCTGCGGCCCGATACCTGCCCGACCGCCACCGGATCACCTGCGCGACACTACAACTGGATGTCGTCGGGGAGCCGCTCGTGGCGGCCCCGGCGCATGGGCTACCGATCGAATACATGGAAGGCCCATACCGCTACCGCGGAACGCTCTGGGGCAAACCCGTGACCGGGTTCGCGTTCAACGAGCGCTCGCTGGCACTGTACCGGGATTGGGAGCTGGTCGAGGTGCTGGCCACGACCGTCGCAAACGTGGAACCTGCCGCCCCCGACCTGGCGGCGATGGCGGATGAAGTGGTGAGGTTGATAGGTGCGGGCCATCGCGGTGAGGCGCGGGCGCTCTTGATTAAGATGTCCGCTAGCCAAAATCCCACGCTTGCAACCATTCTCGACGATCTGATCGCCGTGCTGTCGGGGGCCGATTGAGGGCAAAGCGGCTCGCCGAAACTGAAAATCCGCAGGCGCCTACTCGAGCTTTTGCTGCAAATTTACAGTCTCGGCGAGGCTACGGTTCCTCGGCGAGCGCCTGCTCCCACGTGATGTGGCGATGCTGCAGTCCCGGTTCGTTGCGCCCGAACAGCAGGTGATCGCGAGCGCCCGACTCGAGGTTGGCTTGCAGGCCCTCGGCTAACCGGTAGTCCTCGTCGCGCACCGTGGCATGCGCATAGTCGAAGACGGCTTGGGCGCCGGCGGCCACCGACTCCTCGGAAATGTCCAGCGGTGTCGAGTTCTGGTGCACGGTGATGGACCTGCCCGGCCGGTCGCCCGGGTAGATCCGGAACAGCTCGCCGTTGGCGATCGTCACCGACAGCACGATGTTGGGGAACAGCGCGTAGATCACGACCATGTTGTGGAACGGATCCCACTGCTCTTCGGGAACCTCGTCCAGTTCGAGGATCGTGTTGAGCGGAAAGATCAGGCGGTGATGGGATCCGTATGAGTCGAAAACCGTGCAGTTGCTGCGGGCGATGGTGGCAAAGGTCTGCCGGTGCACGGTGGCGAAATGGTAATTCTCCGAGAAGGTGTCGACCGCCAGTTTCCAATTGATGGGGGAGTCGAGCACCTTCTCGCCCAGCGGAGACCAAAGTCCGATGCCCCATGAATCGAGCTCGTCGGCCAGCGGTCCCAGGTGTGCGGCGACATCCAGCGTGGCACCGGGATCCATTGCCACCCAGAGGAATCCGGCGAATTCAGCGGCTGGAAGTTCGGTCAAACCATCGGACTTGACCGTGACGTCGGGGAAGCCCTCACGGCCGGGCAGGCCGACCAACCGGCCGGTGTTGTCGTACGTCCATGCGTGGTACGGACAGGTGAACCGCTTCGCGCTGCCGCACCCGCTTACCACCTGGGACTGCCGGTGCAGGCAGACATTTTCGAACGCCTTGACGGACCCGTCGGATGTTCTGGTCAGCAGGATCGATCGGCCCATCACCTCTTGGTGCAGTAGGCGCCGGGGTCGGGAAGCTCCGAGACATAGCCGACGAGCTGGGGGCTGGCCAGCAGCAGGGCTCTGTCGCTGTTGTGTCGCTCAAGTGAGGTGTAGTCACGCGCGTCGACCGTGTGCTGTTGTGGAGCGAGGTCGGTCGCCTTGTCGCGCGCCAACTTCAACGCGCGCCGGGTCAGGTCGATGAGCTGGTCATGGTCCATTTGACGCCCTCCACCGTTGGTCAGCGTACTGCCGCCACTAACTTTATAATCTTTGCAATTATACTCGTGACCGAAGGCGCAGTACCTGGGACGGCGGGGACCGGTACGTACTTATTGCCGAGTCCAGCAACGGATTTCGATGACTTGGGCGGTGTTTCGCCGCATCAATTGCTTCGCCGGCGGCTAACTCGCTCGCAGGGTTGTTGCGACAATGTGATACACATGTGACTGTTGTGGCCGGTGTGTCAGTTGATATTTTCGTCGTACCCTGTGGCACATGTCTTTCTCGCGGCGCGACGCGCTCAGATTCGCGGCCGCAACCCCGGCTCTGCTAGGGCTGGGCGTCGCGGCGGCGTCGTTGGAGGCGGCACCGGCGTCGGCGTCACTCGGCACCCTGTTGGACTATGCGGCCGGAGTCATTCCCGGCCCCCAGATCAGGGCGGCCGGGGCGGTGGGATCGATTCGGTACGTGTCCGATCGTCGGCCAGGCGGCAACTGGATGCTCGGCAAGCCCATCCAGGTCTCCGAAGCGCGCGACCTGAGCAGCAGCGGGCTCAAAATCGTCTCGTGCTACCAGTACGGCAAGGGCAGCACCGCCGATTGGCTGGGCGGAGCCGGCGCGGGCCTCCAGCACGCTCAGCGGGGGATGCAGTTGCATGCCGCCGCCGGCGGCCCGGCCAACGCACCGATTTACGCGTCCATTGATGATGACCCGTCATACGACCAGTACAAACAGCAGGTAGCCCCGTATCTGCGGTCCTGGGAGTCGGTCGTCGGACACCAGCGCACCGGCGTTTACGCCAATTCAAAGACCATCGACTGGGCGCTGCACGACGGCTTGGGCTCCTACTTCTGGCAGCACAACTGGGGCTCGCCCAAGGGGTTCACCCATCCCGCGGCGAATCTGCATCAGGTCGAGATCGACAAGCGCAGCGTGGGCGGGGTCGGGGTGGACATCAACGAAATCCTCAAGCCCCAATTCGGGCAGTGGGTCTAAAGCGAATCGAAGCCGCCGACGACCGAAAGCTCCAGCAAACACTCGTTCGCTGAATTTGCCGCGGCGCCCCGCCGGGCGACGCCGGTTACATGGCGCCAACGGATCGGGCACAAGCCGATATTTTTAACATAACGATTACATAACAATACTGCCTTGATCAGCGCAGTTATAGCTACTCGACCGTAACCACCTGCATGCAGCAAGTTTGTTGGCGACACCCGCGCCACCGGTTAAACCCGCTGTTACCCAGGACACGGTTACTCACGCGTAGAACTCGTCAGTAACTGCTCAGCATGCAAAAAGGGCACTGATCCTTATGACACGCTTAGTAGAGCCGATGCTGTCCGCCGCGCCGTTTGACCCAGGGGGCGGTCCGCCGACAACACACCGGCCAGCCGTTTCCAGGCTGCGATTCGACGCGGAATCGACCGGACCGACCAGGCCCCATCCTCCGGTGGCGAACGGCCAAACGAACCGATACGTAGAGACGCATACAGGGAGATAGAGAAGGTGACGATCCACGAGCACGACCGGGTGACCGCTGACCGTGACGAGAACAGCCCCGTCAGCACCCATGCTCTGGTCGACCGTCTGACGGCCGGCGAGCCGTACGCTGTTGCATTCGGCGGGCAGGGCAGCGCCTGGCTGGAGACCCTCGAGGAACTGGTGTCGTCCGCCGGGATCGAAACCGAGTTGGCCACGCTGGTCGGTGAGGTGCAACTGCTGCTCGAGCCGGTGGCAAAAGAGCTGGTCGTGGTGCGTCCGATCGGTTTTGAGCCGCTGGATTGGGTGCGGGCGCTGGCGGCCGAGGATCCGGTCCCGTCAGATAAGCACCTCACCTCGGCGGCGGTCTCGATACCGGGCGTGCTGCTCACCCAGATCGCTGCCGTGCGCACGCTGGCCCGGCAGGGCATGGATTGGGCCGGGACACCTCCGGTGGCCGTCGCCGGGCATTCGCAAGGTGTGCTCGCCGTCGAGGCCTTCAAGGCCGATGGCGCCCGCGACGTCGAACTGCTGGCGTTGGCCCAGCTGATCGGCGCCGCCGGGACGCTGGTGGCGCGCCGGCGAGGCATCTCCGTGCTGGGCGACCGCCCCCCGATGGTGTCGGTCACCAACGCCGACCCCGAGCGCATTCGCCGGCTCCTCGACGAGTTCGCGCAGGACGTTCGCACCGTCCTGCCCCCGGTGCTGTCCATCCGCAATGGCCGGCGTTCGGTCGTCATCACCGGCACCCCCGAGCAGCTCTCGCGCTTCGAACTGTATTGCCGGCAGATCTCCGAGAAGGAAGAGGCCGACCGCAAGAACAAGATCCGCGGCGGCGACGTCTTCGCCCCGGTCTTCGATCCGGTGCGGGTGGAGGTGGGCTTCCACACGCCGCGGCTGGCCGACGGCATCGACATCGTCGGGGGCTGGGCGGAGAAGATCGGCCTCAACGTCGCGTCGGCCCGCGAGCTGACCGAGGCCATCCTGGTGACCGGCGTCGACTGGGTCGACGAGATCACCCGGGTCAAAGACGCCGGAGCCCGCTGGATTCTCGATCTGGGTCCCGGGGACATCCTGACCCGGCTGACCGCGCCGGTGATCCGCGGCCTCGGCGTCGGCATCGTGCCCGCGGCGACCCGCGGCGGTCAGCGCAACCTCTTTACCGTCGGGGCCGTGCCCGAGGTGGCCCGGGCCTGGTCGACCTACGCCCCGACCGCGGTTCGCCTCCCCGACGGCAAGGTCAAGCTCTCGACGAAGTTCACCCGGCTGACCGGACGGTCGCCGATCCTGCTCGCGGGCATGACCCCGACCACCGTCGACGCCAAGATCGTCGCCGCGGCCGCCAACGCCGGGCACTGGGCCGAGCTCGCCGGCGGCGGGCAGGTGACCGAGGAAATCTTCGCCGACCGCATCGACGAGATGTCCGGCCTGCTCGAGGCCGGCCGCACCTATCAGTTCAACGCGCTGTTCCTCGACCCCTACCTGTGGAAGCTCCAGGTCGGTGGCAAGCGGCTGGTGCAGAAGGCCCGCCAGTCCGGCGCGGCGATCGACGGCCTGGTGATCAGCGCCGGCATCCCGGATCTCGAGGATGCCGTGGAGCTGATCGACGAACTCAACGACCTCGGCATCACCCACGTGGTGTTCAAGCCGGGCACGATCGAGCAGATCCGTTCGGTCATCCGCATCGCGACCGAGGTGCCCACCAGGCCGGTGATCATGCACATCGAGGGCGGGCGTGCCGGCGGCCACCATTCTTGGGAAGACCTCGACGACCTGCTGCTGGCGACCTATTCGGAATTGCGGTCGCGGTCCAACATCACCGTCTGCGTCGGCGGCGGCGTCGGCACACCCGAGCGGGCGGCCGAGTACCTGTCCGGGCGCTGGGCCGAGTCCTACGGATTCCCGTTGATGCCGATCGACGGCATCCTCGTCGGCACCGCGGCGATGGCGACCAGGGAGTCCACCACTTCGCCGTCGGTCAAGCGGATGCTGGTCGAAACGCAAGGCACCGACCACTGGATCAGCGCCGGAAAAGCCCAGGGCGGCATGGCTTCCAGCCGTAGCCAGCTGGGCGCGGACATCCACGAGATCGACAACAGCGCCTCGCGTTGCGGGCGCCTGCTCGACGAGGTCGCCGGTGACGGCGACGCGGTCGCCGAGCGCCGCGAGGAGATCATCGCGGCGATGGCCAACACCGCCAAGCCGTACTTCGGCGACGTCGGGGAGATGACCTATCTGCAGTGGTTGCGGCGCTACGTCGAGCTGACCATCGGCGAGGGCAACTCGACCGCCGACACCGCCGCACCGGGCAGTCCCTGGCTGGCGGACACGTGGCGCGACCGGTTCCAGCAGATGCTGCAGCGGGTCGAAGCGCGTTTGCATCCAAAGGATTTCGGGCCGATCGAGACGTTGTTCGGCGTTGGGTCGCTGCTGGAAAAGCCCGGCGAGGCCATCGCAACCCTGCTTGCGCACTACCCGGACGCCGAATCCGTGCAGCTGCACCCGGCCGATGTTCCCTTCTTTGTCACGCTGTGCAAGACGCTCGGCAAGCCGGTCAACTTCGTGCCGGTGATCGACAAGGATGTGCGGCGCTGGTGGCGCAGTGACTCGCTGTGGCAGGCGCACGATGCCCGCTACGACGCCGACCAGGTGTGCATCATCCCGGGCACCGCGTCTGTGGCCGGCATCACGCGGCTGGACGAACCCGTCGGCGACTTGCTGGACCGCTTCGAGCAGGCCGCGATCGACGAGGTGCTGTCTTCTGACGCCCAGCCGCGAGCCGTTGCGTCGCGCCGGATGGGCCGCTCGGATGTGACCGGACCGCTGGCCGTCGTGCTCGACGCCCCCGACGTGCAGTGGGCCGGCCGCACCACGACCAACCCCGTTCACCGGATCGCCGACCCGGGCGATTGGCTGGTGCACGACGGACCCGAAAGCCTGCGCGCGACACACTCCTCTACCGGGGCGCGGCTTGCGGTCAACGGCGATGATGTCGTCTTGAGTGTGCCGGTATCCGGCGCGTGGATCGACATCCCGTTCAGCTTGCCCGCCAACACCGTTGACGGCGGTACTCCGGTGGTCTCCACGGAAGACGCCGCCACCGCAATGCGCGCCGTCCTGGCGATCGCCGCCGGTGTCGACGGGCCGCACTCGTTGCCCGCGGTCATCGACGGTACGGCCACCGCGACCGTGGACTGGGACCCCGAGCGGGTCGCCGATCACACCGGCGTCACGGCCACCTTCGGGGAGCCGTTGGCGCCCAGCCTCACCACCGTGCCCGACGCGCTGGTCGGTGCTTGCTGGCCCGCCGTTTTCGCGGCGATCGGCTCGGCGGCCACCGACGCCGGCGTCCCGGTGGTGGAGGGCCTACTGAGCCTGGTGCATCTGGACCACGCCGCCCGCGTCGTCGGCCAGCTGCCAAAAACGCCGACCCAATTGACCGTTACCGCAACGGCTTCGCGGGCCATCGACACGGACATGGGCCGCGTCGTCCCCGTCTCGGTGACCTTAAGAAACTCCGCCGACGCCGAGGGCGCGGTGATCGCCACCCTCAACGAGCGTTTCGCGATCCTTGGGCGCACCGGCGCCGCCGAGCTCACCGATCCGGTCCGGGCCGGCGGCGCGGTATCCGAGAACGCGACCGACACCCCGCGCCGCCGCCGCCGCGACGTCAGGCTGACCGCACCGGTCGACATGCGCCCGTTCGCGGTGGTGTCGGGTGACCACAACCCCATCCACACCGATCGGGCGGCCGCGCTGCTGGCGGGCCTGGAATCGCCCATCGTGCACGGCATGTGGCTGTCGGCCGCCGCACAGCACGCGGTGACCGCCACCGACGGTCAGACCCGTCCGCCCGCGCGGCTGATCGGCTGGACCGCGCGCTTCCTGGGCATGGTGCGTCCCGGCGACGAGGTCGACTTCCGGGTGGACCGCGTCGGAATCGACCAGGGCGCAGAGGTTTTGGAAGTGGCCGCGCGCGTCGGGTCGGATCTGGTGATGTCGGCCACCGCGCGGCTGGGCGCCCCCAAGACGGTCTACGCGTTCCCCGGCCAGGGTATCCAGCACACCGGCATGGGCATGGACGTCCGGGCCCGGTCCAAGGCGGCCCGCAAGCTGTGGGACAACGCCGACAAGTTCACCCGCGACACGCTGGGCTTCTCGGTCCTGCACGTCGTGCGTGACAACCCGACCAGCATCATCGCCATGGGGGTGCACTACCACCACCCGGAAGGCGTGCTCTACCTGACGCAGTTCACCCAGGTCGCGATGGCGACGGTGGCTGCCGCGCAGGTCGCCGAGATGCGCGAGCAGGGCGCGTTCGTCGAAGGCGCCATCGCCTGCGGTCACTCGGTCGGCGAGTACACCGCGCTGGCCTGCGTGACGGGCATCTACGAGCTGGAAGCCATGCTGGAGATGGTGTTTCACCGCGGCTCGAAGATGCACGACATCGTGCCGCGCGACGAGCTGGGCCGCTCCAACTACCGGTTGGCGGCGATCCGGCCCTCCCAGATCGACCTGCCCGACGACGAGGTCCCCGCTTTTGTGGGCGACATCGCGGCGAGTACTGGTGAGTTTCTTGAGATCGTGAACTTCAACCTGCGCGGCTCGCAGTACGCGATCGCCGGCACCGTGCGCGGCCTGGAAGCGCTGGAGGCCGAGGTGGAGCGTCGCCGCGAGCTCAGCGGCGGCCGGCGCTCGTTCATCTTGGTTCCCGGCATCGATGTGCCGTTCCATTCGCGGGTGTTGCGGGTCGGCGTGGCCGACTTCCGCCGCTCGCTGGAGCGGGTCATGCCGCGCGGCGCGGATCCCGATCTGATCATCGGGCGCTACATCCCCAACCTGGTCCCGCGACTCTTCACCCTGGATCGCGATTTCATCCAGGAAATCCGGGATTTGGTGCCCGCCGAGCCGCTCGACGAGATCCTCGCCGACTACGACACCTGGCGTCGTGAGCGGCCGGGCGAAATGGCGCGCACGGTGTTGATCGAACTGTTGGCCTGGCAGTTCGCCAGCCCGGTGCGCTGGATCGAGACCCAGGACCTGCTCTTCACCGAGGAGGCCGCCGCCGGCCTGGGTGTCGAGCGGTTCGTCGAGATCGGCGTGAAGTCGTCGCCGACCGTCGCCGGACTGGCCACCAACACGCTCAAGCTGCCCGAATATGCCCACAGCACAGTCGAAGTGCTCAACGCCGAGCGGGACGCCGCGGTGCTGTTCGCCAACGACACCGACCCCGAGCCGGAACCCGAAGAGGTAGTTGAGCCGGCCGCCGGGTCGGCCGCGCCAGAAGGCGTCGCGAGTGTCGACGCCGCTCCGGCGCCCGCCCCGAGCGCGCCGTCGGGCGCGGTCCGTCCGGACGACATCGCGTTCGACGCCGCCGACGCCACCTTGGCGCTGATCGCGATCTCGGCCAAGATGCGCATCGACCAGATCGAGGAGCTGGACTCCATCGAGTCCATCACCGACGGCGCCTCGTCGCGGCGCAACCAGTTGCTGGTAGACCTGGGCTCGGAGTTGAACCTGGGCGCCATCGACGGCGCCGCCGAGGCCGACCTGGCCGGGCTGCGCTCGCAGGTGACCAAGCTGGCACGCACCTACAAGCCTTACGGCCCAGTGCTTTCCGACGCGATCAACGACCAGCTGCGGACCGTTCTCGGCCCCTCCGGCAAACGGCCCGGGGCCATCGCCGAGCGGGTCAAGAAGACCTGGGAACTCGGCGACGGCTGGGCCAAGCACGTCACGGTCGAGGTCGCGCTCGGAACCCGCGAGGGCACCAGTGTTCGTGGGGACGCCATGGGCCACCTGCACGAGGGCGCGCTGGCCGATGCCGCATCCGTCGACAGGGTCATTGACGCCGCGGTCACGTCGGTCGCCGCACGCCGTGGCATTTCGGTGGCGTTGCCGTCGGCGGGCGGTGGGGGCGGCGCCACCATTGACGCGGCCGCGCTCGGCGAATTCACCGATCAGATCACCGGTCGCGACGGCGTGCTGGCCTCGGCGGCCCGCCTGATCCTGGGCCAGCTGGGCCTGGACGACCCCGTCGGCGCGCTGCCGGCGGCCACCGATGCCGAGCTGATCGACTTGATCACCCTCGAATTGGGTGCGGACTGGCCGCGTTTGGTGGCACCGGTGTTCGACGCCAAGAAGGCCGTCGTGTTCGACGACCGGTGGGCCAGCGCCCGTGAGGACCTGGTCAAGCTTTGGCTGACCGACGAGGGCGACATCGATGCCGACTGGCCGCGGCTGTCCGAGCGGTTCGAGGGCGCCGGCCATGTCGTCGCCACCCAGGCCACCTGGTGGCAGGGCAGGTCGCTGGCCGCGGGCCGCCAGATCCACGCGTCGTTGTACGGCCGGATCGCCGCCGGCGCGGAGAATCCCGACCCGGGCCCGTACAGCAGCGAGATCGCCGTGGTGACAGGCGCTTCGAAGGGTTCGATCGCGGCGTCGGTGGTCGCACGACTGCTCGACGGCGGTGCCACCGTCATCGCGACGACATCCAAGCTCGACGAGACGCGGCTGGCGTTCTACCGCGGCCTGTATCGCGACCACGCCCGCTACGGCGCCGCGCTATGGGTGGTCGCGGCCAACATGGCGTCTTACTCCGATATCGACGCCCTCGTCGAGTGGGTCGGTACCGAGCAAACCGAAAGCCTTGGGCCGCAGTCGATTCACATCAAGGACGCGCAAACGCCGACGCTGCTCTTCCCGTTCGCGGCGCCGCGCGTTGCGGGCGATCTGTCCGACGCCGGTTCGCGCTCCGAGATGGAGATGAAGGTCCTGCTGTGGGCCGTGCAACGGGTGATCGGCGGCCTGTCGAAGATCGGCGCCGAGCGCGACATCGCCTCACGGCTGCACGTGGTGCTGCCGGGCTCGCCCAACCGCGGAATGTTCGGCGGCGACGGCGCCTACGGCGAAGCCAAGTCGGCGCTGGACGCGCTGGTGAGCCGCTGGCATGCCGAGTCCTCGTGGGCGGCCCGGGTCAGCCTGGCGCACGCGCTGATCGGTTGGACCCGCGGCACCGGCCTGATGGGCCACAACGACGCCATCGTTAGCGCCGTCGAAGAGGCCGGTGTGACCACCTACTCGACCGACGAGATGGCGGCGATGCTGCTGAACTTGTGCGATGTGGAGTCCAAGGTGGCCGCGGCCGGCGCGCCGATCAAGGCGGACCTGACCGGCGGGCTCGCCGACGCCGAGCTCGACATGGCCGAACTGGCCGCCAAGGCGCGCGAGCAGGCCACGTCGGCCGGGCCGGCCGACGACGACGCCGAGACTGAGGGCGCCATCGCGGCACTGCCGTCGCCGCCGCGCGGATTCACTCCGGCGCCGCCCCCGGAATGGGATGACCTCGACGTCGACCCGGCCGACTTGGTGGTGATCGTCGGCGGCGCCGAAATCGGCCCGTACGGCTCGTCGCGCACCCGGTTCGAGATGGAGGTCGCGGGCGAACTGTCGGCGGCCGGCGTCCTGGAGCTGGCCTGGACCACGGGCTTGGTTCGCTGGGAAGACGACCCTCAACCGGGTTGGTACGACACCGAATCCGGCGAATTGGTCGACGAGGCCGAGCTGGTCGAGCGCTACCACGACACGGTGGTAGAGCGCTGCGGCATCCGCGAGTTCGTCGACGACGGCGCAATCGACCCCGACCACGCATCGCCGCTGTTGGTGTCGGTGTTCCTCGACAAGGACTTCGCTTTCGTGGTGTCCTCCGAGGCCGACGCCCGCGCCTTCGTCGAATTCGACCCGGAACACACGGTCATCCGGCCGCTGCCCGACTCCAGCGACTGGCAGGTCATCCGCAAGGCCGGCACCGAGATCCGGGTGCCACGAAAGACGAAGCTGTCGCGCGTCGTCGGCGGCCAGCTGCCGACCGGGTTCGACCCAACGGTGTGGGGCATTAGCCCGGACATGGCGAGTTCCATTGACCGGGTGGCGGTCTGGAACATCGTAGCAACCGTCGACGCGTTCCTGAGCGCCGGCTTCAGCCCGGCCGAGGTGATGCGTTACGTCCACCCGAGCCTGGTGGCCAACACCATGGGCACCGGGATGGGTGGTGGCACCTCGATGCAGACCCTGTACCACGGGAACCTGCTGGGCCGTAACAAGCCCAATGACATCTTCCAGGAGATCTTGCCGAATATCGTTGCCGCGCACGTGGTTCAGTCCTACATCGGCAGCTATGGAGCGATGATTCACCCGGTTGCCGCATGTGCGACGGCCGCGGTGTCGGTCGAGGAGGGCGTCGACAAGATCCGGCTGGGCAAGGCCGAGCTGGTGGTGGCCGGTGGCATCGACGATCTGACGTTGGAGGGCATCATCGGCTTCGGTGACATGGCGGCCACCGCCGACACCGGGATGATGCGCGGCCGGGGCATCCACGATTCGAAGTTCTCCCGGCCCAACGACCGGCGCCGGCTGGGCTTCGTCGAGGCCCAGGGCGGCGGCACCATCCTGCTGGCGCGCGGTGACCTGGCGCTCAAGATGGGTCTGCCGGTGCTCGCGGTGGTGGCCTTCGCGCAGTCGTTCGGCGACGGTGTGCACACCTCGATTCCGGCCCCGGGCCTGGGTGCGCTGGGCGCGGGCCGCGGCGGCAAGGACTCGCCGCTGGCGCGTGCGCTGGCCAAGCTGGGCGTTACCGCCGACGACGTCGCGGTGATCTCCAAGCACGACACTTCGACGTTGGCCAACGATCCCAACGAGACCGAACTGCACGAGCGGCTGGCGGATTCACTGGGCCGCTCCGAGGGTGCTCCGTTGTTCGTGGTATCGCAGAAGAGCCTCACCGGCCACGCCAAGGGCGGCGCGGCGGTCTTCCAGATGATGGGCTTGTGCCAGATGCTGCGCGACGGGGTGATCCCACCCAACCGTAGCCTGGATTGCGTCGACGACGAACTGGCCGGTTCGGCCCACTTCGTCTGGGTGCGCGAGGCGCTGCCGCTGGGCGGGAGTTTCCCGCTCAAGGCCGGGATGCTGACCAGTCTCGGGTTCGGCCATGTTTCCGGGTTGGTCGCACTGGTGCACCCGCAGGCGTTCATCGCCTCGCTGGATGCGGACCAGCGCGCGGACTATCAGCGGCGAGCGAATGCCCGCCTGCTGGCCGGCCAGCGCAGACTGGCCTCCGCCATCGCCGGCGGCGAGCCGATGTACCAGCGGCCACCGGACCGCCGCTTCGACCACGACGCGCCGGAGAAGCGCCAGGAGGCGGCGATGCTGTTGAACCCCGCCGCCCGGCTAGGCGAGGACGAAGCGTACGAGGTGTCTGCCGAATGACTTCGGTCATCCGTTAATCTGGCCAGCCATGGGCATTGTCGGAGTGGGGATCGACCTCGTCTCCATTCCTGATTTCGCCGAGCAGGTCGACCAGCCGGGAACAGTGTTCTCCGAGACCTTCACCCCCGGCGAGCGGCGGGACGCGTCAGACAAGAGTTCGTCGGCGGCGCGTCACCTGGCGGCCCGCTGGGCCGCGAAGGAGGCGGTGATCAAGGCCTGGTCCGGGTCGCGGTTCGCCCAACGGCCCATGCTGCCGGAGGACATCCACCGCGACATCGAAGTGGTCACCGACATGTGGGGACGACCGCGGGTCAGGTTGACTGGGGACATCGCCAAGCATCTCGCCGACGTGACGATCCACGTGTCGCTGTGCCATGAAGGGGATACCGCGGCCGCGGTGGCCATCCTCGAAACCACTTAACTTTCGGCGAGCAGACGCAAAGGCGCCGCGACACGCGGGGGAACGGGGGCTTTTGCGTCTGCTCGCGCCGAAAAGGAGGGGCCATGAGCGATCTGATTGAGCGGGTGCGCGACGTGTTGCCGTCGGTGCGCCGCGATCTCGAGGACCTGGTGCGGATCGAATCGGTATGGGCCGACCCCGGCCGGCGCGACGAGGTGCATCGCAGCGCCCAGGCGGTGGCGGATCTGTTGTCGCAGGCGGGTTTCGGCGATGTCCGCATCGTCAGCGAGGGTGGCGCGCCAGCCGTCATCGCCCAGCATCCGGCGCCCCCGGGTGCGCCCACCGTGCTGCTGTACGCCCACCACGACGTGCAACCCGAGGGCGACCACAGCCAGTGGGCGTCGCCGCCTTTCGAGCCCACCGAGCGCGACGGGCGGCTTTACGGCCGCGGCAGTGCCGACGACAAGGCCGGTATCGCAACGCATTTGGCGGCGTTTCGGGCGCATGGCGGCCAACCGCCGGTCGGCGTGACGGTCTTCGTCGAAGGCGAGGAGGAGTCCGGGTCTCCGTCGCTGGGCCGGTTGCTGGCCGCCCACCGCGACGCGCTCGCCGCCGACGTGATCGTCATCGCCGACTCGGACAACTGGAGCACCGATGCCCCGGCGCTGACGGTTTCGTTGCGCGGCCTGGCTGACTGCGTGGTCGAGGTCGCCACGCTCGACCACGGGTTGCACTCCGGAATTTGGGGCGGCGTGGTTCCTGACGCGTTGAGCGTGCTGGTGCGGCTGCTGGCCAGCCTGCACGACGACGAGGGCAACGTGGCGGTGGCCGGCCTGCACGAAACCAACGCCGCCGCCTTGAATTACCCGGACTACCCGGCCGAGCGGGTCCGCGACGACTCCGGTCTGCTCAACGGCGTGTCCGAGATCGGCTCGGGCTCGGTGCCGCAGCGGCTTTGGGCCAAACCGGCGATCACCGTGATCGGCATCGACGCCACGTCGGTTGCGGCGGCATCCAACACACTGATTCCGCGGGCCCGGGCCAAGATCAGCCTGCGGGTCGCGCCCGGCGGCGACGCCGCAGCCCACCTGGACGCGCTTACCGCCCACCTTCAGCGACACGCCCCCTGGGGCGCACAGGTCAGCGTCACGCGCGGCGAAATCGGTGAACCCTACGCCATCGAGGCCAGCGGCGAAGTCTACGACGCCGCCCGGGCGGCGTTCAGGCAGGCCTGGGGCGTCGAGCCGATCGATATGGGCATGGGCGGCTCGATCCCGTTCATCGCCGAATTCGCGGCCGCGTTCCCGCAGGCGAAGATCCTCGTCACCGGCGTCGAGGACCCCGCAACACAAGCGCACAGCATCAACGAGAGCCTGCACCTGGGCGTGCTGGAACGCGCGGCGATCGCCGAGGCGCTGCTGCTGGCCAACCTCGGCTAGTGTCGTGAGTCATTAATTACGGCGCAGTTGGTAGACTGGGCTGTGCCCAATCCGCAGGCTGCCGTAATCGTGTTGACTGATGCTGAGCGTGCCGAGTTGCAGGGATGGGCTCGGCGTCGAAGCAGTGCTGCTGGGTTGGCGTTGCGGTCGCGAATTGTGTTGGCGGCCGCCGATGGTGAGTCCAATTCCGACATGGCTGCCCGGATGGGAATCTCGCGGACGACGGTGCAGCGGTGGCGTAACCGCTTTGTTGAGCAACGTTGCGACGGCCTGCTCGACGAGCCGCGGCCGGGCCGGCCTCGAGTAATCGGTGATGCGCGGATCGAAGCGTTGATCACCGCGACGCTAGAGACCGCCCCGGCCGACGCCACGCACTGGTCGACGCGGTCGATGGCCACCCACCTCGGGTTGAGCCAGTCGATGGTCTCGCGGGTATGGCGAGCATTCGGATTGGCGCCGCACAAGCAAGATTCGTGGAAACTGTCCAAGGATCCGCTGTTCGTGGCGAAGGTCCGCGACATTGTGGGGCTCTACCTGGACCCGCCCGAGCGTGCCCTGGTGCTCTGTGTCGATGAAAAGACCCAGATCCAGGCGCTCAACCGAACCCAGCCGGTGTTTCCGATGCTGCCCGGAACGCCAGCGCGCGCCAGCCACGACTACATCCGCTACGGCACGTCGAGCCTGTATGCCGCCCTGGATCTGGCCACCGGAAAGATCATCGGCTCGCTACATGCCCGACACCGCTCCCAGGAGTTTTTGGCTTTCCTGAAAAAGATCGACCACGAAGTGCCCGCAGACCTGGACTGCCACGTCATTCTTGACAATGCCTCGACGCACAAGACTCCTGCGGTAAAGCGTTGGCTGACAACACATCCCCGGTTCGTGCTGCATTTCACCCCGACCAGCTCAAGCTGGCTCAACCTCGTGGAGCGCTGGTTTGCCGAATTGACCACCAAAAAACTGCGCCGGGGCACTCACACCTCGGTGCGCCAACTCAACGCTGACATCCGCGCCTGGATCGACACCTGGAACGACAACCCCAGGCCCTATGTGTGGACCAAGACCGCCGACCAAATCCTGGCCAGCATCAGCAACTACTGCACCCGAATTAATG
>Ga0310914_10000268_pt1 | contig 28676 bp, 35 predicted proteins | sample GREbulkMGAN108_FD_203450 | JGI IMG/M metagenome (GOLD analysis project Ga0310914, IMG submission 203450) | Lab enrichment of tropical soil microbial communities from Luquillo Experimental Forest, Puerto Rico - GRE.bulkMG.AN108 | ecosystem: Environmental > Terrestrial > Soil > Tropical forest >... | reverse complement strand
ATAACGAGGCGAAAGCCTTCTCCGCTTCGATCCGCATCAGCCCTCAGAAGCTGAATGTGGTGGCTCAGTCCATTCGTGGCCTGGCCGCTGAAGCTGCTCTGGTTCAGCTGACTTTCTCGAAGCGCCGTATTGCTCAGGACGTTAAGAAGGTCCTGCAGTCGGCGATCGCGAATGCCGAGAACAACCATCAGCTGGACGTCGATCGTCTGGTGGTGTCCGAAGCCTATGTCGGCAAGGCCATCATCATGAAGCGTTGGCGTGCCCGTGCTCGTGGTCGCGTCGGCAAGATCGTCAAGCCGTTCAGCAACCTGACGGTCATCGTGCGTGAGCGCGAAGAAGCCGCCGCTGAGGAGAAGGCGTAATCATGGGTCAGAAAGTCAATCCGATCGGGCTGCGCCTCGGCATCAACCGTACCTGGGATTCCCGTTGGTACGCCGATGCTGATTACGCCAAGCTCCTGCACGAAGATCTGAAGCTGCGCGAATTCCTGCGCGGCAAGCTGGCTCAGGCCGGCGTGTCTCGTGTTGTCATCGAACGTCCGGCCAAGAAGGCCCGCGTGACCATTCACACCGCCCGTCCGGGCGTGGTGATCGGCAAGAAGGGCGCCGACATCGAGGTGCTGCGCAAGTCGCTGTCCAAGATGGCTGGTTCCGACGTTCATCTGAACATCGTCGAGATCCGCAAGCCGGAACTGGACGCCCAGCTGGTGGCCGAGAATATCGCTCAGCAGCTGGAGCGCCGTGTCGCCTTCCGTCGCGCCATGAAGCGTGCCGTGCAGTCGGCTATGCGTCTTGGCGCCCAGGGCATCCGTATCAACTGCTCGGGCCGCCTGGGCGGCGCCGAAATCGCTCGCATGGAGTGGTATCGCGAAGGTCGCGTGCCGCTGCATACCCTGCGCGCCGATGTTGATTACGGTGTGGGCACCGCCAAGACCACCTACGGCACCTGCGGTGTCAAGGTGTGGGTGTTCAAGGGTGAGATCATGGCTCATGACCCGATGGCGCAGGACAAGCGCGCCGCCGAAGGTCAGAGCGCTGCTCCCCACCAGCACCAGCGCTAACCTCTTGATGGACGTGTACGGAAATGCTTAGCCCGAAACGTACGAAATACCGCAAGGCGCACAAGGGCCGTATCCACGGCGTCGCCAAGGGCGGTTTCGAACTCAACTTCGGCGCCTACGGCCTCAAGGCCCTGGAGCCGGAGCGTATTACTGCTCGCCAGATCGAAGCGGCCCGCCGCGCTCTGACCCGCCATATGAAGCGTCAGGGCCGTGTGTGGATCCGCATCTTCCCGGATCTGCCGGTGTCGACCAAGCCTGCCGAAGTCCGCATGGGCTCCGGTAAGGGTGCGCCCGAATACTGGACTGCGCGCGTGAAGCCCGGCCGCATCATCTTCGAAGTGGATGGTGTGCCCGAGAACATCGCTCGCGAAGGCTTTGCCCTGGCCGCTGCCAAGCTGCCGATCAAGGTCAAGTTCATTCAGCGTCTTGCCGGGGAGGCTTGATCATGGCCAACGTCGTTACTGAACTGCGTGCCAAGACCCCCGACCAGCTGACTGAACGTCTGGTCGAGCTCAAGAAAGAGCAGTTCAATCTCCGTTTCCAGAAGGCCTCGGGCCAGCTGGAGAACACCGCCCGGGTGCGTCAGGTGCGTCGCGAAATCGCCGTCATCAAGACCATCCTCGGCACTAGCGCTGCGTCTTAAGGAGTCTCCAATGCCGAAGCGTATTCTTCAGGGTGTTGTGGTCTCTGACGCGATGGACAAGACTGTTGTCGTCCGCGTCGAGCGCCGCGTTATGCATCCGGTGTACAAGAAATTCATCCGCCGCTCGAAGAAGTACAGCGCGCACGATGAAAACAACAGCTGCAAGGTCGGCCAGGTGGTTCGCATTGAAGAATGCGCCCCCATCTCGAAGACCAAGAGCTGGACTGTGATCACCGAGGAAGCTGCGTCGTAAGACGCGGCTTTCCCGGCTTAACACAAAGGATAAGTCGATATGATCCAGATGCAAACCAACCTGGACGTCGCCGATAATTCGGGAGCCCGCCGGGTGCAGTGCATCAAGGTTCTTGGCGGTTCTCACCGGACCATCGCTCATGTGGGCGATGTTATCGTGGTGTCCATCAAGGAAGCGATCCCCCGGGGTCGTGTGAAGAAGGGCGACGTTCACCGCGCGGTGATCGTTCGTACCGCCAAGGAAATCCGTCGTCCCGATGGCTCCGCCATCCGCTTCGACCGGAATGCCGCTGTGCTCATCAACAAGCAGGGCGAACCGATTGGCACGCGTATTTTTGGGCCGGTGACTCGTGAGCTTCGCGCCAAGAAGTACATGAAGATCATCTCCCTGGCTCCCGAGGTGCTGTAATGGCCGCGAAGGTTAAGAAGGGCGATCAGGTTGTCGTGATCGCCGGCAAGGATAAGGGCAAGAAGGGCGAAGTCCTTCGTGTCATCCCGACCGAGAACCGCGTCGTGGTGCAGGGCGTCAATGTGGTGACCAAGCACACCAAGCCCAGCATGACCAGCCAGGGTGGCCTGGTGAAGGTGGAAGCTCCTCTGGACGCTTCCAACGTCGCGCACATCGACCCCAAGAGCGGCAAGCCGACCCGTGTCGGTTTCAAGACTCTTGAGGACGGCACCAAGGTCCGCATCGCCCGCGCTTCGGGCGAGCAGATCGACCGCTAAGGAGGGATGATCATGGCTGCCCGTATGCGTGAGCACTATGACAACGTTGTCCGCAAGGCCCTCCAGGAGCAGTTCAACTACGCGAACCCGCTCCAGGTGCCGAAGCTGGAAAAGATCGTCATCAACATGGGTGTTGGCGAAGCCGCTCTCGATTCCAAGAAGATCGAAGGCGCCATCACCGACATGACCGCCATCACCGGCCAGAAGCCGATCGTGACCCGCGCCAAGAAGTCGATCGCCGGCTTCAAGCTGCGCGAGAACCAGGTGGTCGGTGTGAAGGTGACCCTGCGTAAGGAACGCATGTACGAGTTCCTGGACCGTCTGATCACCATTGCTCTGCCCCGCGTCCGCGACTTCCGCGGCGTGCCCGGCAAGAGCTTCGACGGCCGCGGCAATTATGCCCTGGGCCTGAAAGAGCAGATCGTGTTTCCGGAAATCAACTACGACCGCGTTGACCGCGTTCGTGGCATGGACATCGTGTTCGTGACGTCGGCTGAAAGCGACGAGGAGTGCAAGGCGCTGCTCAAGGCTTTCCAGATGCCTTTCGTCAGCTGAGCCGGCAGGAGATCACCAATGGCTAAGACCAGCTCTGTTGAGCGCAATAACAAGCGCGCTCGGATGGCGAAGCAGTTCGCCCCCCGTCGCGCCAAGCTGAAGGCTTTGATCAAGGATCAGAACGCTTCTCCGGAAGATCGTTTTGAGGCCGTGCTCAAGCTCGCCCAGCTGCCCCGTAACTCGTCCGCGACCCGTATCCGCCTTCGTTGTGAAGTGACCGGCCGTCCGCGCGGCAACTATCGTAAGTTCAAGCTGTGCCGTGTCCAGCTGCGGGAACTTGGCTCTAAGGGCCAGATCCCCGGCATGGTCAAGTCCAGCTGGTAAGGAGACGCCGAAGATGATGACCGATCCCCTTGGGGATATGCTGACGCGCATCCGCAATGGCCAGATGGCTCGCAAGACCTCTGTGACCGCGCCGGCTTCCCGTCTCCGCGCCAACGTGCTCGAAGTGCTCAAGCGTGAAGGCTATATCCGTGACTACAGCGAGGCTCCCGTTCGCACGGGCATTTCCGAGCTGACCATTGAACTGAAATATCACGAAGGCCAGCCCGTGATCCGCGAGATCTCTCGCGTGTCCAAGCCCGGCCGCCGCGTTTATTCGAAGATCAAGGACCTGCCGAAGGTTTCCAACGGCCTGGGTATCTCGATCCTGTCGACCCCGCGTGGCGTGATGTCCGATGCCGAGGCCCGCGTCGCCAATGTTGGCGGCGAAGTCCTCTGCCAGGTCTTCTAAGGAGCCCGGATATGTCGCGAGTCGGTAAATATCCCGTGGTGGTGCCTAGCGGCGTCACCGTGACCATCGCCGGGGCCGAGGTTTCCGTGAAGGGCAAGTTGGGCGTGTCTGCGTTCACCGTGTCCGACGAAGTGGAAGCCAGCCTGGAAGGCGATAAGCTTTGGGTTAAGCCCAAGAGCGAGTCCAAGCGCGCCCGCATGCTGTGGGGCACCACCCGTGCCCTGCTGAACAACATGGTGAAGGGTGTGCACGAGGGCTTCACCGTGAACCTGGAAATCAACGGCGTCGGTTACCGCGCTGCCGTTCAGGGCAACGCCCTGCAGCTGCAGCTTGGTTATTCCCACGACGTGATCTATCCGATCCCGGAAGGTATTGCCATCAAGTGCGAGAAGCCCACGGCTATCTCCATTTCCGGCAAGGACCGCCAGGTTGTCGGCCAGGTCGCCTCTGAAATCCGTGCGTACCGTGGTCCCGAGCCCTACAAGGGCAAGGGTATCAAGTACGAAACCGAAACGATCCTCCGCAAGGAAGGCAAGAAGAAGTAGGGCCGCGCCATGCTGTCGTCGAAAGACCTTTTCCTGCGCCGCCAGACGCGCAACCGCTTTGCCCTCCGCAAGAAGGCCGGTGGCCGCCCGCGTCTCTCGGTGTTCCGTTCCTCGAAGCACATTTATGTGCAGCTCATTGACGATGTGAAGGGCGTGACCTTGGCGTCCGCTTCGACCGTCGACAAGGAAATCTCGAGCGGGCTGAAGACCGGCGCCGATACCGCCGCCGCCGTCGCTGTCGGCAAGCTCATTGCCGAGCGCGCCATCAAGGCGGGCATCACCGAGGTGGTGTTCGATCGTGGCGGTTACATCTACCATGGCCGTGTGAAAGCTCTGGCCGATGCCGCCCGCGAAGGCGGGCTGTCGTTCTAAAGGGATCCAATTATGGCACGTAACCCGAATCCCGAGCGTGGCGATCGTCCTAACCGTGGCGAACGCGGCGGCGAGCGTGGCGAGCGCGGCCGCCGTAACGGCCCGCAGAACGAAGCCCCGCGTGATCGCGAAGAGAGCGATCTCGTTGATAAGCTGGTGCACATCAACCGTGTCGCCAAGGTGGTGAAGGGCGGCCGTCGGTTCGCTTTCGCCGCTCTGGTCGTGGTCGGTGACGCCAAGGGCCGCGTTGGCTATGGCTCCGGTAAGGCTCGCGAAGTCCCCGAAGCCATCCGCAAGGCCACTGATCAGGCTAAGCGCAACATGATCCGCGTCGCTCTTCGCGAGGGCCGCACTCTGCATCACGACGCCAATGGCCACTTCGGTGCCGGCCGCGTTGTGCTGCGTGCTGCTCCGGCCGGTACCGGTATCATTGCCGGTGGCCCGATGCGCGCCGTCTTCGAGACCATGGGTGTGCAGGACGTTGTCGCCAAGTGCATTGGCACCTCGAACCCGCACAACATGATCAAGGCTACCTTCGACGCCCTGGTTAACGTGGCTTCGCCGCGTCAGGTCGCCGCCAAGCGTGGCAAGAAGGTCGGTGAGATCGTCGGTCGCCGTGACGGCGCTGCCGCCGCCACTGCCGTGAAGGAGTGATCGTGATGGCTCCGAAGAAGACCGTCAAGGTGACGCAGACCGGCAGCCCCATCGGCCGTACCAAGGATCAGGAAGCTACCCTGATCGGCCTGGGTCTGAACAAGCTTCACCGCACCCGCGAGCTGGAGGATACCCCTTCCGTGCGCGGCATGATCAACAAGGTGCGTCATCTGCTGGACGTCGAAGAGGCGTAAGGCAGAGGATGGGTTGAACAAGGCGCGTTTCCCAATTGCGGGAAGCGCGCCCTTCGACTTACGAAGACACGGCGGTGCCGCCGGAAGGATTATGAAATGAAACTGAACGACATTCGCGATAATGCCGGTGCCCGCAAGGCTCGCATCCGCGTCGGCCGTGGTATCGGTTCTGGCAAGGGCAAGACCGGTGGCCGTGGCGTCAAGGGCCAGACCTCGCGTACCGGCGTGGCCATCAATGGCTTCGAAGGCGGCCAGATGCCGATTTACCGTCGCCTGCCGAAGCGCGGCTTCAAGAACCCCTTCCGGCTGGATTTCGCCGAAGTGAATCTTGACCGCCTGCAGGACGCCATCACCAAGGGCACGCTGAACGCGGCCGAGACCATCACCGGCGCCGCTCTGGCGGCTGCTGGCGTGATCTCCGACGTCAAGGACGGCGTGCGCCTGCTGGGCCGCGGCGCTCTGACCTCGAAGGTGACCATCGAAGTCGCCGGCGCTACCGCCGGTGCCGTCGCCGCCGTCGAGAAGGCCGGTGGCAGCGTGGTGGTTCTGGCCCCCAAGGCCGAAGCCGCCGCCTAATGGCGAAAATCTGACACGAAGCCCGGATCGGCCTAGCGCCTCTCCGGGCTTCGGGTTAGAAAGAGTTTCCCTGGATGGATCGATCTGCTTCGGCAGGGGCAACCCGCCGCATCGATTCAGCCGTTCTAGTCAATTCTTAGGGTCCGGAGATCTTCATGGCATCGGCCGCCGAGCAACTCGCAGCCAACATGAACATGGGCGTTTTCGCCAAGGCTACCGAGCTGAAGAAGCGCATTTGGTTCACCCTGGCGGCCCTGGTGGTCTATCGCCTGGGGACCTGGATTCCGGTTCCTGGCGTCGATCCCCACGCCCTGGCCGATGTCTTTAAGACCTCGGGCGGCGGCATTCTGGGCATGTTCGATATGTTCGCCGGCGGTGCGCTGAAGCGCATGACCGTGTTCGCGCTGAACATCATGCCCTACATCTCCGCCTCGATCATTCTGCAGCTGATGACCACCGTGGTCCCCAGCCTCGATTCCTTGAAGAAGGAAGGCGAGTCGGGCCGCAAGAAGATCAATCAGTACACCCGCTACGCCACCGTGATCATCGCCGCCGTTCAGGCCTATGGCATCGCCATCGGTCTGGAAAGCATGGGCGCCGGCGGCGGCCATGCCGCCGTGACGGATCCGGGTTTCTTCTTCCGCTTCACCACCGTTGTGACGCTGGTGGGCGGCACTATGTTCCTGATGTGGCTGGGTGAGCAGATCACTGCCCGCGGTATCGGCAACGGCACCTCGCTGATCATCTTCGCGGGTATCGTCGCCAATCTGCCGAACGCCATCGCCGGCACCTTGGAACTGGGCCGCACCGGTGCGCTGCATCCGGCTCTGATCATCTTCCTGGTGTTTATGGGCGCCGGCATCATCGCGCTGATCGTCTTCATCGAACGCGCCCAGCGCCGCATTATCGTGCAGTATCCGAAGCGCCAGCAGGGCAACAAGGTCTATGGCGGCGAATCGACTCATCTGCCGCTGAAGCTGAACACTGCCGGCGTGATCCCGCCGATCTTCGCCAGCTCGATCCTGTTGATGCCGATCACTGCCGCCGGCTTCGCCGCCGGTTCCGGTCCCGAATGGCTGAACACCATCATCGCCATGCTGGGCCGCGGTCAACCGCTGTACCTGGCGCTGTATCTGGGCCTGATCGTCTTCTTCGCCTTCTTCTATACCGCTGTGGTGTTCAATCCTGTGGACACCGCCGAGAATCTGAAGAAGTACGGCGGCTTTATCCCGGGCATCCGCCCCGGCAAGAGCACCTCTGACTATCTGGATTATGTGCTGACCCGTCTGACCGTCCTCGGCGCCGCCTATCTGGCTGGCCTGTCGATCCTGCCGGAAATCCTCATCAGCCGCTTCTCGGTGCCGTTCTATTTCGGGGGTACCAGCCTGCTGATCGTGGTGACCGTGACCATGGACACCGTTGCTCAGATCCAGTCGCACCTGCTTGCGCATCAGTATGAAGGCCTGATCAAGAAGGCCAAACTGAAGGGGAGGCGTGGATAAGATGCATATTATTCTGTTGGGGCCGCCAGGTGGCGGCAAGGGGACCCAGGCGAAGCGCCTGCAGGACGACTACGGGCTGATTCAGCTGTCCACGGGTGACATGCTGCGCGCCGCCGTCGCCGCAGGCTCCGAGATCGGCAAGAAGGCCAAGGCCGTCATGGATGCCGGCCAGTTGGTGTCTGACGAGATCGTCGTCGGCATCATCTCGGACCGCATCGGCCAGCCCGACTGCGCCAAGGGGTTCATTCTCGACGGCTTCCCGCGGACCGTGGCTCAGGCCGAGGCTCTGGACGGCATGCTGACCGAGCGCAAGATTAAGATCGACGCCGCCATCGAAGTGCGCGTCCCTGACAACATGATCGTCGAACGCATCACTGGGCGCTTTACCTGCGCTAAGTGCGGCGCCGGCTATCACGACAAGTTCCAGCGTCCGAAGACGGATGGCGTCTGCGATTCCTGCAGGGGGACCGAGTTCTCCCGTCGCGCCGACGACAATGCTGCCACCGTGCAGAGCCGTCTCGATGCTTACCATGCGCAGACCGCGCCGATCCTTCCTTACTACGAAAAGAAGGGCGTGCTGCAGGTGGTGGATGGAACGCTTCCCATCGCGGAAGTGACGAATCGGCTAAAGGCGATTGTCGAAGGAAAGTGAAGGTTGACAGGGCGAAGATTCGCCCTATAATCCCGCACCTTCGGAAATCCCGGCGGCAGCTTGGGTGAAGTTTTGTATTTTGACTGAGGAGTAAACCCTTGGCGCGTATCGCTGGCGTTAACATCCCGACCAATAAGCGGGTGCTGATCGCGCTGACCTATATCCATGGCATCGGCCGCGCCAAGGCGCAGCAGATCGTTGATAAGGTCGGCATTCCGGAGGAGAAGCGTGTGAACCAGCTCTCGGACGACGAGGTGCTGAAGATCCGCGAACTCATCGACCGTGACTATCTGGTGGAAGGTGACCTTCGTCGCGATGTCGCGATGAACATCAAGCGCCTGATGGACCTGGGCTGCTACCGTGGCCTGCGCCACCGTCGTGGTCTGCCGGTCCGTGGCCAGCGCACCCACACCAATGCCCGTACCCGCAAGGGTCCGGCTAAGCCGATTGCCGGCAAGAAGAAGGCGACCCGTTAATATGGCCAAGGCAGCTGCTCAGCGTCCGCGTCGTCGCGAACGCAAGAACATCACCTCGGGCGTGGCTCATGTGAACGCTACGTTCAACAACACCATGATCACCATCACCGATGCGCAGGGGAACACCATCTCCTGGTCGTCGTCGGGCATGCAGGGCTTCAAGGGTTCGCGCAAGTCGACCCCTTACGCCGCCCAGGTGGCTGCCGAGGACGCGGGCCGCAAGGCCGCCGAGCACGGCATGCGTACCCTCGAGGTTGAAGTCAAGGGCCCGGGTGCCGGCCGTGAATCGGCTCTGCGCGCTCTGCAGGCTGTTGGCTTCGCCATCACCTCGATCCGCGATGTGACCCCGATCCCGCACAACGGTTGCCGTCCGCGCAAGCGTCGTCGCGTCTAAGGTCGCTTCGCAAATCTTTGGCGCACCGCCGGTCCCTCGGGGCCGGCGGTTGTGCCGTTGGACAACACGGCTTTGTCGGCCGTTCCTAGCATGAGGCTACGCCCGTGATTCAACGCAACTGGCAGGAACTGATCAAACCGAACAAGCTGGCCATCGAGCCGGGCGCTGATGCTGCCCGGAGCGCCGTGGTGGTCGCCGAGCCGCTGGAGCGTGGTTTCGGTCTGACGCTGGGCAATGCCCTGCGTCGCGTGCTGCTCTCCTCGCTGCAGGGTGCCGCCGTGACCGCCATTCAGATCGACGGCGTGCTGCACGAGTTCTCTTCGGTCCCGGGTGTGCGCGAAGATGTCACCGACATCATCCTGAACATCAAGACCATGGGCCTGCGCATGCACGGCGAAGGTCCGAAGCGCATGAGCCTGCGCGCCACCGGTCCCGGCGAAGTGAAGGCCGGCATGATCGAGGCTGGTCACGATATCGAGATCATGGATCCCGATCTGGTGCTCTGCACCCTCGATGACGGCGCCACCCTGAACATGGAGTTCACGGTGGAGACCGGCAAGGGTTACGTTCCTGCCTCGCAGAACCGTAACGAAGACAGCCCGATCGGTCTGATCCCGATCGACGCCATCTTCTCGCCGGTGCGCAAGATCGCCTACAAGATCGAGAACACCCGCGTTGGTCAGGTCACCGACTACGATAAGCTGTCGCTGACCATCGAGACCAATGGCGCCGTGACCCCCGAAGATGCCGTGGCCCTGGCCGCTCGCATCCTTCAGGACCAGCTGCAGCTGTTCATCAACTTCGAGGAACCGCAGGCGGTTACCGAAGAAGAGAAGAAGGACGAACTGCCCTTCAACAAGAACCTGCTGCGCAAGGTGGACGAACTGGAACTGTCTGTCCGTTCGGCCAACTGCCTGAAGAACGACAACATCATCTATATCGGCGATCTGGTGCAGAAGACCGAGGCGGAAATGCTCCGCACTCCGAACTTCGGCCGCAAGTCGCTGAACGAAATCAAGGAAGTGCTGGCCCAGATGGGTCTGCATCTCGGTATGGAAATTCCCAATTGGCCGCCGGAGAATATCGAAGAGCTGGCCAAGAAGTTGGAAGAGCCCTACTAAGCTTGATCATCCCATCTTCCGTACACGGCCGCGTCTCAGTCACCTGAGACGCGGACCGCGGCGGGGGATTTTTTTATCGATCGGCGTCGTGCGCGACGCCAAGCCCAGAGGAGAGCACCGATGCGTCACGGTATGTCCGGCCGCAAGCTGAATCGCACCAGCACCGCCCGCAAGGCCCTGTTCATCAGCCTGGCCCACGCCCTGCTGAAGCATGAGCAGATCAAGACCACCCTGCCGAAGGCCAAGGACCTGCGTCCCGTCGCCGAGAAGCTGATCACCCTGGGCAAGCGCGGCGATCTGCACGCTCGTCGTCAGGCGATCTCGTACCTGAAGGACGAGAAGATCGTCGGCAAGCTGTTCTCGACCCTGGCCGAGCGCTACAAGGATCGTCAGGGCGGTTACACCCGCGTCCTGAAGGCCGGCTTCCGCTACGGCGACGCCGCCCCGATGGCCTTCATCGAGCTGGTTGATCGCGACGTCACCGCCAAGGGCCAGGATTCCGGCCCGGTTGTGATCGCCGACGAAGGCGAGGAATAAGCTTCCTCGACTGCGCTTAGCGGTTCGAAAAGATCAGAGGCAGTCCTTCGGGGCTGCCTCTTTTCGTTTGAGATGGCGTTATGGGCCGATGGATTGCGCGTAAAGGCTTCAAACCTATCTCATGGGTGATACACTTCCCGGCAATGTCTGCAACGGATCGGTCCATCATGTTCAAGCGTCTGCTCGCCTGTTTTTTTCTGGTCGTCAGCCCGGTGGCCTTGGCCCAGACGGTGCCCCAGAGTAAAGAGCAGCTGCAGCTCAGCTTTTCCCCCGTGGTTAAGCAGGTGGCGCCGGCGGTGGTCAATATCTATACCCGTCGGGTGGTGCGCCAGAATATCTCGCCGCTGCTGGCCGATCCCTACTTCCGCCAGTTCTTCGGCCAGGGTATGGGCCTGCCGCAGGATCGGGTGGAGAGGTCCCTGGGCTCGGGCGTGCTGGTGCGCGGTGACGGCGTGGTGGTGACCAACAATCATGTCATCCGCAATTCCCAGGAAATCACCGTGGTGCTGTCGGACCGGCGCGAGTTCGAGGCGACCCTGCTGGGGAGCGACGAGCGTACCGATCTGGCGGTGTTGAAGATCGACACTCAAGGTCAGACCCTGCCGACCCTGCCGTTGGGGGACTCTGATGCCCTGGAAGTTGGCGATCTGGTGCTGGCGCTCGGCAATCCCTTCGGCGTCGGCCAGACGGTGACCATGGGCATCGTGTCTGCCTTGGCCCGCACCGGGGTTGGGCTGTCGGACTATCGTTCCTTCATCCAGACCGATGCGGCGATCAATCCCGGCAATTCCGGCGGCGCCCTGGTGGATCTGAAGGGCCAGTTGGTCGGTATCAATTCCGAGATCTATTCCCAAAGTGGCGGTTCGGTCGGCATCGGCTTCGCCATTCCCGCCAATATGGTCAAGGCCGTGGTGTCCAGCATCACCAGCGGCGGCAAGCCCTCGCGTCCTTGGCTGGGCGCCAGCGGTCAGGCCGTGACCGGGGATATGTTCCAGTCGCTGAAGCTGGATCATCCGCAAGGCGTGTTGATCAGCTCGATCCGCAAGGACAGCCCGGCAGAGACCTCTGGCCTGAAGGTCGGCGACGTGGTGACGGCGGTGAATGGCAAGTCGGTCGATGATGCCGAAGCCTTGCGTTTCCGCATCGCCATGCTGCCTGTGGGCGGCACCGCCAATCTGTCGGTGATCCGCAATGGCCAGCCTGTGAGCCTGCAAAGCAAGCTGGTCTCGCCCCCCGATCTGCCGGCCCGCGATACCACCGAGATCGGTGGCCGCAATCCCTTTGCCGGCGCGACGGTGGCCAATATGAACCCCGCTTTGGCCGACGAGCTGGGAGCCGATACGGTCGAGCCGGGCGTGACCATCATCCGCATTCGTCCCAACACCATCGCCTATCGCCTGCAATTCCAGCCCGGCGATATCGTGATCAAGGTCAACAAACAGCCGATTGCCTCGGTGGCCGATCTGAAGGGGCTGCTGACCGGCAATCCTCAGAACTGGGAAGTGGCGATCCGTCGCAATGGCGAGACCCTGACCCTCAGCCTCGGCAACTGACGTGGCCGGACTGTTCGATCATCAGGCCCCGCGTCCACTGGCAGACCGCCTGCGTCCCAAGAGTTTGAGCGAGGTGGTGGGGCAAGACCATGTGGTCGGTCCCGCCGGTCCCCTGGGCCGCATGCTCGGGCAGGGGCGCATCAGTTCGGTGGTGCTGTGGGGGCCGCCCGGCTGCGGCAAGACCACCATCGCCCGGCTGCTGGCCGAACAGACCGATCTGCATTTCGAACCGCTGTCGGCGGTGTTCTCGGGCGTCGCCGATCTGCGCAAGGTGTTCGACGCCGCCGCCAAGCGCCGGACCGGCGGGCAAGGGACGCTGCTGTTCGTCGACGAGATTCACCGCTTCAACCGCGCCCAGCAGGATGGCTTCCTGCCCTATGTCGAAGACGGCACCGTGGTGCTGGTGGGGGCCACCACCGAGAATCCGTCCTTCGAGCTGAACGCCGCCTTGCTGTCGCGCATGCAGGTGCTGGTGCTGCGCCGGTTGGACGACGAGGCGCTCGACCAGCTGATGGCCCGCGCCGAGGCCGAGTCGGGGCGTACCCTGCCGCTGACCGAGGACGCCCGCGCCGCCCTACGGGCCATGGCCGACGGTGATGGCCGCTACTTCCTCAATCTGGTGGAAGAGGTTCTGGCCCTGCCGCCCGAGCCGCAGCTGGACGCCAATGCCCTGGCCGGAGCGGTGCAGAAGCGCATGCCGCTCTATGACAAGGCGCAGGAAGGTCATTACAACCTGATCTCGGCACTGCATAAGTCCCTACGCGGGTCGGACACCGACGCGGCGCTTTACTGGATGGCGCGGATGCTGGCGGGTGGCGAGGATGCCCATTTCATCGCCCGGCGCCTGACCCGCTTTGCCGTCGAGGATATCGGTCTGGCCGACCCCAATGCGGTGGTGCAGGCCATCGCCGCCTGGAACACCTACGAGCGGCTGGGCAGTCCCGAGGGCGAGCTGGCGCTGGCCCAATTGGTGATCTATCTGGGCACGGCGCCCAAGTCCAATGCCGCTTATACCGCCTATAAGGCGGTGACCAAGGCGGCCAAGGACACCGGCTCGCTGATGCCGCCCATGCATATCCTCAATGCTCCGACCCGGATGATGAAGGATTTGGGCTATTCCAAGGGCTATCAGTACGATCACGACGACCCGGACGGTTTTTCGGGCCAGAACTATTTCCCCGACGGCATGGAGCGCCGCAAATTCTATCAGCCGGTCGAGCGCGGCTTCGAGCGCGAGATCAGGAAGCGGCTGGATTATTGGGATCGCCTGCGCGCCAGGAAACAAGGCGGCCTGGCCGAGGAGTAGTGTCTATTGCAGGGTGTGTTGCCAGATTGCAAATCACCCTCAAGATAACAGTTCTTCGATATTTTCATTAAATCCAATATTGCAACTGCGAAGTGATTTTTCGCAAGCGCTCGGTCTTATGTTATATTGCTAAGTGCAGTAACGATGTCATGATTTCCCTTGGGGATGGAGTCAACTCCGCGAGGGTCGCATGTTTCGTTCTGGCCTGGGAATCCGCGGGAAAATCATTCTTTTTCCCGTTGTCACCTTCATTTGTCTTGTCGCTTTGGCCGCCTATTCGATCTCCGAGCAGCGCGACCAGCAGATCGACGCCCAGCGGCAAAAGCTGAAGGCGGTGGTCGACAGCGCCGCCACCATCGTCGCCGATCTGCAAAAGCGATCCGACGCCGGCAAGCTGCCGAAAGATCAGGCCCAGCAATTGGCCAAGGATGCCATCCGCGCCATCCGCTTCGAAGGCGTGGAATATTTCTTCGTCTACGATCTCGACGGCAATGTGGTGATGCATGCGGTCAAGCCCGAGCTGGAGGGCAAGAATCTGTTGGGCTTCAAGGACCCCAAGGGCCGTCCGGTGATCCAACTGCTGATCGGCCCCGACAAGAAGGGCGGGCGCTTCATCGATTTCGATTGGCCCAAGGCCGGCCATAGCTTCGAAGACTCGGTGCCCAAGCTGGGCTATTCGGCGGTCAACGATTCCTGGGGCTGGATGATGGGCACCGGCGTCTATATGGACAATGTGGATGCCGCCTTCATGGCCCAAATCAAATCCTATGCCGCGGTGGTGGTGTTGCTGGCGCTGGTGATGTCGGCTGGCGCTTACTGGATCGCCCGCATCATCCTGCGCCCCCTCAGCGATCTGGGCGAGGCGACCGGGCGCATCGCCGAGGGCAATCTGTCGCAGGCGGTGGGGCAGACCCAACGCCAGGACGAGATCGGCGCCCTGGCTCGGGTGATCGAGGCCTTGCGCGAACGCGGGCTGGAGAACGCCCAGCTGCGCGCCGACCAGCAGCGCAGCACCGAGCAAAGCCGCCGCCACGAGCAAGACCTGCTGCATAATCTGGCCGACGATCTGGAGGCGCGGGTCAGCCGCATCGCCTCGGACTTGGGCGGGCAGGCGGGGCAATTGCGCTCGGCCGCCGGCGTGCTGCAAAACCGTACCAGCGGTGTCAGCCGCTCCAGCCAGGATGTGGCTCAGGCCGGCGAACGGGCCATGGATGTGGTGCAGTCGATGGCCGCCGCCACCGAGGAAATCACCGCTTCCTCCTCGGAAATCGGCCGCCAGGTGGAAGGGGCTACCCGCATCATCGGCGAGGCGGTGTCTCAGGCCAGCCAGGCAACCGTCTCGGTCAGCAACCTGTCGGAAGCGGCCCAGCGGGTCGGGCAGGCGGTGGGCCTGATCCAGGCGATCGCCGCCCAGACCAACCTGCTGGCCCTGAACGCCACCATCGAAGCCGCCCGTGCCGGCGAGGCCGGAAAAGGCTTCGCCGTGGTGGCCGGCGAGGTCAAGAATCTGGCCAGCCAAACTGCCAAAGCCACCGGCGAAATCTCGCAAATCCTGGAAACCGTCCAGCGCGAGGTTCAAGGCGTGGTCGGCGCCATCGGCGAGATCACCGAAACCATCCACAGCGTCGAGTCCACCTCTTCCCAGATCGCCAATGCCGTCGAACAACAGCACTCCGCCCTGTCGGAAGTCAGCGGCGGCATCCAGAAGGCAGCCCAGGAGGTCTCGGCGGTGCAGCGCAGCATCGTCACCATCCATGACGAAGTCGAGGGCACGGCCAAGGCAGTCGAGGAAGTCTCGGGCAGCTCGCAGGCCGTGGACGCCAATGCCGGCGATCTCAACCGCGCCATGTCCCAGGTGATCGACAGCCTGAAAAACGCCGCCTCCAACAAGGGATGAGGGGCTTCGGCCCCGCATCCGCCGCGATTTTTTCGTTTGCTCATTAACGGCATTGAAACCACCCGGATGGCATTCTCGGTCGCAACAGGCCCGCAGGACGTCCTCACCCAGGGGGGCGGCAGGTCGGCGGGCAGACGAGAATGCTTGCGGACCCCGGCAAGACGGATGAGACGTCGCCCGCCCAACGGTCCGAAGACCAATGCGGGAGGGCGCGTCATGGCCGCCTCGAACTTACTCTCAGAAGCGGACCAGCGCGTCCGCCATTACGAACGCCATCTGGTGGAGCGCGTGCTGGACGCCGAAGGCTACGGCATGATGATCGCCCCACGGGAACTGGTGGCGGAAATCCTCGATCTCATCCACACCGCCATGGAAGTGGTGCCATCGGAAATGCGGCTGAAGTCGTGAGAGAAGACGGAATGGGCGGAGAGATCGGTATGTCGCGGGCTCTGCCCACACCCGCCAAGGGCCGTGAGGCCCTTGGAACCCTGGACATTCTAGATGTAGGTCGGAGAGATTTTTTCCAATGCGATGGAAAACGGGTGTGGTCAACGAGCGCATGGGTTCCAAGGGCCTTCCGGCCCTTGGCGGGTCTGGGCGGAGCCCAGGGAATGACCCCATAAAGCGCCGCTGTGACCACCGCCATTGCGCCGTGGCCCATCCGCCCTCTAGAATGGGGCTCGTATTTCTCTTGTTCGTGAGCCTTTGATTTGTCCGCTGTCCAGACCCTGACCATTTCCGACGAAGAGTCCGACCTCCGACTGGACCGCTGGTTCAAGCGTCATTTCCCGCAAGTCAATCACGGCACCTTGGAAAAGCTGCTGCGCACCGGGCAGGTGCGGGTCGAGGGCAAGCGGGCCAAGTCCAATCAGCGCCTCGAGCCCGGCCAGCAGATTCGCGTCCCGCCGCTGGGCGAGGCTCCGGCCGATGCCGGGCCCCGGCCTAAGCCGGTGGTGAAGATGTCGGAGGCCGAGGCTCAGGCCTTGCAGGACGCCGTGCTTTACATGGACGACGACGTCATCGTGATCAACAAGCCGCCGGGGCTGGCGGTGCAGGGCGGCACCGGCATGGACAAGCATCTGGACGCCATGCTCGACGCGCTGCGCTTCGGGTCGGACGAGCGTCCGCGTCTGGTGCATCGCCTGGATAAGGACACCAGCGGCGCTTTGCTGCTGGGCCGCAACGCCAATGCCGCCGCCAAGCTGGCCGCCTCGTTCCGCAGCCGTTCGGCGCGGAAATGCTATTGGGCGCTGGTGGTGGGCGTGCCGAAATATCCGCAAGGCCGCATCGATGCGCCGCTGGCCAAGATGGGCGGCGGGCGCATGGGCGACAAGGTCCAGGTGGACGAGGACGAAGGCAAGCGGGCCGTCACCTATTATCGGGTGGTCGAGCGCGCCCTGAAGAAGGCCGCCTGGCTGGAGCTGGAGCCCCGCACCGGGCGCACCCATCAGCTGCGTGCCCATTGCGCTTTGTTGGGCACCCCCATTCAGGGTGATGGCAAATATGGTGGGCAAGAGGCCTATCTGACCGGGCAGGGGGTCAGCAAGAAGCTGCATCTGCATGCCCGCGCCGTCTCGGTGCCGCATCCGAAGAAGGGCACGATCTCGGTGGTGGCGCCCTTGCCCGAGCATATGGCCGCCAGCTGGAACTTCTTCGGTTTCAACGAGGCCGAGGCGGGCGAACCCTTCGTTTCCTTCGACGAGGACTGATGGCCATGAGCGGCGATGCGACTTCCGAACTTCGCCGCTTCGCCGGCCGCGTGATCGAGGCCTTCATCCAGGCCGCCGACCGGCAATATAAGGGAACTCCGGTGGGGGCCGACCTGCTGCGCAAGGCAGGCGCGGTGTTTCAGGTCTCGGACCTTCTGACCCAGATGGCCGAGCAGGCGGCCCGCAATCTGGCCTCGGAAGAGTTGGAAGACCCGTACCAGCGCCTGCTGGCCTCGCCGCTGGAGGAGCTGTTCCAGGCGGGCGAGTTGTCCCGCGACATTCTGCCCAACTATTTCAACTTCATTCATCTGGTGATGGGCGACAGTCAGGGCCCGCTGGCCGAGGTTTGCTCGGCCATTGTCGCCAAGATGAAGGCCGAGCCTTTTCCGCCCTTCAGCTGGGACGACTTCCTGGCGGATCAGCGGGCCAAGCTGGTGTTGTGGACGGTGCTCTATCGCATCGCCCAGACCTTCAAGCGCTTCGATGCCCGGCGGGATTGGTTCCTGCAACTGATGCAGTATGACCGCCAGTCGGTCAGTCTGGCCGCTAACGCCTTTATTCCCAAGCCGAAGTCGGATCAGCCCGAGCCGCCCAAGCCGGCCTTCGGGATGGAGCAGTTCCGTCTGCTGTTCGGGGCTCTGTTCGTGCCCACCACCAAATTGACGGCGGAAGAGAAGCAAGCCTTTCTGGGGAATTTCGAACAGACGGTGGATGGAGCCTTCGCTCCCATCTGGAGCAATCTTAAGTCCGCCGGGATCGCTCTTTGAAGGGGTGGAGCCTGGGGCGTGGTTCGGTTAGACTACGGCACTGATTGAACAAATAAAGAATCGTCCATGAGCGCTTTCACCCGCCTCGCCGTGTTCGACGTCGACGGCACCTTGATCGACAGCCAGCATATCATTGTCGCCTCTATGACCATGGCTTGGGAGCGGCATGGATTGGGGGTGCCGAAGCCCGAGGCGGTGCGCCGCATCATCGGCCTGTCGCTGGTCGAGGCCTGCGCCCGCCTGCTGCCCGAGCCCGACGAGGAATTAGCCCTGAAGGTGGCGCATTCTTATAAAGAGGCCTTCCAGACCCTGCGGCTGCAGTCCGATATTCAGGAGCCCTTGTTCCCCGGCGTGCTGGAGGCGATGGCGGCGCTGGACGAGGCCGGCTGGTTGCTGGGGCTGGCGACCGGCAAGTCGAAGAGGGGCGTGGATGTGTTCATCGAACGCCATGGCTTTCATGGCCGTTTCGTCACCACCCAGACGGCGGACGATAATCCCGGCAAGCCGCATCCCGGCATGCTGCTGCGGGCGATGTCGGAAAGCGGCGTCGAGGCGGCGCAGACGGTGATGATCGGCGATACCGTCTATGACATGACCATGGCGCGTCAGGCCGGGACCATGGCCCTGGGGGTGACCTGGGGCTATCATCCGCCGGACGAGCTGCTGGGGGCCGGAGCCCATGCCCTGGCCGAGGATTATGCCGGTCTGCCCGAGCAAATCGCGACCATGCTGGAGAGCCGTCGATGCGCCTAGGGCTGATCATCAAGCTGGCGGTCCTGGCGGCTATTGGGCTGGTGGTGGCGCTGGTGGCGGTTGCCAAATCCATCGATGTGACGGCTTACCGCACCCTGCTGACCCAGGCGACCAAGGATGCTACCGGGCGCGATCTGGTCATCAATGGCCGGCTGTCGCTGCGCCTGTCGCTCAATCCGGCGCTGGTGGCCAATGACGTGGTGCTGTCGAATGCCTCTTGGGATGCCGGCAAGCCCATGCTGACCGCCCATCGGTTCGAGGCCAATATCGGTCTGGTGGCGCTGATGGGCCGCCAGGTCCGCATCAGGCGCTTGGCCCTGGACGGTGCGGAACTGCTGCTGGAGCGCGACGCCAAGGGCCGTGTGAACTGGGATTTCGGCAATACCAAGGGGGTCAGCAATGCCTCGCTGGCCGATACCGGCACGCCCACCGGCTTTTCGGTATCGCAGCTGGCTTTGTCCAAGGTCAAGGTGACCTATAAGGATGCCGGCACCGGCCGCGCCGACGAAGTGAATGTCGAACGGCTGACCCTGGATGCGCCGATCCCCGGTGCGCCGGTTGGGCTATTGTCGGTGGGCACCTGGAACGGGCGGCATTACGACATTTCGGGCACGCTGGGCTCGGCGGGCGAGTTCAATGACTTTCTGGTCCATAGCGACAGCCGGGCCTTCCCGATCAAGCTGAAGGCGGTGATGCCGGGATTGGTCGGCACTGTCGATGGCAGCGTCTCGGGCGGTAATGGCGGGCCCTTCGTGGTGGTGAAGGTTTCCGGCGACAGCTCCGATCTGGCCGAGACCGGCAAGCTGGTCGGCGTCGATCTGCCGGCTTTGGGCGCCGCCCGCCTGAGCATGATGGTCAAGGGCGCTTTGTCCTCGCCGGTGATCACCGATCTGGATGCCGCCTTGGGCCGCCGCGATGCTGCCGCTCTGACCCTGAAGGGACAGATTCGCGATCCCCTGAAGATGAAGGGCGTCGATCTGGTGCTGACGGTGGAAGGGGCCAGTCTGGCCGGCTTCAATAAATCGCTGGGCCTCAGCCTGCCGCCCGCCGGTCCTTTGAAGGCGCAAGCCCGCTTCAGCGATCTGCCGGAAGGCTGGCGACTGGGCGAGCTGAAGGCGGCTATCGGCAAGTCTGATCTGGCCGGCGATGTGGTAATCCGTTTGGGCGGGGCACGCCCTAATTTGCTGGCTCGCGTCACTTCGACCAACCTCTATCTCGACGAGATGCTGGGGGATAACGGCAAGGGCCCCGAGAAAGAGACGCCGGATGTGCGCCTGTTCCCCGATCAGCCGCTGCCGTTCAAGGCCTTGCAGGCCGTGGATATGGACCTTGACTGGAAGATCGACCGCCTGACCGACGATCTGCTGCTGGCCCAGCAGGTGCAGCTGACTGCCCTGCTGAAGGACGGCAAGCTGTCGGCCCAGCCTTCTGCCGGCAGTCTGGCGGGCGGCAAGGTCAAGGCCGATCTGCAAGTGGATGTCACCGGACGCCAGCCGCAGGTGCAGCTGGCTCTGGATGCCGACAAGGTGGGCATGGGCGAAATTCTGCGTACGCTGAAGATTTCCGAGGCCGTGCGTGGCGGTCCGTCCGATCTGCGGCTGCGGCTGAAGGGCGCGGGCGCTACCCCCCATGCGATCATGGCCAAGGCCAATGGCGAAAGTCTGCTGGTCACCGGCAAGGGGCGGATCGAGGGCGCTTATGCCGATGCCCTGGCGGTCGATCTGTTCCGCCAGTTGGCCCCCTGGCAGCAGGAAAAAGACACCGAGATGCAATGTCTGGTCAGCCGTTTCCTGATCACCGACGGTCTGGCGAAAAGCGACGCGCTGCTGTTCGATACCAGCCGCATGACCGTGGCCGGGCAGGGCAGCATCAATCTGGGCGGCGAGACCTTGGATCTGACCATGGCGCCCAAGCCCAAGGAGGCCAGTCTGCTCAGTCTGGCGGTGCCGGTGGATGTGCAGGGCACCATCAGCCAGCCCAGCTTCAGCCCCAACAAAGGGGCCATCGTCAAGGGCGTCGCCGGCGCCGTCGGCGGGCTGGTGCTGGGGCCGATCGGCGCGCTGGTGCCGATGGTCAGCTCTGGCAACGGCAATACCAATCCCTGTCTGGCGGCAATTGCCCAGACCCGGAAGGCGGTTCCGGGCAAGCCCTCGAAGGGCAAGGGAAAGAATGACAGCAGCAGCGGCCCGCTGGGAAGCCTGGGCGGCTTGCTGCAAGGATTGATCGGGAACTGATCTGATGAAGCGTTTTTACAAGCAGGCCGCGGTGTCCGCCGTTGCCAACGGTTTCGCCGTGACTCTCGACGGCCGCACGGTCAAGACGCCGCAGGCGACACAGCTGGTGCTGCCCAACCAGCCGCTGGCGGAAGCGGTGGCGGCGGAATGGCTGGCCCAGGGCGAGACCATCCTGCCCCACACCATGCCCCTGACCCAACTGGCCAGCACGGCGCTGGACCGCGTCGGCGGCAAGCGCGAGCCGGTGATCGAGCATGTGCTGGCTTATGCCGGCACCGATCTGCTCTGCTATCGCGCCGAAAGCCCGTCCGACCTGGTGGCCCGGCAAAGCAGCCTGTGGCAACCGATCCTGGATGGCCTGACGGCGGCGCTAGGGGTGGAGATCAGGATCACCACCGGCCTGTTGCCCATCAGCCAGTCCGACGAAACCATGGCGACCCTGCGCCGGCATGTGGAAGCCTATGACGACTGGGTGCTCACCGCCTTCCAGTCGGCGGTGGCGGCGCTGGGCTCGCTTTATCTGGCGATCGCCCTTGCCGATGGTCGGTTGAATGCCGAAGAAGCCTTCGCCGCTTCGCAGTTGGATGAAACTTATCAGAGAGAATTCTGGGGCGACGACGAGGAAGCCAAGGCCCGCCGAGAGGTCTTGCGCAATGATATTTCGTCGGCTGGGCGGCTGATTGAACTATGCTTGCGGATTGACCCCCCTATGCATTCATAAAGCAGCAATTTTGTGGATATGCGCTGCGGTTGATGATATCTCGAAGCCCCTGGCCGGTTAACGGTCGAAGAAGCCAAGAACTCGGGGGAGTCCATGCAGGAGATCATCCGACAGCTGCAAGAGAAGCGTGCCCGTGCTCGGGCCGGCGGCGGTCCCAAGCGTATTCAAGCTCAGCATTCCAAAGGCAAGCTGACCGCGCGTGAGCGCATCGAGCTGTTCCTCGACGAAGGTTCGTTCGAGGAATGGGATATGTTCGTGGAGCATCGCTGCCACGATTTCGGCATGGGCTCGCAGTCCATTCCGGGTGACGGCGTGGTGACCGGCTACGGCACCGTCAACGGCCGTCTGGTGTTCGTGTTCAGTCAGGACTTCACCGTGTTCGGCGGCTCGCTGTCGGAAGCTCACGCCGAGAAGATCTGTAAGATCATGGATCACGCCCTGAAGGTGGGCGCTCCCGTCATCGGTCTGAATGATTCCGGTGGTGCGCGCATTCAGGAAGGTGTCGCCTCGCTGGCCGGCTATGCCGAAGTGTTCCAGCGCAATGTGATGGCCTCGGGCGTGGTGCCGCAGATCTCGCTGATCATGGGCCCCTGCGCCGGTGGCGCCGTCTATTCGCCGGCCATGACCGACTTCATCTTCATGGTGAAGGACAGCTCCTATATGTTCGTGACCGGTCCCGACGTGGTCAAGACCGTGACCCACGAGACCGTGACCGCCGAGGAACTGGGCGGCGCCATCACCCACACCACCAAGTCGGGTGTCGCCGATCTGGCCTTCGAGAACGATGTCGAGGCTCTGCTGCAGCTGCGCCGCTTCGTCGACTTCCTGCCGTCCAACAACAAGCAGAAGCCGCCGGTGCGTCCGACCAACGATCCGGCTGATCGTATCGAGACCTCGCTGGACACCCTGATCCCCGAGAACCCGAACAAGCCCTACGACATGAAGGAACTGATCCTGAAGGTCGTGGACGACGGCGACTTCTTCGAGATCGCGCCGACCTATGCCGGCAACATCATCACCGGCTTCGGCCGCATGGAAGGCCAGACCGTCGGTATCGTCGCCAACCAGCCGATGGTTCTCGCCGGCTGTCTGGACATCGACAGCAGCCGCAAGGCCGCTCGTTTCGTCCGCTTCTGCGACGCCTTCAACATTCCGCTGGTGACCTTCGTCGACGTTCCGGGCTTCCTGCCGGGCACCTCGCAGGAATATGGCGGCATCATCAAGCACGGTGCCAAGCTGCTGTACGCTTATGCCGAATGCACCGTGCCGAAGGTGACCATCATCACCCGCAAGGCCTATGGCGGCGCTTACGACGTGATGAGCTCGAAGCACTTACGCGGCGACGTCAACTTCGCTTGGCCCTCGGCGGAAATCGCCGTGATGGGTCCGAAGGGCGCCGTGGAGATCATCTTCCGTCAGGACATCGGTGACGCCGAGAAGATCGCGGCACGTACCGAGGAATATCGCCAGAAGTTCGCCAACCCCTTCGTCGCCGGCCATCGCGGCTTCATCGACGATGTCATCCGCCCGCATGCCACCCGCCGCCGCATCTGCCGCAGCCTGGCCATGCTGCGCGACAAGAAGCTCGAAAATCCGTGGCGCAAGCACGGAAACATTCCGCTCTAAGGGGGACGCCGCGATGTTCAAAAAAATCCTGATCGCCAACCGCGGCGAGATCGCTTGCCGCGTCATCAAGACCGCCAAGAAGATGGGCATCAAGACGGTGGCCGTCTATTCGGACGCCGACAAGGAAGCCCTGCATGTGCAGATGGCCGACGAAGCCGTGCATATCGGTGCGGCTCCGTCTGCCCAGTCCTACCTGCTGGCCGATAAGATCGTCGAAGCCTGCAAGATGACCGGCGCCGAAGCCGTGCATCCGGGCTATGGCTTCCTGTCGGAAAAGCGTGAGTTCCAGGAGAAGCTGGCCGCCAACGGGATCACCTTCATCGGCCCCGATGCGCATGCCATCTTCGCCATGGGCGACAAGATCGAGTCGAAGAAGCTGGCCAAGCAGGCCGGTGTTTCGACCGTGCCCGGCTATATGGGCGTCATCAAGGACGCCGATGAAGCCGTCAAGATTTCCCAGGAAGTCGGCTACCCCGTCATGATCAAGGCTTCGGCCGGCGGCGGCGGCAAGGGCATGCGTCTGGCCTGGAACGACCAGCAGGCTCATGAAGGCTTCATCTCGGCCACCAACGAGGCCAAGTCCTCGTTCGCCGACGACCGCGTCTTCATCGAGAAGTATATCGAGCAGCCGCGCCATATCGAAATCCAGCTGATCGGCGACAGCCACGGCAACGTGATCTATCTGGGCGAGCGTGAATGCTCGATCCAGCGCCGCCATCAGAAGGTGATCGAAGAGGCTCCGTCGCCGTTCCTGACCGAAGCGGTGCGCAAGTCCATGGGCGAGCAGGCCGTGGCTCTGGCCAAGGCCGTGCAGTACAAGTCCGCCGGTACCGTCGAATTCATCGTCGACGCTCACCGCAACTTCTACTTCCTGGAAATGAACACCCGTCTGCAGGTGGAGCATCCCGTCACCGAGCTGATCACCGGCCTCGATCTGGTCGAGCTGATGATCCGCGTCGCTTACGGCGAGACGCTGCCCCTGAAGCAGGAAGACGTGAAGCTGAAGGGCTGGGCCATGGAAGCCCGCGTCTATGCCGAAGACCCGTATCGCAACTTCATGCCGTCGATCGGTCGCCTGACCCGTTACATCCCGCCCGCCGAAAGCGAAAAGGTGCGTGTGGATACCGGCGTCTATGAAGGCGGCGAGATCAGCATGTATTACGATCCGATGATCGCCAAGCTGTGCTCCTATGGTCCGGTTCGCGAACTGGCCATCGCGCATATGCGTCAGGCGTTGGACGAGTATTACATCCGCGGTCTGTCCCACAACATTCCGTTCCTGTCGGCCCTGATGGCGCATCCGCGCTTCGTCAAGGGCGAGCTGACCACCAACTTCATCGCCGAGGAATATCCGGAAGGCTTCTCGTCCGCCGATCTTCCCGTCGAAGACCCGCGTCTGCTGGTGGCCGTCGCCGCCTTCGTCAAGCAGAAGCTGGTGGAACGCGCCTGCTCGATCAGCGGCCAGATGCCTGGCCATGAAGTGCAGCCCGGCACCGAATGGGTGGTGGTGTTCAACGGCACCAACTATCCCTACAAGGTCAGCACCATCGAAGGCGGCTACTCTCTCGAAATGGGTGGCCCGACCATCACCGTCATCTCGGACTGGGACATCGGCCAGCCGCTGTTCCGTGGCGTGGTGAACGACGACAACAAGCACCAGATCGTCGTGCAGGTGGACCGCAAGGGCCAGGGCTATCAGTTGTTCCACAACGGCTCGCTGGCCGATGTGGTGGTCTACAGCACCCGTGGCGCCGAACTGGCCGCGCTGATGCCGGTCAAGGCCGCGCCCGACATGTCGAAGTTCCTGCTCTCGCCGATGCCGGGCCTGCTGGTCTCGGTCGCGGTGACCGAGGGTCAGGAAGTGAAGGCCGGCGAAGTGCTGTGCGTGGTCGAAGCCATGAAGATGGAAAACATCCTCAGGGCCGAACGCGACGGCACCATCGGCAAGGTGCATGCCAAGGCCGGCGAAAGCCTGGTGGTGGACCAGAAGATCATCGAATTCGCCGAGGACTAAGCTTTAGCGATTTCGAGTTGAATGCAGCCGGGCGGAAGGGCAACCTTCCGCCCGGTTTGTTTTTGCAACAAGGAGCCAGCATGACCGACGATATCCTGACCCTGCGGGTGCGCATCGAAGGCCGGGTGCAAGGGGTGTGGTATCGCGGCTGGACGGTCGAGCAGGCCTTGGCCCGGGGCCTGACCGGCTGGGTGCGCAATCGCACTGATGGCTCGGTCGAGGCATTGTTCCACGGCCCGTGCGAGGCGGTGCTGGCGATGGTCGAAGCCTGCCGCCAAGGCCCTCCATCCGCCGAGGTCTTCGCCGTGCGGAGTGAAGTGGCCGAAGCGCCGGAGGAGCCGGGGTTCCGGCAGTTGGCAAGCGGGTAAGCTCAAGGGCTGCCGCCCTTGGCACCCGCTTGGAGGCTGGGCCTCCAAACCTCTGAAGGATGAGGCGATGATCAAAGGTCCGGAACAACTTTGTCTGCTGTTCAATATCTTCCACGACGGTGGCCTGACTCTTCAGTCTGCCAAAGGGGACGAGATCGTCCTGCGGGTGGATATTCAGTATCTGGCCGAACGTTTCGATCCGGCATTCGAGTTCTTTACCGTAAGGCTGACCGGCGTGGCCGAGCTTTGGTTCGCTGCAGACGGTCGCGAACAGGCTCCTTTGACCGACAGTGAGGAGATCTTCGCACTGGAGTTGGAAATCCTCAGCGGCTCGGTCGTTGGGGAGGCCGTGAATGTGAAATGCGCCAGTCTCTCGCTGTCACCCGGTCAAGGATGGAGCACTGGAAATCTTCGTCTCAGCCCTTGCTGCGCCGAGGTTTGGGATCAAGGCGGGAAGCGCCTTGGCTTGACGGAGTTGGAGGACGCCGCTCGGTCTTACTGGGATGAGTTCTCCCGGCGGGGGCGTTAGTCTTAAAACCGCCGCCCTTGGCACCTGCTTGGGGGCGGGGCCTCCAAACCTCCGGCCCGCTAAAGCTTTCCCGTCATGCCCGGGCTTGACCCGGGCATCCTCGAATGCAGGCGCATGGATGGCCGGATCAAGTCCGGCCATGACGGCTTTTGGGGAAAACGCCTAACCGCGATCAGACGTTATAGAACTGGCGATACCATTCGACGAACTGCGGGATGCCTTCATCGATGCTGGTGGTCGGCTCATAGCCGTGATCGCGGCGGATTGCCTCGATATCGGCGTAGGTTTCCTTCACATCGCCGGGCTGCATCGGCTCCAGAATCACTTCTGCCTTCTTGCCGCAGGCCTGCTCGATCAGTTCGATGAAGCGGGTCAGCTTTTCCGAACGGTTGTTGCCGATGTTATAGACCCGGTAGGGCAGATCGCCCGAAGGCGGGCTGTCGGTGGCCGCCACCACGCCCGAGACGATGTCTTGAACGAAGGTGAAGTCGCGGCTCATGTCGCCATTGTTGAAGACATGAATCGGCTTGTTCTCGAAGATCGCCTTGGTGAACAGGAAGGCCGACATATCGGGCCGGCCCCAGGGGCCATAGACGGTGAAGAAGCGGAATCCGGTGGTCGGGATCTTGAACAGATGGCTGTAGCAATGGGCCATCAGTTCGTTCGCCTTCTTGGTGGCGGCATAGAGCGAGATGGGATTGTCCACCCGGTCATCCACCGAGAAGGGCAGCTTGACATTGCCGCCATAGACCGAGGACGAGCTGGCATAGGCCATATGCTCAAGCTTCGGCAGGGCGCGGGCCGTCTCCAGCATCACCAGATGGCCTTCGATATTGGCCTGGGTGTAGGCATAGGGGTTGATCAGCGAATAACGCACCCCGGCCTGGGCGGCCAGATGGATGATGCGCTTGACGTCCTGATGCCCCTTGATCATCTCGGCCATGGCGGCGCGGTCCGAGATGTCGATCTGATGGAAAGTGAAGTTGGGGAACGCCTTCAGCTGCTCCAGGCGGGCATGCTTGATGCGAACGTCGTAGTAGTCGTTGACGTTATCAAGGCCCACCACCTTTTCGCCGCGCTTCAGCAGGCGCATGCTGGTATGGAAGCCAATGAAGCCAGCGGCGCCGGTCAGCAGATAGGTCATGATAGTTCCCCTTATACCGGCTTCGCCGTAAGTCCCTCACCGGGCGCGGGCATCCGCCCGCTTGGCTGCGGCCTCAATGGCCGCTGGAAAGAAGCGATCAATAAGGCTGGTCGTGCCAGCCTTATTCCATACCAATGGCGCGCTTATACAGGTCAAGCAGTTCTTCCTGCTCCTGGCGCTCATGTTCTTCGATCTTCCGCAGCGAGATGATCTTGCGCAGAATCTTGGTGTCGAAGCCGGTGGACTTGGCTTCGGAATAGACCTGCTTGATATCCTCGGCGAGGGCTTTCTTTTCCTCTTCGAGCTTCTCGATGCGGTCGACATACTGCTGCAGGGCTTCGGCGGCGATGCCGCCAATGGTCTCGGAACCCTCGGCCATGGCCTGTCCATCCTTTATGTTGCTTGAATTCGAGCGCCGGAGGATAGCCAGACCATCGCCATTTCCGCAAGCCATCTTGTGATGAAAGCCGCTTGCGCCTAGCCTTAAGCCCATGAGCGAGATCGCCGGCATCATTTCCATCCTGGGGCGACGGCTGCTGGATGTGCTGATCCCGCCGCGTTGCCTGAACTGCGGAGCCATCACCGATACCCCCGGTGCGCTCTGCCCGACTTGCTGGGAAGGTGTGACCTTTCTGTCAGCTCCGCATTGCGCCTGCTGCGGCACGCCGTTCGATCTGGATTTGGGACCGGATGCCCTCTGCGGCGCCTGCTCGGCCAAGCGGCCCCGGTTTCAGCGGGCGCGCTCGGTGTTTCGTTATGACGATGCCAGCCGCGCCTTGGTGCTGCGCTTCAAACATGCCGACCGCACCGGCGGGGCCAAGACCTTCGCCCGCTGGATGGCCCGCGCCGGATCGGAACTGCTGGTCGAGGCGGATGTGATTCTGCCGGTGCCGCTGCATCCCCTGCGCCTGCTGAAGCGCCGCTATAATCAGGCGGCGCTGCTGGGGCATGAGCTGGCGAAACTGTCGGGCAAGCCCTGCCGGGTCGATCTGCTGATCCGCACCAGGAATACCAAGCCGCAGGGGCATTTGGGGCGGTCCAGCCGTGGGCGGAACCTCAAGGG
>Ga0310914_10000262_pt1 | contig 28855 bp, 17 predicted proteins | sample GREbulkMGAN108_FD_203450 | JGI IMG/M metagenome (GOLD analysis project Ga0310914, IMG submission 203450) | Lab enrichment of tropical soil microbial communities from Luquillo Experimental Forest, Puerto Rico - GRE.bulkMG.AN108 | ecosystem: Environmental > Terrestrial > Soil > Tropical forest >... | reverse complement strand
TAAAGTTTCCATTTCCGGCGACAGCCGCCTGCAAGTCTGCGCCGGTCTGGTACTGGACAATCCCAGAGATTTGCCAGCCGTTCGCGACTTGTTTTACGAACGCGCCGGCATTGTTCACCCTGGGAAACTCATAGACATAAGCAACGTTGAAAATATGCGTGCGATTGTTCGGCAGGGTTCCGTAGTTGCTTCTAAGGTTGGTCGGATCGGCGCCTTGATTGCCGTCGCCATTCTCGGAGCGAATGCCCAGCGCTTTCCCGAAGGTATAGTTGGTCAGGAACGTGAGGTGTCCAGATTGCTTATTCCAGGTTACCTGCAGGCTGTTGTAATTGGAATACATCTTATGGTCAATGAGTTTTAGGGTTCCGTAGCTCAGCGGGCGCGCCGCGAGCGTCTGATTGGTGGTGTAGCCTGTATTGGCGCCGGACTTGCCGCAAGCCCCGCCGTCGTTCGGCTGACCTGCTGGGTAACAATTGGGCAACCAGCCATACTGCTGGAACAAGGTCCCTACTCCCAGATCATTGAGCTGGTCGAAGTTGTTGTTGTAGTTGCTCAGGTAGTCGGACTTGCTGCCCACGTAGGCCACTTCCAACAAGCTATGCCAAGGCGTTCTCTCGGCTACGGTAATGCTGTAGCTCTGGGTTCGCGGCTCCTGGTCGTCTTGGGGATTCAAGGCCACGACTCCGCTCGGCGTACTTAAGGAACCAAGGCTGGGGCCAAGCGAGGCGATCGTTGGGCTCCACAACGTAGGAGATGAAAACGATCCGCGAACGATGCCGTAAGCGCCATTTTGCACGTTTTGCTCATCATGGAAATGGTACATGCCGTAGCCGCCGCGCAAAACAGTTTTGCCCGTTCCAAAAATATCCCAGGCAACACCAACGCGCGGATTGTAGAAAAGCAACCTGCTAGCGGACCCCGATAGCGGCGTCGAAGAGTTAACCTTGTTCCATAGGATGCCTTTGAACGTCGCGCCGTTGACGGAACCTCCCGTGCCCGCGGCGTAAGCGCTCGGATACCACGCCCCAAATCCATAGCCGGTGGTATCTACCCAAGGACCCAAATGAGAGAACCGCATACCGTAGTCAACAGTGAGCCGACGGGACAACTTCCAAGAGTCCTGCCCGTAGAAATCTGTGGTTAAGTAACGGAACGCGGGAACGACGTCAAAATTCGTTTCGGAGTACTGCGTCAGCTGGCCGATGAGCATATCGGCGTACGCGTTCCCAGTGCCGTTTGATCCCCAGTTGCTGAAGATCATCGAGCCGTTGACGGCCGCGTTGCCCGGCTGTTCGTTCCAGGTACGCTCCCAGTAAAAGCCGAACTTCGTCGTGTGCGTTCTCCAGACCTTGACCAGGTTGTCCGCGACAGACGGCAGCGTCTTCTTGGCGTAAACGGTGCCGTTCAGCTCGAATCCGGTGTTGAGCATGTTAGAGATGCCATCGCCCCAGCCGGTCATTTGCGGGAAAATGATCTTTGTCGGATCCCCATGGTTGAAGAGGAAGTTATAGTTAATGCCGAGCGAGCCGCGGTCAACCTTGGAGGGGTCGCTGAAGCTGTTGGGCAGATTCAGATAAGTGTAGCTGAAAACCAGCTCATTCGTGAGCGTAGGATTGATCACTTTGGTCAGGTTTGCGGTGATGACGTCCGACTGTGTGGTTTCGGCAATGGGGGAAGGATAGGGCGTCGTTGGCGCAGCCCAACTGTTTCCACCTGAGCCCCAGAGCACGTCAAGGCTGTTCAAAGCACTATCCTTCTCATGATTGTACGACACGTACAGCTTCGTGGTCTGGGAGATGCTGTAGTCAGCACGGCCGCGGAGTTGCCAGAAGTTGGAGTATCTGGTTTGGCCACTGGCATAGTTCCAGCCGCCTGATCCGGGTCTAGTCGGGTCCTGGTTTGGCATCGGGTAGATCTTGTTGATCAAATTAACGCCGTTCTGGTCCAGTTGGCTAAGGGGAACGTTAAGCTTTCCATTCGTGAACATGCTGCCTTTCGGAACTCCCGTTACCGCGTAGCCGTTCAGGCTGTTCAAATAGGCGGTATCACTGAAATCACCTTGCCGCATTGCCGCAGTCGGAACCACCGCGTGATAAACGCCGTTGTCCACGTCCTGCTTGTAATATTGAAAGGCGGCGAAAAAGAAGAGCTTGTCGCGGTTGTGGTTGAAATTCGAGCCCGGAATGATGACCGGACCACCAATATTGCCGCCGGGATAGAAATACTTTGTTTCCGGTCGCGCAATATTTGAGTTCTTATCCTGCGGGTCGTTTGCATTGAACGTATAGTTACGGGCATAGAGGTAGGCTTCCCCGTGGAACTGTTGCCCGCCCGATTTGCCGATCGTGCTGATGACCACCGGCCCCTTGGCTTCGTCCGCGCCGAAGTTCGAGGTCATGACCTTCAGCTCCGAAGTCATCTCGACGTTGGTGTTCATGGCCTGGCCGCAGTTACATCCAGGGTCGATGATGTGAGCGCCATCCGAGGTGATATCCAATGCGGCGGTACGCGTTCCGTTCGCCGACACGTTGCCAACCGGGCCGCTCCCGGTTCGCTGGTCTTCCGTGTTAACGGAGGAGACGTTTACCGTTCCGCCCGTGTAAGCCATCCCGGGCAGAATTTTGACGAACTCCGCGGAATTCTGGCCCTGGATGGCGACGTTCTGGAGTATTTGCTGGTTAATCAGGGCTGATTTCTCGCCGGAGTCTGTCGGAGTAATTGCCTCGAAAGCGGCTTCAACAACAACCGTCTCGGACTTTGCCCCAGGTTCGAGCTTAATTCCGATCACATTGCGCTTATCGGCGGAGTTCAGAACAATCTCCTTAGCTTCCCACACCTTGAAGCCTTCCTTTTCGACGGTGATGGTGTAGGTAGCCGGCGGAACGGCCGCGAAGGTAAAGTAACCTTCCCCATTGCTAACCGTGTTCCGCACATCTCCGCTGGCTTCGTTCTTTAGGATCACCGTGGCACTCGCGACAACTGCGCCGGATGCGTCAAACACAGTTCCCGTCAGCGTCGCGCTGGTTGTCTGCGCCAGGGCCGGCGGCCCGATGGGCAAAGCGACCGCAAAAAAGATGACGGCAGCCAGAAACAGAGCAGCCAAGGGCAATCTATTCCGCACAAAATCGATATTGTTAAGGGAAAGTCTCATGCAGCGAGCCATCGTCCCCCCTACTGTCCGAAGGTGAGAACCACCACAGGTTCCCCGATCACGTGTAAACACTCTCCCAGAACCGAGAGAAGGCCCACCGTAATCGTTTACGTTGCGTGCGGTTTTACTTCTCGGGCCCCGCCAATGTCAAGTCTTTTTTTGTCTTTTCGATGTTGCATATCGATTTTCTGGTTTGTTTCGCGGCAGTCGATGCAGGGGACCCCGCTCCAGCCAGACCCGCTCTGAAATTGTGACGCGGTCGACGGTTTCTCGGCTCAAGGCGCCCTCGCGGATGGGGAATTTGCGAGCTAGAGCTCCGCGGTGCGTACTAAAGGCAGGCCAGACTTACACTTACGAGCTGCCTCAAGGCCAGTTTGCCTGCTCCTTCTGGAGGCGATCGTATTCGGCCTTTTCGCGCCGCATATCCTCAAGACGGTCAAGCGCGCGGTAAGCGTTCACGAGGTACAGCCGGATTGCTGGGCTGACTGGATCGAGCCGCGCTGCCGCCTGATAAGCTGCCAGGGCCCCAAGGTTGTTACCTTGCGTTCGCAGCGTCTTCGCCAACGCCAACTGTGCTCCGACAGAATCCGGACTCAGCGCCACTGCCTCGCGGGCGAATTGCAAGGCCTCGTCGAGCTTGCCGCCAAGAACGTACTGCAGAGTCAGTTGAACTCGGGCAGGCACACTATCCGGAGTGATGCTTAGCTCTTGTTGGAATTCGAGCACGCACTGTTCGGGATGCCTGGCTGCCAGGTACGTGCCATAAAAATAGTGCACATTGGGGAACTTCGGATACTTCGAGACCAGCGCCTTAAGGTCAGCTTCCGCTTCTTCAGGCGGCCGGGTGGCAAGATCCCAGAAAGCCTTGCCCGCCATCCTCACAACGTCGTGCTGGTTCGCTGGAACATCCGAAGGCAGGATGGCCATGCGCAGCGCAGGCAGGCCGGCGGCAAACATCATTTCTAGGTTATCGTGAACCTTGCGCGCAACGCGCATCAGAACTTCCTGCGCCACTTCAAAAGCGCCTTGCTCGGTCAGCAGCATGGCCAGATGGTAGTCGGCCATGTCCAGCAACGGCCCGCCTGGTTCGGTTACCGGCACCAGCATGTGCGCTTTCTTCAGATGCTGGAAGGCAGAGTCGTATTGCTTGGTGCGAAACTCGCAGAGCCCGAGCAGAGCCCAGCCCGGTGCGGCGGAGGAATCCAGCTCCACCATTCGAGTCAGCGCGTCGCGGCACTCTGGGTAGCGGTCGCGCACGTATGCGATCATTCCGATTGCCCACCAGCCCTCGGCCCAGTCGGGCCGCAGCTTGACAGCGCGGGCGTAGAGCTCGGCGGCCTCCTCGGAATGATTGGCTTCGTAGGCTTGCCGCGCCATGGTGGAAAGCTCTTCAAATGTCTGCGGCGCGGTCTGTCCTGCCGCTGCTGCCGCTGTCCCCAGTAACAACAGGAACACGAATCGTAGCTTCACTTCTTCAAACTCCGTCCCCGTTCCTGCTCCTTTGCCTGAATCGCGGCGTCCATCGCTTCGGCGATTTTCTTCTCTCGCTTGCCGTCGGCGACGCGCCCCAAACGAAAGTAAGTTGTCGAGAGGCTGCGGTGCGCCTCGGTGTACTCGGGCGCATCCTTTACCAGAGCCTCCAAGAGTGCCGCAGCGTGCTGGTCGTCACCCTCGTCTAAACACAACAGAGCGAACTGATAGCGCACCCGGACTTCTTTCGGCCGCAACTGAAGGGCCCGCTCCAAATGGGCACGCGCTTCCTGGAGTTTGCCCTCCTCCCGGAGCAGCGTCCCCAGCCAAAGAAGCGGGTCAAAGGCGGTCGGATCGAGAGCCAAAGCCTTACGGAAACCCGCCTCGGCACCGTCCAGGTCGGCCGCAAGATAGGCCAATCTCCCGCGCAGGCTGTATGCCTCCGGCAGGTTTGGATTCAGCGTAAGAGCGCGGTCCACTTCTAAAATGGCCCCCTTCTTGTCATTTGCCTTCTGGCGGGTGAAAGCCATCAGCATGTGGGCCTCAGCGGTGTCGCCATTCCGCAGGATGCGCTGGATCATGAGGGCGCCGCGTTCGTCCTGGCCCTCGTGCAGCAGCGCGGTACCGAGCAGGTATGCCAGAGTGAGATCGTTCGGATCAGTGTCGGCGAGCGGGTCGAGCAGAGCAACCACCCGTCCATCTTCGCCTTGGCGGAGGTAACATTCCGAAAGCAGAAGCATGAGGCGCTTCCGCTCAGGGTCGTTCGACGGTTGGACCGCGTAAACGGCTTCGAACTCCTTCACGGCCTGTTGGGTCTCGCCCATCTTGTAATAGGCGAGCGCAAGATTGAAGCGGATTCCGTAATGGGAGGGCTCCGCCGCCAGGGCCTGCTTGTATTCCTGAATCGCTTCGGTATAACGGCCTTCATGAGCCAGGGCCGCACCAAGGTTAGAGCGCACTGCGGCCGCTTCCGGATGGGCTTTCAGGTAGGCTTCGTATTCGGTGATCGCCTCGGCATAGTGCCCCGACTGGTGCAGCTCGACCGCCCGGCTCAAGGCCTTCTGCCCGGATTCATCCTGCGCGGGAGCCGGGCCTGCAGAGAGCAGGCACACGAGCACACACCACGCCGCTTTCGGGATTGAGGCACTGCGACAGCGGTATAACGCACTGCGCTTCATTTCACTCGCCGCTCGCCTTTATCTGCTCGAAGTATCCAAGAGTGGGCGCTTCGCACGGAAACTCCTGCGGCATTTCTGTCATGATCTCAACCAGCCGCGATTGGGCACCACGCCCACGCCTTCTCGAATGCTAACGAGCTGGTTAGCCTTCATATCCTTGTAGCTTTCGTGCAGCCCGCTCGGCCAAAATATCTCAAGATCAGCCGTGATCGATGTCCCCAGCCCGAAGTGCAACCGGGAATCGTTCGAAGAGAAAAAGCTCGATTGACTGAGCAAAGCTTGCGCTTGGGTCTTACCGCCGTAGTGCACCAAGACGCGAGCTCCTATGGCACTGCGATTGGATCTTGCCCCTTCAAGCTTAACCTTAAACCAGTTCGCCTTCCCAGTGACGTCGTTTCGTAACAACGAAGGCGGTTCGTTGAGGTTAACGATGACGATGTCGAGGTCGCCATCATTATCGAAATCTCCGAAGGCGCAGCCGCGGCTGCAGTGCGGGGCAGCGACACCAGGACCTGCTTCGTCAATCAACTCTTCAAACACGCCTTGGCCCAGGTTTCGGAAAACCACGCGCGGAGTCTTGTTGGGGAATTGCGGGAGCTTTTTCTCGACCTTCGGGTCGACATGACCGGTCGTCATGAACAAGTCCGGATAGCCGTCGTTATCCAGGTCAACAATTCCAGCACCCCAGCACACATACCGAGTCTCAACTCCCAGGCGCGAGGATGACGTCCGGTCCTGAAAATACGCCTGTCCATTGTTGTGATAAAGAATGTTCCGATCCTCGGCGAAGTGCGTCTTGAAGATATCGAGGTGCCCATCCAAATCGCAATCGCCCACTCCGACACCCATGCCGGCCTGCGCCATACCATCATCGTTCAAAGCCACGCCGCGCAGGACCCCTTCTTCCCGAAAGGTCCCATCGTGGTTGTTCATGAAAAGCAGGCTCGGAGTCGCGTCGCAGGCTAGGTAAATGTCAGGCCAGCCATCTTCATCAAAATCTGCGGCTACAACCGTCATACCGTAGCTCGAAGTCGCTCGAGAGATGCCCGCGGGCTCGCTTACGTCAGTGAACGTGCCGTTGCCGTTGTTTCGATAGAGCCAATGCCTGGCGGTGGGCAACCCCCGCGGCCCGCACGCGACGGGAATCCCCAGCCAGATGCAGCTGCTGTTTTGGCCCGGGAGCGGCGCTTGCTCAAAGGAAAAACCTACATAGTTGGAAACGAAGAGGTCCAGATGCCCGTCGCGGTTGTAGTCTACAAAGCTGCAACCGGACCCCCAGCGCTGCTGCTGGTTCCCGAGCCCCGCCGCCTTGGTGACATCCGTGAAGGTGCCGTCGCCGTTATTGCGGTAGAGGAGGTTCTGCCCATAGCGGGCGATGAACATGTCGTCAAAGCCGTCGTTGTTATAGTCACCGACGCAAACCCCGCAGGCCCAGCCTACCGAATGCAGTCCAGCCTTTTCCGTAACATCCGTGAAAGTGCCATCGCGATTGTTCCTGTAAAGACGGTTGGTTGCCCCCTTCGGCGCACCCTCTAGTAGCGTGCCCGACAAAATGAATATGTCCGTCCACCCGTCGTTGTCGTAGTCAATGAATGCGCAGCCACAGCCGGTCGCCTCGACGATATACTTCTTTTCCTCTGCGCCACCGTAGACCACCGGCGCACGCAGACCCGCGTCCTCCCCGACATCCACGAAATGAGCATGGAAAGGACGACCGGAGGGGGCCGGTCTTGGTAACGGCGTAGCGCGGTGTGTGGATAGCCCTTGCGCCAGAAGCGGCTCAGTACTGAGGGAGAACGCAGCCCCGATCCCCAACAACGCGAATCGCCGGCGTGTCATGTTCATTTGCAGGCGTCTCCCCGGGAATTCCTGCCCGGCTGGCCAGACTTCTCCGCGGTTGCTGCCGGACCTGCCGGCAACAGTTTTCCGCAAGTATCCACCACCCTGTTGAAGTTATTCTTTGTTGCCATTTCCAAGGCAAGATAGATAAGGCTCACGCGCCCGTTTCAGCTCCGTCAGTCCACTTGAAAATTCACTTTTTCCTCAGTCTTGGAGCTACCTTGAGTGACGCCGATGTGGATCTCATAGGCGCCCGGTGTGAATTTATCCGCTGGCAAGTTAGCGATGTAGGGAATTCGCCCGTCTTGCTGAACCTCAGGCAGTGGCGCTTCCGCCGCACCGAGATAGTGTCCTTCCTTGTAGAATGACATGGTGAGCTTAAGAGCATCCTTGCTGGCACGATCTGGGTACACGGCAAAGTAGAAAGGCAGAATGTTCCCGGGTCCGCCCTTGAGTGTATTTGTAAGAGTCGGCACCACCTTGCCGCCTGGAAAATAGAAAGCATCCAAGATCGGGTTGTTTTTCAGTGCGTCGGTTCGGCGCACGACAACTACATCACTCATCGAGAGCTTGCTCGAGGGCTGCGGTACGGTGATGACGCTCTTGCTCGCTCCAAGCTTGTTGCCGTTGCGGTCCATGATGACCGCCTCCAAGGCATATTCTCCGGGAGACAGTTCGGTGCGGAATGTCTGAACCAGGTTTCCCGCCTTGTAGGCATCCACCTTTTGGAGAGGGACTCCGACGGCGAAGTCCCTACTGAATTTTTCAACAATCTCGTTATTGGCATTCTTTAGGACGGCAAGCAGTGCCGCATCCACCGAGTCGACCGCGCCGTTTTTTTGATCGGGCTGCATTACGAAGGTCAATCCTTTGAGGGGGGCCTCCAACGTCAGCATGTACTCGACCTTCGGTCCGCGATCATTGAAGCGCTCCGCCGCAACTTTCAAGGCCACTTCCAGAGGGGCCGACCCTTCATGCAAGGCATTGAGCAGGGGCATCTCGTAGGCGTACAACTGCTGTCCGCTCTTGAGTTGGGGCAAGGCAAAGTAGCCGCTGCGCGTGTGGACCACCACGTCGGGGCGGTCCATGCGGACGGAGATTTTGCGGAACTTGCCGTCATAGACCGAAATATGCGGAGCGTAAGCTGCTTCGTAATAGCTCCGCACTTCCTCGAGAGCCGTCCTGAGCGGCGCTTTGTAATCGTTTGTTTCGGCAATCGTCAAGCCGCCGGTCTGCTGAGCCAAGTCGCGCAGCCACAGCAAAGGATTTGCACGCAACGCACCTTCCGCGGTTTCGGCGGCACGGGCCTCTCCAGCGGACACTTCGCCGACGCCGCCCCTCATCTGTGCGGAGCGAATTTCCCCGGTAGCCCCGCTCAGCCATTCGCGGCCATTGTTGCCCTGGCTCCAAGTCACAAGCCCCTTCGGATCGACCGTATAAAAGCTTACGTTCGCGCGATTCGCCGCGCCAATCATGTTGGCGTATAGCTCCTTCACCGCTTCCGGTATGAACAGCCAGGGGTTGAAATACAGGATGATTTTACGGCCCGGCAACTCGGACTGTGCGCGCACCAGGGCCATGAGCGCTTCGATCGTCGCACGAGCGTCGTGTTCGCGGTCGGCAGCATCGGCTTCCTGAAGCATGTCGTACTGCATCTTGGCCATCCGGTAACTGACTATGCCCTGAATCTGGGCCGTGCTCGCGCCTCCTCGCGCGCCGCTTTCGAGTTGCGGCTCGCCCGCGGAAAGAACTTGCTTGAGATTGGACTTCACCTCCGTGGATTGGTTCTGGTACTGGACAAAGGACCACATCGACGACTTATCCACACTCTTCAGCAATGCGGAGTGATCGTTGGTGAATGGCTGAATAATGTGAAGCTTCTGGTCAATGGTCATGATCGCAAAATACAGGTTTTGCTCGGGCCTCATGTCGAGCATGTCCTTTAGCGCTTGCCGGAAGAACCCCCTCCCTTCCTGGTCCAGGCCCTCGAAAACGAGTGTAACTAACCGCACCTCTCGCATCGGATCCAATGTCGGCGCTACGCTCTCTGGCACTCCCGGCTTGGGCGGGTTCAAGGACTCGGCAGTCTTGCCTTCTACCAACCGGAAGGACGTCAGCTTCTGTTCAACGCCATCCTCCAAAACATGGATTTCTTCCGGCCGGATGTCGTGGACCGCTCTTCCCTTCTTGTCGCGGAAAACCATATCCAGCACTACTTCTTGTGTGGTCGAGCGGAGGCTCGGAGTCGAAGTCTGAGGGGCTTGCTGTGCTTGCCCCTGGGCAGCTAAGCTCGTTGCGCTAAGCAGGAATGCCGTAAGAAAAACGAAGCCCCGGTTCATGGTCGAGACCTCCCACTGCGAACAATTCCAGTAACAATGTAATACAGCACGAACAATTTTTTCCAGCCTTCGCGGAATTTGCATTCGAATGCCAGTTCTGTCCTATAGTATCGCGCCCCGGCCGATCATCGCTGCCCTTCAGTAGCCACGAGGCAGCCGCCTTGAACTAGCTCGCTGATTGTTGGATGTTAGAGAGGTGCTCTGGCGTTTAGCTCCGCAATGAAAGCCGCACCGTTTCCGAAAATGAAGCAAAGAATAGTGCTCGTTGTCGCTTTTGCCTCTTGTGGGATCGCGCCGTCGGTGGCGCCGCTCCTGTTAGATCCCGGCGATTCGTGGCTTATGGCGCACCGCGGGGAATGGCGCGGTTCTCTGACCGGCCACACGGAAACAGCGGATAACCAGCAGGCCCAGGGAAATACGAGTCCCGAGTCGTTTGACAAGCTCCGAGAACGCGCCCGGGAAGCCATGGACGCCGACCGCGTCCCCGAGGCGATCCGGCTGTACACGCGTGCCACCGCGCTCGAGCCTAACTGGTCGGAGGGCTGGTGGCATCTCGGAACGCTCTTATTCGATGCAAGGCGCTTCACCCAGGCGCGCGACGCCTTTCAGCACTTCGTCCTGGTCGAACGAGAACAACGCGGTCCTGGTTTCGGCATGCTCGGTCTGAGCGAGTTTCAATTAAAGCACTATCGCAAAGCGCTAACGGCCCTGGAACACGGCAGAACGCTAGGTCTCGGGAGCGATCAACCTTTCCTTGCTACCGTGCTGCTTCATGAAGGCATTCTGAACACTCTGTTCGGCAAGCCCGAAATCGCGCTCCAGCGCTTGACTCTGGCGGCGAACCAAATCGCCGCGGCGCATCCCGACGCTCCCAAAAGTGCGGTGTTCGCGGATCTCGAATTGCTGGATGCTTTAGGAATTGCTGCGCTGCGAATCCCGAAGCTCCCTTCCAGTCTGACGGCCGCACAGATGCCTCTCGTTCGGCAGGCCGGCCGAGCCCAGGCGCTGATCGCTTTGCAGGACCGGGTGACGGCCGAAACCGAGTTTAACCAACTGCTGGCGCAGTACCCGTCCGAACCCGGTGTGCACTACATGCATGGCGTGTTTCTGCTTAAAGAGCATCCCCCTCTGGCCGTCGACGAATTTCGCCTTGAAATCGAGGTTTCCCCTTCTCACGACGCTGCGCGCATCCAACTCGCTCTAGAGCTCCTCCGCACCGCTGATTACGACGAGGGCCTGAAGTATGCGAGAGAGGCTGTTCGGCTGGCGCCGGGGAATTTCGTCGCGCACGTAGCCTGCGGCAGGCTTTGGCTGGCGCTCGGAAAAACCGACCGCGCGCTGTCGGAGCTGCGAACGGCGGTTAAGCTGGCTCCTGGCAGCCCCGACGCACACTTTGCGCTTTCTCAAGCTTTGTCCGAGGCAGGGCGGAGCCGGGAGTCTCGGCACGAACGGGCAGAGTTCGAACGCCTAGAAAAGCTGGTTGACCGGCCGGATCGATAGCCGCTTTCCAACGAATTCGATGGTGGCCTCGCTCATGCTAAACTCGCCTTCGGCAATGTTTCGGGTCATCCTTACGGCAGCAGCGCTCGCGGCTCTTTCCGTAGCGATCGCAACTGGGATTCAGCCAGACCACCCCAGCAGCATCCGTTTCGAAGATGTCACGGCTCGCTCCGGTGTGGACTTCTTTACGGACAGTAGCCCGACTCCGAATAAAAACCAGCCGGAAACGATGATCTCGGGCGTTGGTCTGATCGATTATGACAACGACGGATACCCGGACATCTTCCTGATTAACGGGGCTGCGATTCCATCCCTCAAAAAAGACTCTCCCAAATACTACAACCGCTTGTTCCACAACAACCACGACGGCACCTTCACAGACGTCACGGAGAAGGCCGGACTCGAGGGCGATGGCTACGACATGGGAGTCGCCATCGGCGATTTCGACAACGATGGCTGGCAGGATATTTATGTCGCCAGCGTGACGAAGAACCATTTGTACCGAAACAACGGCGACGGCACGTTTACCGATGTCACCGACAAGGCAGGGGTCGGCGCGCCGATCTACCATGGCAGCAAGATGTGGAGCGCAGCCGCCGGCTGGTTGGACTACAACAATGACGGGAAGTTGGACCTGTTCGTCTCGAACTATTGCCGCTGGGAAGTCAACAAGGATCCCGTATGTCTGAGCGGAGGGCGCTTGCGGGCCTATTGCCACCCTAAGTTTTACGAGCCGCTCCCCTCCACGCTGTACCGCAACAACGGTGATGGCACCTTCACCGATGTTTCCGATCAAACCGGCATCTCTAAGAAACTGGGGAAAGGGATGGGCGTGGGTTTCAATGATTATGACGGCGACGGGTTCGTTGACATTTTCGTTGCCAACGACAACATGCCGAACTCGCTCTTTCATAACCTCAAAGGCAAGGCTTTCGAAGAGGTGGCGATGGATGTCGGAGTGGCTTATTCGGAAAACGGCAAAGCCGTCTCGGGAATGGGCGCCGAGTTTCGGGACCTGGACAATGACGGCTTGCCGGACATTTGGCACACGGCCACCGAACTGGAGACCTTCCCTCTGTTCCGCAATCGCGGCAACGGCATCTTTATTGATGTCACAGGGCGGAGCGGGCTGGCCCGCCCTACACTGGAAATGTCAGGCTGGTCCAACGGAGTCGCCGACTTTGATAACGATGGGTTGAAAGACCTGTTCGTAGCTCGCGGCAACGTTCTTGACAACATCGCGGAGTTCTCCACCCGCACGTACGCCGAGCCTAACGCGATCTTTCGTAACCTCGGCAAGATGACATTTGCCGATGTGACGACGCAGGCCGGCCGCGATATGCAGGTGGCCGAGCCGTTTCGAGGCGCGGTCATCGGCGACCTGTCCAACGACGGACACCTGGATATCGTCGTTACCGTCTTGAATGGAAAAGCAAGAATTCTCCGCAATGTGACATCGAACGGCAATCATTGGGTGACGTTTCAATTGGTGGGCGCCAAGAGCAACCGCATGGCAATCGGAGCGCAGCTGAAAGTGACGACCGAAGACGGCAATAGCCAGTACGATATTGTCTCCACAAGCGCTGGCTACGGAGCTTCGCGCGACCCGCGTGCACACTTCGGTCTGGGCCCATTCAAAACAGTGAAACAGCTCGAGATCCGCTGGCCCAGCGGCGCGCGCCAAGTGCTACGAGATCTACCTGCCGATCAGATCCATCGCATCGTGGAGCCATGAGGCCGCTGCTAAGCGCCGGACCTCCGACCCGCAACAAGAAGCATGCCGCGAGAATTTCCTCTCACCCGGGCCGGCCGCGAAAGCCTTTAGTCGTAGTTCGTGTAGTTAAAGTCCGAAGGCCAATCGCTTGCGGCGGCTCCGCCACCGCTTGAAGTTTGCTTCTCCAGAAAGAAGTCCAGATTGCCTGCCATGGCCAAGTGTGGGGCAAGCGTGACGCGAAGAGAAGGGTAGCGGCTATGGACCAGGAATTCCTGCAGAACACGAAACGCCAGCCTGCCCTGCATATAAGGTCTCTGATGGATCGTGGCGGTTACTTTACCGGCCCGAATTTGCTCGATGAGCGCGGGAAACAAATCGGTGGCAATGATGGTCAGGCGGTCCAGTAAATGAGCGTCCTTGGCAGCCTGAATGACGGGCATGGAGGCTTCGGTGGTCACATAAACGCCCGCCAAATCGGGATGGGCGTCAAACAGCTTCCTGCACTTGTCATAGGCTTCCGGTTCGACGTCATGGTCTTCGATAGCCTCAAGAAGAGATATCTCGGGATGCAGAGTCTTGAGCGTCTTCTCAAAGGCCGCCAGCTTTTCGGCGTGTTCGGTGATGTCCAACGCGCTCAACGTGATGGCGACCTTGCCCTTCCGGTCCAAAAATCTTCCCATCAGGTCGCCGACCAAAGCGCCGCTCGCCATGGTATCCACGGAAACGACCGCGAGCCTGTTCGATTGGGGCGCGTCAGTCGAGACGCAAACGATCGGAATTCTTGATCGCGACGCCCGCCGCATCCAAGCGCGCAGGCTGCGCGGACGACTGGGAAACAGGATCATGCCATCCGACTCCGCGGCAATGGCTGCCTCAAAGGCTTCTTCTTCGCCCTCGCCTAAGCTCGGAAACGTGCGGAACTCAAGATCCGCGCCATGCATCCCCAGGGCCTGAGCTTCTTCTTGAATCCCTTTGCGGACCTCATCCCAGAAGGAGGTGGTGCCTTTCAAAGTGTTGACGGAGATGCGGATCTGCTTCTTTTGGGAAAGGAGCCGGGCCGCCACGTTGGGGCGATAACCCATGTTCTTCGAAACTTGCAGCACACGCATCCGGGTCATGGCGTTCACGCCCGGATGGTCGTGCAACGCACGGTGCACCGTGCCAGTAGATATCCCGAGGGCGTCGGCGATATCAAAAAGGGTAACGCGACGGGTCGAGCTCATTGTTTCGCTTAAGGAATCAACGCACGGAACCAAAGGTAGATGCTCTGCCCCCACGCATCCTGCAGGTTGCAGGTGCTCCGTAAACGATTCCGGTCACTACTTTAGGCTCACGAAGGCAAAATGGGCAAGGCATTTTCCGCGGGGACCGGAGGGGTGTACCCGCAAGCTTTGCAAGGGCTTGCAATGCAGGCCGCTTCGAACGACGAAACGCGCTCGGCCACGGTCTCGGAGGTGCGCCCCGGGTTTCTCCTTTGACCGCGTCATCCCGGCGCAGAGTTATGTAAGCGCTTACAATCCCAGCCTTCTGGCTATACAATCATCGCGGTTCGCGGAGAATCTCCATGGTGATCTTGCGCCCGTGGTTATCCTGCCTGCTCTTGTTTGCCCTCTTCCTTGGTCCTTCTGACCATCCACCACCCGTGCATCTGACCGCCGAGCAGGATCACCAGCGATTGTTGGAGCTGCTGCACATCGCTTCTCTGCGCCGCGGCCCGGACGGCGACCCAAAATCTCCGAACGCCGCTAATTTTGATGAATCTAAGGTTTCCGGCAATCTGCATTTACCGGACCCGCTGGTCCTCAAAAGCGGCGAGAAGGTGACCACCGCGGATGCCTGGTGGAACACGCGACGTCCAGAAATCGTTCAAGATTTTGACCGCGAGATCTATGGCCGAGCACCGCGAGAAACCCAGAAAGTAAGCTGGGAGGTTGTCACCACCACAACCGAGGTGAACAACGGTGTGCCGGTCATCACCAAGAAACTGACAGGTCACGTCGACAATTCGTCCTATCCGCTCGCGAGCGTGGATATCCAGTTGACGCTGGCGACGCCGGCCAAAGCCGCCGGCCCGGTGCCGGTCATGATGGAATTCGGGTTGAGCCCGGAGGTTTGGGAGGTTCTGAAAAAGCGCCTGTCGGAAGCGCAGCGCGCCGCGCTTGCCGGTAGCGGACCAAGTTGGCAGCAGCAAGTTCTGGCGATGGGTTGGGGGTATGCGACGCTCATCCCCACCTCGGTCCAGGCCGACAGCGGCGCCGGCTTGACGGAGGGCGTCATTGGTTTGGTCAACAAAGGCCAGCCGCGAAAGCTCGACGACTGGGGAGCGTTGCGTGCGTGGGCCTGGGGGGCGAGCCGCGCGCTGGACTATTTCGAGAGCGACAAAGCGGTCGATGCCAAACAGGTTGGCATCGCAGGACTATCCCGCTACGGAAAAGCGGCGCTCCTCGCCATGGCTTATGACCCGCGCTTCGCCATCGGCTTCATCGGCTCTTCCGGTGCGGGCGGCGCCAAAATTCTACGCCGCAATTTTGGTGAGCAAGTGGAGAACATTGCCTCCGCCGCCGAGTACCACTGGATGGCCGGCAACTTCCTCAAGTATGCCGGCCCGCTGACGGCGGCCGATCTGCCGGTGGACGCGCACGAACTCATCGCCTTGTGCGCTCCGCGCCCGGTCTTCATCAGCAGCGGCTCGCAGCAAGTGGAGGGCGGCTGGGTCGACGCCAAGGGAATGTTTTTGGGAGCGGTCGGCGCCGGGCCGGTCTATAGGCTCCTTGGCAAAAAGGATCTCGGCACCTCCGAGTTTCCAACCATAGAAACCGCCCTGGTCGACGGCGATATTGCGTTTCGTCAGCACCGCGGCGGTCACACGACGGGGCCGAACTGGCCGACTTTCCTAACGTTCGCAAGCCGTTATTTTCGCGCCGGAGTCAAGAGCCCGTCGGATGCTGCCGATGTGCAGCAAGATAGCGTGCTTGATGTCGGGCCTGAAGAGCAGCTAGGAAGCCACCCGGCTTTGCTCCCGACACGAATTCCGCCGAGAGATGCGAAGGCGACCTCAGTGGCGTCGAACCGGCTCTGAAAGAACAGGCGGGCGGCAAAGATTTTGCACCAGGCCGAAAGCGATCCCGCTTATGGGGATGGAACACCTTTTGGAGCAATGGATGCTTGCCAGGCATCTCGAATTGCCGAAGGATTGCGAACGAGGAAACGGGAGAGTGTCTCCTTGAGAGGCCGGTCGGTAACTGTTGGATGGTTGCTGCTGTTTATCCTCGGGTTTGTTTCCGGTGGGCGGGTCGGCTCGGCCAAAAATCGAGAGACCGTCGACTGGGCCGGTACCTGGGCGTGTTCGCCTCAACTCGCCGATGCAGGATCTGAGCCTCCCGCGCCAGGATTTGCAGATGTCACCCTGAGGCAAATCGTTCACGTTTCGATCGGTGGACCGAAGATTCGCGTGCGGTTCTCGAATGCGTTCGGAAAAAGCGCTTTGACGATATCCTCCGCGCATGTTGCGAAGGCGGCCGGAGGCAGCCGAATCGAGGCAGGAACGGATCGACCGCTCACTTTTGACGAAGAGTCGTCGGTCAGGATTCCCGCGGGCGCGCTCATGTACTCTGATCCGCTTGATTTTGCCTTGGCGCCTCTTTCCGATCTGGCCGTGACGATTCACCTGAAAAACGCCCCGGAAGGCGTCTCGACACACCCCGGCGCGCGGGCCACGTCGTATTTCACCCGAGGAGACACCGTCGCGACCCTCGAACTGCTTTCCGCAGAAACCGCCGATCATTGGTACTTCTTGAATGGGGTAGATGTGGCCGGCCGGCATCGATCCGCGGCGGCGGTGATACTCGGGGACTCCATTACCGACGGCAGGAACTCGACCACGAATTCGAATGGCCGCTGGCCCGACGAGCTGGCTCGACGTCTCGAGGCGAGTAAGCACCGGACAAACATCGGCGTCCTCAATGAAGGGATCGGAGGCAACCGACTCCTCCATGACGGCCTTGGGCCAAACGCCTTATCACGGTTGGACCGCGACGCGTTGACGCAAACCGGCGTTCGTTGGCTCGTGGTCTTCGAGGGGGTAAATGACATTGGCACGTGCGAGGGCGGGTGCGACCTCGACTCCACGACAAAGGACATGATCCGGGCTTACCGGCAAATCATCCTTCGCGCTCATTCCCAAAGCATACGCGTGTACGGGGCAACCATCACGCCGTTTGGTGGATCCTTCTACGCGACTCCGGAAACCGAACGGGCCCGCCAAGCGGTGAACCATTGGATAAGGACGAGCGGCAGCTTCGACGCGGTGATTGACTTTGACGCCGCCACACGCGATCCCGACCATCCCTCGAACCTGTCTGGCAACGTGGATAGCGGGGACCACCTTCATCCTGCCAATGCCGGCTACAAGATGATGGCTGATTCGGTCGACTTGAATTTATTCGCAAATTGACGTCCGCCCCTCCCTGAAGAGCCCTGCCGGGCTCCAAGCGGCCTTCCTATTCCCACCCTAAAGGAAGAGGGCTTTACGGCCCCTCGCGTAAGCAGACAGAGGCTTCTTTCAGGTTCCTTGAGGAGAATGAGAATGCCAGAGGAGAGCCTGGTCTTGCGTGTTGCGGAGGTTCGCGCGAGGGAGCGACCGCTCGTTTGGCCTTCACCACGGTGTGGCGCGCGGCAGCGATGTGTTTACGTTCCCTAGTCGCCGTGAGATATCTGCTAGTATACTTGAACCTCCCGATTTCGGGACGGTCCCAGGGCCCAGCTCCGACCCGCATTTTTTGTGGCGAGAAGTTTCTGGTGCGAATCAGCGTATCCCATCGGAGCCAAAACCCATGACGCCTCCCGCGGAAAACCATTTTTGCGCGCGCATTCTTGATCGGCGAGATGTTTCCGAGGATCTTTGCATCCTCCGCATCAACCCGGGCGGTCCCCTTCCCTATCGTGCGGGACAATATGCCACGCTGGGCATTGACCGCGAAGGTGTGCGGACCGAGCGCGCCTATTCCATTGCCTCGTCTCCCTGGGAAGAGGCACTCGAAATCTTTATCGAGCTGGTTCCCAACGGCCATCTGACGCCCAATCTTTTCGAGTTGCAGCCGGGCGACACGCTGCTGTGCCGCAAGGCTGCGAAAGGCCGCTTCACGTTTGATCTTCGCAGCGGCCGCTCGAACCACCTGCTCATTTCTACGGTTACCGGCATCGCTCCCTTTGTCAGTTACGTGCGAACTCTTTATCGCGACTGGACGAACGGGGGGGCTCCCCTGCCCGGGAATCACCGGCTCTTTTGTCTGCAAGGCGCCAGCCGCGCATTCGAGTTTGGCTACCGCGAGGAGCTCGAGCGCTACTCTCGGGAAGTACCCTGGTTCAAATATGTCGCCACGGTGAGCCGCCCCTGGGAGGATCCCGAGTGGCCAGGCGAGCGGGGCCGCGTGGATGATCTGCTGAGGATGTACGTAGACAGGTGGGAGCTCGAGGGAGAAACGACGACCGCCTATCTCTGTGGTCATCCCAAAATGATCGAAAACAGCCGGGGGACACTCGAGCGGGCCGGCTGGAAAAAGGACGCGATTCTCGAAGAAGCTTACTTTCCCACCGCCGTGAAGGAGTCCCGAGCCAGCGCTTGAAGTGGTTTGCCGTCCCCCACCTCGAGACGCACTAGCTCGCAAAGCTCGAGGACTTGCCTAATTCGTACCGACTGTTTATGGAACACGTGACCGCGAGGGGCCTTTGCCAAACCGCTGGAGCTTAGCGATCGCTCCGGTTTACCTGGTCTATCTCGACAAGGCGGCCACGCCTTGCCCGGCTTGCCCGGTTTGCCGGGCCTGCTGCGCTTCGGTGCTGCCCGTAGCGGTGAGGTCTTGCGCGCCGAAGCCAACGCCGATTTTTTTGAGGACTGCGGTGGGGGGCTCGCCGCCCGCGAAAATCCAGACGTAGTCGTTCGGGATTTCTTGCTGCTTGCCGTTCACATCGAGGACCACGGAATCCTGCCTAATTTCCACGGGATTCGAATTAAAGACGGCTTTGACCTTGCCCTTGCGGATCGCTTCCTGGATGCGCTGAGCATTGCGCTCCTTGATGCGGCTAAACCCTTCCTTGCGGTAGGACAGGGTGACGTCGTTGCCCACCTGGTGGCCGAGACCCATGGCCGCCTCAACGGCGCTGTCTCCGCCGCCCACCACCAAGATTTTCTTATGCACATAGTGGTCGGCTTCGATCAACCGGTACATCACCTTGGGAAGCTGTTCTCCCTTTACGCCGAGTTTTCGCGGGCTGCCGCTCTTGCCGAGCGCGAGCACCACGTTGTGCGCGCGATATTTGCCTTTGTGAGTCGAGACCGTGAAGATGCCGTCTTGCTCCTTTTTGACATCTTCGACTTTCTCACCGACGCGAACCTTGAAATCGGCGCGTTCGCAGACTTTTTTCCAGAACGCGATCAAGTCCTCTTTGGACAGTTCGGTCTTCTTGAATTTTCCATGCATGGGGAATTCGACAGGGCTGGTCATGACCAGCTTCTGGCGAGGATACTTCGCGACCGTGCCGCCGACTTCGCCTTCATCGATGGTAACGTACTGGAGTCTTTTCTCGATGGCCCGCAACGAGGCGCTGAGGCCCGCCGGGCCGGCACCGACGATCAGCACATCATAGATACCGGGTGATGGCCGCGGCGCTCCGCGGGAAGCGGTCCTCCGGACAATGGTGTCGATGCAATCGCGGCCCTGATTGACGGCATTTTTGATCAGCGCCAGACCGCCCAGCTCGCCAACGATAAACATATTCTTGATGGTGGTTTCACATTCGGGCGATAGATAGGGCATGTCTGCGCCCATGCTGGGACTGGCCAGAACCATGGTGATGGCGCCCACCGGACAAACTTCGGCGCACAGGCTATGACCGATGCATTTGTATCCATAAACGATGACGGCCTTGCCGCCAAGCATGGCCAGCACATCGCCTTCCGGGCAAACCATGGTGCAGGCCGCGCAGCCGATGCACTCGTTCGCGTCAATGTGCGGGTGTTGCGATTGCGGGCCTTCCGAAAAGAGCTTCCCCTTCTCCGCCGCTTCGCGGGCCTTGGCCGCGATTTTCTTCTCCTTCCGGAGATAATTCAGCAGGAAAAAAAGAATGATGCCTGCGGCAATCAGGAATGCAAAGGTATTGTCCATGGCGTCAAGGGAGCTCGGGATTCGTCGCGGAGCTCTTGGAAGCTGGCGGCTCAGAATCGACCGGGGGATGCCCCGAAGGTAGTGCCGGGCGATCCACGGGATTTAAGATGTCGCTGAACTTCGGCAACGCGCCCGAATGCACGTCCTGATTCGTGTGCGGATTCTGATTGGGGTCGGGGTGCTGAAACATGCCCCCGAGAGGCTCGGTTTTCAGCACCACCCAAGAGCCTTCCCGTTTTTCAAGATTGTAGGCGACTTGCATGCCCGCTCCGGGTGCCCCACCCGTCTTTGGACGAAACTCAACTTCCGCATGGGCTTGGTTCCCGTTGATAGAGAGGCTACGAACATCCATGACCATGGCGCTCATATTCAAAGTGCCGATGGCGTTCAGGTGTTGCAAGATGCCGGAGCGGATGGCCGCGCTGTCGCTCGCCTGCTTTCGGCACGCGCTCGGGCCGAGAAGCCCGGCGGCTAGTACCAGCGCTAAAACTAAGCGTTTCATGCTGCTGTCCTTTTCCGCCCGCGAGCGGCTTCGACCTTTGGGGAGGCCGCCTCTCGTGGGCGAACTCTTCCCTGGTCCTTCCTAGAGTCCATAGCCCATGTAGAGGGCCAGGGTGATGTGGATAATGGCCAAAATGGCGAAAGCATAACTGAAAGGCCGATGGATCACGTGCCAAAGCTGGAAGATGCGCTGCGTGCGGCTGAGGAACGCGATGCTTTTGGACAGCTTGGCCTCGGTTTTGGCGATGCGCAGGGCACGCTCGAGCCCAGGGTTACGAGTGGGCAAGAAGCCAAACAAAGAGAACAGCCATGCAGCAAACCCCGCCTGGCGCAGGCGGATCCACGAGGTCCTGAAAGGGCGTCTGAAATCGATTAAGACCATGGAGATCAACGAGGCGACCGCGGGGGTTTTGGCAACTTCCGCCGCTGACGGCAGTTGGTACAGGGCGTCTGCGGCAAAGCCAAACGTCGCCCGTTGTTCGGCAAGCTCCTTCTTCAGGGCGGCTTCCTTTTCGCGAATTTCTTTTATGGAAAGTTCCGCGGCATTCAAGTTGCGCGGAATTTGCGCATAGAGGTAGCGGCCGATAAAGCCGCTTAGGGTCACCATGAGCATGCTCCAGAAGGCCATTCCGGCGATATTGCCGAACTTGAAGGAGGAATGAAACGCGATGACGATGGGGGCAGTGGTGCCGAGTACGATGTGGAAATCCAGCCAGTGGCGGGAATTTCCCTGCCTTCCGAGCCAGCCCCATTTTTTGCGGAGCGGATAGAGGTAAATGAGAAAGAACATCAACACGCCCAACATCCCGAGACGGATCCCAATGGTGCCGCTGGGGCGCAGGATTTCATGTTTGGGCGAGAAAGGCCGCTGGGTGCCGCTGAGCAGGTAATAGTCATAGCCGTAACCGGCGATGACCAGCACGACGGACAGGGCCAGCATCCACGCGAGGAACAATCGCGTGCGATGCCCCTTCTCACCATCGTCTCGTGTCATAACGGCACTGCGCACGCTTGCCGATGCGCTCATGGCTTGGCCTCCAAATCCTCCACCCGGATCGTCGCGCGGAATCTCTTGTAGCCGGTAAAGCGGTGAATATTGCGCCAGTGCTGGCGCGGCGTTTCGACGTCGATGATCGCGGAAATGGGCATCCAATAAGATTCATCGGGATCGTGGAAACGGACCAGGGCATAGTGAATTTCGCTGCGCATTCCGGTGAGTCCGAGATCCGAGAGACTGGAATCGAGCGTGGCCACCAGCTTAGCCACGGCTCCGCTCTGCGGCTGGATCCAAATGGTCCCTGAAAGAGGAAGGGGATAATTGTGACCCCGCAGCTGCAGCGCCGCCGGCGAGGTGGCTCCCGCGACAAACTTGAAATCGATTTTATCGTAGGTAACGCCATCCACGCTTTCCTGGCCCGCGGCAGCGAAGGTATAACTCGACTCGTAGTTTGGGTGGATGACGAGCAGCATGGCGGTGAAACCGTTGGTGATAAGCAGCGTGCGCGACGAGTCACGGAACGCTGCTTTGCGCGTGTCGCGCGATTCCACTAGTTTCAGGGATCCGCTATTGGCGTTGGTCTGGAGCTGATAATCGAAGATGGAGTCCTCCCGGTAGTCGACCTTGCCGTTTCTCCCCACAATGCCTTGCGAAACATTTTCGGTGCAAACCACATTGGTGGCCTGCTCGAAGAACTTGTCTACCGACTGGCGGGCCCGCTCGAAGGCCTCCATCTCCGGCGAAACGGGCTTCGCCGCAGGAGGTGCCGGTGGCTCGGAAGGGACAGCCTGCGCATAGGCGGCCGGGCACAGGAAAAGAACGCCGGCGAGAGCCAAGGGTCGCAAGTTTCGCTTGCCTCGCCAAAATCCCGTGAAGCATCCGAGCATGGTTTCCGAGCGGAGGTCTCTCATTTGCGGAATCCCCCGAGGCGGTAGCCAAAGATGGTGGACCACTGTTTGTAGCTCAGGGCCGTGCCGCTGTACCAGCCGAAATTGCCTTCCACGAAGTAGCGCGGGCCTAGATTGAAATCGACCACGCCGTTGACGAAGTTGGAGTTCGTGTTATTCGACAGAGCGGTATGGAAAACTTGGTGGCCGCCGTACACTTGCACACGAAAAGAGTCGGTGAAATTCTTGGAAAGCGAGGCCGATTGGTAGGTGCCGCTGCCAAAGTCGCTATTGAACTTCGAATAGTGCAGGTCGAGAAACACCCCGGTTTTCCACACCTGGCCCAGGCTGAGGCCGTAAGCCTGGTTCCACGAATTCTTCGTATCGGTGGTTGTCCTGGCTTTTCCCAGGCTCGCGAATAGGCCGACACGCTTCGGCAACGAGAACCTCACATCGCCGCTCCAACCCTGAAACAGATACCGATCGAGCAGACCCGTTCCTAGCAAACGCGGATCGAAGGTCGGCAGCGTTTTGAAGTAGTTGTGATTGACGCCAAATCCAAAGAATTTCACAGGCTGGAAGTGCAGCGTCGAAAAGCTTTGTGAAACCTGCGTGGGGTTGCTGCCGCCATTCACCAGCGGAGACGTGCGGGCGGCATCGGCCTGGAGCGAATTGTAAAAAGAAACGTATTGCTTCCAAGACCAGGTGTTTTCGAAGAAGGCAAATTGCCGCGCCACTTTCCATTGGATGCTGGTCATGGCCAAGCCGGTGGTGCTGTACAGACGGAAACGGTCGAAGCTGCCGTATTCCACGTTTACCAGAGCTCCGGCAATGTGCTGGTTGGGGTTGTAGCTCCAGGAAGAAGGGTCGGGAGTGGAGCCGCCAAAGAATCCAAAGGTAACCCTCCTGGTGATCTTCCTGCCGAAGTAGCCGCCATCAATCGTGCTCAGACTCGGCGCCCAGGGAACGAACAATCGGCCCACTCCGACGGTTACCGGGGAATACGGGTTCGTGTAAGTAAAGCCGATGCGATAGGTGCGGTTGATTAGATCCGTCAGCGTCTGGGTCGCAGCGCCCGGGAGGTTCGTGTCGCTCCTCCCATAGTTGCCGCGCCAGGAACCGATGAAATTCCAATACGTCCCGCCGATATTGTGCATGTCGGCGTCAATCACCAACCCTAGCTGGCGGGAAGTGAACCCGCCGGATTCGCTGGTAGAGCCATAGCTGAATCCCACGCGCCCACGGAAGCGCTCCATGGGCGTCAGGCGAGTTACCTGAGTCTCTTTGGTGACGCGGGCTTCTTCGTCGAGCGGGTCGCCATAAGTAAACGTGACGAGGATAGGATAGCTGCTCTGGTCGGCGGCCTGTTCCGAGTTCCTGCGAGTCTCAGCGCTTTCCGGCGTAAGGAACGCCGCCTGCCCGACTTTCACTTCGCCTTTGGCTTCGACCACGTCGCAAACAGCAGATGAATCGGAGACGGTAGAAACCACCAGTTCAGCAACGTGCGGGTAGCCGCGGTATTGAATCCCTTCGGCAATCACTCCGTCCGGGGGAGCTTCCACGACCGAAAGCTTCATACCTTCTTCGACATCGGCATTGCGCCCGGCATCGATGTACACCGAGCCTTCGCCGACATACTTCACCCGGAACACCGTAGGCTTATCGGGCCGCGAGGATGGCTTGGCAGGAACAGGCATGGCCCCCTCGGGAGCCTGGGCCTGACAGCTTGGCGCGATTACACTAAGCAGAAGTACTACTGTTGGCGCAAGGGCTAAGAGCAACGCGCCCAGCAGGAGCCAGACGACCGCACGCCCGTTCTCCACTCTCTTCCCCTCGATCGATTGCGCCCTCCGGTGCAAGTGATAGTCTCGCTTTCTTATCTGTGTTTCTCAGCTGCCTCTCGAAGTTCTGGCATCTCTTCCCGCCGAAATTCCACGGGCGGATCAGGTCATCCTTTATGGCAGTTGTAGCATGTCGTAGCGCCATAAACGTAGCCTCCTACGTTCGTATGCTCCTGGTCTGTATTTCCCTTGTTGTGCGAGCCGGGCGTCGTATGGCAGTTGATGCAACTGAACTGGGAGTAGTCGTTTGAATTAATGTGGCAATCGGAGCAGACCGCCGCTGTACCCAGCGGTGGGTGCGGAAGCCGGAAGAAGGTATGGTTGAAAACCGCGCCCGTCCAAGCCGTGGTCACATAGGTCGTGTGGCAGGTAACGCAGGTTGTCGGATACAAAGCAGCCACATGATTGGGCACGCTCGCTCCATACGTTTGTGCATTCGTATAATAGCTCTGATGGCAGCCGTAGCAGTCGGTGGTCGGATAGCCGGCCGTGTAGTTGCCGCCGCTGTGGCAGTCCGTGCAAGCATTCACCATCGGCCCGATCGCGCCGGTAACCGTCGTGCGCGGCGGCAGCATGTGCGGGCCTTGCAGCGGGAAGCCTGTCGTCGAGTGGTCAAACTTTCCATCCGACCAAAGAACCGTGTCGTGGCACGTCGAACACATGGAAGTCGAAAACCCCGCGGTAACGTGGTTCGGTATGCTCCCGCCGAGCGTGGTCGTGCTCTGCCAGGCGGTCTGGTGGCATCCATAGCAGTCCGTGTTCGCCGCGGTGAGGTTGTAGTTGTTCCCGGTATGGCAGTCCGTGCAAGCGACGACTTTCCCGGCGGGCGCCAACTGGTGCGAACCGGTGAGCGGCCAGCCGGTAACCGCGTGATTGAAGACCACGTTGGTCCACAGCGTGGGGTTGTGGCAGGTCGAGCAATTCGCTGCCGCAAAAGGAGCTCCCGCCGCAGAATGCGTGGGGTTATTGGTCTGCTGCCAGGTGGTGAGGTGGCACTGCGAGTTTCCGCAATCGTTCGGCTGAATGGCAAGAGAGGAGTAGTTTCCCTTATGGCATTGATCGCAGCCGGTCACCTTTCCTGCGGGCGCAATCTGATGCGAGTTCTGGAGCGGGAAGCCGGTCGACGCGTGGTTGAAGGTTGAATCGGTCCACGCCACCGTGTCATGACATTGCGAGCAGAGCGACGTCGGGAAACCCGCGGTAATGTGATTCGGAACACTTCCGCCGAAGGAAGGCGTGCTGTTCCAGGCCGCCTGGTGGCAGCCGTAGCAATCCGTGTTCGCCGATGTGAAGTTGTAGTTGTTATTGACGTGGCAGTCGGTGCAGGCGTTGACCTTGCCGGCCGGCGCCATCTGGTGCGAGCCAAGCAGCGGCCAGCCCGTCGTAGAGTGGTCGAAGGTCGCCGTCAAAAAGGAGACGGTATTGTGACAGCTCGAGCAGTTCGCCGCGGCGAACGGGGCTCCCGCCGACGAATGCACCGGGTTGGTCGTTCCCTGCCAGCCGCCACCGTAGTTGGTATTCAAATGACACTGGGAGTTTCCGCAATCGGTCGACTGAATCGTCAGATTGTAGTTGTTATTGATGTGGCAGTCGGTGCAGGCGTTGACCTTGCCGGCCGGCGCCATCTGGTGCGAATTCGCCAGCGGAAAACCGGTTGTCGAGTGATCAAAATTCGCGTTTTGCCAGGAAACCGTGTTGTGGCAGTTGGAACAGGTGGCGATCGGGAAAACCGTCGGCGCCGCGGAATGCTGTGGGTTGGTGGTCTGCTGCCAGGTGGTGAGATGGCAGCCCGCATGTCCGCAATCGGTAGCCGCAATTTGCAGGTTGTAGTTACCGCCTACGTGGCAGCTCGCACAGGGAACATTCGCGTGCCCATTCGTCAGAGGGAAATTGATGGGAGGCGCAGCGTGGTTGACGTTTGCTCCGAGCCAGCTGTCGAAGTTGTGACACGTCTCGCAGGTCAGTGGGAACTGGGCAGCAATGTGGTTTGGCACGCTTCCGCCCGCGGTTACCGTCTGCTGAAGGTCCTTCTGGTGACAGGAAATACAGTTGGTCGAAAGCCCCTGGAACTGGCCGACCGCCGCACTCTTATGACAATCCTCGCATTGCACGGCCGCATGGGCTCCGAGCAGCGGGAAGCGGTTCTGGTGGTCCTTTACCTGCTGCACGGCGATGTTCCATCCTTGCACCGTGTGGCACTGTGCGCAGTTCGTGCCCATTTGCCTTCGATGGACGTCGTCGTGGCAGTCCTGGCAATTCTTGCCCACGTCGGTGAAGACCGGTTTCACGTGGCACTGTGTGCATTGCACCTTTTCGTGCATGCCCCGCAGCGGGTATCTTGTCTTGTTGTGATCGAACTCGGGAACCGCCTTGATGGGCCGCCAGGCCGTGGCGGTATGGCAGTTCTCGCACGGGATCGCGAGCGGGCCGTGCGGACTACGAGTCGTGCCGTTCTTCTGGGGAGGACGCGCGCTGCTTACCGACCAGCAAAGCAGCATCACCCAGAACGCAAGTTTGCAATATCGAGCCGTGTTAACCCTCCGAGGATGTCCTTACGTTGGAGTCATCACCGTTGAGGGGGGTGCGACGAGAATCTCCAATCGGCAAACGTAAGCTGCTTGTAAATTCTGTGTAAGGCCCTCCCCACTGTAACGTGCCCAAAGAATCATTGTCCTTGCGTTAGCGCAAAAACAACTGTACCCAAGAACAGGTTTAGAACAGTGCGAGCACTTGGGACGCGCCTACGTGCTCCAGCAGAGGATACCGGAAATTCGATGAAAGCAACGAAAAAACAGTGTGCAAATTCGAAAAATTTCAACAGGCAAGAGGCCCTCCCGCTTTCGCCAAATTTTCACCGTTGAAAAGGCGCGCTCGGCCCCGCCAGGGCTAGAACAGGCAAACGGGAAGTTTCGGATGCTTGAAACCTTCCTAAAAAGCAGGCTCTGCCGCGGTCGAAAAGCGACCGTCCGGGGGAGCCGAATGGGCCGCGCAAAATCGCAAGAAAAAAGGACCGGTTCCAAGCAGTAAAAGCATGCCCGGGCGCTTAGGTCTGAAATCGATAACCGAGACCGGGAACGGTGACGATCCATTTGGGCTTCTTTGGCATATCCTCAAGCTTTTGCCGGAGACTGGCCACGTGCACGTCAACCGTGCGGCTGAAAGTGCCCCCTTCATACCCCCAGACTTCACGAAGGATTTCCCCGCGGGAAAGTGTCGTTCCGGCACGCTCAATGAGATAACGCAACAGCTGAAATTCCCTGGCGGTCAGATAGACCGGGAGGCCGTCTCGGGTGACCTGGGTGCCACGGAAATCAACGCAAAGGGCGCCGAATTTATAGAGGCCTGGGCCGCTTCGGGTAGCGGAGCGGCGCAACAATACCTCGATGCGAGCCATGAGTTCCATGGTGTCGAACGGTTTCGTGACATAGTCATCCGCCCCAAGCTTTAGACCTACCACCTTATCGACAGTTTGCCCGCGAGCGGTAAGCAGCAGAATCGGCGTGGCCAGTCCCGCGAGGCGAATTCCGCGGCAGACGTCGAGGCCATTGCAGCGGGGCAGCATGATGTCGAGAATGATCAAATCGAAGGGCAAACGCGTCGCCTTTTCATACCCTTGTTCGCCATCTCCGGCCAGGTCGACAACGTAGCCCTCGCTCTGCAAGCGGTCTCTCAGGGTCATCCGCAGAGCCTCTTCGTCCTCAACGAGCAAGATATTTTCGTTCATTTTTCCGTCGTTCCATCCACTTGAGTTGGTAGCTCGGATGCGGGATTATCCTCCCCAATCGGCAAATGCAAAGTGAAAACACTGCCGGAGCCAAGTTCGCTCTCCACCGTAAGATGGCCCCCCATGGCCTCGGCGATGTTTTTGGAAAGCGACAGCCCCAGTCCCGTCCCGTGAATCTGCTCCGCGACAACCGCGGGGCTGCGGTAAAACGGCTCGAACACGCGAGCCAGCTCCGATTTGGCGATACCCATGCCGCGATCCCGCACGGCGATTTGGATCTCTCTCCGGCCGCGCAATGGGGAGTGGCTCAAGAAAGCTCTCACGCCGATCCATCGACTTGCCCCGCTGTATTTTACGGCATTTACGATCATGTTCCGCAAGCAGCGCGCCACGCCAGGAGCATTCGCCCTCGCCGCAGGAACTCCTGGTTCGATTTCAAGTTCGATCTGGAAACCGGACGCCCTGACCAGGTCCGAAGTTTGGTGTAAGACGGAATGCAAGATTTCCGGCACATCCAGGCTAGCCAAGGCAACCTGACTCTTGCGATCTTT